>PDWJ01000965.1_pt1 | contig 63109 bp, 63 predicted proteins | sample 1430881 | NCBI WGS metagenome assembly PDWJ01 (sample SAMN01162460, study PRJNA174530) | Oral metagenome, whole genome shotgun sequencing project. | biome: Marine environment; feature: Marine mammal; material: Swab sample of the gingival sulcus; isolation source: swab sample of gingival sulcus... | reverse complement strand
AATATACCACACTTTTTTCACCCTAAAAAAACGCCCCAAAACATTCATTTTTCAACGTTTAGAGCGTTTTTGGTTTTTTTAAAGTGTCGAAGATGGGATAATACCAGCAGCGTCAATTGTTTTCTGAAAATTCTAAATTTCGTTTTTTAGAAATTAGCTGCGCAATGTTGTCAATGTATAAACTGACACTTTTCGGATTATGTAAACGCGTGATTTTATTATTTTTAGCTACCAGCTTACTTGTCGTGCCTGCACCAAAGGCAATTATTGATTGCCGTTCTTCCATAATGACAATATTGTAAAGCGATGCTTTGCCCGCCAGCGTGTAACCGACGTTTTCAAGATTGCCCAACATGTACTTTTGGCGATACATATAATAGGGTAAATAGCCGCTTTCACGCAGTAGTTCATCAGCCAACGCAATTTGTTGTTTAACGATAGATTCACCTATAAATTGATGTTCGCGTGCATTTTCAGCTAGTTTTGATCCGCGTTTTAAGGCCAGTGTATGCACCGTGATATTGTCAGGGCGATAATCGATTAGCTGCGTTATCGTCTGTTCGAACATGCTGATGTCTTCATCAGCTAGACCTGCGATAACATCGGCATTGACTGCTTCAAATTGATATTTTTTGACTAATTGAAAGGCATTTGTAATATCGTCGACGCTGTGTAGACGGTTAATTTTTGTTAACGTTGTATCGTGCATGGTCTGCGGATTAATACAAATACGGGTCACGCCGTTGCGCTTTAAACAGGTTAATAGCCTGTCGTCAATTAGTTTAGGGCGACCCGCTTCAAATGTGATTTCACGAATTTTGTCAACTTGATAATAATTGCGTATCGTTTTAAAAATAAGATCAATTTGTTCGCTGTTAAGCATGGCTGGCGTGCCACCGCCAATGTAAACACTGTCGACATACTTATCAATGTACAAATCGTGTACACCGATGAGTTCTTCTATTAATGCTGCGACATAACGGTCTATTTCAGCACTGCCCTGCTTTGTAATTTAAATAATACTGCTTCGTCAGATACTTAGCGATATCAGCTATACTGACGTCCCTATCCAGCATGCTGTGCACCAGCTTGGTTGGTCTGACACCAACTAATATCCCCCATGCAGGACGTCGCTGATAGCGATGCGCCAGACAATCGTATAGCCCCTTAATAACAATGCGTTTTAAGCGCGCTTTATCAACTGTTTTAGCTAATTTGGTCGATACTTGATAGTCAATTGTATCTCTAGACTGTAACAACGTGCGCACTTCAATGCTTTCAGCAAAAAAAAGCACGCGACTAACAATATGCTGTGTCGCGGGCGGTACAAAACTGTCAGTCACTACTTCGCTAGTGATCTGATTACTAAAGACTTTAGCGACATGCTGACAGGCGTATTCAAAGCTATGATTGATTAAGTAAATGGTCATCATCTCAAAAATGGATTGTATTTTACTTCATCACGCAGTGTCGTTGACGGCCCGTGGCCACAGTGGACATTTAAACGATGTGATAACTGCGTTAACTTTACTAACGATTTTTGGATAACCGCCATGCTACCACCGTATAAATCGGTACGCCCAATTGAACCCTTAAACAGCGTATCACCCGTAAATAAGTGTTCCCCAACTTCAATACAGATACCACCTTTCGAATGACCAGGTGTATGATAAAATTTAAATTGATAACCGATTATTTCGCGTGTTTCATCGCTTTTGATAAAGTCATCTGCTTTAATAGTAGTCGGTTCGCCACCAAACATCATGCTGTAGTTTAAGCCAGGGTCGTTTAACATATCGCGTTCATCAATATGGGCGATTATTGTTGCCGACGTTGCTTTTTTAAGGTCGTTAACCCCCATAATGTGGTCACTATGACCATGTGTCAATATGATGTATTCAAGTGTCAAATTGCGTTCTTCTAAAAAGCTGATAACCTTTTCGGCTTCGCCACCACAGTCAAAAATAACGGCTTGTTTTGTCTTTTCGTTCCATAAAATATGGCTGTTGGCCGCCAAGCGACCAAGTGACATTGTCTTTAATTTCATAACTTCTCCTAAAACGTTTTATGACTATCAATTAATACGGTTACTGGACCATCATTATTTATTTCTACTGCCATTTCGGTTTGAAACTTACCACTGGCAACTGTTATGCCCATGTTCTGAACCGCTTTTATAAAGCGCTGATAATAGTCTTTGGCTTTGTCAGGGCGCGCTGCATGCGCATAGCTAGGACGTCGTCCTTTTTTAGCATCGCCAAGTAGCGTAAACTGCGATACGACAAGCATTTCGCCTGCAATATCTTTTAATGACAAATTCATTACGCCAGCGGCATCGTCAAAGATGCGCAAATTGACAATTTTTTCAGCTAAATAAGCGATATCTTTGTCAGTGTCGTCTTCATGAACACCAAGTAAGACATTTAAGCCCTTGCCAATTTGACCGATAACTTGATTGTTGACACGTACTGATGAAGCACTTACTCTTTGCACAACTGCTCGCATAGTTCCCCCTTAGCCTATCACCCGTCTAACTTCTAACACGTCGGGAAGACGCTTAAAACGCTCGATTATTCTGGTTAGCTGATCGGTGTTTTTAATTTCTAAAATAAAATTGATAAAGGCGACATTTTCTTTATTGCGCTTGGCGTTGACGCCATTGATCGTAATGTTGATTTCACTCATTAAAGTGGTAATTTCGTTCAATAAACCCTTGCGGTCGAGTGCGACAATTTGAATTTCTGTTTCGTACGATTCCATGTCATCGCTGTCCCAATGCACTTCAATAAAGCGACTGCGCACTTCTTCGGTATTTTCTAAATTACTACAGTCGAGACGGTGTACCGTAATACCGCGACCACGCGTGATAAAGCCAATAATTCTGTCACCTGGTAATGGGTTACAGCAGCGCGCAAATCTGATTGTCGTATTGTCTATACCATTGACAACAATACCTTGGTTTGCCTTATGCGTAGTTCGTTTAGTTGGCGCCTTAAAGTTGATGTCTTCTAATTCAATCGAACGATTGGCATTTTGCTTACGTTCTTCTTCTTTATAGAGTTCGCGCAGTTTTGGAATGACCTGACCGGTTAAAATGCCACCGTAGCCAACTGACGCGTATAAGTCATCAAGCGTGCGCACAGTTAAGCGTTTCAATATTGTTTCGAGCCATTCGGTCTTTAAAAAGTCGCGCATTTGAAAACCATTGCGCCGCACTTCGCGCTCGATCATCTCTTTACCCTTTTCGATGTTTTCTTCGCGCCGTTCTTTTTTGAACCAATGCTTAATTTTATTTCTAGCTTCAGAGCTCTTGACAAACTTCAACCAGTCGCGGCTTGGACCTGCTGCATTTTTGCTGGTAATAATCTCAACGATTTTGCCATTTTCAAGTACAAAATTAAGTGGTACAATGCGACCATCTACTTTGGCGCCAATACAACTGTTGCCCACTGCCGAGTGAATTTTATAGGCGAAGTCAACCGGTGTTGCCCCCATTGGCAACTCAATTACCTTACCGCGTGGCGTAAAGGCATAGACCATATGTGAAAAGACATCGGCTTTTAGACTTTCGACAAATTCTTCAGGTGTTTCCATGTCTTTTTGAATTTCCATCATCTGTCTGAGCCATGCCAGTTTATCTTCTAGTTTACCAATACTCTTATTGCCTTGTTTGTACTTCCAGTGGGCAGCGATACCATATTCAGCAACTTGGTGCATTTCTTTGGTTCTAATTTGTATTTCAAAAGGGTCGCCATTATCGCCAATTAAAGTGGTGTGTAGCGACTGGTACATGTTTGCCTTAGGCATTGCAATATAGTCTTTAAAACGACCTGGCAGCGGTTTCCACATGGTATGTACAATACCGAGTACGCCGTAACAATCTTTTACTGAATCAACGATGATGCGAACGGCTGTAATATCAAAAATTTCGTCAAAATTCTTATTTTGAAACTTCATTTTCTTGTAAATTGAATAAAGATTTTTAGAACGACCGTATATCTCTGCCTCAATATCAACATTATTCAACTCGGTTTGCAACATGCCAATCACGTTATTAATATATGAGTCACGACTTGCTTTATTCTTATCAATTTTTGCAATGAGATCATAGTAGCCATTGGGGTCCAAATAAAGTAGACTGATGTCTTCGAGTTCCCATTTAATTTTAAAAATACCGAGACGATGTGCAATTGGTGCATATATCTCTAAGGTTTCACGCGCCTTTGACACTTTCTTTTCATCAACTTGAAACTTTAACGTACGCATATTGTGTAAGCGGTCAACCAACTTAATCAGTATGACCCTAATATCTTCGGTCATCGCTAAAAACATTTTACGTAGATTTTCGGCTTCGCGTTCTTCTTTGGTCTCGTATTTAATTTTTTCAAGCTTGGTAACACCATCTACTAAGTGCGCGACGCGCGTACCAAAGCGCTCAGCGATTTCTTCAAAGGTATACGGTGTATCTTCGATAACATCGTGTAAAAGACCTGCGATCAACGTATCTTGATCCATTTCTAAGTCCGCCAAAATTAACGATACCGCTGTTGGATGCGTAAAAAACGGTTCACCTGATTTACGCAGCTGGCCTTCATGCGCCTTTTCGCCAAATAAAAACGCCTCGCGCAATTTTTCTTCGTCGATATTCTTTAGATTTAATTCTTTAATTTTCGTCAAATACTCATTAACTGTCAATGTTTTATCCCCTATTTATACATTTTTGAACTATGCAGCAAGTAATCGTTTCGAACGTTGAGAAACTCATTCAGCTTGTCATTTTGACCAACACACTGACTTGTCATTTCGAGCGTAGTCGAGAAATCTCGGGTTTTAAAAACGAGATCTCTCCACTTCACTAGCGTTCGGTCGAGATGACACAATGTCGTGATTGCTATTCGTTATCTATATTTTGTAATGTACACAGATTGACGCGTCGCGCGTAGTCCAACGCACGAGCATAATCTGATTTTGACGCATAATAATCAATCGCCATTTCTGAAAAGACTTTTTCCAGTTCAAAATGCGTAAACTGCGCAAACTCAAACAGCGCATCGACTTCACCATCTTCAATCAGCCAGCGTCCGTTTTCAAAGTGCAGTTCTTTATCAAGCAAAGAAAAAATCATGCGATGCAGCGAACGATTGCGCGAACTAAATTCTACTTTGAGTTCTTTTAATAGCGCCATATTCTTTAACTTATAAGCGATAATAAACTTCGTGACGCTTGAATTTACTGTAATATCACTATTGTAACGATCTTTTACGAGAAAGTCGAGCGCTAATTGATATTTTCCCAAACGCATATAACCCCACGCAATTTGATTTTTGATATTTGCTTGATAAGGCGTATGTATTGCCATTTCGGTATATTCAAGCGCTTTTTGATAATACTTTATGCCGCTTTCGTATTCAGAAACCGAATAATAGACCAAGCCCATCAGCTCTAAAGTACTAATGACACCAACGATATTGACTTCTTCAACGTAATTGGCGACGCCTTTTTCAAGCTCTCTAACTGCTTCAATCGGCTGCCTTTTCTTTAAATACATATAGCTAAACCAGTAATTGATTTGTCCAGTGTAACCATATTTTTTAGCGCGCTTAAAGTACTGTTCGGCACGCTTAACGTCTTTGACTACTTTAAGCGCGTCTATACCTAAACAGAGATAATAATGGTACTTTTGATCAGCGCTCATGTGGTTTGTCATCGTCGATAACAAACCCTTTAAATCAGAATAGTTTTTTCGGTTTTGCACGCTATCAAACGACATTTTAGCAATGGCATAATCTAATACGAAAGGCGATGACATAAACGCTTTTTCATTGTCTTGTAAATTGAGAAAGCGTTTATTGGTTACATCAAATTCGTTAAACATAAACTCTTTAAAAAATGCAACAATATCTTGATAACCATTTTTCAAAAAGTCGTTATCGATGCTTTCTTCTAAATCTAATTTTTGATAAATCTTTTTTAAAACTGCTTTTGAAGCTTTGCTTTCACCATTTTCAATTTTACTAAAATGCGATGGTGTGCAAATGCCGTCACTCAATTCTCTCTGAGATCTACCTTGTAATAAGCGATTTAGTTTAATAATCGTTCGCGAATTATCGACGTTGCGTTTATCAGTCGTCTTTCCCAAAGTGTCCTCCTAGTGTTGTGATATTATATATTATATCGTAATAACTTTTTCTGCTTCATTCATCAGTTCGACAATTGTCGCCATATTTGAAATCATGCCAATTTCAACTTTATCACCTATCTGATAGTAGTCTACGCAAGTGCCACAAGCCAATAATTCAACGCCTTTGTCGTTTAAGCCATTTAAGGCATCAAGACAACCTGCTTGTTTAGTTAATAGCTTAACGCCTGCATTATAAAAAATTAACTTATCAACTGTTTCACAGTCTGCCCATAATTTTTTTAAAAAAGTACCAATTAATTTTTTGCCTAACGCTTGATCTCCCTGTCCCATAGAATCTGAATTAATAATGTAAATTGTCATAGTTCCTCACTTTAGTTTATTTGGATACGGGTGTTGTTGCACTGGGTTAAGATGAACAATTGCTTCATCTATTAAATCAAATTGTAACAGTTGCTTTTTAATTTCAGCAGCGATGTTGTGCCCATCAAAAACACTGAGATTGCCATCGATCGACACTTTTACAATCAGCAAGTAATTGACGCCAAGTGGTTTTGAGACCAATGAATCAAGGTGCGCAACGCCATCTACCCGATTAATAGTATCACGCATTTGAGTAGTTAACTTCGTGTCGAGCGTGCGATCCATTAACACATTATAGCAACTGGCAAATATCGATGCGCCCGAATAGGCAATCCAACAAGCTACTAACATGCCAAATAGAGCATCGATAAAGTATATTTTATGATACCCAGCAATAACACTGACAATCGTCAATAGCGATATCAATATATCGTTACGATGATCAATCGCATTGGCGAAAGTCAAAAAACTATTATATTTTTGTGCTGCATCAATTGTCATAAAATAAAGACCGAGTTTTAAAACAAAACTGACTATCGCGATGATCAATAGCCAAAATGAATATTTAAAAGCATGCCATGAAAACAATCTGTAAAACGAATCACGAAATAGATTAAAAGCGACTAGCATCAGTACAATACTAATAATTAACGAAAACAGATAGTCAACTTTACCACGTCCATAAGGGTGCTTGGCATCATCAGGGCGCGCCGAAATATGTGTACCAATAAAAGTCATCACTGATGAAAACAAGTCTGCCGCGCTATTTAAACCATCGGCGATCATGGTTTGCGACATTGTCGCAAAGCCTATCAATAACTTGATTAGCATTAAAAAGATATTGCCGACGATACCACTTATTGATACTATTTTGATCGCTTTCGTTCTTTCCACAATTAACCCCTCTTATGTAAATTTGAGCGCTCTCCATTTCGCTACACTTCAGTCGAGATGACAATGCTGTGATGTTCAAGCGCAGTCGAGAAATCTACTACAGTACGTCATTTCGAGCGCAGTCGAGAAATCTCAGGTTTCAAAATCGAGATCTCTCCACTCCCTTTGGTCGGTCGAGATGACAATGACAGCAACGCTCTTTGCATCGGCCGAGATGACACAAAGTAATATCTTTCGACTGAACAGTTACTCTGTTTTTATTATATCACTTTATGATTATTGGTTCAAAAAAAAGTCTAACGATAATTGATTATCTTCAGGTAGCCCATCTAATGTGCCATGTAGTTTAAGTGCTTCAATAACAGATCGATTGGCGATTGAACGCGACTTAATATCACTAATCGAAATGAATTCACCATCTTTACGGGCTTCTACAATTGATTCGGCAGCATTTTTGCCAACCCCTTGCAGCGACCTTAACGGCGGCAATATTTTGCCATCATCGACGAGAAAATCAGACGCCGCTGAGCGATATAGGTCAACCCGTTTAAATTCAAAACCACGCGCATACATTTCAAGGGCAGACTCTAAAATGGTGTACTGTGACTTGTCTTTATTGCTGAGCTGCTGTTCATCGGACCATTCGTTTAATTGATCGCGCACAGCATCGTGCCCCTTACAGATTAACTGTGCATCAAAGTCGTCAACTTTTATTGTAAAGTAAGTTGCATAATACGCCAGCGGATAATACACTTTAAAGTAGGCAATACGAACCGCCATCATGACATAAGCCGCGGCGTGTGCCTTAGGGAACATATACTTGATTTTTTTACACGAATCAATATACCAATCAGGCACTTCATACTCGCGCATTTGTGCTTCTTGACCTTCTTTTAATCCCTTACCTTTACGAACCCCCTCAGTAATTGTAAAGGCATCTTTTTTAGGTAAACCCTTGTCAATTAAATAAAGCATAATATTGTCACGTGTACCAATGACTTCTTTTAGTGTACAGATATTATCGTTAATCAGATCGCGGGCATTGCCCATCCATACGTCGGTACCGTGCGATAACCCCGATATCTGAACCAGTTCTTCAATTGTCGTCGGCATGGTTTCTTTTAACATGCCGCGTACAAATTTAGTGCCGAATTCGGGTATCCCCAGTGTGCCACTGTCGATCTGGTAGTCTTCATCTTGTATTTTTAGTGGCTTGGTCGATGTAAAAATGCCAATTGCACCCTGGTCATCAAGCGGAATCGACATTGGATTAACCCCTGTTTTATCAGATAGCATGCGAACAATCGTCGGCACATCGTGGCCAAGATTATCAAGTTTTAGTATTTTACCACTGAGCGAATGATAGTCAAAGTGCGTTGTAATAACACCTGAACTACTATCATTTGCAGGGTATTGTATCGGCGAAAAATCGTGGATATCTTTATAATTTGGCACAACCATAATACCACCAGGGTGTTGGCCAGTCGTCCGTTTAACCCCTGTACAGCCACGCGCCATGCGGTCAACTTCGTAGTCGCTGACTAAAATATCATTTTCTTCGCAGTATTTTTTTGTAAAGCCAAAAGCCGTTTTATCGGCAACTGTGCCAATTGTACCCGCCTTATAAGTATAACCCTCACCAAACAGTTCTTCAGTGTAAGCATGCGATGTCGACTGATAGACGCTGGCAAAGTTAAGGTCGATATCAGGTTCTTTATCACCTTCAAAACCCAAAAATGTCTCAAATGGAATATCAAAACCTGATTTTACTAGTGCTTTGTCACAATGTGGACATTTAGCATCAGGTAAATCGGCGCCAATTTTATAGTTTTCAGCAACTTCAAAATTAGAATACTGACAATCTTCACAGTAATAATGTGGTGGTAACGGGTTGACTTCGGTAATATTTGACATGGTCGCCGCAAAAGACGAACCAACCGAACCACGTGACCCTACTAAATAGCCGTCTTGCATCGATTTACTTACAAGCTTTTGCGCAATGATATACATAACAGCGTAGCCATTGTTAATAATTGAATCGAGCTCGCGGGTTAACCGCTGTTCAACAATTTCGGGAAGCGTTTCGCCGTAAAGCGACTTGGCGTTGGCAAAACACATCTCGCGCAGTTCGACATCAGACCCCTCAATGACTGGCGGAAATGTCTCTTTCGGAATTGGCGTCACTTGCTCAATTTTGTCGCTTAATTTCCACGTATTGTATATGACGACATCGCGCGCCGTCTGTTCATCTAAATAATTAAATGAATCGAGCATCTCTTTGGTTGTTCTAAAAAATAGTGGTGCGGCATCGTTATCAGTGCGCTGACCAAGCCCGTTCCGCAATATTTTGCGGTAGAGCACATCTTCAGGATTTAAAAAGTGGGCATCGCCACTGGCGATACAGAGCTTGTCTAAGTCTTTTGCCAAGTCGATGATTTTTAAGTTGTAGTCTTTTAACTCGGCATCATCTAATACTAAACCCTTTTCAATTAAATAGCGGTGGTTCTCAATTGGCTGAACTTCTAAATAATCGTAAAACTCGGCAATTTGACGCATAACCAAAGGCTCTTTGTTAGCCAGTAAAGCCTGATAAAGTTCACCTTCGACACCAGCTGAACCAAGCAACAAATGCTGCCTTTTTTCTTTTAATAACTTTTTGGAAATCAACGGATTTTTATAAAAAGTTCGCATGTGCGAATGCGATATGATCTGATAGAGCGCTTTTAAGCCTTCTTGATTAATTGCCAAAATAGAAACATGATAGATGTTAAAGTGCTTATAGGTTAGTGCTGTTTTACCATATTCGGCAAGCGCCTCTAATGTGTGTACACCCTTAGCGGCTAGCTGTTCAACAAAAATGTTAAAAATTTTAGCGGTTGCCATAGCATCATCAACAGCGCGGTGGTGATTATTGAGTGTTACACCCAAGTACTTTGCAATTCGATTTAAACCAAAGCGCTTTAGATCTGTCAATAACATACGTGCCATTTTAAGTGTATCGAGCACCGTTGGCGCGTAGTCGACACCGATTAGCTTGGCTTTTTCTTTAATAAAAGACACGTCAAAAGCAGCATTGTGGGCAACGACCGGACAATCGCCGCAGAACGCCAAAAAATCGCCAATAATATCTTTAATAACCGGTTTGTTGGCAACCATCTCATCGTTAATGCCCGTTAGTTCGATGACCCTTGCTGGAATTTTCTTTTCGGGATTGACCAACTGACTATAGCGATCGACAATCGCACCATCTTGTACTTTGATGGCGCCAATTTCGGTAATGCCATCATAACGCGCTGAAAAACCAGTTGTTTCAATGTCAAAGACAACAAAGCTATCGTTTAACTGATAGGGCCTTAATTGTTCGATAATAGCCATTTCATCATCGATCATATAACCTTCTATGCCGTAGATGACTTTGATATCGTCACCTGATTCGTTCATGGCATCAGGGAAAGCCTGCGCGACGCCATTATCAGTAATTGCAATGGCCTGATGACCCCATTTTTTGGCAGTTTTTATATATGATTTGATATCGGCTACGCCATCCATCGCACTCATATTGGTGTGCAAGTTAAATTCAATGCGCTTTTCATTTTCAGTATCTTTGCGCGCTTCAGGCGGATCAGCGCGATTAATTGCCAGTACATTAAAGACACTTTCGCGGTCATAACCATCAAATTTCTTATAACCCAATACTGTCAAATAGTTGCCCTTTTCAATTGATGGCACTATTCTGTCTGCATCTTTTTGGCTTAAAAATAATTTGCACTTAATGGCATCACTGTGGTCAGAGATGACAAACGTAAAGATAATTTTACCGTTTTTTGTGGTAATCGTATTTGTGCTGAGCACTTCGCCACAAATTGCGATCATCTCGCCGTCACCAATCATATCAGTCAGCTTAACTGGGTTGGTTGTAATGCGTTTTTTATAGATGATATCTGAATCTGTCGGCTGTGATTTTTTATTATTTGATACGTTTACAACAGGCATGTGTTCGTCAACCAGCGCCTGTAATAAATCGTTATATGCGGCATCGTCAACACCATTTGCTTCAGGCTGAGGCACATCGATATTAATCTTTTTAGCAAAGCTTTCATAAAACTGGCGCTCTAATTTTTCAGCGCTAATCGTACGTTCAACTTTATGATACAATCCGATATTGTCAATTTGAATTGTTATCGCTTCATTATCTCGACTAAAATGTATTTGATTTTGCAAGACATCTTCAGGTATACCAACTCTTTCGAGTAGCCACTTTAACGCCTTGATAGCGTCAAATTGGCCGGCAACAATAGGATGGTATTCAACTTTATCAATAAAGTCTAACTGCGATCTCAGATCATTTTGCAATTCGCGTTCTACTTCTGATTTGTATAATGTCGTTGCCGTTAGATATATGTCAATATGATTATTTGCTTGATTAAAGACGACTCTGTCAACTTTAACAGCATCGTCTTGTGCTAGCATGTTTATAATATGGTCTTTCATTAATCCTCCCAAGCATCGACTAACACTTTTAGTTCATCAAACACTTCTGAAATCGGCACTTTTTTTACAACTTTGCCCTTGACAAACAATAACATTTCATCGACACCGCCCGCTAGACCAATATCGGCTTCGCGCGCCTCGCCAGGCCCATTGACTGCACAACCCATCACAGCTAAAGTCAACGGCTTCTCGACCAATTGAAATTCGTGCTCTACTCGCTTTAATAGGTTTACCAAATCAACATTGCAACGCCCACAAGTTGGACACGCCACGATGTTAATGCCAAATTGACGCTTTTCAGTTGCCCTTAAAATTGCCTTGGCAATATCGATTTCATCTAACGGGTCACCCGTCACTGACACCCGTATTGTATCGCCGATGTCGTCAACCAACAGTGCACCAATGCCAGCAGCTGATTTTATACTGGCATTAAACTTTGAGCCGACTTCAGTAACGCCTAGATGAAGTGGATAATCAACCCGTTTTGCCATTTCGCGATAGGCAGTTACGGTATCGATAACACTAGAACTCTTTAATGACACCACGATTTGATCGTAGCCGCACTTTTCAACTAAAGCAATGTGACTGAGCGCGCTTTCAACCATCGCCAGCGGCGTTGGCCCGCCAAAGCGATCACGTATTTTTTTTTCGATTGAACCCGAATTGACACCAATGCGCAGTGGCATATTTTTATCTTTTAAGGCATCAACAACTTTTTTAACGCGTTCAAAACTGCCGATATTGCCAGGATTAATGCGCACTTTATCAACGCCATTTTCAATTGCCATTAATGCCAACTTGTAATTAAAGTGTATGTCGGCGACTAAGGGTATTGTTATCTGTTTTTTGATGTCGCGTAACGCCATCGCCGCCATTTCATCGGGCACAGCAACACGTACAATTTCACAGCCCTTATTGGCAAGTGCTGTAATTTGATGAACGGTTGCAGCAACGTTGCGCGTGTCAGTCGTCGTCATTGACTGTATACTGATATCAGCGCCACCACCAATGGTCAGGTTGCCAACCTTTACTGCTCGCGATTTCTTATACATACTCAACCTACAATAATTTTACAATGTCATTATAGACAACATAGACCATTAACAGCATCAATAATGCAAAGCCAATCAGATGTATTTTTTCTTCAATAAATGCCGGTATTTTTTTGCGGAAGATAATTTCAAGTAATATCAGTAGTATTCTACCGCCGTCAAGTGCTGGTATTGGCAACAAGTTCATAATGCCTAAATTAACAGAAATAATTGCCATCAACGCCATAAAAATAAGCGGTCCTTGGCGCGCAGCTTCACCCGAAATTTTGGCAATACCAATTGGACCTGCTAAGTTATCACGTGACACTTCACCGACGATTAATTTAGGTATAAATTCGAGCACTGTACGGCTCGATTGCCAAGTTTTAATAACAGCATAATAAAAAGACTTGCCAAACGACATTGCCATCTTAGGTCGTATACCGATAATATAGCGGCCCGTTTCTTTGTCTAGCATCGGTTGCAAATTGATAACTTGGCGCTGATCAGTTGTTTCACGTTCTATTTCAAGTTCAAGCGGTTGACCATCGGCTTTTTTGATCGCTGCAATAATATCTTGCCAACTATTAATCTCATTTTGATTGATGACGACAATTTTGTCGTCTGCCATTAATCCCGCACTATACGCAGGCGTTTGATTGATCACTTCACCGACAATATTTTGTTCAGTTGGAAACCCTTGTGACAAAAATATCATAAAAAATAGCACAATCGCCAAAACAAAATTCATAATTGGGCCAGCCGCAATAATGAGCAGCCGTTGCCAAGCAGGTTTATTAATAAAACTACGCGGATTGTCGCTTTCTAAATGTACTTGTTCACTTTTTGCTTGCTCGTCTTCAAGTTCTTTATCAACACCATCTTCACCGAGCATTTGGACAGCACCGCCAATTGGCAAAGCGCGCAAACTATAAGTTGTTTCTTTGCCCTTAAATTGAAAGAGTACTGGCCCCATACCAATTGAAAAATCTTTAACGTAAACGTCACAAGCACGCGCCACCAAAAAGTGACCTAATTCGTGAAAAAAAACTAATATGCTAATGACGACAATAAAACTAATAATCGTTAACATATATCATATCACCTCATCAAAACTCTGTTACAAAATGACGTACTGCCGCATCGGTTTCAAGTACGTCAGACAAATTGTAATCATCAATAATATCAAATTTATTTAACGCCCTATCAATACCATTCGGTATATCATAAAAGTCGATTTTTCCATCTAAATATAATTGAACTAACACCTCATTCGCCGCATTTAAAATGCAGGGTGCTGTACCACCCATTTTTAATGCCTGATAGGCTAAGGCCAAACAGGGAAATGTTGCCAAATCGGGTTTATAAAAATTGAACGTACCGACATCGCTTAACGATAAGCGCTTGAGCTCGGTCGGCTTGCGTTCAGGATAATGAAGCGCATAGTGTATTGGCAACTGCATATCTGGCAAACCAAGTTGCGCAATCACAGAACCATCACAATACTGTACTAAACTGTGAATAATACACTCAGGGTGTACGATGACATCGATATTGTCATGCGTAACACCAAATAGCCAACGCGCTTCGATTACTTCGAGCCCTTTATTCATTAGTGTAGCAGAATCAATGCTTATTTTTTTACCCATCTGCCATTTTGGATGCTTTAGTGCAGTAGCCGCTTTGACATTTTCTAACGCTACTTTGCTGCACCCAAAAAATGGCCCACCGCTTGCTGTTAACAGTATTTTTTCAATTGACTGATATTGATTGCCCTGTAACGACTGAAAAATAGCACTATGTTCACTGTCTACCGGTATGATCTCGGCACCATATTGCTCGGCTAACTGCATGATCTTTTCGCCGTAGACAACCAGTGTTTCTTTGTTGGCAAGCGCAATGCGCTTTGCTCGTTTGATTGCCGCTATCGTTGGCAAAAGGCCAATCGAACCGACAATTGATGTTATTAAAACATCGTATTCACAAGTTGATGCAAACTCAGCGAGCGCTGTTTCACCGCTTGTAATTATTACAGTTGGATCATTGACAAGTGCCTTAAGTTCAGCGTATTTGGTAACGTCACCAACATGCAACCACTGTGGTTTATATTGACAATATTGCTCGTATAACAGTGCAATATTTGACATACAGCTCAACCCTGTCACATCAACAGTTTGGTCGATAATTGACAAGGTCTGCCGTCCAATTGAGCCAGTTGACAAGTTGTCATTTCGAGTGAAGGCGTAGCCGTAATCGAGAAATCTCGGGTTTTAAATGCGAGATCTCTCCACTTCACTAGCGTTTCGGTCGAGATGACATAAAGTAGAGTCTTTCAACTGAACAGTTACTCCAATTTTACATAAATGCCCAAACAAAAATGTAAACGATGGTCGCAGTAAATAAAATTGAATCGAGTCGATCGAGAATGCCACCGTGTCCAGGCAAAATATTGCTAAAGTCTTTAATGCCACAATAGCGTTTAATTTTTGACGCGGTCAAATCCCCAACTTGTGAAGCGATTGAACCAACTATTGATAGCAGCACCATTGCTATAACATCGATTTCTGGTAAAAACAGCCACCTAAATATCAGAGAGCAAATAACACAGCCAATCACACCGCCAATGGCGCCTTCTATCGTCTTTTTGGGGCTAATTTCTTCTAACAACTTGTTTTTGCCAAACATTTTGCCAATTAAATAGGCAAAAATATCAGTACTTATCGCCAATAAAAAGACTAACCACATAAAGTTGTCAGGTCGCTTTGAAACCTCGATAATAAACGATATTGGAATTGCGACGTAAATGACACTGAAAAAGGATATTATAATATCGATAAAGTCGTATTTTGAAACAACTTGGTAGGCCATCATTGTAAACAGTACAATATAGCCTGCCAAGAGCGCCATCCTGACATCATAACGCCTATAAAACGTAAAGAATGTCACAATTGCAGCAGCCAAGATAGCGCTTACTATCGGCAGCGGCTTATAGCCAGCTTTGCGATACGCCAAGTTAAACTCAACAACCCCTGAAACTGCATAAAACAGTGCAATTACAATAACGATCGGACCACGAATATATAAAAACACACCTGAAACAGTCGCAATTAAGACACCGCTGATCGCTCTAAGTCTGAAATCACTACTCATGATGCCTCCTAGATTTTTCCAAATCGGCGCTGTCTACCGCGATATTCTGCGATACACTGATCTAAGGTTTCTGGTGTAAAATCGGGCCAATGGCTATTGATAAAGACAAATTCACTATAGGCGCTTTGCCACGAAAAGAAATTGCTTAGGCGCTTCTCACCACTAGTTCTGATAATTAAATCAGGGTCCGCTATATCTGCTGTATAAAGATAATCAGCCAGGCGCTCCGACGATACGTCATCAGGCGTTAAACCATCCGCCATCATCTTTTTAACGGCATTGACAATTTCTTGTCTGCCGCCGTAATTGATACAGACATTAAATTGCAAACCATTGCCCGCTTTTGTTCTTTGTTCTGCCATACGCATCGCCTTACGTTGCGCTGATGGCATGCCGTCGATATCGCCCAAAAATTTGAGACGCGTTCCTGTCGAAATTAACTCGGCTACCTGATTATCGCAAAAGTTCAGCAATATTGCAAACAACGCTGCCACTTCGACTTTTGGTCTGTTCCAATTTTCAGTTGAAAAGGCATAAACCGATAATGTTTTTATGCCAATTTCGCCAGCATAGCGCACAATATTCTTCAAGACGTCACTGCCTTTTTTGTGCCCAGCTGTGCGCGGTAAGCCCTGTGCTTTTGCCCAGCGCCCGTTTCCGTCCATAATAATGGCGATATGCGATGGTAATTCTCCCATTTTTTGGTTAGTCAACTTATTAAGCCCTCACTTTGCGCTAGACTTCCATGATGTCTTTTTCTTTTTCTTCTAAAGCTTGTTCAACCTGCTTCGTAAAATCGTCTATTGTCTCTTGCACTTCTTTTTCAGCCCGAACGAGATCATCTTCTGTTAAAAGGTTATCTTTGTTCATTTTCTTAAGCGCTTCGATCGCATGTCGTCTTTCATTACGCAGTGCAACCTTACTGTCTTCTGCCATGCGTTTAACCATTTTTACGAGCTCTTTTCTGCGTTCTTCTGTTAAAATTGGCATAGCAATGCGAATCAACTTGCCATCATTAGATGGGTTGACGCCTAAATCTGCCATTTGAATTGCTCTTTCGATATCACTGATCACCGATACATCATAGGGCTGAACTTGGATAAGGCGTGGTTCAGGTGCTGATATATTTGCCATTTGCTTAAGCGGTGTATCGGTGCCATAATATGAAACCATCACTCTATCTAATATGTGCGGATTAGCTCTACCAGCGCGAACTGATGACAATTCGTCTTTAAAAACATGTAATGTCTTAACCATTTTTGATTTCATTTCATCGTGTACTTTAACATGCATTAGAATGCCTCCTTAATGATTGTACCAATTGTTTCACCTAATACTACTCTTTTAATATTGTCAGTTTTCTTTAGTTCAAACACCATGATCGGTATATTGTTTTCCATGCAAAGCGTTGCCGCAGTTTGATCCATAACGCCAAGCCTTTGATCGATTACCTGATTAAAGGTCAAGCGATCGTATTTAATTGCATTTTTATCTTCATTTGGATCTGCACTATAGACGCCATCAATTTTTTTTGCAAGCAATATAATTTCAGCCGATATTTCAGCCGCGCGCAAAGCTGCTGTCGTATCAGTTGAAAAGAACGGGCTGCCGGTACCAGCTGCAAAGACGACAACGCGCCCCTTTTGTAAGTGTCGTGTTGCACGACGCTTAATATAAGGTTCGGCAATTTGGCGCATTTCTATCGCACTCATCACGCGCGAAGGCACATCGAGATTATCAAGTGCATCTTGTATCGCCAAAGCGTTTATAACCGTCGCCAACATGCCCATATAGTCGGCCGTTGCACGATCCATTTGTTCACTCGTGCGACCGCGCCAAAAATTGCCTCCACCGATCACAACGGCAACTTCAACACCCATTTCAGATATTTCTTTAATCTGCTGTGCAACGCTGTTAACCATCTGCTGATCGATGCCACTACCCTTTTCACCAGCGAGCGCCTCGCCACTTAGCTTTAGTAATATTCTCTTATATGCAACCTGCAAAATAAACACCTCCGTTTCTTTCTTCACCCTATTATTATACAATAAAACGGCACAAAAATCTGTAAAAAAAAAGGAGCAATTGCTCCTTTTTTATATGATATTATTTATTGGCAATAGTTGCAGCAACTTCTGAAGCAAAATCTTCTTCTTCTTTTTCGATGCCTTCACCAACTTCATAGCGTTTAAATGTTGTCAACTTAATGTCACAACCGAGTTCCTTTGCTTTGTTGGCAACTAACTTACCCACTGTTAAATCTGAGTCCTTAACGAAAACTTGTTCAAGCAAGCAAACCTCTTTAAGCGATTTATTAAGTCTACCAACAACCATTTTTTCAACGATTGCCTGTGGCTTACCTTCGTTGAGCGCCTGCTGCATCAAAATTTCTTTTTCTTTATCTAAGTATGCTTGATCAACGTCGTCTTTAGAAATGAATTTCGGATTCATTGCGGCAATCTGCATGCAAATATCTTTTGCCATTGGTGCATAGTCTTCTGTCTTAGCTGTTGTTTCTACACCTAAGATAACTGACATTTTACCGTTGCCATGAATATAGCCAGCAACACTACCTTCGTTGACCTCAACCACATCAAAACGACGCAAGCTCATGTTTTCGCCGATCTTACCGATTAAAGCTTGTAAAGTTGCTTCTACTGTTTCACCATCAGCTTCAAATTTAGCTTGCTTTAAGGCGTCTAACGTAACAATATTTTGTTCGATAATCAAGTTAGCAACACGACCAACAAAGGCGATAAAGTCTTCATTTTTAGCAACAAAGTCAGTTTCAGAATTTACTTCTAATACAACAGCTCTTTTGCCGTCGTTTGAAACTTGTAATGTTGAAATACCCTCTGAAGCAATTCGGCCAGCTTTTTTAGCTGCTTTCGCCAAGCCTTTTTCGCGCAAAAATTTAATTGCTTCTTCCATATTTCCATCTGTTTCAACCAGTGCTTTTTTGCAGTCCATCATGCCTGCGCTCGTCAAATTTCTCAATTCTTTGACCATTTGTGCTGTAACAGCCATTTCTACCTCCATTTATTATAAACAAATCGATTATGCTTCTGTGCTCTCTTCTGTGCTCTCTTCAGTATTTTCAACAATTGGCGCTGTCTCTTCTTCTGGAGCAGCGTCCATTTCTATTTCGTCTTGAACGCCTTGCTTACCTTCTAATACGGCATCACTGATTGCGCTAGTAATCAATTTAACTGCGCGAATAGCGTCATCATTACCTGGGATAACAAAATCGACTTCATCAGGGTCACAGTTTGTGTCGACAATTGCCACAACAGGAATACCGAGTTTTTTAGCTTCGCGAATGGCGATTTTTTCTTTATTAGGGTCGATTACAAACATGACATCAGGTGTCTTTTTCATTGTTTTAATGCCTGATAAGAATTTTTCTAAGCGGTCTTTTCGCTTACGCAATTCAATAACTTCTTTTTTAGGCAAAGCGTCAAATGTTCCGTCTTTTTCTTGCTTCTCAAGTTCAAACAGTAAATCAATGCTCTTTTTAATAGTCGCATAGTTTGTCAACATACCACCCAACCAACGTTGACTTACAAAGAACTGACCGCAGCGCTTTGCTTCTTTTTCAATTGCTTCTTGCGCTTGTTTTTTAGTACCGACAAATAAGACATTGCCACCGTCTAATACAATTTGCTTAACGAAGTTATAGGCTTCGTCAATTTGTTTAGCCGTCTGCTGTAAGTCGATAATGTAAATACCGTTGCGCTCTGTGAAGATGTACTTTGCCATTTTCGGGTTCCATCTTCTAGTTTGGTGTCCAAAGTGAACACCTGCCTCTAATAATCGTTTCATTGATACAATAGACATATTTACCTCCGAGTTAGTCTTGCATAGCCGTCATCTCTACACATGACCATATGGCACTCTAGCGTAGATCAAACTATGTGTAATTTAGTTGTTTTTTGTCACCCCAGATTATTGACGACAACACAATCAACTATGCTTGCGAAAACAAGCTGGGCTCAACTGTTGTATTATATCACCGATATTGAGTGATTGCAAGTAAAAAAAGAGCCTCTAAGTGCTCTTTCTTTATAATTTTAATACTATTTAGCGGGGCTATCTAACTTGCGTACTATTGTCACCTTAGACACGCCAACACCTAACTTTTTTGCAATAGTTTGATCGTCTAAACCACTTTCTATTAATTCGAGAATCGCTTGGCGTTGTTCTGATATCGGCGCCTTCTTAGAAGCCCTTTTTGTAGGTTTAGCAGTTTCTAGTGCGATAACTCGCTCATTTATATCATCTAATATTTCATAATAACTATAGTTTAATTCGTCCATTTCATTGTTAAGACGCTCAATTTCAGTAAAGCGTTCACTTGCAATTAATGCTTCAAAACGCCCTAACAAGTCGTTAAATTCGCTAAAAAAATAAAGTAATTGGCGCATGCCTAACAGCACCAATACAAGCCCGATTACTATAACAAATATCGCCATTATAATCTAATATCAATATGTTGGTCAGACGCATCTTGCTGCGACTGATGGTCGCGCCGTTGGCGTTTTTTTTCGCCCTCATCAGGCGTTGACGATTCACGTCTGCGCTTGATCAGCAGCTTGTCGGTGTTTTGCATTTTTTGAACCGTTTCGCGCTCAACGCGACGCTCTTTTTCTTGTTCAATCTGAACATTTGTAAGTGCGTTATTTTGTTGGTTGACCACAGTTTGTTTGCTCTTGTGAACCGACGAAACTTTTGGTATAACAGTTTGTAAATCAATTGGTCGCAGTGCCATAATTTACTCCTTAATCAACCCAGCCTCTTCACTTAAATATAGGTCGCCTCTAATTGACCATCACGTAAAACGATTTCTAATTGTTTTTGTACTTCTACAACGCGATGAAAAGAATTTGATACTTTTATCAAAACGCCCTGATAAGCAGTACTAGCTGTTAACTTAACTTGGTCAAGTTTTTTTATTAGCCGCTTTATGTCTTCTTTTTCGGTTTCGGTCGCCTTTAATTTGTCTTCGTAGTCTTGTTTTGAAACAAGCGCGTCATTAAGCATTTTGTTAACTTTTGGTTCGTCTGTTTGCTCGCTCTGAATTTGCAATAAACGAATTACTTTATCAATTTTATCAATGGCTTCATTTAACTCGGTTATATTATCATCAGCCGCTTGTAAGCGATTTAATATTTCACTGTTTAAACCTAATTGCAAGCTGGTTTGTGTGCCCATTTCAGAACCGATGATACCCGCTTGCAAACCATACCAAGACGTTATTTTACCGCCGACGACTAGTGATTTTTTGCCAGCGACAACAATTCTTCCCTGACAATTAATATTGCAGTGCATAATTGAATCGACCATGATATCACCGCGACAGACGACATCAGAACTATATAAGAATTTAGCGGCTATATCACCACCGACTTCAATTTTTGCTTCTTGATGCCCAAGTATGCCACCTGTCACCATTAAGTTTCCATTTGTTTTAACTTGCGCCGCTTCAACGACGCCATTGACGACAATATCTTCATCTGCCTCAACAGAGTAGCCCGTTGTAATGCTACCGTTGATGACAACTTTGCCTCTAAACACGACATTGCCCGTTTTGACGCCAACGTCGCTATTGATCGTCAATACATTGACAACACTGATAATGCCATTTTTAAATTCAATACCGCCCTTTTCTTCAGCAATTAATGCTAAGCCATCTTCAGAGCGTTTAACATTTTTACCGAATTTAAAACGCACCTCTTTACCAGGGCGCGGCCTAATGGTCTTACCAGTTACTGTTAGCCCATCTTGTGGATCAGTTGGCAATGTTCTAGTGGCAAGCTTTTTGCCCTTTTCGACAACGATAAAACGATTGACATTTTTGAAATCTACACTACCGTCCTGATTGACGTGCGGCTGACCTAGATCTTCTGTATTAAAGCGATATTTAATTTCGCCATCGCGTGCATTAACATGACGGCGACCCGTTGCAAATAAAAGGTCAACTACATCTTCTTGTTTATTAAGTAGGTCATCTATTACCTGCTTATCAATGCCGTAGACGACATTTTTTTTGGCGATGGCGCGTTCAACTTGTTCACGCGTTAAACTACCGGCTTTCGGATTTATTTCAATTGAAATATATGCCGTGTAATAGTCTTTTGCCAGTGCAATGTATATATCATGGGTATGTTGTTCTTCGGTGATGTTTTCGTTGGCCACAGTTGCCTCCAGATTAGCGCATATATGACTTTAATTGACCTATTGCCTTTGTATGCAGCTGCGAAATACGCGATTCAGATATTTCGAGCACTTTGGCAATTTCTTTATAAGTTAATTCTTCATAATAGTATAAACTGATGATCAGTTGCTCTTTTTCAGGTAATTTAGCAATGCCATTTTTTAACAGTTCAAACATTGCTTTTTTATCAAGTGCTTTTTCAGGACTGTAATCATCATCATCATTTTTTATATCAAAATTGGCTTGTTCCTCAAATTTTTCTTCTAAAGACAATACCGAAAATGAAGAAACTTCATTTAAGAAACGATGCATCTCTTCAACCGACATGTCAAGTTGACTTGCCAGTATTTCTTCTGAATACTCATTGCCAAATTTGGTTTGTAATTTAGCAACAGCTTCTTCAAAACGCTTATACTTATGTCTTAAGCTTCTGGGAACCCAATCTAGATTTCGCAATTGATCAATGACCGCGCCCCTGATGCGAATATTAGCATACGTTTCAAATTTGACATTTTTCTTATAGTCGTATTTTTGAATGGCATCGATTAAGCCCAACACGCCATAACTGACCAAATCATCATAATCAACATGATGATTGTAATCGACATATAATCGACCCGCAATAATTTTGACGAGCTCAATATAGTGAACAATTAATTGATCTTTAGCCTGCTTGTTGTTGTTTTCTTTAAAATCAGTCCAAAGTCTGTCTAAATCCATTAGAATATGCTCCTAAACGTCTTTCACCTCTCGACCAACGGTCTTGATTCGCATTTTGCCAGTAACAGAATCAAATTCGATGCTCCTGCCAAAATTGCCCCCCGTTTCATCTGCAAGCAAAGAAATATTCATTTCTTTTAATATCTTGCGAACTGTTTCAGCGTTGCGCGCACCAATGTTTAATAATTCAATTTGTCGATTTAACGAGAACATTTGAGCGCCACCAGCAATTTTTGCAGTCATACGACTTTGCCTTGCACCTAATGATAACATTTTATCGACCATAATTGCAATGGCTGTATCAGCAAATTTTGCAGTATTTTTGACATTTCTTGCTGATTTGCTGTCTGGCAGCATAATATGGGCCATTGCTGCTACGCTTGCAGCACTATCTATTAAGCAAATACCAACACAAGATCCCAACCCAAGCGTCACTAATGTCGTCGGTTTATTGGTCACAGCTAAATCCGCCATGCGGACTTTAGTTACTTTATTCATATTTTATACCTAAACTGTTAAAGAGTGTATCATAAGATTCTGCGGAAGGTATTAAAAAGAAATAGCCTTCAAGTGCATCTTTTAAATCGATGCCAGCAAATTCATTTTCTATTATGAGTATTTTATCGTAGGCAAGTCCAAACTCTAGTGTTAACACGCTCAAGATGGCACCAGCCATATCAATCGTCAAAGACGGAACAGAAATGCGTAAGTCAAGCCCTGTTAATGCTGATAGTGACGACACATATGCACCAGCTAAAATATTGCCAACTTCACTGAGAGCCGACACTTTAAATTCGTCTATTTGTTCTTTTGTGCCACCAGGCATCACAAAATTGATTAATTCGTCAGCCGATTCAATCGTCGCCAAAAACATAATGGTGCCATCAATATCACCATCAATTTGAAAGTAAATACCGCAGACTTCTACTTCTTCGCCGCCAACTAACTTAGGTATGTCATAAAAGTTAAGAATATTAACTTTAGGTACGGACGTATCAACCTTTTGCTCTAACATTTTTGCCAAAGCCGTCAAAGCATTGCCCGTACCAATATTACCAACCTCTTTCAGTGCATCTAACAGCAGTTCTTTGTTGACTTTATCATAAAAATTTGACACTACGTCACCTACTCTTCATCTTGTCCTAGGATACTCTGCAATGAAAGTAACATGACAATGCGATCTTCACATCTACCGATTTCTTTGACATAATACGATTTTTTATTGCCTTTTGAATCAGGCGCCCGTTCAATGTCATCTGTATCAATTTTACAGGTGATCGATGCTGAATCGACCAGTAAACCGACGACGTTTTCGCCTTCATTGACAATGACGAATCGTGAATCGTCATCTTGTTCGGTCGGTTCTAAGCCAAATAATCGGCGCAAGTCGATCACTGGAATAATATTACCCCTTAAATTGATGATGCCAATGATATGCTGCTCAACAAATGGCACGCGTGTAATTTCAAATATTTGCTCAACACTGACGACACTCTGAATTTCTAAGCCGTATTCGATCTCATCTAACTTAAAAATGATATATTCTCTTGATTCTGACATTTATGCCCCCTTAAAACAACTGGTTTGTATCAAGAATTAATACAACGCTACCATTACCCATAATTGTGGCACCAGAAATGATTTTTAAACCATTTAAGTAACAGCCAAGTGATTTAATGACGATTTCTTGCTGACCAATTAAGCCGTCGACGACGATACCAATTTCACGATCGCCTTTTTTGACGATGACGACAGTTAATAGTTCTTCGTCATCAGAAGCATCTGGCACATCTAACACTTCGCTCAAACGCACCAGCGGCAGTGTCTTATTGCGATAGAGAATGATTTCGCGACCTTCTAGCATGCGAATTTCACTTGGTTTAACCATCGTAATAATGCGAATATTAGTAAGCGGAATTGCATACTTCTCACTGCCTAAACTGATCATTAAGGCCTGAATAATCGCCAATGTAAGCGGTAATCGAATAACAAACTTTGAGCCTAAACCAACTTCCGATTGTACTTCGATTTCACCTGACAAGCTTTCAATTTTAGTTTTGACAACATCTAAACCAACACCACGCCCTGATACATCTGTCACCTTTTCCGCTGTTGAAAAACCAGGCGCAAATAACAAGTTAATGATTTCTGGTTTGGTCATTGCCTCAAGTTCTTCTCTTTCAAATAAGCCCTTTTGTAGTGCCTTTTGAGCAATTATTTCAGGATCAATGCCATTGCCGTCGTCTTCGACTTCTAAGACGACTGAGTTGCCATCAGGATAAGCGCGCAAGTGAACTGTGCCAACTTCTGGCTTGCCCTTTGCCAAGCGTGTTGATTTGCTCTCGACGCCGTGGTCAATAGAGTTTCTAATCAAGTGAATCAGCGGATCACCTATCTCATCGATGACCGTGCGATCAACTTCAGTTTCTTCACCAGAGACGATTAGATCAATTGACTTGTCTAATTTTTTGGCTAAGTCGCGCACCATGCGCGGAAAGCGATTAAACGTACGCTCAACAGGCACCATACGCACTTTCATGACCGCGTCGTGCAGTGCCGTCGTAATGCGTTCAAAATATTTTAATGTTTCATCTATTTTAGACTGCTTTTCAGATTGCTCATTGTCATCGAGTCGCGTTTTAATAATGATCAACTCTGACACCAAGTTCATCAGGTTGTCGAGGCGCTCAATATCAACGCGCACCGTTTTATTAGAACGTTTTTTCTGCTTGTTTTCTTGGCTTGCGCTATTCGCTGCCTGATTTTGCTTGGTCACTAAAGGTGCTGCAACCGCAACTTGTGTTTCAGTTGTCATTGTATTTTCAGCAGCAACTGCTAAATCAAATGACTTTACAAAGACGTCTTCAATTTCACTAATGCTGAGTAGCGTTTCTCTCAGTACTGTTTGATCGGCCTTCGTCATCACTAGCGCCTCAATACTGCGTTCAAACTTTTCGTCTTCAATATCTTCGGTACTAGGATGTGTTTTAATGACCTCACCTATTTTTTCAAGACTATTGAATGCCATAAAGACGCGTGCAATTTTAAGTACACAATCTTCTGCTAAAACGATTTTGACAGCAGTAGCATTGAATCCACCTTCAGCCGCCATTTGTTTGACAGAATCCGTGATATCACTCTGTTCAATGTGGAATTCTGTATCTTTCTGAACATTTTGTTCAGCAACAGCTGTCTCGATTTGCTCATTACCAGCGGCAGGAATATTGCTAGTTGTTTTGTTTTTAGCAACGTATTCAAGGCGTCTGACCAAATCTGTCGTGTCTAGTTCGCCCTCTTCTTCATATTGCGCTAAGTTTTCGACATATTTATCTAATCCATCAAAACATTCAAACAACATGTCGATAATCACCGAATCAATTGCCATTTCTTGATTGCGGCAAAGATGTAACACATTTTCCATCTGATGCGTTAACTTAGCAAGTTTTTGGTACCCCATTGTACCAGACATACCCTTAATTGTATGCGCTGTTCTAAAAATTTCATTGACGAGTGCAATGTCTTGCATATTGTTCTCTAACTTGAGCAGAACTTCGTTCATAATTTGTAAATGTTCTCTTGATTCGTCAATAAACATATCGCGGTATTGACTTGTATTCATACACTACCCCACTATTTTCCACCTAATAGACGCTTGATAAATTGACCAAATTTCTTCTTCTGCTTAAACTGCTCAATGTGTGCAATTTCATGAGCAATCATCGCAATACTTTGACTTGCAGATGCCTTTGGATAAGACACGTAAAACGGCACTTGTGCGCGTACGCTTTGTCTGACACGCTTGTCGTTAAGAATAAAACCCAAATGAATTAACTTGACGCCTAAAAATTTTTCGGCCGCAGCACTTAATTTGTCAAATACTTCGCCACTTTCCTTAGCAGATTCAACCATATTGACAATAATTTTTAATGACTTATCATCTTTGTGCGCATGCTTGATTACTGCATAGGCATCGGTAATACTCGTTGGGTCAGGCGTTACAACGACAATCAGCTCGTCAGTTGCTTCGATAAACGACAGTACCGAATGATTAATGCCCGCACCAGTATCCACAATTATATAATCGGACGATTTATTCAATTTCATTAGCAATTCAATCAACTTTTTAATAGATTCGTCACTTAAATTTATTAAATCGAGTGTTCCAGAGCCACCTGAAATCACTTTTAAGCCCTTTGGACCGATTAATAAAATGTCTTCAATTGTCTTTTCACCGTTGATTAAATGAAACATATTATAGCGCGGCACCATGCCCAAAACGACGTCGACATTCGATAAACCCAAATCGGCATCTATTAATGTGACCCGATTACCCATGTCTTGCAAGGCAATCGCCAAATTAACTGCGATATTAGTTTTGCCAACACCGCCTTTACCACTAGAAATGGCAATAATTCTAGCATCTTTTTGTCTTTCAGGCGAAACCGCATCACCTTGCTCGCCTTGGTTTGGTTTCACCTTTTCAATTAGTTCTCTCAATCGGCTTGCTTGATCATTCATCATCATCACCTAATAGCGCCATCATCAAGCGATCGGCATCAGCTGTTGCAATGTCATCGGGAACACTTTGCCCATTGGTAATATAAGCAATTGGTTTTTTTGAGATATATTTAGCGTTTAATATATTACCTAGGGTCTCTGCCTCATCTATTTTTGTGAATATTAATTTATAATCTTTTAAAAAACTATATGAGTTTAAAATACTTTCAATATCGCGCACGCTCGATGTCAAACTCATCACTAAAAACACTTGCGCTTTATCAGTTGCCTCAATAAACTCTTTCAAGTCATCGTGTGCTTTTTCAAGTTTATGATTGCGCCCTGCCGTATCGACCAGCACATAATCGCAATCGCGTTTTTTTTCTAACACTTCAACCATATCAGCCACTTCATAGACGACATCTAATGGAATTGACAGAATTTCGCTGTAGGTTCGGAGTTGTTCAACCGCCGCAATACGATAGGTGTCTGCTGTGACGAGCGCCACTTTTTTGCCATCAACTAAAGATAATTTAGCGGCGATTTTAGCAAGCGTCGTCGTTTTACCAACACCAGTTGGCCCAACAAAATAAAAGATTTGACGGCGCTTTTCAACATGCTCTATACTATACGGTATACCAATAATATCGCGAATTACTACTTTAACTTGTTCATCATAAGCTGATTGATCTTGAGCTTCTTCACCCAATGTCGCGCTTACCCGCCCTGTTATATCTTGGATAATCGCTTCATCAACATGTTCACTGCGCAGTTTATCAATGATCGGCTGCTCAATTTCAGGTGTGTCATTTTCAGCTTTATCAAGTGCAATTTGTTCTGCATTTTTTTGTTCTGCTATCGTCTTGACAACACCTTCAACCAACTGTGTTAAATCACTAACCTGCGCCTTGAGCTGCCCAATTTCGCGCTGATAGTTTTCGCTGTTGTTTTCAGACTGCTTGACGCTGTTAAGCAAGGCATCTTGTAATGCTTTTGGCATAGCTGGTTTTGGTTTTTCTTCAATTGCCGCCATAACTTCTACTAGCGGCCTAGTAAACCAGCCCTTGATGCCTTTTTGTTTAATTTTACGAGTGTGCAATATGACGGCATCACTGCCTAAGTCTTTTTTGACGCGTGCCATTGCCTCGTGTGTTGTCTTACCTATGTAACGTTTTATGTTCATATTATACTTACCACTCCAACAGACTGTATGTCGACATCACTTTCTAATTCATTAAATGACAATACGATTAAATCGGGAATTGTCGCTTCGGTTAACTGCTTAAAATAAAACCTGACAATTGGCGCTGTCAAGACAATTGGCTGTTCACCCATTGAAAGCAGCGCTTGAATTTCTACCGCCAAACTGTTGACCAAGGCATTAGTCGTCTGTGGGTCTAGGGCAATATAGGTACCATTATCAGATTGCTTGATCGACGTCATCAATGTATCTTCTAAATCGGCGCTCAAGGTGACGACTTTTGCAACTTTATCAGGAATATACTGTGCGGTGATTTGCCTTTTTAATGCCTGTCTAACGTATTCGGTTAAGACATTAGTGTCACGCGTCACCACAGCGTAATCAGCAAGTGTTTCTAATATCGTAACCAAGTCGCGCACTGACACGTATTCGCGCAGCAAATTGGCGAGCACCTTTTGAATATCGCCAATCGAAAGTAATTGCGGTATTAGTTCTGAAACAAGTGCATTGTTGTCTTCTGAAATATTGTCAATAAGTTGCTTGACATCTTGACGTGTCAGCAACTCATGGGCATGACGCTTAATGATCTCTGTCAAATGGGTTGAAATAATTGACGACGGATCGACCACCGTATAACCCATCAATTCAGCGCGTTCTCTATTTTCAGCAGTAATCCACTTGGCAGGTAAACCAAAGGCCGGTTCAATCGTATCGATGCCTTCAATTTCACCCTCCGCATCGCTTGGCGTCATCGCCAAAAAGTGATCAAATACGATTTCATTAAGTGTGACGCTCGACCCTTTTATTTTAATGCTGTACTGATTGGGGTTTAGCTGAATATTGTCGCGCAATCGAATAATTGGCACAACCACGCCAAATTCAAGTGCAATTTGCCGTCTGATCATGACGAGACGATCAAATAAATCGCCCCCTTGATTGGGGTCAGCCAACGGAATAATGCCGTAGCCAAATTCTAGTTCAATCGGGTCAACTTGTAATAGCGGAACAATGTTTTCAGGTCGGCGCAAATCGTCTTCATCTGCTTCTGCCAAGTCGGCATCATCTTCTGTTTCTTTATCCATAGCTTGTTTTACTTCAGAACGCAGGGTATAGCCCAAATAGCCAAATAATGCTGCCATTAAAAATAAGGGCAATGTCGGCAACGGCGTTAAACCCAATACAAATAACACACCAGAAATAATCAATAGTGCAGTTGGTATTCTAAACAGTTGCCTCACTAAGTCTTTTGCCAAACTAGAATCAGACGCCGCACGCGTGACGACAATACCAGTACCGACCGAGATCATCAAGGCGGGAATCTGACTGACCAAGCCGTCACCAACTGTCAAAATTGTGTAGCGTGATAAAGATTGAGTAATCGACAGACCCATGCGAAGTGCCCCAATCATAAAGCCCGCTGCTATATTAATAACCGTAATAATAATGCCCATGATGGCATCGCCTTTGACGAACTTCGAGGCACCGTCCATTGCGCCATAAAAATCGGCTTCGCGCTGAACTTTTGAACGGCGTGTACGCGCTTCACTTTCAGTGATAAGACCTGAATTGAGGTCGGCATCAATTGCCATTTGCTTACCGGGCATGGCATCTAATGTAAAGCGAGCAGCGACTTCAGAAACCCGTTCAGAACCCTTAGTGATAACCAAAAACTGTACGATGATAATGATGACGAATATAATAAAACCGATTATGGCATCGTTACCAATGACAAAGTTGCCGAATGCTTGAATGACACTACCGGCGTCTGCCTCGGTCAAAATTAAACGCGTCGTCGAAATATTGAGCGCTAAACGAAACACCGTCGTAATCAACAACAAAGATGGAAAAACTGAAAATTCGAGCGGTTCGGTGTTAAACATTGAAATTAAAAGTATCAACAGTGCGACGCTAATATTAATAATCAAGAAAAAGTCAATTAAAAATTTCGGTACTGGAATGATTATTAACAATACGATCGCAACGACCAATACTGGAATCATGACATCAGTTAGCTTCATTAAATGCTCCTATTGTTAAGGCGATAGACATATGCTAATACATCGGCTACTGCTTCAAATAAATCGGCTGGAATATACTGCCCAACATCGGTAGTTTGATAGAGTGCTCTAGCCAGTTGTTTGTTTTCGACAACAGGCACGCCTGCATCGCGCGCAATGCGCTTGACATTAGCCGCAATAATATCTTTACCCTTGGCGATAACCTTAGGCGCATATGCCTCAGCTTGATCATAAGAAAGTGCTATTGCATAATGTGTCGGGTTTGTAATGACCACATCGGCATTGGGGACATCTTGCATCATTCTGCTCATTGCCATTTGACGTTGTTTTTCTTTAATTTTAGAACGAATAAACGGATCGCCTTCCATTTGCTTATATTCTTCTTTGACTTCTTGTTTTGACATCTTTAACTGCCTTTCGTTGTCCCAACGTTTATAGGCATAGTCAGCAATTGCCAATACCAACAAATAAGCAGCACATCGTACGATTACACCGACGACGACGTCCCATAATAAGGCGACACCTGCTGTCAAATTTAATGTTGAAATCTTAAACACTTCATTTTGACGACTGACTAAATACTGATAACTGAGCAGCAATAACCCCGCTGCTTTCAATATCGACTTTACCATTTCAACAAATGATTTTAACGAAAATATTTTTTTAAACCCTTGTAGTGGGTTAATTTTATCAAATTTAAATTTTAGTGGCTCAACTGTGAATAAAAAGCCAACTTGCATATAAGAGGTTATGACGCCAATTAAAAGTACTGTTAATATAATTGGTGCCACTATTTTTATAAAGGCCATCATAACACGCAAGCCGAGTACATTTAACGTCGCCATTCTAACGTATTCGTCAAAGTTTTCAATTGCATTAATCGAAATATAATAGAGCTCGTAGATGGCATCGATAAAGTACTTTGAGGCTGTGCCGATCACCAAGAATATCACCAGCAACGAGATTGCTGCACTAATATCTTTAGATTGAACAACTTGGCCTTTTTTTCTAGCATCACGCCGTTTCTTAGGCGTTGCCTTTTCCGTTTTTTCACCTTGGAAAAATTGTAAATTTAGTACTCTTGGCACAGTATTCCCCAAATTACATTAACTGAATAATTCGATCGATATATTCAAAGATCCTATTGAGTATAGCGACAATTGAAGCTGCCGAAAGTGGTAGCATAACCAGCAAAACAGTGATGCCGATTAGTATTTTAAAAGGCATACCAACAATAAAGACATTTAGTCCTGGCATTGCCTTAGACAAAAGTCCAAGAATAATATTAGCGATTAAAATAACGGTAATCATCGGCAGCGCCATTTGGAAACCAATGATAAATGTCTCTTTGATCAGTTGAAAATAGCCTTCGACATGCAGTGGCGAAAGCGCTAAAACACCTAGTGGCGTATTTTCTAAGGTGCGCGTAAAGCCTATAATAACCGAATGATGCGCATTGGTTACGACAAATAGAATCATTGCTAATACGTAATAGAAGTTCGCTGTAACCGGCACTTGCGCTTCACTTGTCGGCGAAACGACATTAGCCATTGAAAATCCCATACCCATATCAATTAAAAAACCTGCGATATAGATGGCGTTCATAATAATCAAGACGACGGCACCCAGCATCAATCCATTGATAATTTCAAATACAACTGCCAGCGCAAAGCTATCAAACCGTTCTATGGTAAAACCAACTGAGTAAACATCAGATAAAAAAAAGATCATTGACATCATGAGTGCAAATAATATTTTAACTCTAATCGGCACATTGCGCGCACCAAACAATGGTATTAATAAAACCATTGCACCAAATCTAGTAAAGATTAAAAACAAGACGATAATAGAGTGATTGATAATTATATCCATCTTAACCCGCTTTATTTAGTCACTAGACTAATGCCATCAAAAATCAGATAGGTAAATTCCATTAGCGTATTGAGAATCCAAGGTCCTAATAACAACAGCATCAAAAAAATAACGATGATCTTAGGAACAAACGCTAGGGTTTGCTCTTGAATTTGGGTTGTCGCTTGAAATATTGCAATGATCAGACCAACGATTAACGCCGACAACAGCATCGGGGCAGTCGTCATCAAAATAATATAAATTGCACGACCAAAGTATTCTATTATGACTTGTTCACTCATCAGTTAAACCCCGCTAAGATTGCTTTGACTAATAAGTTCCAACCGTCGACTAAGATAAACAGTAGTATCTTAAATGGCAAACTGATCATGACTGGTGGCAGCATCATCATGCCCAGCGCCATCAAGGTTGACGCAACGACCATATCGATAACTATAAATGGAATAAACAGCAAAAATCCAATGATAAAGCCAGTTTTTAGTTCGCTGATCACAAAGGCTGGTATCAAAGCGGCATTACTCACTTGTTCAAGATCAACGACCGCTTCGTCTTGAGCAACTTTAACAAACAGCGCTAAGTCTTCTTTGCGAACTTGTTTGTACATAAAACTTCTAAGCGGCGCCATAGCAGCAGTAAAAGCTTCGTCTTGATCAATTTGACCTTCGCTTAGCGGTATGTAGGCATCATTATAAATGGCACCAAAAACAGGGCTCATTACAAAGAAAGTCAAAAATAAAGCAAGGCCTATTATCACTTGATTAGGTGGTGTCGTCTGCAATGACAACGCCTTTCGTAAAAAAGAAAAGATGATAATAATGCGCGTAAAACTCGTCATCATTATGAGTATCGATGGCGCTAAAGTGAGCACGGTAAGTAGAATAATAATTTGAATTGTCGACGAAACCCCTTGCGCCTGATCGCCAACCCGCACTTCAATATTAGGTATTGTCATTGCCTCGGAAAATGTGGCCGAAGTTAAAATGATAATTAAAGCAATGCTAATCAGCAATACCATTTTTTTGCTATTTTTGCTCATCAGACGTCCTCTTTATTTTACTTTTTAATAAATTCATAAATGGTTGCGTTTTTATATCGGTTTGCTCGATAAATGACAACGTAGAACTATCGACTTCGTCTAATTTTGTCATGCCGTTTCTGTCAATATACAAAAAATAATATTTTTCTCCAAGTGAAACTAGCCACAGACTTTTGTCTGTAGCTAAATTGACGCGTTCGACTACTTTTATATTAGCAGACTGCGAACTTTTACCATATAGTTTTGCAACGGCGAATGTCGTCAGATAAGCCAACGCAATGACGGCAATGACGGCCAACACATACGTCACTACGGGCGCAATACTAAATCGACTGGCGACGACTGCCCAGTAATGGGTCATTAACCGATTACTTTTTTAACAGCTTCAAGCACGCGGTCAGCCTGAAATGGCTTGACGATAAAATCTTTTGCACCTGCTTGAATCGCTTCAATAACCATGGCCTGTTGCCCCATTGCCGAGCACATAATAACATTTGCATCTGCATTCAGTTTCTTTATTTCTTTAACGGCTGATATACCATCCATTTCTGGCATCGTGATATCCATAATAACCAAATCGGGGGTTAATTCCTTGTATTTTTCAAGTGCCTTTAAACCATTTTCTGCTTCACCTGCAACTACATAGCCATTTTTTGATAATACATCTTTTAGCATCATTCTCATGAAAGCTGCATCATCGACAATTAATACCTGCTTTGCCATTATTTCCTCCTACTAATTATTCTCAACCCAACGACGTTCTGGGACGACAATTTCTGTTATTCTAACGCCATAATTATCATCAACTACTACCACCTCACCACGAGCAATTAACTTGCCATTTGCCATGACGTCTAGTGGTTCACCAACAAGTTTATTTAATTCAACAACTGTGCCATTGGAAAATGCCAATATTTCACTGATTTTCTTAGCAGTTCTACCCAATTCGACAGATATTTCTAAAGGCACTTCACGAATTAAGTCGATATCACCGCCAATACTGCTTGGTGCAGCGCCGCCATCGAGCCGTTCAAATTGAACAGTCTGAGCGTTAACTGATGGTTGTGGTGCACGCGGTTGCGCCGTAGGCTGTACCGACTGCGTCGGCTGCACCGCTGGCTGAGCCGTCACAGCCGGCTGTGCTGCTGGCTGAACTGGCGGCACGGCTGGTTGACTTTCTGTAGCTGCTTGCGCTGGCGCAGCTGACGCCGCCTCTGCGACGGGTTCAGCTGCTGGCGGCGCTTGCTCTCCAGGCATTAAGCTTGACACTAAACGCTTGGCAACTTCAACACTCATGACTTGCATAATTTCTGAATCTATTAAGTCACTAATTTTCATATCAAAAGCGATCATGACAACTGTATCGTCACTGGCAAAACCCAAATCATCACTTGAAATAGATTCTAGCTTTTGATAAGATGCCTCAGGTGGTGAAATATCAATTTTATGACCAAGCATTTCTGATAACGCCGTCGACGATGAACCAATCATTTGGTTCATCGCCTCACTGATTGCACTGAGATGTAGTTCACCTAATTCATCAGCTAAGTTAGTGCCATCACCGCCCATCATTAAATCGGTGATTATCTTAACATCTTGCTCATTTAATATCAAAATATTTGAACCAGTAATGCCTTCAGTATAACTGACATTGATAATGACATAGGGTTCTTGAAAGTTCTCGATCATGTCATTGAGCGTGGTTTCTGTCACACGTGGTGTTGTAATTGTTACGCGCTTACTGAGTAGCGTAAACAGTGTCGTCGCCGCCGTTCCCATGCTGATATTGCCAATTTCACCCAACGCATCTTTTTCTTGATCTGAGAGTGTAAGTTTTTCTGATGGCTCGGCAACCGCACCACCTTTTAACAGTAGATCTATTTCTTCTTGAGATAACATATCAGCCATCTTATTCTATTCCTCCATCAACATCTATAACTTCAACTATCTTTATTGCCATTTTATTATTGATGACACCTGGTTGCGCCAAAAATTTGAGTTCATCTTTAACATACACTGACAAAGGCTGATCGCGGTTGCTATCCAACACCAATACATCACCTATACCAAGTGAAATAAATTCTTCAACACTGACGATTGACTTGCCAATAATTGTGCGCATTGGTACATTGACATCACCCAATTGATTAAGCAGTGTATCTGTTTCAACATCACTTTTTTCTTTTTTGGCGCCACCGCTAAACCATAATTTTGAAGAGAGATTTCCTAAAATTGGTTCTATTGTGTAGTGCGGTATCGCCACGTTGATCATGCCTTCGCTTTCGCCAATTTGTATTTTATAAGTCACCAACGCAATTGAATCATTTGGTGAAACAATTTGGGCAAATTGCGCATTGCTTTCAAAACTGGTTAAGACTGGTTTTAGTTCGATTATGTTTGACCAAGCTTCTTTCATTAATCCACCAATTTTGGTGACGATATTTCTGATTAAAATGCCTTCAATTTCTGTTAGTTCTCTGTTTTCTTTAAGACTTGTCGTCTTGCCCGCACCCCCCAACAATTTTTCGATAATCGTAAAGGCAACATCACTGCTGATTTCTAGCATGATTTGACCTTCAAGCGGCGCAAAGTCTACGATAAACAGTATAGCAGGAGTTGGCACCGAATTGCTAAACTCAGAATAGACCATGCTTTGCGTCGACAGAACTGCCACGTCTACATAACTGCGTAGATAAGCACTCAGAAAGTTGTTGACTAAACGCCCTAAATTATCATGAATAATCTCTAAAGTTCGCAATTGTTCTTTAGAAAATTTATCTGGTCTTGAGAAATCATATGCCTTTACCGACTTTTCTTTACTATCGTTGTCGATATCGCTCGATTCTACATCGCCAGTGCTCAGCGCATTTAATAATTCATCTATCTCATTTTGGCTCAATACATTAGACAAAACCGTTCCCCTTTAATATAGTTTAACAGTTTATGCCATCGATCAGGCATCTGTTTATTAGTAAAATTATAACATATTTATACTAAAATTATACACTTTTTTTAACAGAATAGATACTATTGCGTGATAAATTCCAAGAATAATACATCTGTTACCATCTCGGGGTCTGTTTTTAACACTTGAATGACCAAATCAGTTAAGTCTTCTTGTACATGATCAAGCTGTGCTAGTTGCTCTGGTGTTCTACCCATAAAATACTTTCTCATCTCGGTTAAAATATAGGTTTTGTTCTTGTCGAGTTCTGCACGATATTTTTCATCAGTATAACGTATGACAGGGCTATATTTGAGAATTGGCTTTCTGGTTTCTTCGCCTTCTACTTTTATGTTGGCATATTGTTCGCCAAGTGGAAACTCAAAGTAGCTTGGCTCTACCTCTACTTCTTCCTCATCATTCGGTTTTAAAAAGAAAAACCACGCTGCACCACCTGCCGCTACAAGCAAAATTACCACCGCCACTGCAATAATAATAATTTTTTTCATAAGTTTACCTCTTATTCGCCTGTTTCAGTAACATTTTCAGTTAAGACAACAATGTCAACACGCCTATTTTTAGCACGCCCCTCGGCTGTTTCGTTGCTATCTAATGGTCGATATTCGCCATAACCAGCAATTGAAAAACGCTCTGGCTGCATGTTGTGCTCAACGATAAAATAGTTTAAAACGGTATTGGCACGCGTTGCCGACAACACCCAATTCGAAGGAAACTGCGGCGTGTTAATCGGTACATTGTCAGTATGCCCTTCAATTCGAATATGCCTATTTTGAAAGGCCTCTTGGTTGAGTAGTTCAAATAAAAATTCCAATATGACACGGGCATCTTCTTTGATATTTGCTTTAGCGGGGTCAAACAGCGCACTGTCTGGCAACGTAATTTTCAAGCCCTGCAAATCAGCATTGACCGCAATATCGAAATCCATTTTATTCTTTTCAGTAAATTGTTTAATGGCTTCTTCAAGTTCTTCAATTTCCTTGCGCATTTTTATCGACTGTTGGTCTTTAGTTTCTCTACTTTCTGGCATGCCGTCAAACACCATGTCGGCAAAGGTCAAACTTCTACCACTTTGCAAGACACCAGCAGATCCTTGAAACGACTGCATAACAGCCACAAATTTTTGTTTGTCGATCGTAGAAAAAGCAAAGAGCAATACGAAAAAGCACATCAACAGTGTGACCAGATCGCCGTATGTGGTCATCCATTCGGGGGCACCACCGCCACCTTCAGGTTCTTTTTTGCGTCTAGCCATCTTTTTCACCCGCTTCGTCTACAATCGACTTGCGCACGCTAGGCGACAAGAAAGCCTTTAGTTTTTCTTCGATAATACGTGGGTTTTCACCTGCTTGTATCGACAGTAACCCCTCTATCATAATTTGCCTAACGAGTAATTCTTGATCACTTTTTACACTCAGTTTAGTAGCAATTGGTATAAAGATTAAATTAGCAAGTACCGAACCATAAAAAGTCGTCAAAAGAGCTACCGCCATCGATGGACCAATCGCTGCTGGATCGTCAAGATTTTGTAACATCGCAACCAAACCTACCAGTGTACCGATCATACCAAAAGCAGGTGCCAAACTACCTAATGTATCAAACAGTTGTTTGCCTGAACCATGTCGTTCAACGATAAAGTCAACTTCGGTTTCAAGGATAGACTTAACCAACTCAGGGTCAGTTCCGTCAACGATTAGCATAATCCCCTTCTTCAGAAAATCATCATCTATTTGCTGAACGGCTTCTTCAAGTGCAAGCAAGCCCTCGCGGCGTGCCACATTTGCCAATTCAATGATCTTTGTAATGACCGCACCAGCGTCGTTAGAGGCGTTACCTATTGCCTTTGACAGAACTTTACCAAGTCCAGTTACGCGGTTCATCGGAAAAGAAACAAAAGTAGCTGCAAAAGTACCGCCAAATACGATGATGATTGAGCCTGCGTCAAAGAACGAGCCAATTGGCGAGCCACCTGCGATGATGGCCCAAATGATTAATGCAAAACCGACGACAATGCCGCCTATTGTACCTATATCCAATGCTACACCTCATCTCTATATATCTTATCCGAATTTGGCAGTGCACTTACTTTTGACTTATATTTAATAATCTTATCGACAACTTGTTCGACATCTTCAGAAACAATCACTTTTTTTTCGTTTTGAAGTGTAATAATCGTATCGGGCGTCGATTCTAAAAACTCGATGTGATCACAATTAATATATAATTCTTTTCCGTTGAGTCGCGTTACTTTAATCACGCTTTCCTCCTAATTAGCCGACCGATAGCAATCGGCCGGCTAAAATAATGCTATTTAACGCTTTAAGTTAACTAATTCTTGTAACATTTCATCTGTCGTTGTTATCACCCTAGAATTGGCCTGAAAGCCACGCTGCGTCGTAATCATATCAGTAAATTGTTGCGACAAGTCAACGTTTGACATTTCAAGCGCACCAGGCGCTAATGTGCCAAAGCTACTGGTGCCAGGCACGCCATATTTTGGTGCGCCTGAGTTAGGGGTGTCGACAAACATATTTGTGCCGACTTTTCTTAGGCCAGCAGTATTATCGAAATCGGCGAGTAAAATGGTGCCGATAGCTTCTTTTCTACCATTTGTAAAAGAACCGATTACCTCACCATTTGTCGCGACGTTAAAACTTTCAATTGTTCCCGCAGAGTTACCTGTAATCACTTTGCCGAAGGCATTACTTTCACCCGAAAAATGGTTTAATCTCTTAAACGCGTTTACTGGCGGCGTCGCTGTTGGTTGATAAAGCGGAATCGTAATGTTTGATGTGCCCTCAACTGTCATATCTAGTGTAATTGCTACATCGGTTGCCGCTGATGCAAAACCAGCTGCATCAAGTGTTAAGTTATTGACAATGCCGACAAATTTACCTTGTTCATCAAAGCGCGCATAGAGCGCGTTGGCATTGGCAGTTGGCGGTGTAAAACTGACCGGTCCCAAATCGCCAAGCGGCGTCGTCATATCAGGATTTGTAATTTGAATGTTTCTCAAATATCCCTTATCAGTACCATCGTTATATTCAATTTTTTGACCGACGTTCATCATTATAGTATGTACATCGCCCAAGCCGTCAAAGACATCGAAAGATGTCGAATAGGCGATATTAGTCACTGGGTCTGTCTTATCAACTGAATTAATATTGCCGTTAATTTCAACTTCATTTGTAATTGACGCCGACGTTGTTTCATTTCGATTAATTCGAATTGGTCGATAATCTTTATCAAGCACTTTAAAACCACTTGGCGTTACCAAATATCCCAGTTTATCGGTTGTGAAGTTGCCAGCGCGCGTATAAAATCTATTTTGATAGTTAGGATCATTAGTAACGACAAAAAAACCATTACCTTCGATCATTAAATCAGTTGGTTTATCGGTTCTTTGGCTAGCACCACGCGTGTGGTTGACATCCATTGCGCCAACTGTCACACCTAAACCTAATTGTTGCGGATTGGTACCACCGCGCCCCTCTTGTGGTGCACCTGCACCGCGAATAACCTGTGCGTAAAATTCGTGAAAAGCCACTGATGTGCCCTTATAACCAACTGTGTTAACATTGGCAATGTTATTGCCGATTGAATCCATTTTTGCCTGGTGTACTCTTAATCCTGAAACACCCGAAAACATAGATCGCATCATAATATTTGACCTCCTAAAAGGTGCGCATTTTCATCAATCAGTCAGAAAATGATAGCTTCCTTACGGTCCAGCTATATAAATATCGCACCGTCAATATTTGTTATAATTTTTGTCTGCATATCGCGTTTTTGTGCTGCTGTGATAATTGTTCGATTGGTTACACTGGCTATTAGCAGCTGTTCACCTACGACAATTACTGCTTCTTTAACACCCTTGTCCGCCGCTTGATCGATTGCCTTGACCACTTTTTCGACTTCGCTTTTGGCAAGCGAAACGCCCCTTGTATTCAAGCGCATTTTAGCATGCTTGGTGACGTTGATATTGTTCTTTTCAATTTTGTCAAGTACTGCTTGAAACGAACGTTTACCATTTGCATTTTGCACTTGTTTAGGCGCTGGTTGTCTGTTATTAATTTTATCAGGTGATTGAACAGGCGTTCGAACAATATAGTTGTTCATTAGATACCTCGCTGATAGGCTGTCGCCGATTGGCTTGCCTTTATTTGCTTGTTGGCTTCTGTAATTTCATTGAGTGACTGCTGAATTGACTGTAGCACCTTAAGTTGTTCACCATTAGTTTCACCCATTTGCATTGCATCAATCGTCTCTTTAATCGAAGCGATATTTTTTTCTGCCGAATCAAACGATTCATTTAATGCCTGCATTGATTCTACACTGCTAAATTGCGCCATTTGCGCGATAAAGTCTTTGTCTTTAAGTGGATCTAATGGGTTTTGATTAGCCAATTGTGTCAATAAAACATTTAAAAACTGGTCTCTGCCCATTTCTTGGTTAAGTTTTAACTTATCCGTTTTATTATTTTCGTCTAACTTGTCCAAAAATTGACTTTGAGCAGGTGTTAACGACCCTTGAATAGCTGTCATATGACCTCCTAAATTGAATGCTCAAAAGTGGTTTCATTGATCAGTGCCGATAGTGATCTGATATATGTTGTTTCCCCTTTTTCGACATCGCTTGGAATTTTAATTTCACGACGCTTACCTTGCTGTTGATAAGCACTATCGCGCTGATTATCATCGCCGCTGTTGACGTTGACATCAAACGCCATGTCGCTAAAACCCTTGTCTTTTAAACTGTTTCTCAAATCTTCAAAATTACTCTCGATTGCTTCTTTTACCATTTGTGAAGCAACGTTAAACTTTGCAATTACATTGTCATTATGCACTTCAATTTTCAATTCTACTTTACCTAATGCCTCTGGTTTTAATTTTACAATCATTGTAGAACGATCGGCGAGCCCTGCCGTCGCACTATCTTTTTCAATTGCCGACTTAATTTGTTCAAACACTTCTGTTTTGAGTGGCAATTGACCTTGCTTAATATCTTGCGTTGCCTTTACTTGTGTAACATCTTGGCGTTCGCCTTCGATTGCGACAACTGGTGTTTCATCGGCAACATCTGAAAATGCTTTTACCGTTTCAGCTGATTTTTGCTGTACGGTTTGCTTTGTTGCCTTATCGTCATTATTTTGACTATCGGCTGCATTGTTAGACGCCGCATCTGCAGTTTGGGTCGGCGATGTCTGTAATGCTGCTGCACTGTCAACAGCTGTCGTTTGACTTGTTGTTTCGACTTGTACTGTCTTATACAACTTATCAATATGACCATTTAGATCATCAAGTAGTGTCTCAAGTGCTTTAACTTCAACAGCCGATTTATCTGCTGTATTTGCGCTTAAAATCTCTTTAAAGCTATCAGCTGTATCACTAATTAACTGCTTTAACAGCTCTAGTTCAACTTGACTATCTGCCGTCACGTCGCCATTGAACTGTGTTGCTAAATCGACTAATTCAGATTCTTCAGCACTTAACTGACTGAGCTGTGCCTTCAGCGCATCGCTGATCACTTCTAACGACTGCTTAATTTCAAGCGCTAGCGCTTGGTCTTGTGAAAGCTGAGCACTTAATTGTTCAAGTTTAACTAAATCTTCTGATAAAATAGCCATTAATGCGGCGATTTCCGCTGCTGTTTCGGTCATTTCAACAGTTTCAGCATCGCTAACAACGTCATTTTCATTTTTTTCTGACACAAAAAGAGCGGCATCTGTTAACTTATCTACCGCCTCTTTATTGATATCATCAATTTTTTTACTTTTCTGTTGTTTAGACGACGCCTGATCAATTGACGTTCGTTCATTTCTTTTTGTCGTTTCAGCTTGATATGCGTTTAACGGTTCCTTTGCATCAGTTTTGTGCGAATTTTTTTCGTTCGTCTTATCGCGTGCCCGTGAAGCTAATACAGCACGAAATGAAGACTTGTTGACACCAGCTGAACGATCTACTGGCATTTTAATTGGTGTAGATTGTCTTTTTACCAATAAAGTGCCATCGCGCGCAGCGGTGTAGTTACTACTTGTTACCATGAATAACCTCCTATTTGAGGTCAGGTAATACGAGCTCAGTAGAAATTTCGGTTGAAATGCTATTGTCAAGGTACGAGAGTATTGCCGCTATTTTTTTGGGCGTAAATGATTTGAGTAAATCAATGGCTAATTGCTTATCTGACAGCTCAATGTGCTCACCGTTTTTTAAAGTGAACACCTTGACATTTTCAGAGTTCCAATAAAGCCGCTTGATAATATCGGCAATCTTGCTTTCATCAGCCTCTTTATAGACTTTCGCAAGTTCACTTAAATTATCGTCATACTCTCGAAAAATGTTTAACGATTTCAGCAAATCATCAGAAAAAAAATCGTCGTTTTTTTCTAACATTTGACTGTCGACAATCGCATTTGTCAATTTAGTAGTAAAAGCATCATCTCTAATTTTCGACAATACCGCACCACCAATAACTGGCCCCAATTCTTGATAAATTGTCGCCAACTGTTTCATATTATAGGTATCTTCATTGCCCAGTACATCTACGAGTTCTATCGGTTTTTTAGTGGCCAACAAAGTTGCTGTCTGCTTGAGTACGCGCACACTTAAATTTCCCTTTTCAATCAGTTCTTTTATCAGTAAAACACGTTTTTGCGGCATATTTTGATAGATTGCATTGACATCATCAGCGCGTAAATGCTTGACAATATCGACAACGACATCATCTGGCAGATGTTCAAAAATAGCGGCTACTTTTGCCGTGCCATCTACCTCTTCGTCGAGAATCGTCTTAATATCAGCAATTGCGCTGACCCGATTTAACGATAAAATAAACTGAGCATGTTCTTTATTGCTTTCGGATAGTTCGTCGTCAATTTTTTGTAATTCACTTAATAAAATGTTATCTTCTAAGTCGCTTTGTCGGATATTTTCTAAAACACGCTCGGCGCGACGTGGTTCGGCGCGCAACATTATTTTAATGACGTCTTGATAAATTGCTTCATCTTCAGCTTTTATCGCAAGCAATTTATCGATTATGCGCTCATCAGGAAGCGACAACAAATAGTTGGCAACCCGTTCAACCTGTTGTTCGGTTTCGGCAGCTGTCGGCAATTTGCTAAAACGCTCGCCAATTGGGCCAGGTAATGCGCCCAGTGTGGTATTGGCAATATCTCTAAAAGGCGATACAAAATTATATAGCGCTGTACCAATCAGCGCCAAAAGCAGCAGAATTATCGCTATGGTTAACAATGCTTTTTTCAAAATTCATCCCCCTCGTTTCTATGCGACGACCGATAGCTGACAAGTTGATCAATCAGCTCGCTTTCGCGCTTTTTTTCTGCTTCTTGATAAGCCGCTTTTTCTTTTTCTTTTAATTTATCGTATTTCTTTTTATCTTGTGTACAATCAATTAATTTTTGTCGACAAATGGCAACATTTTGCTTGGCTTCAGCAATGTCTGATCGGCAAAGTGACATGGCGTCTTCGTAAAATCGTTTGTGCATGACGTTTAACTTAAAAGAAGACGCCGCAACGCCCTCTGTTAGCGACTGAAGACAGTCTTGTTGATATGATATTTGCTGTTTTTTTAGTTCAGCTAAGCGGCGATTGGCAGTGTTTAACTGGCCAACTGCACGCGCTAAATCATTTTTTGCTTGCTGTTCTAAGTCTTCTTTATATTTTAGTAAATTCTGATAGCGAAAATTAAACACAAACATCACCTTAACTAGAAATCATTTCGTACAACTTATTAACCGTTTCATCTAAGTCTATTTTTTCATCGACCGCTTGCGTTAAAAAGGCATTAATTGTATCGTTCATTTCAATTGCACGGTCTATTTTGGGGCTGGTACCTTCAGTATAGGCGCCGATATTGATTAAATCTTCTGAAGTGCGATAAGTTGAAATTAATTCTTTTATTTCTGAACTGCTTTTCATATGTTGTTTATCGACGATTTTGGGCATGACACGACTGACACTTTGCAAGATATCAATCGCTGGATAATGTGCCTGATTAGCCAAACTGCGCGATAAGACAATGTGGCCATCTAAAATACCGCGCGCCGTGTCGGCAATTGGCTCATTCATGTCATCGCCATCGACCAATACAGTATATAGGCCAGTAATTGACCCGATATCTGAATTGCCAGCACGTTCTAACAATTTAGGCATCAACGCGAACACCGACGGCGTATACCCCTTTGTAACGGGCGGTTCGCCAACAGCTAGGCCAACTTCGCGTTGCGCCATTGAAAAACGCGTCAGCGAATCCATCATCAGCATGACATTTTTGCCCTGATCTCTAAAGTACTCAGCAACCGCAGTCGCCAACATCGCGCCTTTGACACGCTCTAAAGCAGGTCGATCAGACGTTGCTACAACTACGACAGAACGACGTAGGCCCTCGGGCCCCAAATCGTGCTCGATAAATTCACGCACTTCCCTGCCCCGCTCGCCAATTAAAGCGATCACGTTGATGTCGGCACGCGTATTACGGGCAATCATACCCAACAACGTCGATTTGCCTACGCCAGAACCCGCAAAAATGCCGACGCGTTGCCCCTTTCCAATGGTCAACATGCCATCAATCGCACGTACGCCGAGCGACAATGGATCGGTGATATTTTGCCTAGTCAGTGGATTTGGCGGTGTGTTGTTGACATTAAAGGGTCTACCATCGAGAATAGCAGGCTTATTGTCTATTGGATTGCCTACGCCATCAATAATGCGCCCTAATAACCCAAAACCGACGTTGACACTAAGCGCTTCGCCGGTTGCTATCACTTTACAGCCACTACTGACGCCTGTTATGTCACCCAATGGCATCAATAGCACTTTATTATCTTGAAAACCAACAACTTCACAAGTGACGGCAGGCGCATCACCTACTGGTATGATCAAACAAACTTCGCCAAGTCGCACCTGCGGTCCATTAGATTCGATCGTTAAACCGACGACTTTTTTCACTCTTCCTATATAACGAATAAATGTTTGTGTTTCAATTGCTTCAATAAAGCGACTTAACACTTTAGTCTCCTGATAAAATAGTATTAAATAATTTTTTAACTTGTTCGATTTGTGAATTGATACCGATATCAATACTGCCCGTATCTGTGTCGATCACGCATTCGGTATGATCTAATGAAAGGTCTTTTCTCACTTCGATATGTTCGACACCGTCAATCATCGCTAGTATTTTAGACTTGTTTGCTGCAGCATAATCAAAGTCATATTCAGACACGCGAACGACAAGTGACGACGTGTAGGTTAAATTTTCGATGCCTTTTTTGATTAAATCAAGTATATACGATTGGTCCGATATTTCACGATTGATGACATTTTGAATAACTTTTAAACTTAAATCAATAATGTCTTCTTCCATGCGCCTAATAAAGCGATCTCTGTTTATCGTCCATTCTTCTTTTATCATGAGCGCTTCATCAATCAAGACTTGCGCTTCAGATTGACCGGCATCAAAGCCTTGCGCAAAGCCTTCATTTTGGGCTTCTTCACGTTTATTATCATAGAGTATTTTGGCTTTTTCAATGGCACTTTCAGTAATTAAACGAGCATCTTGCTCGGCCTTTTCAACGATTTCACTCGCTTCAGCATGCGCCGCTTGTAAAATAGCTTGCGCTTCGCTTTCGGCGTTTTGTAGACGCTGCTCAATTATTAATTGGTCTTCATTTGGCATTTCTGACACATTTGTATGCGGGTCAGTAACATCTGCCGAAACACTATAATGACTGCCATCTAAAACAACGCTTGCAGACTTGATAATTTTAGACAATGATATCGTCTCCTCCGCCACGAGAAAGAATAATCTCGCCCGCCTCTTCTAATTTACGAATGACATTGACAATTTTTTTCTGCGCCTCTTCAACGTCTTTAAGTCTAACTGGCCCCATGTATTCAATATCTTCAAGCAACATTTCTTTCATACGGCTCGACATGTTTGATAAAATTGCCTCTTTAACCTCATCAGTTGCCGACTTAAGCGCCAATGCCATTTCACTGTTTTCAACTTCTCTAATAAAGCGCTGAATTGCAACCGGGTCGAGATTAATGACATCTTCAAAGACGAACATTCTGTTTTTAATTTCATCAGCCAGCTCGTAATCTTGAACTTCTAATGATTCGAGAATAAACTTTTCGGTGCCGCGATCGACCGAATTTAAAATGTCGACAATCGATTGCACACCACCAGTTGTCGCATAATCCTGCGTCACCATTGAAGACAACTTGCGCTCTAAAACATTTTCAACTTGCTTGATAACCTCGGGTGACGTCACATCCATTTGGGCAATGCGCTGCGCAACATTGGCTTGTTTTTCTTGTGGCAACGAACTGAGAATGGTCGCCGCTTGTGCAGGGCTTAGATATGATAAAATTAAAGCCAACGTCTGCGGGTGTTCATTTTGAATAAAATTAAGCAGTTGCGTCGCGTCGGCTTTGCGCACAAAATCAAACGGCCGCACCTGCAATGACGCCGTCAATTTATTGATAATTTCAAAGGCCTTTTGCGAACCCATTGCCTTTTCAAGCACCTCACGCGCGTATTCAATGCCACCTTCAGAAATAAAGTCTTGGGCAAGGCATATTTGGTAAAATTCTTCTAAAATCTCTTCTTTTTCTTGCGGAGAAACCTTTTTTAGATTGGCAATTTCCAACGTCAGTTCTTCGATTTCTTCGCTTTTTAAATGATTAAATATAATTGCCGACTTTTCAGGACCAAGCGCGATCAACAGCATTGCTGCTTTTTCTTTGCCTGTCAAATTCGATACATTTGCCATTTTACTATCCTTATTTTTTACCCAGTTTATTAATCTTCATTTAGCCATGAACGCAACAATTGCGCAACAGCTTCAGGTTGACTATCGACAAATTTTTCAATTTGATATTTCGGACTAGAACGATCTTGTGTTTCAGTTTCAATTTCATCTAATTCTCGCTGTTCTTCTGCAGCGGCTTCAGCCGCCGCTTCTGCCTCGGCAGCAGCTTTACGTCGTCTTAAGATGATAAAGACAACCACGCCAACAATTAATATGACGACGACAACTGCAATGACAATAATCAACCCAAGTGGCAACCCGAAAACTAAACCAGTTGATGCCGTCACAGGAATAACCTCTTCCTCATGAAATGGCATCGCCGATACTTTGACCAGTTTAGTGTCTTCAACACCAGCAGCAGCCGTAACTAAATTGGTTAGTTCTAAACGATCTGTTTCACTGAGTTGATTATTTTCTAATAGATTACTATTAATGACGATTGCAATTGACAGATCAGAAATTTGACCACGTGCTTTGACAATACTCTGTTGTATTTCGTTGAGTTCGTAATTGAGTGTTTCTTGGGTTTTACTATAGTCAGATTTGGCGGCATCTGTCGTCGGATATTGCGGTGTTTCGGTTGTGTTTGAATCGGTCCCTGGCACCCCCGAGTTACCTTTATCGGCCACTTTTTCTTTAATTGCGCTCATCGAGCGAACAAGCCCCTCGGTCTGTCCCTCAACTGGTGTAGAAAATTTAATGATATTGGTGCTCTGTTCGTCAAAGTCAAGTTTTACATTGGTTTTGACATTGACATTGTCGGCACCGTACATTGTGCCTAAAAAATCGACCAGCGTCTTGTCGAGTCGCTGTTCAATTTCGACTTTCAATGCGTCTTGATTACTTGAACTTGCAAAATCACGATCGGCAGCTGTGCTGTTGAGCCGTACACCTGTTTGATCAATAATCGTTATTTTTTCAGCAGTCAACCCCTTAACTGCATTCATTACAAAGTTTTCAATACCTGTTACACTCTCAGGTGACAGCGTTTTACCAGGTGACAATACCAATTTAACTGAAGCGCTCGATAATTCTTCTTCAATATTTAAAAAACTACTACTTTCTTTTACATTGACAATGACGACAACATCTTTAACCGACTCAATTGTTCTTAAGGCGTTTTCAATTTCGGATACGGTGTATTGTAAAAACATTTTATTTTTTTCAGCGGCCGTCTGTGTAAATGTCAAGCGATTCATGACATCTTCAAATGTAAAACCGCGTTCTGTCGTCACCCCCGAAATCGATAGTTGCATACGCGCGACATCAATGTCTTTTTTAGGTACTAATATCGTCGACGAATTGTCTTCAGCACGCCATGTAATGTTAAGCTCATCGAGTTTATTGCTAATTTCAGCTGCCTTTTCAGTTGATAGACCTCTGCTGAGCGTGACATATTCAGTGCGCGTTAAAAAAAACACCAATAGAGAAACAAGCAAAATAATGCCGATTAATGCACCGACATAAATGTATTGTTTGCGTTTTTCTAACCCGAGAAACCAAGTGGTTATACGCCTTCCAAAATTTCTTATCGCTTCTGCCATTTATTGCTCCAAGTTATACTTGCAAACGCATTAATTCTTGATACGCTTCTAAAACTTGCTTTCTTATTTGCAAGGCAAAATTCAGTGTAATCTCAGCTTTTTGCGCAGCGATCATCGCATCGTGTAAATTGTCTATTTCACCCGTTGCCACTTTTTCGTCGTAGCGTATTGCAGCTTTTTGAGAATCGTCCACTGCTGTTATCGCATCTGATAGCACTTTGCCAAAATCGACGTTTTTAATGTGATCAAGGCGCAGCGTATTCTGTAATTCGCGTGGCATTAGCACACCGTTAATCTTCACTTACTATCTCCCTATTTCTAAGGCTTTCAGCGCCATCGATTTGGCGTTATTTAGCGCCGTCACGTTAGCTTCATAGGCCCGCGTTGCCGAAATCATATTGATCATTTCAGTAACTGTATCAACATTTGGCATTTGCACATAGCCTTCAGCATCGGCATCGGGGTGGCCAGGATTATACTGCAATTTAAACGGTGACATATCTTCAACGACTTTTTCGACTTCGACACCATTGCCAACGATCGCACTGCCGATTGCCTGTTTCAAATAATTATCAAATGAATTGGCGCGAACTTCAGAAAAAACAGCCATCTGCCTGCGGTAAGGCGTACCTGCCGCCGTACGTGTAGTGCTGGCATTAGCGATGTTTCGCGATATAATATCCATTCGCAAGCGCTGTGCTGTCATGCCAGAAGCACTTACGTTCATCGATTTAAAAAAATTCATTATAGATCTCCTCTAATCGCCGCTTTGAGGCGCTTTATCTGAGCATTTAGCTGACTGGTAATCGCATTGTACTTGACGTTGTTTTGAGCAAGACGCGCCATTTCAACATCAATATTGACATTGTTGCCATCGCGTCGCATGCTCGTTGTATGATCAGTGACAATACGCGGTCGCAAGCCAACTAAAGTATTATAATCAATACCAAAATGGCTTTCATTTGTCCGTGTCATGGCTAAGCGACTACTATCTAAATAGCCCTTTAACATCGCGTCAAAGTCAATGTCTTGTCGCTTGAAACCAGGCGTGTCAACATTGGCGATATTATTCGACAAAACACCTTGTCTTAGCCACGCTGCATCGAGCGCCCTTTTCTGTATATCTATGCTTTGAAAATCCTTGTTTAACATACTTCACCTCGCCTTAAATCACAACGAACAGCGAAAAGAAAATTATTATCTTCTATTTTATTATACCATATCTATGTATAAATTGTAAATAAATACTAGATATAGTAATTATTACTCTGTCCACTTTTAAAAATTTATCGGCAAATTTATTTGTTTTGTTAAGCATTAGCGTGTAATAATTTAATCGTTTCTAACTCTTTTAAGTTGTAATTTTAGTTTATCATTGAGCACTTTAATGCGCGTACCCTTCATGCCCAACGAACGCGTTGCAATGACACCAGCACTTTCAAACTTACGCAGTGCGTTGACGATAACTGAGCGCGTAATACCAGCGCGATCAGCTATTCTACTTGCAATTAAAACAGCTTCATTGCCTTTTAATTCATCAAAAATGTGGTATATCGCCTGTAATTCAGAGTATGAAAGTGTATCAATTGCCATTTTGACAATTTCTATTTTACGGGCATCAGCTTCTTTTTCTTGCGCTTTCGCACGAATGATTTCCATTCCGACAACCGTCGCTGATATTTCAGCCAATATTAAATCTTCATCAGTGAACTTTTTCTTAGCACGCGACAATATAATTGAGCCAAGTCGACGATTTTTACCGAATATTGGTAGTACCGTGGCATACTTATGTGATGTTTGTTGTTCTTTATCAAATAGTTTCAATAAATCATCACCTGTTAAATTTGCAGCCGATGTCTCAATTTTAGCCATTTTTTTACCGTAACCCAATGGTAAAAACTGCTCACCAGTTGATTTGTTTACAATTACCGAACTCTCCTCTTCTTTTGAAAAGCTCGCACCTAAAATTTTACCACTGTTTTCGACAATATAAACATTGCTTCTGAGCGTGTCGCGCAACAGCTCTGCCAATGCCTCAAATGAAACTGGTAAATCACCTTGCGTTTGCAAAACTTTGTTTAAGCGACGCGTTTTTTCTAACAATTTGCTAGCCATTTTTCCTCCTTAATCAGTGACTGGTTTACGATACGAACATGTCTGATTAAGACATTTGATTTCATGCTTCTTTTTCGTCTTGTAATCAATTAACGCTTCTCCACATTCAGGACACTGTTCGCCAGTTGGCTTATACCAACTCATAAAGCGACAAGCGGGAAAACCGGAACAACCGTAAAATGTTTTATACTTTTTAGTTTTACGCGCAATGACATCACCATCTTTACACTTCGGACACTTTACACCAATTCTATCTAAAATTGGGCGGGTATGTTGACAATCAGGGTATTTTGAACAGGCCAAAAATTTTCCGTAACGACCGTGTTTAATGACCATCATTGCGCCACATTCATCGCAAACTTCATCGGTTTCTTCGACCAGCTGAATGCGTTCTAATTCTTCTTCAGCTTTTTCAAGATCAGGCTTAAAGCTATCATAAAAATCACTGACGACCTTTTTCCAAGGTATATTAGCTGCTTCAACTTCGTCTAATTTCTTTTCTAAATCAGCTGTAAAGGCGACATTAATGACATTGTCAAAGTAAGACATCATAATGTTATTTGTCAAATTGCCCAGCTCGGTTGGATAAAGTGTTTTCTTTTCTTTTGCGACATAGCCACGCGACAAAATTGTCGAAATGGTCGGTGCATAGGTAGACGGACGGCCAATGCCTTCTTCTTCCATTGCCTTAACTAATGAAGCTTCGCTATAACGCGCGGGCGGTTGTGTAAAATGCTGGTTTTCATTTAATTTTTTGAGCTTTAGCATTTGTTCTTCTTGTAAATCTGGTAAGATGACATCATTTGATTTTGCAAATGAATAAACTTTTAAAAAACCATCAAATACCATTTTAGAGCCATTGGTTTTAAAGACGATGTCGCCATTGTTGATGGCAACATTTAACTGTTCGTAAACAGCAGCCGCCATGCGACTGGCGACGGCGCGTTCCCAAATCAATTTGTAGAGTTTAAATTGATCTGGCTTTAGATACTTAGCGACGGCATCAGGATCTAAGTCGATTTTAGTTGGTCTGATCGCCTCGTGCGCATCTTGCGCCCCTTTGGCGGCTTTAGCTTTGGCACCAGCCCCTTTATAGTCTTTGCCAAAATTTTGTTCAATATAGTTATAAATGGCTGCCGATGCTTCGTCGGCAATGCGTGTTGAGTCAGTACGCATATAGGTAATTAAACCCACTGAGCTGCGCTTTATGGTTACACCTTCGTACAACTGCTGCGCTAACATCATTGTCTTTTTAGTTGAAAAGCCAAAGCGCCCTGCAGCTTCTTGCTGTAGCGACGACGTTGTAAAAGGCGCAAGCGGTCTGCGTTGGCGCTTGCTTCGTTTAACCGCTGTAACACGATAATCGTCAGTTAACTGGCTTTTAATTCTGATGACTTCTTCTTTACAGGTCAGCTTCACTTTTTTGTCTTTAATGCCATAAAAATCAGCTTTAAATTTTATGCCATCCTCAATGAAATTGGCGGTCATTGTCCAATATTCTTCGCTGACAAAATTATTGATTTCAGCTTCGCGATCACAAACCATGCGCGTAGCCACCGACTGTACGCGTCCTGCCGAAAGACCGCGTCTAATTTTACGCCATAAAATTGGGCTAATACTATAACCGACCAAACGGTCTAACGAGCGCCGCGCTTGTTGTGCATCGACTAAATCCATGTTGACAGCACGACCATTTTTTATTGCAGCTTTAACAGCATCTTTGGTAATGGCATTAAAGGCAATCCGCTGAAACGGCTTATCGTCTTTTTTTAGTAATTTTTCAAGGTGCCAAGCAATTGCTTCACCCTCTCTATCAGGGTCAGTTGCCAAAAAAACTTTATCGGCCTTAGCCGTCTCTTTGCGCAGTGTTTTTATGACATCACCTTTTCCCCGAATAGTAATGTAATTGGGCTCAAAATTATTATCGATGTCAATACCCATTTTACTCTTTGGTAAATCTCTGACATGTCCGACAGAAGCATGTACTTTATAGTTTTTACCCAAAAATTTACCGATTGTCTTCGCCTTGGCAGGCGATTCTACTATAACTAAATAATTTGCCACTGATACCTCCAAAAAACTATGACTACATTGCGTTCGTTTGTCATATTAAACGCACTTTTAAGGCGTACCGAATGAGTGTACGGTGAAAATTTTTAGAGCGCAGATATTCCAAAGATTGACGCGGTTTTTGGGTAGTGGTGTGAATATTCTGGGTTTAACTTAATACGGAATGTAAAAACCGCCATAAATCTGCGATGGGTTTTACTAAATATATCAAACAAAAATAATAAAATCAATATAAAAAACAAAAAAATCTGATAATTCATAAATTAATAAAAACTTACAATTTTTCGACTAATTCGACAAAATTGTAAGTCTTTAATATAATTAAGACAAATAATTAATCTAATTTACAACGTTTAGCTTGCAAAATCGGCGCAGCAAATTCAATTGTTTTAATCAATTGATTAACATCACTAATATCATTTTTAATTAGCCATTCAGTTAAATCGGTCAACACTTGCTTTGTTGTCATAGGATTATTAAAATTTGCAGTGCCAATTGCAATGGCGGTTGCACCAGCGATCATAAATTCTATCACATCGCGATAATGACTAATGCCACCCATACCGAGTATCGGAATATCAACCACACTTGCCACTTCATAGACCATTTTTACGGCAACAGGTTTAACAGCAGGCCCGCTTAACCCACCGATGCCACGCGCGAGTATTGGCTTTTTGCTATCAATGTCGATCACCATGCCGGTAAGCGTATTAATCAGCGACAGACAATCGGCCCCAGCTTCTGCCGCAGCAATGGCAATTGTCTTAATGTCAGTGACATTGGGTGACAATTTGACGATTAAATGATGTTGGGTCGACCGCCTGACTTGTTTGACAATTTTATAGACCAAGTCTGGGTTAGTGCCAAATGCCAAGCCACCCGCTTTGACATTGGGACACGAGATATTGAGTTCTAACGAATCGACGCCTTCTACTGAAGTCTTTTCGGCGATTTCACAATACTGCTCAATATTGGTCGCATTAATGTTGGCAATAACCTTAGTGTCAAACTGCTTTAGCCAGGGTAAGTCGACATCTAAAAAGTATTGCAACCCGGGGTTTTGCAAGCCGACCGAGTTGAGCATGCCAGACGGTGTTTCTGCCACGCGCGGTGCAGGGTTGCCCATTTTTGGTGCCAAGGTTAAGCCTTTGACTGATATGGCGCCAATATCATTTAAATCGATGTATTCACCGTATTCCCTGCCAAAGCCAAATGTGCCCGAAGCCACTGTAATTGGGTTTTTTAGCTTTAAACCATTTAAATCAACTGCTAAATTTATCTTAGGCATCAAATAACACCTCACTTCCCCAAAAAACTGGACCATCGCTACAAACCCGTTTATACCAGTAGCCCTCTGGCGTCTTACTGTCTTTTACCTTACAGGCGCAGACCATGCAAGCGCCGACACCGCAGGCCATGCGCTCTTCCATCAGAAGCTGAACAGGTGTGTTTTTCTGATTACACAATTTTGCCACGATTTCAATGACAATAGGCGGCCCACAGACATAGACCATATCAAATTTTTCTTTTTCTAGCGCGTTTTTAGTCAAGTCGACCACATAGCCACAATAATCGGCCTTGCCGCTTTCTGAAGCGACAATGACGTCATCAGTGAAGCTTGTAAAGCGCTCAACCATATAGGGTTGATCACGAAAGCCCAATTGCACGCTGATATGAGCATTGCTTTGACGGGCAATCTCTTCAATTAATACCGCTTGCGGCGGCACGCCAATGCCTGCCCCGACGATTAGAACGCGCTTGTGCGTTTTATCTATTTGATAACAGTTGCCTAGTGGCCCTAGTAAATCGAGCTTATCGCCAACGCTTAACTGTTGCATTTGTCTTGTGCCAACGCCCTTTGCAATCACTGTAAACGATAGCGTGTCAGCCGTTTTGCAGCTAATGCTAATTGGCCTTCTTAAATAGGGCAGTTGATTGGCCTTTAGCTGAAAGAACTGCCCAGCTGCAATGTCTGGCATTTCAGTTGGTCGCTTAACCGTCAATGTAAACACTGAATCATTTAGCGTTTTGACAGCAGTTATTTCGCATAAGTAAGTTTTTTTCATTATACTCTCCCACTGTACTACTTGCCATACCACTGATTATGTGCTTTTAACTGCTGATTAATATCTGCTTTCATCGCCAAGACAGCTTGACGCGCAGCGGTTTGATAGTCATCATCATATTGTTCTTTTTGATAAGCAAAGATGATGCCGCGCGATGAGTTGACAATAGCGCCTAAGCCAGCATCATCAAAACAACCGACGATATCAGCAGCTGTGGCGCCTTGTGCGCCGTAACCTGGCACCAAGAAATAGGCTGTCTTTAATAGTTTTCTAAGTGTGACAGCTTGTTCGGGGTAAGTTGCCCCAACGACAGCACCAATCGACGAATAACCATGATTGCCGACGCGCTGCGCGCTAATATCTTCAACAATTTTAGCAACTCTTTGGTATATTGTTTCACCGTCAACTACCAAGTCTTGAATTTCACCAGAGCTCTTATTCGATGTTTTAACCAGTATAAACACGCCCTTGTCATATTGATCACAGTTATCGACAAATGGGTTAAGGCCATCTGTGCCTAGATAAGGATTAACTGTTAAAAAGTCTGAATAAAATGGTTGGTAATTTTTGCCAAAGGCGGTCGGCTGACCGATAAAACTATCGGCATAAGCCGCCGATGTCGAGCCGATGTCGCCACGTTTGACATCGGCAATGACAATAAGCCCCTTTTGTTTGGCATAGTCACAAATGCGCTGATAGCAGCTGAGCCCGGCAACACCTAGTTTTTCGTAAAAGGCAATTTGCGGCTTTACAGCTGGCACGATATCGTACACTGCATCAATAATGCCCGTTATAAAAATATGGTAGGCTTCAGCAGCGGCTTGTTCAACTGGTAAATTTTGCGCTTTGACGGTTTCAATAATATGCTTTGGTATTTGTTCAAGGCGGGGGTCTAACCCGACTACAATTGGTGCTTCTAGTTCAATAATCTTTGAAATTAAGCTGTCGATTAACATTTAATTCTCCTCGTATACGATTGCGCCGTCATAGCAAGTTAGCTTGACATCGCCATCTACTGTCATGCCCTCATAAGGTATGTTTTTACCGCGCGATACCATATCATCAGCCCGAATGGTGCGTTTGACAGTTGGGTCAAATACAACTAAATTGGCAACTGTACCAACTTTGATTTGGGGCACGTCTAAATTTAACAATTGACGCGGTTGAATCGCCATCAGTTCAATTAACCTGTCAATGGTCATTTTGCCACTTTTTACAAAATGTGTATAACTCAAACTCAATGACAGTTCAACACCTGATATACCAAATGGCGCATTATAAATATCTTGTGCTTTTTCTTCTAACGTATGCGGCGCGTGGTCAGTGACGATGCAACTAATTGTGCCATCGAGTATTGCCGCTTCAAGTGCCGCACGGTGTTCTTCAGAGCGAATCGGCGGATTGACTTTTGCCAAATTGCCCGCCTGATAGAGTATTTCATCGGTTAGCATGAAATGATGCGGGCAGACTTCTGCCGTAATTGGCAAGCCACGTTTTTGGGCATCGCGCACCGCTTCAATAGACTGTTTAGTTGAAATGTGAGCAATGTGTAGACGCGCGCCGGTTTGTTCGGCAAGTTTAATGTCGCGCTTTACGATATTCGATTCAACTTCTGGTAAAATGCCTTTTATACCTAATTTTTTGCTGACTTCACCAGCGTGTACTGCGCCGCCATCAACCAGGTCATGGTCTTCTGAGTGCGATACTAAAACCAAATTGTGCGGCTTAATCATTTGGTAGGCCTGCAGCATAAAATCTTGCGACATGGTGGTACGACCGTCATCTGTGATGGCGATAATACCTGATGCTATCATGTCTTTAATATCTGATAGTGCCTCGCCTTTTAGGCCTTTTGTTATGCTGCCGGTTAGTTCAACTTGTACTTTGGCTTTTTCAGCAATGCGACGTTTGACGTCGTCGACAACTGCCTTACTATCGACGGTTGGCGTCGTGTTGGGCATTGCCATTACGCCTGTTACACCGCCACGTGCTGCGGCAGCCGTACCACTGGCGATATCTTCTTTGTGTTCTTGGCCAGGTTCTCTCAGGTGTACGTGCATATCGAATAACCCTGGAAAAACATAACACTGTGCAGCGTCTATGACGCGCTCATCTTTAAGCGGACTGAGCTGTTCATCGACGGCTTCAATTATGCCTGCATTGATGCGAATATCAGTTTTTTTATGAATACTCTGCGATGGGTCAATAATTGTAGCATTTTTTATTAACATGACGGCCTCCCATTATTCGTATTTGGTTATTTCATCACAAAAGCTACAGACGTATTCTAAATTTTTGCGATCATACAGTGTAAACTCGGGATCAACATAGTTGTCAAAATGTGAAATACAACGTGGGTTTTTACACTTGATAAAACCTGTTATTTTTTCTGGGACTGCCACTTTTTTCTTGTCTTTTAATTTGCCGTCGACGATAAAGTTAACCGTGACTTTGTCATCAATTAAGCCGAGCACGTTGAGATTGACGTCAAAAGTATCTTCGATTTTTATAATATCTTTTTTGCCTAGTATTTTACTATCGACATTCATGACTAATACAACCGGCACGTCATTAGCGATGCGATTCATCAAGCGATTAAAGATCTTTAAACCATTACCAGCTTGAATATGGTCTAATACGATACCATTATTTATACCCCTAACTTCTATCATTATTCCACCTCCAATAATTTCATAATCAATGCCATTCTAACGTAAACACCCATCTTTGCTTGTTCAAAGTAAACTGCGCGCGGATCGTCATCGACTTCATAAGCAATTTCATTAACGCGTGGCAGCGGGTGCATTATAATCATGTCTTTTTTAGCAGATTTGACACTTTTTTTATTTAAGATATATGAATTCTTTAATTTTAGATAATCTTCTTCATTAAAAAAGCGCTCTTTTTGAATGCGCGTACAATAGAGAATGTCAATTTCTGTCACGACGTCTGACAAGTGTCTGACTTCTTCGATGACCAATGACGGATATTTTTTTAAGAGCTGTCGCTTTAATGATGAAGGCAATTTTAATTCTTCTGGTGAAATTAAAATAAATTTTTTGGTGTTAAAGCGAGAAAGTGTTTTGATGAGCGAATGAACTGTGCGGCCATACTTGAGATCGCCTTGAAAAGCAACTGTATGATTTTCTAAACTACCTTTAAACCTTTTGATAGTAATTAAGTCGGTCAGTGTTTGCGTTGGGTGCTGGTGTCCACCGTCACCACCGTTAATAATTGGAATACCGGCCTGTTTTGATGCCAGAAGCGGTGCGCCTTCTTTGGGATGACGCATCACAGCGATATCAGCATAATAAGAAATTATGCGAATGGTATCGGTCAACGATTCACCTTTTTTGTCAGATGTTGAATTGGGGTCTGCAAAGCCAATGGTGTTGCCACCCAAACGCAACATGGCAGAATCAAAACTAAACTTAGTGCGCGTGCTTGGTTCGTAGAATAACGAAGCCAGTATCTTGCCACGACACTTTTCAGCATAGTTCTGCGGGTTATTAAAAATGTCTAACCCCTTGTCGACAAGTTGTTCAATTTCCTGATTTGTCAAATTGCTCGGTTCAATCAGATGTCGAATTGTTTCCATATTTCGCCTCCTCTTCATAAAAAAAGACTTTCAGTGCACAAGCAAAGAAAGCCGGACTAACGACATAAAAAAGCTTTCTATGCACGCGCACAGAAAGCTAGACGTCTAAGCGTGCACCTTTTATGCCTCTCGGGCATAATTAAAGGTCATTCAATTTTAATTTAGTTGATTGTACCACACTGGCACTTTAAATACAAGATAAACTCACTGAAAAAAAACATTTTTTTCATACCTAAAGTCAATTACTGATACACCAATCAAAAAAATATGGCAGTACTCATCAATTTTAGATTGTGAAAAATTTATTAATATAAATGATAAGGTTTTCAAGAATTTTGACGATACTATAATTGTAAAGTGTTAAACAAACGTCATTTAGGTTCATAATGAAGTTTGTTTAACTTAAATACTGGGTTGTAGTTGAAATTTAAAATGCAAGGAGAACGTGTATGAAAATATCGCAAAAGCTAATAGTTGCTTCGGTAGTACTACTAGTCGTTACATTATCAGTTTTATCATTTTTTGGTTATAGTATTGCAAAAGAATCTGAACATCATAGTAACCATCACATTATTGAAATTGAAAGTCAGTTAATTGGTGTTAAAGTAGAAGACTGGATGCACGAAAAATTAACGACAATTCGAACCATTGCTAGCCAACTTAGCACAAAACATGGTTCCCGATTTGAAGATACCAAACCGGAAGAGTTAGCTGTCTTTAACTCAGAAAATGGCATTTATTCGGTTTACTTAATTTTAAAAGATGGCACTGTCATTGAAAACGCTGGCTGGCAGCCAAATGAAGGCGATGACCTAAGAACTCGCGATTATTATATTGAAGCAGTTGAAAATGACACAGTTTATTATTCTGAAACATATATGGATACTGATTCTCTAGAAAAAATCATTACAGTATCGCAACCAATCAAAGGTGAAAACGGTGAAATATCAGGTATTATTGCTGCCGATATTAAGTTAACGCGTTTATTTGAATTTATGAATCAATTAGAATCGTACGATGGAAACGGCAAGATATACTTGACCAGTAAAAATGCTCAGGTACTTTATAATAGCGATAACAATACTGAAATTGAAACAGTTGCAGATGCAGCAGTCTTAAGTAAGGTGTACGATGAAATTATCAATGAAGAACATATGCATGTGGAAGGCGAACATGCCTTTTATAATAAAAATATGGAAAACATCGGCTGGCATATTGTAACTGTTATCCCTAAAAAAGTTATTCACGAAGGTAGTAATAATATCAGAAATTCCTTTATAATCATCGCAGGCGTATTGTTATTAATCAGTATACTCATTGCCTATTTTTTAGCAAAAAGACTAAAAACTAAATTTACTAATCTTGAAAAACATATTGCCGAAGTGGCCAATTACAATTTAGCGTATCAACCAGAACACGATTATTCAAATGATAAAGATGAAATTGGTGCGATTTCTAGTTCTATTCTTGAAATGGTAAGTAGCTTAAGAAGTCTCGCTGGCAATATAAGCAATTATGCTGACGATACAACAGTGACGGCAAAAGAACTAACCACCAATGCACAAAGCACCAATAATTTAGCAAAGGATGTTGCCGCTGCGGTTGATAATATTGCGCATAGCGCGACCAACCAAGCACATGAAACTTCAGAAGCTGCTGTTAGTATTGAAGAAAACACGCATTCACTAAGTGAAATGATCAAAATACTAGAAGAACTTGACCAAGCAACAAAAGATATTGCTACTAAAAAAGATGAAGGTAAAACAGTACTTGGTGGTTTAGCAGAACTAACTGAAGTTAATAAAAAAGAAGCTCAGTATGTTGCCCAAATAATTTCGGAAACCAACAAAAGTGCAGAATCGATCAGTCAAGCCAGTGAAATGATACAATCAATTGCAGACCAAACAAACTTGCTGGCGCTCAATGCAGCAATTGAAGCAGCAAGAGCTGGCGAAGCAGGCAAAGGTTTTGCGGTCGTTGCCGAAGAAATCAGGAAATTGGCTGAAAACTCAACTAAGTTTACTGAAGAAATCAAAGGAATCATTGAAGAACTAAAAGATAAAGCCAAAAATGCCGTCGAAAGAATGGAACGCGCGGGTCAGATTGTAGCTAAACAAGATGTACAAAATAAGCTGACCAGAGATAAGTTTAACGAAATCGAACAAGCAGTTGAAAAGAGCAAAGTCATTGTTAGCAGAATAAGCAATAATTCTAAAACTATCGTCGAAAAGAATAATGCAATTATTGGCGTTATTGAAAATCTATCGGCAATTGCACAACAAAATGCTGCAACAACTGAAGAAGTCAGCGCCAACGTTGAGACGCAAACCAATTCGATTGGCGATATCTTTAACGCAAGTAGCAATTTGGCCGATATAGCGACTAAATTACAAAAGCAAGTAGCAAACTTCAAAATGTAATTAGCTTATACAAAAGTAATATTCTTTTGCAATAATCATCTAAAAGCCTAGAAAATCATCTGGGCTTTTAGATTGCGCTAAATGGCGCTGCGCGCCTGTAGCTTAACGCTCTGACCCGAACATGCTAAGCTAATATTTATATAATTGAACTGGTAATTGTTTGGGCTATTTTCACAGCGATAAATGCGCTGCGCCTGTAGCTTATCCTCTCAATGCAAGCAAGTCTAACAGCACCAAAAAGAACGTATAAAAAGGTACCTGGCACCGATAAAAACGAAGGCGCTACACGCCTTCGTGGCCTAACGCTCTGACCCGAACAGCACGTTTGCTAAGCAAACTCCCGCTGACGACGTCAGCTCAGCTATTCGGTTCCGTTAGGCCACGAAATAAGCCCTTTTGGGACTACGATTTGAAGTAAACTTCAATCGCCGCTCCAAAAGGGCTTATTTCATTTTTTTATCGCTGTGGTGCCCACGGGCGTTTATTTCATTCGCCCCCTCCAACTGGACGCCATAAGCAACGTCGTTGCGGCATACGTACCGCAGGTACGGATGGGCGGACATTTGGGCGAATGAAATGTTTGCAGCTTTTTCGTTCAACCGAATTTGGGCGAATGAAATGTTTGCAGCTTTTTCGTTCAACCGAATTTGGGCGAATGAAATGCTTGCAACAGTTGTCATCACTGACTGTAGTTGCGAATGAAATGCTAGCAACTAATGTTGTACTTAGATTTCATTTGCGAATGAAATGTAGTAACAAACATCAACGTTAACTACATTTGCGCAGAAAATACTGCAACTTTTTTAACTACATTTACAATTAAACTGTCACTACCAAAACCGAGATTTCTCGACTTCGCTCGAAATGACAGAATATACAAGTTCTCGCTACCCTAGTCGATATGACAATTGCCAATAGTTTTATCAAAGCAAACTGACAAAACCAATGAATTTCGACTTCGCGAGTGAAATACCGCTAAAGCGGTATAAAATATAATTGTTATGCAATTATATTACAAAATACAAAACATTTTATAATGGAGCGGAAGACGGGATTTGAACCCGCGACCCTCGCCTTGGCAAGGCGATGCTCTACCACTGAGCCACTTCCGCAAAAATGGTGGAGGAAGCTGGATTCGAACCAGCGAAAGCGTTGCTAACGGATTTACAGTCCGTGTGCGGGTGAAGGGACTCGAACCCCCACGTACAAGACACTAGATCCTAAGTCTAGCGCGTCTGCCAATTCCGCCACACCCGCATGTGTGTTTAATAAAATGGTGGGAGCAACAGGGATCGAACCTGTGACCTCCTGCTTGTAAGGCAGATGCTCTCCCAGCTGAGCTATGCTCCCCTTTTTACTTGTTATTTTTGCGCATTACTTCGTCAACTGCGTTGTTATCTTCGGTCATGTATCTCTTTATACACTCCCTCGATAACGCCTTGTTGACTGCGTCCTGCACAAAACTAACGGCGTAAAAATAATTTTTCATTATTCTTACACTTTTTAATTCACTGCTTTTAATTCACTACGCCTAAGTCATTTTTCTTCGTCATTCACTCAGTTATGTACGTCTTTGTACACGCCTTTGTTACTTCCTCGAAAAATGCCTTATCCATCAAAAAATCCTGCGCTATACTTCTCAAAATACTGCGCGATTTCCTACGTATAATAACGTATCTTCTTTGATGCTAAACTTTTTTTGTATATTTCCTTGAAAATGGCGATCCGGAAGGGACTCGAACCCTCGACCTCCAGCGTGACAGGCTGGCGTTCTAACCAACTGAACTACCGGACCATACATAATTTGGTACAATACTTCTTCACCGTTGAAACTACTTTTTTAATGCTTGCGGCGGATTACAAGTAAACCCGCCTTT
>PDWJ01000827.1_pt1 | contig 63209 bp, 59 predicted proteins | sample 1430881 | NCBI WGS metagenome assembly PDWJ01 (sample SAMN01162460, study PRJNA174530) | Oral metagenome, whole genome shotgun sequencing project. | biome: Marine environment; feature: Marine mammal; material: Swab sample of the gingival sulcus; isolation source: swab sample of gingival sulcus... | reverse complement strand
AAATAGCATTTTAACACCCAAAAGCAAATATAAAAATAACTATCTTACATATTATTTGGAAGTTGCTATTTTAAGATTTTTCTTGTTCGGAAGACAGGAGAGAGAGAAAATATAAACTAAAACAAAAGAGTGTAAACTTTTTTTTGAGTTGTTTTAATAGTTTATTAAAAGCTTTGAAATATAATTTTTATATTTAAAGAACTTGAATACTCATTATATCCTATAAAAAAGTTTTATAAAAGAAAAGGCATAAGTATATAAAAATGACAAAAAAAGAGGTAAAATAGATCTCTGGGTTTATGAATTGTTAAAAATAAGGATAATAGATTTAGTTTAGTAACAGAGGATAAAGAACAGTATGAAAAATAATATCATAATCCATAGCAGTAATGATGGAAAAATCAATATTTAGAATTAGAAGTAAAAGAGGTACAGAGTTTAAAATATGGGCAAATACAATTCTTAAAGAGTATCTGAAAAAAGATTTTATCAAAAGGTTAGAGATCTACTCTCTTTAAGTAGGGTCTACGACTCAGGAAGTACAACCCTAATAGTAGTACCTGAACTTGAGGTCTCTTTAACAAAGATCTTACCCTTATGAATCTCTTCAAATACCCTCTTGGCAAGAACAAGACCTAACCCCCAACCTCTTTTCTTTGTGGTATAACCACTCTCAAAAACCCTTTTTTTATCGGTGAGACCTGAACCATTATCAATAAAATCAATAGTTATAAAACCATTTTTTTGGGTTACCCTAACAGAAATTTTACCCTCATAATTTTTAGATGAAAGTTCTTGAACAGAGTTTTTAAGAATATTTTCAAAAGCCCAGCTTAAAAGAGTAAAGTTTCCAAATAGGTTTATACTGGGAACTCCAATGTTAAAAACTATTCCGCTACTTTTACTGGATCTCTCTTTTAGATACTTTACAACAGACTCTATTATTATTTTAAGATCACAATATTCAAAGTTTGGAATAACACCTATTTTGGAAAATCGGTTTGCAACAATATCAAGTCTTCTTAAATCCTCTCTCAAACCATCATAAACCATTTTTGTATCACTATTTAAACCAAACTCTCTTAATAGTTCAAGCCAACCCATAATTGAGGAGAGTGGTGTACCCATTTGAAACAGAAATATAACCTGAAGATATAGAGTCTTTGGAAAAATGGAAACTATCTACACTATTTTTTAAAAACTCTTCTTGATCTGATAAACAATCCTCAGTTTGGGTTTTTAAAAATCTTTTAAAGCAAGTTTTGTAATTATTTGAAAAGGAAACAGTATTTAAATAGAAATAAAAGAGTGATAGAGATAGAATAACTATTGATAGTGTAAGAAATAAAACCTTAACTATTTTTCTGGATCTTCTATCATAATTCATATTCCACATAAACTAAATACCGTTTGTTATAATATTGTAGATCCTTTCGGTAGCTCCGGATTTTTTCTGAATAAAGTTTTTACTCTGTTGAGAAACTTGATTGTAGTAAATTTTATTTCCCCATAGAGATTTAACTATTTGATAAAGTTCACTACTATTATCAAAAGCAATACCACAACCTATATCAGTCATCTCTTTTGCCTCAGGAGATTTTGACAAGTTTGGACCAAAAAGCACCGGTAAGCCATAAGCTGCAGGTTCAAGAACAGAATGCAATCCTGCTTTTCCAAAACCTCCACCAACATAAGCAATTGAAGCTAAACTATATATAGCAGACAATATACCTATTTTATCAATAATCAAAACTTCACAACCCTCTTTTATACTACCCTTTCTAAGTTCAGAATAGACCTGATAACACAGATTATTTTCTTGACAAACTGCCTCTATTTTATATATGTGCTCAACATCAATTTCATGAGGGACAATAATAAGAAAACTATCCTTATATCTTCCCTTTATATCACTCCAACTACCAAGAATAATCTCCTCTCCAACGGGCCAACTACTACCTGCAACAAAAATCTTTTTACTAACTCTAAACTCTCCAAAAGGATCATTTTCTGAAAAATGTACAGCATCTTTCTTAACTGTATCAAATCTTGAATCCCCACATATGTGGAGTTTTTCATCATAAGGATAGATATTAAAAAATCTATCCCTATTACTCTTATCTATTGTTATTATTCCGGTAAAATGTTTGTATAACGATTTAAAAAAAGGTTTTACATACCAATTTCCCACTTTAGAATCCTTTGCATATAGAGCATTTACAAGATATATGGGGGTATCCCTTCTGCTAAGTTCAAGAATAAAATTGGGCCACACATCATGCTTAGAAATTATAACAAGAGAAGGGTTTATAAAACTGATAAAATTTTTTGTTATAAAATAAGTATCAAAAGGAACATATGATATAATATCGACTAGATCGGACTCATCTTTGCTAATATTTTTATACGCTGAAGAGGAGAATACTGAAATTACCAAGTTATACTTCTCTCTCTCTTTATTAAACCTCTCAATAATAGGAATTATCTGCTTAAACTCCCCCATTGATGAAACATGAAAAAGTACAGTTTTTTTGAATGGTCCCAAATTAGCTATCTCATTGGAAAGCTTTTTGATAATATTAGTTCTCTCTTTTATGGCTGTATAGATCTTTTTTGAAAAAAGGGATAGAACAAACATACCTAAAAAAGCTATTGGAACTATAAATATATTATAAAAGAATCTTAACATAAAAAACCTCTAAAAATAGAAAATTAAACTATTATTTCTAGCTTTTTGTCTTAACAAACTCAATATCAATCTTCTCATCTAAAGTTAAGATCATAAAAGAGTTGTAATCAACATATCTGTTACTTGTTACACTTCCGGGAGATGCAACTATAGTACTCCCTCTATCAGATCTGTAAGGGTGATGAATATGACCGTGAAGAATAAGATTGTAGTCACTAAATTTATAATCCAGGAAATCTATATTTTCGGTGTGTCCATGAAGTAATTTTATCTTGAAATCATTATATATAAAATCCTCCTCTATTTTTATAGAGGGTATTTCAAAATCATTGTTACCTCTTACAGCCAAAAGTTTTCCCGTAGATTTTAGAGAATTGTAATACTCCAAAGAGATAAAATCACCCAAATGAAATATTTTATCACAGCTCTCAATAAAGGTTGATAGTTCTTTACATCTACTTCTATTACCATAGTAGTGGGTATCAGATAAAACGAGGATCTTCAAAATTTATACCTTTTGTAAGATTTATTGCTCTATTTTTGTCTATAATAAGTTGATCTGTTAAAGATTCTATTCCGTCAAACTTTATCTCATCTCTTAACCTAAGAATAAAATATAATCTTAATTTTTTGTCGTAGCAATAATCATTATAGTTAAGAATATAAGATTCTATTGTTTTCTTTCCTTCTTCAAAGGTTGGATTATAGCCTATATTTGTCATACTGAAGTAAAAAACACCATCAAGCTTAACAGCGGTAAAGTATACACCAACTTCCGGTCTCATCTTTTTAGGATTTTCAGGGAGAAGATTTATAGTTGGGAAATTTATAGTTCTCCCCCTCTTTTTACCATGTACAACCACACCATCAATAAAGAAAAATCTTCCAAGATATGAATCTACATTACCATCCCAACTTAAAACAGATTGTCTAATAATTGTACTTGAGATAGGTTTATTGTTGAGCATTCTTGGAGGAACACTACTCACATTAAAAGAGAACTCCTTTCCAAGTTTCTCAAGATCTAAAAAACCACCTTTCCTATCTTTACCAAAGTGATGATTAAAACCGGAAACAAAATGTTTAACCTCAACATTTGCAAGTATATAATCTCTTATAAAAACTGTAGGATCGGTTTTCATTATCTCTCTATTAAACTCCTGAACAATGAGAAAATCTATTCCTGTTCTTTCCAAAAGTTCTATCTTTTCACTCCAAGTAGTTATATACCTAATATCATAATCAGGATTTACAACCTCCCTAGGGTGAGGCTTAAAGGTTATAATTGCAGATTTTGATCCTGTCTCATCTGCTTTTCTCTTTAAATGATCTATCAGATCAATATGACCTAAATGGATACCATCAAAAGAACCCAAGGTTATTGTTAGTGGTTTATCTATATCTTTAAGTGTACAAATTTTCATAAATTTTCCATAATTTAAAGGAGATGTTAAATATAAACTATCTTTACCATTCGGTCAAATTAACCTAGATTCTTCTATAGATCAAAAGAACCAATTAAACAGATAAGATTTCTCCTATTTCTAAAACTCTACTCAATAGGATAGCTCTCAAGATCATACGCCAAATATATTTTACCCTTAAAAAGCTCCTTTGCATCATCTCTAAACTTCTCATATCTAATATATGAAGCACTAAAATGGGAGAGAACCAAAGCTTTAACCCCAGACTCTTTTGCAACTTCACCACACATATATGAAGTTAAATGCATTCTATCTCTGGCTCTATCTTCAAACTCTTTCTGAAAAGTTGATTCAATATAGAGCATATCAGCATTTTCTGCCAACTTAAAAAGGTTATCACAGAGATAAGTATCTGAAATAAAGGTAAATATTTTACCCTTAACAGGGTCTGAAGCTATATCTGAAAGCTTAACAATACCATTTTCTGTTTCCACTTCGCCCTTTTTCTGTAACTCACCCAAAATAGGACCTTGAGAAAGACCAAATGATTCTGCTTTTTTAAGATCAATATTACCGGGTTTATCTTTAAAAGATACTCTAAAACCAAAGCAATCTACTCTATGGTTAAGCTCATAGGTTGTTACATTAAACATATCCTGTTTAAAAATCTTACCATTGGAAGCTTCCAAAACCTCAAGATCAAACCCCAGTCTTGATCCTGAAATTTTAAGATTAAAGTTTATATACTCCTCCAAACCTTTTGGACCTATAATGGTAATAGAACCGGGTATATTAAACATACTTTTTGTAGAAAGAAGGGGAACTAAACCTGCAATATGATCTTGGTGTAGATGAGAAATAAAGATATACTTAATTTTACTTAACTTATATGAGGCTCTTATAAGCTGTCTTTGAGTACCTTCGGCACAATCAAACATTATTCCGTATGCCTCATTTTTAAGAACAAAAGAGGTACAATTTCTATATTTTGTGGGAGCTCCTCCACTAGAGCCTAAAATAAGAAGTTCCATATATAACCTTTTTATTTAAAACATATTGCCCTAAAAATCTCATATAGAGATCAAACAATGGTAAGATTAACCCTAAGATTAAGAGTGAACCTGTATACAAAAAGAGATCTACTAATCAAGGCTACCTAAAAAAAGATCATCCATTCCGTACAAACCAAACTTATCAATATTTTCAATAAATCTTATAGCTTTTATCACACCTTTGGAAAATAGATCTCTGGTTACGGCTCTGTGAGAGATCTCAATATTTTCACCAACACCGGAAAAGATAACTTTATGATCACCAATAACATCTCCACCTCTCAAGGTGTGAACCCCTATCTCATTTTTTAATCTTTTGGCATTGTTTCCAAATCTTCCATGCTTTTCAAATAAATCTTTTCTGGCAGAATGGATAGTATTTAAAATAGTTTTTGCAGTACCTGAAGGAGCATCTGTTTTACCGTTATGGTGCATCTCAACAACTTCAATATCAAAACTTTCATCAGCCATCTTTGTTGTAAGATCAACAAGCTTGTTGAGAATATAGATACCTGTTGAAAAGTTTGTAGAGTAGAAGATAGAAGTTTTAGAAGAGAGTTTTTTCATTTCACCAATTTGATCACTACTTAAACCTGTAGTTCCTGAAATAAACTTTTTACCCAAAATTGATACAAGTTTTAGATTCTCCATCATTGAATCGACAGGAGTAAAATCTACAACAATATCGTAACTTGAATTTACAGATTTAAGATCTGTTTTAAACTCAACACCTTTAATATTTTCATTATTTACCCTATCAACTATAGCAACAAGATTTAAATTATCTATACTATCCAATAAAGAACAGATAGATTTTCCCATTCTTCCAAAACCGCCTACAACTACAATATTACTCATAAAATTAACCTTCTCTTTCAATTCTATCTTTAAGCTTCAAAATATCTTTCATTTGAGCTTTAAACTTATCAAGTCTTTTACCCTTAAGCTTTGGAGTTGCTATCATTCTTTTATTGAGAGGATTTACCCATTTTCCCTTATACTTTATACCAAAGTGAAGATGAGGACCGGAAACTCTACCGGTTTTACCAACCTTACCAATAACCTGCCTTGGAGAAACACCCTGACCTTTTCTAACACTTATAGAGCTCATATGAAGATAGTAGGTTCTAGTTCCATCGGGATGTTTAATTATAACATGCTTTCCCGAAAGCTTATTGTTTTTTACAGCTTCAACCTTTCCGGTAGCAACAGCATAGATAGGGGTTCCAATCCTACCCCTATAATCAACACCATTATGAAACGATCTTCTCTTTGTAACAGGATGAACTCTCCAACCAAAATTTGATGTTACATGAATTTTATCCAGAGGATACCTCAAAGCTGAGTGGATTAAAGCTTTTCCATCTTTTGTGTAATGTGCTGTATATGTTGAAGATTCATCATTATCATCATATCTGAATGCTTCATGTTTACCCGCTTTTTTTCCTTCATAAGAAGCGTATAAAATCTTTCCACCTCTAAGATCTAAGCCATCATAGCTCTGCTCTTCAACAAGAACATAAAAAGTATCACCATTTCTAGCATTATATCTAAAATTAACAGTACACTCCATTATTCCATTAACAGCTTGTTTAAGATTAGATTTAAGACCTGCATTTATAAGAGAGTTATCCAAAGTATTTTCAAGCTCACCCTTATATACTTTAAGTCTCTTTTCAGATTCCAAACTATTCCTACTGTAAACAAGACCTGAATCGGAGTTAGTTAAAACATGAGAGATCAAAATATTTGGTCTGTACTGAAACTTTTTTATAGATTTACAATCATCTTTAAACTCAATAAGAAGCTCCTCTCCGGCTCTCAAATATCTAAAATCTACATGCTCTCTAAGATTCTTAATGATATCAATAGCATTGTTATGAGAAACACCATCAATAGCAACCAAAGATTCAGATAATCCCTTGCCCGAAAGGATCTCACCCTTTCTATACTTTGGGGAAATATAAAATTTTAGTTTATATAAAATACCGTTATCTACCCTATCCAAAAGCTTTCCCATTTCAGAGAAAAGATCTCCATTGATAATTTTAGCTGTCAAACTAACTTGAAATGGTTTAGCTAAAGATAAAAGCTCCTCTTTATTGATTTTATGTTTAGAACTCTCTACTCTACCTTTGGTCTCTTTCTCTTTGGAACATGATAGGAAAAAGAGTAAAATTATAAGTACAATATATTTTGATACAGACACAAACAATCCCATTTTTTTACAACAATCTATAAACAATAGATAAAAAATCAATAGTAAGTTTATTTTTTATAATCAAGGTCTAGAGAAAAAGATAAACAATAGATAAAAAAGAGAGTGTTAAGAAACCATCTTCTCTGCCTCAGCGTATATAAGTTTCCTCTCATCTTCACCCACAAACCGGGTAATGATTTTAGCAATTATGACAATACCAACTATATCTATAACCAATCTGGAAAGAGCAAATCTAACTCCCAAAGCTTCCAATTCAAATAAAAACATTGGAACCTTCGTAGTTGACCAAGCTCCTATAAATATAATAATATTAGAAAATTTAGCACCCTTTTTCATCAAAACTGAGGCAATGGGAAAAGCTCCGTATAAGGGACCGGCTGAAACAGCACCCATAAAAAATGATACAGCTATACCTTTTATCCCCGATTTATTACCAAGATATTTAATTGTAGTCTCTTTGGGGATCCATGTATCTAACAAACCCAAGATTATAAAAACAGGAGGAACTATTATCATCATATCTATAAGAGAGTTTCCTGTTGAAATTAGAGCTCTTCCTCCAACTTCTTTGTCAAAAAAATATAAAACAGCAATAGCTAATACTCCAATAATTGAAAGTTTGTATCTCTTTAAAACCATAAACCCTCCGCAATATTACCTACCATATATCCAACTATAAACGAAAAGATAAGGGCTAAAACATTTCTAAGCATGGTAACTTTATACCCAAAATATTTTTTCTCTATGGGAAAAGTAATAACTCCTACCATCATTACAGTAGAAACAAAAGTAGCTACCTGTATATATCCAGCACCGCTATCAAGAAAACTTTTTGCTGTTGGAAAAGCTATAAATCCGGGAATTAAAGTAATAGAACCCACAATGCTTGAGATAACAACACCCAAGATTCCCGATTCTTTACCTATAATAGATGATATAAACTCTCTATCAAAAAGTGAAAGAGTAACACCAATTAAAATAATAACACCCAAAAATTGAGGTAAAATTTTATAAAATGCTTTCCACCCCTTTATTAGAGATTTTTTTGTTTTTTCTCTACTCTTAAAAAAAGAGAGTATTAAAAAAAATCCTGCAACTATATACAACATACACCTTTAATCCTACTAATCAGGTAAAATATTTAATCTATAGAAACTAGAACATTTAAAGAAAAAATCAATAAAAAAGATCCCGATTTGGGATCTTTTTTATATATAAACTTTCCAGATCTTCTCCATACAAGATCTCTATTAAAGTTTTAAATTATTCTTATGCTGATTCCTCTTCAGGAGACTCTTTTAATAGAATATCCTTAATATTCTCTTTTGCCTTATATCTTCTGTCTAATGTTTGGGTTTTAAACTTATTCTTACACTCTCTACAAACATCTCCTATTTGTAGCTTAGCTTTACTTTTAAAAGGAAAATCGGTTTCAGGCTTTTCAACATTACAGTGAGAACACCTTTTTGTAGGTACTTTTTTCATGGCAAACCTCGATTTTGTTAAAATTAACCCCAAATCAACTTAAATTACTCCAAATATCTAAGGGGTTTAGTTAGTACACATTTAATATAAATTTCAGATCAATTAGTTTAATTATTTTATAACCAACTATTTCAAACTCCAAACTTTAGATTAAATCATATAGTGTATACATTCAATATATCTAAGAAGTTTCAAAATTCAAATATTTTTTAGTAAAACAATTAAGATTATATAATGGGATAAATATTTCTCATGCAAATTTTATGGATAGTGTGAACAAAGAGGACAGGCACAAGATCTAAACTACTTCCCTCCTCGCTCTTCCGTCTCCCGTCTTCGGTATCCTGACTTCGATCTTCCGTCTTCCATCTCCCCTCTCCCGTTTTCAACCTAAACATTACCTAAAAATCCACCAAAAATCCCTCTGTCATTACCACTGAGATCCTTTATTATCTCATAGTTATAACCTTTAAAAATACCCTCTATATCCTCTCTCTGTTTATAACCGTACTCTAAGATAAATTTACCGTCACTCTTCAATATTGTGGGCAGAAGATCCTTTATTCTTCTATAAAAGGATAACCCATCACCATCATCTGTAAGTGCTGATCTAGGTTCAAAAAAAGCCACCTCTCTATCGAGATATTCCATCTCATTTTTCGCAATATAAGGAGGATTTGAAACTACTATATCAAACTTCTCTTTAACCCTAAACTCCTCAAAAATATCCTTCTTAAAAAAGGATACTCTACTGTCAACTTTTAAGTTAACACTATTTATTTTTGCAATCTCCAGACCCTTTTCACTAATATCAATCCCAATACCTCTACTGTTTGGAGTAAGTTTTAATATGGATATAATAATAGCACCGGATCCCGTTCCTATATCCAATATTTTAAGCTCTCTTTCCCCAATATAATCAGAAACTTTCTCCACTAAAGTTTCTGTATCAAATCTAGGGATAAGAACATCTTTGGAAACTTTAAAATCATAACCCATAAAACCTGAACTGCCTATAATATGTTGAATAGGTTCATGATTTTTTCTTCTTGCAATAAGCTTGCGAAGATCAAGTTTTTCACTCTCTGTAACAGGCTTATCAAATTGAAGATAAAGATCCAACCTCTTCATATTGTAGTAGTTACTTATCAAAGTTTCAGCTTCAAACCTTCCATTCTCAAAGCCATTCTTTTCAAGATACTCTCTGGAAAGATTTATTATATCCAACAACTTATAGGTCATCTATAATTGCCTTTAAATTCTCTTCAATTATTTGGTAATCTTTATCAAAAATTGTTCTTACAGAAAGGTAGTATTTCTCATTTCTTACAAATCCAAAAACAGGTGTAGAACTCTTAACTCTCATCTGTTCACTAAGCTTATTTGGAGAAACTTTTTTCTGATCTATTGAAATAGCCCAACCATTAAGAAGCTGTGTAGGCATAGTTCCCGATCCCGCTTGATCCTCTATAGCCTCAGTCTCAACTTTCCAATCATCAGGTAGAAAATCTACTAAAAACTCTTTCAATCTTTTAGCCCTGTTTTCCAACTCATCTACTCCCATTGTAAGGAGATTAAAAGTTGTATTCACCTCTCTGATACTATTTTTAAGATACCCCTTAAGGGTCTCCTCTAAAAGAGCCAATCTTATTTTATCAAGCCTGAAAGCTCTCATATAAGGGTTCTTTTTAACCTTTTCTACAAGCTCTCTCTTACCTGCAATTATACCGCATTGAGGGCCACCCAAAACCTTATCTCCACTAAATGATACAAGATCAATTCCGGCTCTTATACTCTCTTGAACCAGAGGCTCGTGAGGAAGGCCATACTTACCCAGATCCTCAATAATCCCACCACCAAGATCGTAGTATGAGTAGATCTTATACCTTTTAGCTATATCGGAAATCTCCTCAAGTGATGTTTCCTCAACAAAACCCTTAACTTTATAGTTACTGGTATGAACCTTTACCAAAGCTCCTGTATTTTCTGTAATATTATTCTCATAATCAAAGGGGTGAGTTTTGTTTGTAGCTCCAACCTCTTTCATAATACAACCGGATTTTTCAATAATATCGGGCATTCTAAAAGAACCCCCTATCTCAACCTGCTCGCCTCTTGAAATAATAACCTCCTTATCTTCAGCAAGAGCATTTAAACATATCATTACGGCAGCTGCATTATTATTTACAACAGTTGCAGCTTCAACACCTGTTAAAAGAGAAACTAAACTATCAATCTTATCCTCTCTTCTCCCTCTCTTTCCACTTTTAACATCAACCTCTAAAGTTGAATAACCTTCCATTACCGAAAGAGCTTTTTCTACGGCACTTTTAGAAAGAGGAGCTCTCCCAAGACCGGTATTTAAAACGATTCCCGTACCATTAACCATAGCAGTTGTAAAATCGGATAGTATAATATTGATTCTCTTTAAAACCCTTTTTATTACGAAATCATAATCTAGGCTTTTAACCTTTCCTGAAGCTATATCTTTTCTTAAAAGATTGAGTTCATCACCTATAATCTTTACAATAAGTTTTCTATCGTAGTTCTCAAAAATTGGGATTAATCTCTCATCTTCAATAACTAGATCAACCTTTGGGATCATCTTAAACAACTCTTTTTTCATCTATCTTTCTCCATATTTTTCAAAAATAAAATTTAATATCTGATCTACACCTTTTGTGGTATCATAGTCTGCTATATTTAAACAAGATTTTGAGTAATTTTTAATATTAACACTATCTTTACCCGTAACTGAAGGCAAAAGAGTGTTATAGTTTGACGGTAAAAATGCTATATCACACTTTTTAAGCATCTCTCTATCGTTTAAGGAATCCGCTATTCCGATTAGGGTTGCAGAACTTGAAACATGTCTCATCCCTGTATATTTATCAAAATTTTTTGGTACAATATCTACGGCTACACTTGAATATGTTACCCTAAAATATGAGAAATCATAAGGTTTTAAAAAATCTAATACTTTGTTGTAAAACTTCTCAACACTTTCCCCATAGTTTACAAATAGCGAAATTGAGGTTAATCTTCTTGCAAACTTATAAACCTCTTTAAAATTTTCCTCTTCAAGAGTTTTTTGTAGAGAGGAAAATTTCTCAACATCATTGAGATTGGATATAATAGTTTCCTCTATATTATTGTATGAAACAACGGCTCCGGTCTCCAAAATAGAACCATCAAAATATCTTAAAATATCACCGAGTTTTCTCTTAACAAAGGGTAAATCGTTTCCGGTACAGATAAAAAGGGACATATTTTTAGGCTTGCTTTTAAGAGTAGTTATTAAATTCTTATAGATACCCTTCTCTATCTTCTCCTCCTTATTTAAAAGAGTTCCATGAAGATCAATACCAACTAAATACTCCATTTTCTACCTTCCAAAATTGTAAGCTAAATCAACTTTTAATGTAAGTTTAGAAAGATTCTTTTTACTTAAAAGAGAACTGTCCAAAACCCCTAGGTTGATATGAAATCTATCAATAAATATCTTTGCACTACCACCAACTCTATGAACAACACCCTCTAAATCATCAAAATCTGCAAAAGCTGATGGGATATAGTAGTATGAAGCTGAAAAGATAAGCTCATCTTGTAATTTGTATGATCCTATTATCCCCCCCTCTAAAACCCAGCTATTGAGAAGATCCTCTGTTTTTGGAAACTCCCTGTATGTTGTTGAAAGATTAAAATCCCAATCCTTTAATCTATAGCTAAAAACAGTGTTTATTGTAGTTCCTGTAAAGAATGAGAAGGGGTTATCATTTTTATCTGAAATCCTTGTAACTAAAAAAGGTTTAGTTGAAGCTCCTACATGTATAGAGGTTCTGGGTGTCGCCACAAGATCAACTTTAGCTCTAAAGGAGACTCCACCTTCATAGTAGTAGGGATCTTCACTACCACTAACCACCTCTTTATATCCACTTACATTATAATCTATTCCCATTGAAACACAATTTTTACCTATGTTACTAATAAAACCAAGTGAGTATCTATCCAATTTCAGATGGAACTCTCTATCCAAGTTCCTGTCAAAGATTGCTCTGTAGGGGGTATGGTAGGAGATATAAGGAATAAAATCTTTTCTATGATTCCATACCAAAGTAATGGTTTTTAAGGGATCTATATTTTCAAGCCTTTTTACAGATTCTGTATAATCTCCACCTTTTGTTACATTTATTGATACCATACCAAAAAAAGATTTTGTCTTGGTAAGCTCTTGGGTTGTCGTTGGTAAAAATCCAAAGATTTCATCGCCGGAACTAATATAGTTTACCGATGGGAAATCGAGATTGAGATTATCATTTATCCTAAACTCAGAACCCATTAGACCGGTTGATATTAACACCAGAACAACTATTAGTAGTTTAACCATAAACTTGACCTGTATAACTATTTATTAAAATTGCTGCAGCTGATCCAACATTTATAGAGTTTTTAACCCCCCTCATAGGGATCTCAACAACAGTATCAACCAGAGAAAGAGTATTTTCACTTATACCGATCTCCTCATTACCAAATATTATAGCGGTTTTTTTCTTAAAGCTATATTTGTAAAGAGGGATACTCTTTGTAGCTGTTTCAGAAGCGACTAAGGTATAACCTTTATTTTTAAGATCTTCTAATGCCTTATTAATGGTATCAACCTTCAAAATATCAACAAAGGGTATTGAACCCTTAGCTGTCTTTTTCACAGAGATATTCTCAATATCCGGAGTATATCCTGTCAATATAAGTTTTCCAACCCCAAAACATTCACAACTTCTAATGATAGACCCTACATTAAAAGCAGATCTAAGGTTTTCAACAACTATAACAAGATCACTCTTAGAAAACTCGCTTTTTTCAAGATCTGACCTGACCTGAATAAAACTATTTTCAGATATAGGATAACCGGTCTCCTCTTTTAGAGAATGGATTAAAAGGTGGTAGGACTCCAACCTCCCCCTTCTGGTTTGAGATGATGATTTAAACCTCTCATACGCCCAACTGAGATCTTTTGAGGAGTTTAACAATAGTTCTATATGATTGGTATCTTCGCAGCTGACAAAATCCCCTTTTAAAAGATTATCTCTTAAAGGGATGAGAAGATCAGCAACCCTATTACATCTGGTTTTATAGGGAAGAGTTAGAAATTTTTTCAGACTAATACTCAAAACTAACCCTGATGCTCTTTTCGAAGAAGATCATTAACAACCTTTACAGGATTAAATGTGATCATTGGAACCTCAACAAAGATTGTTATCCAATCAGCCATTGCACCGTTCCACAAACCCGGAAGCTCTAAAGCTTTTAAAGATTTACCATCAACACTTTTCTCCGTTATAAATGCTTGATTATGATCTATATAGTTTTCAAGATTGAAATTATGACCTTGATAATCCCTCTTTGTATAGACGATATCAACAGGATTAAAATGTGTAGAGTTTTTTATCATCTCATCATTCTCTTTAATAGATCTGTCAATCTGAGCACTCTCAACAATTTGAAGAGAGATCTTTCCATCTTGACCCTTTACATAGAACGGACCACCACCGGGCTCTCCCTCATTTCTCACCATTCCACACACCCTTAAAGGTCTATTTAGAGCTGAAAAGATAAAAGATTTTTTCTCCTCATTGCTTAAACTTTGATCACAATCTAAATCCAGATGTTTTTTTATAAATTGTAGGACCTCATTGAGATCAATATTCCCATCATCACAACTTTTTAGATAGTAGTTTATCTCCTCTTTTAATGAAAAAAGGTATCCGGCAATAAGTTTTTTGTTCTCAATTGTTGATGAAAGAAACTTTTGATTTACTACATTATCAATATTTTTTACAAAGAAAAGATCACCTTCAATAGTATTAAGATTATCAATAAGAGCACCATGACCACCGGGTCTTAACAAAAGATCTCCATCTTTGTCTCTAAAAGGTTTATTCTCCATATCAACAGCAATGGTATCTGTAGATCTCTTTTGAAAACTATAGGTAATCTCAATTTTTTCATCTGAATATTTTTTTATAAGATCTTTGGTTATAGAAATAAACCTCTCCTCATGTCCCTCTGATATAGTAAAATGTAGTTTAAGCTTATCTCTATACCCTTTAGCATATCCAAGACCTTCAACAATATGCTCCTCAATAGGGTTCGCACAACCACTCTCATAGTTGTGAAACTCAATAAAAGCCTTGGGATCTTTTGAAAGATTTATTCCATCACTACCTAAGACAGTATCTAAAATTTTTGCATACTCTTTAGTTTCTAATAACCTCTCAGTTTCACCTTTTAAAACATTATCAACCCTCTTATAGAAAGGAAACTTTTTAAAATTATCAAAAAATTGGTTGTATGATTTAAGCTTTTCTTGATCCTCCACCTTAGAAAGATCTCCGTTAAACCCATTTTTTAGAACTAGAAGATCTTTAAACATTCTGGTTGCAGCACCGGAAGCAGGAATAAACTTAACAATATCAAGAAACTTAGCACCTTTATCAAACTTTTTTATATAGCTTTCTCTCTCTTCTGCGTTTAAAACAACAATCCCATTACCCTCTGTAGCAGGCTTTACAATATTGGCAAAAGTTTGACCCTTCTCAAAATATTTTAACTGATTATTTAACCTTTCAACACTCTGCTCATTCTCTTTTATAAATTGAAGATCTTTTTCACTAAAACAACTTCCCATCTATCACCTCAAATAAGAATAAAATAAAACACATAAGGATACATCAAATCTACTGAACAATATGTTAGTAGAAAATTAATAATTTAAGTATAAAGATTTATAGATATATTTTCAAGTTAAATCAATTCAGGCTGTTGATAAACTTCCCATTACTTCATCATCATTTTTTTTCAATGGATCTATTCAGAGTTTTAAGTTAAGCTGGTAGAATTTGCTGAAAAGTTTAACACATATTATACTATTAGAAAAATAGTTATTGACTTTACGATAGTAAACATACATTATATACAGATGTTTAGATTAAATCTTTCCGATAGGTTGGATTAAATATTTAAACTATTTAGAGTTTATAATAAATTTACAGAAAAGGGGAAAAGATGGGTTTAAGAGAAGAGATTGCCAATAAATTATCGGAAAATGGTAGTTTAACACCGGTAGAATTAGCAAAAGAGTTTGGCGTAAAAGAGTATGAAATTTTACAAAACTTACCTGAAGAGATTGCTAAAGCCGTTGACGCAAATAGATTTGATGAAATTATTCAAGAGGTAAGAGATTGGGGAGAATTACTATTTGTAAAAACTACTCCATCTTTCATAATTGAATTTAAAACAAAGGTGGCAAATGGAAAACATATGAAAGGTTATTATAACTTTGATATGAAAGACTCCCCAATGGGAGGACATTTAAAAGCCGATGATATTGAAAAAATTATCTTTGTAAGTAAAAAGTTTATGGGATTACTCTCCCACTCTATTGAGTTTTATAGAGCAGATGGGGAAGTTATCTTTAAACTATTTTTATCAAGAAATGAAAAAAGAGAGATCTTACCCGAACAATTAGAGGCGTTTAAAAAGATGAAAGCAAGATTTTAAGTCTCTGTAAAATCATTATAGATTAGCAATGGTTTATACTTTATTACAAAATGGATTGATAGCCGGTTGATTATAGTTTCTAATCGGCATCATCCGTTTTATGGCATATCTTTGAAGGGATACTTAAAAAAATAGAAAGCTTTAAAACTTACAAAAAGTCAGGCTCTAATGGTTTTCCGCTTTCGGGCAATAAAATAAATATTTCCTCTTTTATTTCATAGTAAAGTTCACATTTATCACAAATAACACCATCATTTTTACTATTAAAATGAACTTTACCCTTACACACGGGGCACGCAAGTATATTTATAATACTCTCTTTATTCATTAGTAGATCCTTTATAAATTTTACAAGATTTAAATCTTCTTATACAAAATTTGAGTAGATAATCGTTATCAAGAGTTTCTCTATTATTCAATATTTTACAACAATTATCTTTAGAAAGGTTTGGACATGACCTATCTTTTTGAAAAACTATTCTTCCTTCTATTTTTGTGAAACTCATGGTGTTCCTCGCTAGTATTTCTATTGTTTATCACCATAACAAATTCACCCTTTAGTGAAAGTTCTTCAATCTTTAATTTTATAGATTTTGGCTTTCCTCTAAGTATAAGCTCTTGGGGCATTGTAGCTTTATATACAAAACAGCAACTTGCCTTTGGAAAAATTTTAACCATAGATTCCATAAAATTTAAGATTCTGTAAGGTGTCTCCATTAAAACAATAACATCTTTTTTTGATTTTAAACTTTTTAGTACATTTTCTCTCTCAAAATCCTTTTTAGGTAAAAACCCATGATAGTAAAATGTAGAAATATCAAATCCTGAAACTACCAAAGCTGAAAGAAGAGAAGAGGCTCCGGGAACAGGAACAATTTTAATCCCTTTTTTTATACACTCTTTAACCAAAAACTTACCCGGATCAGCAAAGAGAGGAGTGCCACAATCTGAAATCAATGCTGCGTTTTCACCCTTCATTATAAACTCTGTAGCATAAGCAGAATCCTTTTTTTCATTATGCTCATTTAATAGAAAATAGTCCTTTTTAAAATCATACTCGTGAAAAATTCTATTAACACTCTTCTGCTCTTCACAAAATATAATATCTACGGATTTAAGAACCTTTAGGGCTCTTAAACTAATATCATCATAATTTCCAATAGGTATTGAAACCAAATATAGTTGTCCTTTCATCAGTTCTCCCTAATATCGACAATAGTACCTATTTCAACACTATCAAAAAGCTCTATTACTTCACTATTTCTCATTCTAATACACCCGTGAGAAGCCACTTTACCAATAAGTCCCTCCTCCGGTGTCCCATGTATATAGATATATCTCTCTTTTGAGTTTTTGTTTCCCTTCTCTATACCATCAAGCCATAAAACTCTAGTTAAAACAGAGTCTGTATCCCTATCCTTGTCATCATAGTATATATCACTTATTCTACCGGTATTAATCCTACCTATAAAGATTGTACCAAGCTCTGCTTTATCTCCAAACTTCTCAGATATAACATGTTTTCCTAAAGGTGTTTTATTACTTCCGGGTTCAGAACCAACTCCATAAGATGAGGAGGATATATCATACTTCTTTAAAAATTCTTCCCCGCTGTACAAATACATCTTTTGCTCTCTGATATTTATAACAATATTTCTTGACTTCTTATCAATTTTTTTAGGTTTTATAATTTCAGAATCTATATCCTCAGTAATTTTATTTTTAGTAATAATCTTCTCACTGTCAATCTCTTTATTTTTCATATCTTTTAAAACCTTTAAACTTTCTAAACTATCCTCAAACAAGCAAATTTTATCTCTTTCATAACTAATAGTTTTATTATAGTCATCAATTGCCTTATCATAGGAAGCAGATAACCTTTTCAAAGAGTCAATTGAAAACAAAATTTTATTTTTTAAATCCATATCAAATTGTATTAAAGAGTCTCTGTAAGCTACAAATTCAATATAACTGTAAATGATACTGTTTATCTCTTTTTTTTCTATTGGTTTATAGTTAGGGGTAGATCTTAAAGAATCTATTTTACTAAATAGGTCTGAGTATATTCTCTCGGAATCTTTAATATCCCTATCTCTATACTCCGGTACAGAAAATGGATATAGATATAAACTAAAAATAAAAACAGATAAAATTAAAAACTTATTCATTAGAACTCCAGATAATCTCAAAACTCTTTTTTGAAATGTATAGATCTTTACACAATGGAATTAGTCCGGCTGAATTTATAATCTTTTTAACTTTAACAGGCCAATCTTCTCTAAAGTTAAAAGATCTTGGTTTCCCACCTATTTTACTTATAAAACCGGTAACAATATCCTCTCTAAAAAGGGCTTTTTTACCATCTTTTCTAACAACACTATCACACCATGCTTTAGCTTCTCTAAATAGAGGAACCTTACTCTTAGAACTTATCCAACTTTTACAAAAATCCTCTATATTGTTTATCTTAGCCTTAGTAAAAGCAACTCTATTCTTAGAAAAGTAGAGAATCGAATCCAATGTACCTGCGTAAGGCTTTGGTCTATAATCTTTTTTTAGGCTTGGAGATCTTAAAGAGTAGGTAATTGTATCTAAAGGAGATCTTTTAAAATTTATAGTATCTAGAATAACTCTCTTCTCTTTTTTGCTGTAAGGTAAATAGAGAGCCGGCAGCTCTGCTTCCCCTTTTCTTGCTCCCAAGCTCAAAATGTTACCTGTTACTTTGGATACATATCCACTTCCAAAACCACTCTCAAGAGCAGCAATACCAAGAACTGCCGCCGGAGGAATATTTTCATTTACACTAATATGAACGGTTTCTTTCGCTATGGGTTCAAAGAAATCTTTAACATGAGATAAGTTTCTAAAGCTATAATTCTTTGAGTATATAGAGAATACAGCAAAAATCAAAAAAACTATAAAATATCTCAAAATAAACCTCCAAGCTTATTAACTAGGATCTGCTGAAAAAGTGCAAGGCTTCAAAGTTACGGCAAAATGGATCCAAAGGGACGGAGCCTACAGGAGTAGGTGAGTACTATAATAGAGATTTTAACGCCGAACACAAAGAGACAGCACTTCAAGAAGCCTGCAAGCCTCTCAAGATAATATAAAAAAATCTGTAAAGATCTCCAAAATATAGTTTTAACCTTCCAAGAGATCTTTATCAATATCAATTAATTTAGAAAGAATGCTTTGGGTAGTTGTTGTATGATCACACTCTTTAACAACATCATATTTTAAACATAGCTTAGATATTTCAGCCAAAGTTTTCAAATGTTCAGATGAAGTTTTACTGAAAATAAAGAAACTTATCTTTACTTTCCTCTCTTTTTCATCAATATTTTTAGGCAGAGAAATAAAATTTTCATTAACAGTTACAATTACAAAACTTCTCTTAAATTTAAACTCACCAACAACTTTTGGATGAGGAATGGAAACACCATCTTTTATTATTGTAGGTATTATATTCTCTCTATCAATAAGAGATTGATACAGTTTTTCTCTGTCAATTTTATCACAAATATCATCTTTAATTGTAGATACAACCTCTTTAAAAACCTCTTCCATACTATCCTTTTTAAGGAAAAGTACCGTTCCGTTATTTAAAGCCTTAACCAGAGGAGAACTAAAGTTGGTATCTTCACATATATCTTCTAAATTTCTTATGCGTATCTTACTTTTAGATGCCCACCTTTCAAGTTCTTTAAGATCAAACTTAACCTCATTACCAATTCTATAGCTAATAATACTACCCTGTTTGACCCATCTTTTGAGAGTTGCCTCATTTGTTCTCAACATTTTCGCAGCTGATTCACAATTTAAGAACATTTTAAATCCCCAAGTTTTAATTGGGGAAAAAATACAACCTATTTTTTAATTAACCAAGAATATTTTAATATATTTTTATTATGAAAAGAGAGAATTTCATATCAAAATAAGTTTTTAATCCCCCTAAGAAAAGATAAGCTACAATTAACTATCAATTATCCTAACTCTTGATATTTGAGCTTTAGGATAGAAAAATTTCAATATTTTATCTGATGAGCCCCCCTCTAATCCCAATCCTATTGCAGATGCCTGACACATACCTGCTCCATGCCCATGACCACTGCCATAAAAAGTAAATATTTCACCTCTTTTAATAACATAAAAGTTACTACTGTACAGAGAATTTTTACTTAATGATTTTCTTATCTCAAGCTCATTATCTAAGACTAATAAACCTTTGGTTCCAACAATCTCTAATTTTGTAACCTTTCCACTTCTATTTCTTGATTTGACAAAAATATTCTCAACTCTTCCTAAATTTTTTCTAAATTTTCTCTTAATATTTTTTGATATTTCAGATGATGAGGATTTCAAGTTCCATCTATAATACTTAAACAGATATTCAAGAGATTGATCAGAGTTGTAACTTTTCAAATCAAAATATGAAGGAAATTTTGTATCTATATACAACCTAAACTCATCTTCCAAAGATAAATTTAATGAAGGTGTGGTTTTTGTTGTCCATACCGGTTCAATGTAGTCAAGATCTATCCCCTTCCAAACATCTTTGGAATAATTGGTTCTACCACCGGATACAGCATGAAAAAATGCTGTGATAGGCTCATTATTGTAAGTAAGAATAATATTTTTGGTTAGTTCAACAGCTCTATCTGTTTTTTCAGTTCTCTTATTATTGCCATAATAAGCTTGATCATATACAGAAGAGAGTATATCGTAATCACTATTTTCTCTATCTATTATAGCTCTATAAGCATTTGTTCTTGCTAATACAGCTTGTGCTTTTAAAGCCTCAATAGGTGATTTAGCAGGCATTTCTGAAGGAACTACTCCCTTTAAATATTCCTCAATACTTATACTGTTTACAGCAATCAAGCTTTTTCTATTTTTTATAATCAATTCCCCTGAAAAACTAATACTTTTTCTACTGCTCCAATGAGAACCTTTACCAACCCTCTTTGATTTTATGGTAAAACTACTGGTCTCATTGACTGGATAAAGCTCTATGGAACTTAGAGTGTTAATCCTATTTCTTCCTTTATACAATCTTATTAATTTCCCATACTTTGAAACGGAGTAACTACCACTATTTAGAATGGTTTTACTGTTGAGAACAAAAGATCCTTTTAAATTAAACCTAAAACTTTTTACTCCATTGATTATTGAAACACGAATATCTTTTTTATTTGAAATATAGTAACTTTTAGAGTTAGCCTTATTTTTCTGTTCTCCTTCTTCAAAATTTTTAGGATAATCCTTAAGCTCCTTTACTTCTATCTCTTTATCAAATTTTGGAATATTTTTTTTTCTTAGAACAGGGGAGCAAGAAATAAAGAGAGATATAAAAACTAAAAACAGAGAGTGTTTAATCATTAAAAAGTCCACATCCATTAAAAAACAAAAAACTTTGGTCTATATTATAATAAAATTTACAAAAGTTCAACCTATAAAATAAAAAAGCCGAGAAAAATCTCGGCTCTAATTTAATAAAAATCATTCACAGATTTAGAGATTATTTACAATCTCTTTGGTATCTTTTGCAATAACTAACTCTTCATTAGTAGGGAAAACCATAACCTTTGTTCTTGAGTTTTCAGTAGAGATAAGTTGAACCTTTCCTCTTAAGCCGTCATTCTTCTCTTTTGAGAATTCAACACCAAGATACTCAAAACCTTTACAAATATCCTCTCTAACTTCAGGACCGTTTTCACCAATACCACCGGTAAAGACAATAAGATCAACTCCACCCATAGCAGCAGAATAAGCACCAATATATTTTTTAACTCTGTATGAGAACATATCTAAAGCAAGTTGAGCTTTTTCATTCTTTTCATTCCAAGCAGCTTCCTCAACATCTCTCATATCTGATGATACTTCAGAAATACCTAAAAGACCACTCTTCTTATTTATAAGAGCATTAGCCTCTTCAACATTTAAGCCTTTTTTCTGCATAACATAGATTAAAGCTCCAAGATCAAGATTACCTGCTCTGGTACCCATAAGCAAACCTTCAACAGGAGTGAACCCCATAGAAGTATCTATAGATTTACCATTTTTAACAGCACAGATAGAAGCTCCGTTACCTAGATGACAAGTAATAATTTTCATATCTTTAGCATCTTTTCCAAGTGACTTTGCAGCTTCTTCAGCAACAAATCTGTGAGATGTTCCGTGGAATCCGTATCTTCTAATCTTAAGCTCTTCATAAAGTGAGTATGGTAGAGCATACATGTATGCATATGCAGGCATTGTTTGGTGGAAAGTAGTATCAAATACAGCTACCTGTGGAACATTTGGCAAAATATTTTTGATAGCATAAATACCCTTAAGATTTGCAGGGTTATGAAGAGGAGCTAAAACACAAAGGTCTTCAATCTTTTTAATAGACTCTTCATTTAAATATGCACTCTTTGCAAAGCACTCACCACCATGGGCAACTCTATGACCAACAGCCTCAATCTCTTCCAAAGATGAAACACATCCATAATCTTCACTTGTTAAGATCTCAAAAACATACTCAATAGCTTTCTGATGGTCAGGAATCTCTCTTGAAAAAGATGATTTTTTACCATTTTCATCCTTATGCTTAATGTTTGATCCTGCAATACCAATCTTATCAACAAGACCAATACCCAAAATCTTCTCACTTGCATCCATCTTTAACAATTGATATTTTAGTGATGAACTTCCACAATTGATAACCAATACATTCATTTTTACTCCCCGCATTTACAATTAAAAAACTAACAAGCCTAAAGATAAGCCAATAAGAAGAGACTTATCATACAAGATTAAAAAGTCCCAAACCCAAGATAAATAATATGAAACATATACCTCTTTAGTCAACTATATTTTTTACAAAAATATACCTATTTTTATAAAAAAACAAGGAGATCTCTAACCAAAAAATCTTTCCATCATAAGTTTTTCAACAGAGTTATTATTTACAACAAAATTAATGTTTGGAAAACGGTTGGAAAGATACCTTTTTATTAAAGGTTGATTTTTAGCAACTGAACCATGCAGATAAACTCTATTAAGATCATAACCAAGCTTTTTACACATACTCTTAATATCTGAGCTTAATAGATCTATCTGTTCATTAAATTGAGAAAGAGTAGACTCATCTTCAATATTATCAAAAAACTTTTTTGAAAAACTTGAAATATACTGCTTTGCACTCTCTCCATATATATTTTTTAAAATGTCTTGTTCTTTCTCAAAATCGTTGGGAAGTACACCCTTTAAAACATTTCTCAAATATAATCTTCCAAAGGTAAAACCGGAACAATAGTCATCAATATGAAAGCCATTCCCCCCTACCTTTATAAGATCTCTATTTTTATCGACTCCCATAATTACAGAACCCGTTCCCATTATAATGACAATACCCTCACCATACCCTAAAAGAGTTTCTATAAGAATTTCTCCATCACCAAAAAGTTTGATCTCCTCTAAGTTGAGAGTTGTTAAGGTTCTAAGCTTATCAACAATATACCCCTCTCTATCTCTTGACTCGTAAAACCCTGCATTTGCAGAGTAGAGAAATATATTGTCATTACTACTATAATTTTTCTCCAAATATTTAAAAATTGAGCAATAAGTATTAAAAAACCTTTCCTCTTCATAAAAGTTTGAACCATCAAAAGTTAAAGTTTTAACCTTATTCTCATCTTTTATCATAATTGCCGTTTTTGTGCCACCACCATCAGCAGTTATATAAACATTCATAGAAAAAACCTCTTAAAAGTTAATTAAAAACCCCCAACTCTATATTGGGGGTTTTAATTAGTTATCCTAAAATTCTGCATTTTTAGGTGTTCTTGGGAAAGGTATAACATCCCTAATATTCTCAACACCGGTAACATACATAACAGCTCTCTCAAAACCAAGACCATAACCTGCATGAGGATTTGTTCCATATTTTCTCAAATCAAGATACCATGAGTAATCCTCTTTCTCTAATCCAAGCTCCTCAATTCTCTTAACAAGAGTATTATAATCATCCTCTCTTTGAGATCCTCCAATAATCTCTCCAACACCCGGAACTAAGAGATCCATAGCTGCAACAGTTTTATTGTCAGAATTAAGCTTCATATAGAAAGCTTTAATATTTTTTGGATAATCTGTTACAAAAACAGGCTTTTTAAAATGCTCTTCTGTTAAATATTTTTCATGTTCTGTTTGAAGATCAACTCCCCATTTAACCTTATACTCAAAATCTTTACCTGATTTTTCCAAAATATCAATAGCTTCGGTATAGGTAATTCTCACAAAATCTGAATCTATTATCTTTTTCAACCTGTCAATCAACCCCTTATCAACAAACTTGTTGAAAAACTCCATCTCTTCAGGAGCATTTTCAAGAACATATGAAAAGATATACTTCATCATCTCCTCAGCGAGATCCATATCATCTTTAAGATCTGCAAAAGCTATTTCAGGCTCAATCATCCAAAATTCTGAAGCGTGTCTTTGTGTGTATGAGTTTTCAGCTCTAAATGTAGGGCCAAAAGTATAAACATTTCTAAATGCCATACAATAGTTTTCAACATTTAATTGACCACTTACTGTAAGATTTGTCTCTTTTCCAAAAAAATCCTTTGAGTAATCAACACTTTTATCATCTTTTAAAGGTGGATCCTTAGGATCTAGAGTGGTAACTCTAAACATCTCACCTGCACCTTCACAATCACTTCCCGTAATTATTGGAGTGTGTACATAAACAAAGTTTTTCTCATTAAAAAATTTATGTATTGCAAATGCTAACAATGATCTAACCCTAAAAACAGCTGAATAAAGGTTTGTTCTAGGTCTAAGATGGGCTATTGTTCTTAAAAACTCTCTTGTATGTCTCTTTTTCTGTAAAGGAAAATCCTCTTCCGAATCACCAATAAGAGTAACTTCATTAGCTTTTATCTCAAATGTTTGACCCTTACCTTCACTTTCAACAAAACTACCCTTAACACTAATTGAAGAACCTGTTCTAAATTTTGAAATTTCTGAAAAATTTTCTAAATCATCTTCAAATACTATCTGTATATTTTTAAAGAAAGTACCATCGTTTAATTCAATAAATCCAAACTTTTTAGAAGCCCTTAAAGTTCTTATCCAGCCGGATACTTCAACATCCTTGCCAACAAATTCTGATGTTCTTTTATAGAACGACCTTACACTATGCATAAAGATCTCCATATATTTATAAACTGTAATAAAATTTCGATAACAAAATGAGTAAAACAAAGTTTCTCATCTACAATGACAACATACAAAGCTACCCCCAATGGGGGTTATTAAAAGTTGCGACAAAAAATATATATAAGTACAACTTTTTCATAATAACAATTTAACCTTCAAAAAAAAAGAAGTGCCGGAAGGCACTTCTTTTTTCTACTTCGTAAAGTCCTTCATGGTTTTACCGGGGCATTTACAAATCTTTGCAACAAACTCTTCAAATTTGTAAGTAGTATTACCCTCAGGAATAAACGGCTTAACAAACTTAATATGTTGAATTGTCTCTCCGCAAACCGGACAAAGACCTCTACCACTTTTTAAACCGTAAACCTGCTTCTTAGCCATAAAGCTCCCTTTCAATAATATTTAACATAAGCACTACTAACAATTTAACAGTGCATTTACAATATTTCTCTTGCCTCCTTTTCTTCCTTCGTACATGGCAAGATCAGCTCTGAGAATCAAGTCATTATAATCAGAATCATCTTTTTCAAGAGAAGAGACTCCAATAGATAAAGTTACATTCAATTTTACACCCTTATAGAAAATAGGCATATCTTCAACATTTTTTCTGATCCTTTCAGCTGTAAAAACAGCTTGCTTGATATCTGTATTATAAAGAACTACACAAAACTCGTCACCTGCATATCTTCCGGCAATATCAATCTTTCTAATGGATTTCTTGATAATAACCGCAACGGTTCGGAGTACATGATCCCCAGCTAGATGAGTGTAATTATCGTTAATTAATTTAAATTTGTCAACATCAATCATTAATAAAGACAAATTATTTCCCATTCTATTGCTTCTTTCAACCTCATTTGATAAAAGTTTTATAAACTCTCTCTTCAAAAGAAGATTGGTAAGAAAGTCGGTTGTCGCCATATCTTTCATATTTTTATACATAATATTTCTATCCATAAACTGACCGACTACCTCACCTATATTATTCAAAAGCTCCATTTTAAACGGAATATATGGAGATGAGGTATATTCAAGAAAAATTCCTCCACTTACCCTATCCCTTGAGATTAGAGGAATTAGAATAACACTCTTAATGTCAAGAGGATCATTTATATTTTTAGAGTAAACAGTTTCATTCAAGGAGAGGTCAAAAAATACACTCTCTTTTGAATCAATAGAAACTATTTGGATGTTATTGAAACCATCTATCTTCATACCTCTTTTGTAGAGAGGTTTAGACCCTAAAACATGTTCAATTATAGTTTTATTTCCTCTAAAATCATAGGAAAAGATAGTAATTCTGTCAGATCTAAAAACCTTATAAAGCTTTTTGGAAACATATTTAAAAAGATCTTTATTCTCCCAATACTTTAAAGTTTCATTAAAAAATCCGCTTATTAGGTTGCTGAAACTAACAAACTTTGAAAGATCAATCTTTTCAACCATGGATTCCAACTCACTTGTTAGAAGATATGAAAAAGTTTTGGAAAGTCCCTTAATATCATTTCTGTTGGATCTAAAATATAGAAAGGCAAAAACAACACCCTTTAAAAATATTGGAGATAGAACAACGCCATTATCAATAACAACACTTTTTGTTTTAAGCATTTTCTTTACAATAGGACTCTCTACAGAAAAATCTTCTATAGGGGTTTTAGAAATTTTTAACTCCTCTGAAAAAGAGTATTTCTTTTTATCAAAGAAAAAAATAGAACTATTTTCAACCGAATCATATCCGTTTAGAGAAGTAAGTATAATTTTAAGTTTTTTGTAATTTTCTCTCAAAAGGGCAGAAAAATTATTGTTAAAAATATCCCTTTCAAAATGGAAATAGGGATCTATACAGGTTGATACTCCTGAAAGCATCATAAGATCATTTATATATTTTTCTAAAAATCTATTCATAAAGTTTTATGACCGGATTTCTATTAAACTAGAAAGCTAAAGCTATTTTGGAATAAAAAACCTAAAACCATAAAGATTATCAACACTAAAAATTTCCCATTTTACATTTCGTTTAGCTAAAATTTTATTGAGGAAAAACAGATCCAAACCCTCACCATAAATGGAGTCAAAATCAGTAATTGTTTCAGAAAAAGATCTTTTACTGGCACTCAAAATTAAATCATCGGGTGATTTATCTTTTATATCTTCACCATTTCCAAGAATATCTAAAACAGTATAACTTTCATTATCTTCTGCTCTGTATACAATCCTACCTTTTTCTATTTTTGATTGAACAATTGAATCGCAAATATTTCTAACAATAGAGTATAAAATTAGGTAGAGATCTCTGTACACAAAATTTATCTCAATATCAACCGGTATACTATTTTCAATCTCAGTATTATGCTTATAATATTTATAAAATTTAAAATAAAGATCAAACTCATCAACTGCTTTTTTTAAACTTATTCTAGAACTGGAAGATTTACTTTCATTAAAGATTTTAAAATTAAGATCACCTAATACAGAGTTAACCTCATCCCTAAAACTATCTAAACTATCAACTATTTTTTTTATATATTCTAAATCGGAGAGATGATATTTATAAGATTCTTCATCAAGAGATTCTTTTTTACCTAACAGCTTTTCAAGCCTGTTTTGAACTCCCATTACAGCAAGCTGAATCCTTGTATCTAAAAGAGTTATCCTTCCATTAAGATTATGAATCATTCCAGGCATAAGTTTACCATACTGCAAAAGGTAATAAATTTTTTCAACCCTGTCTAAGATATCTTTATCAACCATAATTATTCTCCTCTGTCAAGAAGATTTATTATTTTTTTGCCCATAGCATAGTCTCTCGTCTCATACTCACTCAAATTTTTCATTTTATCAATAATTTTTGATAACCTCTCAATAGAAAACTTCATCTTATCCATATACTTCTTAATATCAGAGACTTCAAGAGAGTTATTACTCAATTTATCCTCAATTATGTAGACTATTGTTTTTAATATAGTTAAAGGTTGGTTCATCTCATGGGCAGCACCGCCGGCAAGCTCTAAAAGAACAGTTTTCTGCCTTTCGGATATTAGCTCATTCCTTATCTCCTTAAACTTTATTGCAGCATTTACCCTGGCAGAAAGCTCCGAATTATCGAACGGCTTTAAAATATAATCAAAAGCTCCCTGTTCAAAACCGTAAACAAGATCTTCACTTTCATGATTTGCAGTTAATATAACAACAGGAATAAATTTTGTTTCAGGATTACTGTTTATCTCTCTACATACCTGAAATCCATCAACAATAGGCATTCTTATGTCAGTTATAACCAAATCGAAGCTATCAGATTTAATATACTCCAGTCCTACTTTTCCATTTGGTGCAGCTACAACAGAGTAACCATCTTCAAGAAGAATATTTTCCAGTACAGTTCTATGTATTTTATCATCTTCTATTATCAGTATTTTAAAATCTTTTACCATAATCAATCCAACATCGTATTGTTATCTCAAACATCCCTAATCTTAACTTAAAAAACTCTACTAAGTTCATTATTTTTTCATAAAACCTAAGAAACTCAATGTTATTTAACCATTTAAATCAACCTAAAAATAGTGATAGATTTATACTTCCCTTCATACAATCCCATACAATTTTATTAAATTTAACAAGTTAACCTATGTAAAATCTCATAATAATGAAATGAGGAATATAATCTCTACTTTTTATAGTTATCAAACAATACCCATTACCACAAGATCAGATTAAACATTTAAAATATCATCATAGATAAATCAAATATACCTATGGTTATCTTCCTTATATTTTCTTCAGTAATAAGGATAAAAACAACTATTGTAAAACCAAAATACGCTGGTACTTTAGTTTTTAGCATATAAATAAAAGATAGAACTATATTCTTAATCTTTCCATGAGCAATCGACTTAATTATGAGTATAAATATAGTAAGGATATTAAAAAAACACAAATAAATTTAACAGAAAATACAAACAAGAAAAAACAGCCAACACAAACACCATACAACACACAATAACAAAAAGATAAACAACAAAGAACTAGCAAAAATAAATTCTTTAAACAGGAAAAACGGATAATAAACTCTTTGATTTTAAAAATAAAAGTAATAAATTTTATTTTAGAAGTATTTTAAGAAAGTTATGAGGTAGGCTACATGCAAAGGATTTTAATTATTTTTATTTTATCATTTTTCTATTCTCTTTTAGGATCTTCAAAAATTAGAGTTGAAAATATAAAAGAACTTATTTCCAATAGAAAAGATTTTAGCGGAATAATTACCAATCTAGAAGTTTCTCCAATTGACAGAAATTTGATAACATTTGAAGTAAACAATAAAAAAGGCAAAGATCATTACATTGTCCTTTATAACCTCTCAAGTAAAAAGCACATAAAAATCAGAGCATCACAGATAGGTAATGAAAAAGCAGGTAGAAGAACAACTAAATACTCAAGAGGTGTTGAGTGGTTACCTGGTGAAAACTTTTTTGCTTTTTACGGGGTAGGTACAAACGGGAAATACAATATTTACTTTTGCAACATTTTAGATAAAAAACTTAGAACAAAGTTTGCTTATAAGTTTTTTAAAATGGAGATCCCCCAAAATAAAAAAGTAGAATATTTACATCCGGTCTTTTCCGAATATGGTAACAAAATGTATTGTACTATTAAAAAAAATGATGATGATAGCAATATAGGTGTTATGGAAAACTTTAGGGAAATGTTTGAGAATAAAAAATTTGAAGGCAATAAGATTAAAAAGTTGATTGACAAAAACTTTGTTCAATTAAATCCAAAACCTATTACTGCTTTTGGAAAAGAGATGATTGCCTATACATCTTTCACAGCTCCGAGATTCACAAGACTTAGTAGAAATAAAATTCAAAACTATTGTAAGTATCAAATAATAATAAGAGATATTGAATCGGAGGAGGAATATATTGTTGACAACCTTGATGGATTTAGCAACTTAGATTATGAGTGGAGTCAAAATGGAAGATATTTTTACTACTTCAAAGCTATACCTAAAAATAAAACACCCAGAGACCTTATTGAATCAAAAAATAATATAGTAAATCTACATGGAGTTCAAATATACGACTTTATGGATAACTTTAATATTGCAAAGTTAAAAGGTAAAAATGGAAACATTCTACTTGAAGATATATCTCCTACTACAATTGTTCCCTTAAATGATTTTGATATATTGGTTACCGGGGGTATTGAAAGTCTTAAAATAATATATTTCTCTCTATACGATTGGTTTGCAAATGATTACAACGATGGTTTTACTCTTAGAGATATTGAAAACTCAAGTTTTCCCTGTGTAAGTGAAAATAAGATAAGATTTATAAATTCAGGTTTTAACAAGTTTGGTCGAAAAATAAATATAATATTTGAAGGTAACCTGACTTATAATAAAGATGATAGAAATATAAAGAAAATTGAACATAAAGTTGAGAAGTATAAGGAAAATATTGAAAAAGAGAATGCTCATAAAAAAGAGTTAAAAGCAAAACTAAACAAGAGTAAAGAAACTATTAAAAAGTTTAAAGAAGATCTAAAAGAAATAGATGCTTCCACAGCTTACTACAATAATGTTTTAGAAACTAAAGAAAAAGAGATGAAGGGTTTAGAATTTTCTTTAAATGATAAAAAACAGAGGCTTTCAGATCTGGAAAACTCAATAAATCTCTTAAAGAGAAAAAATGGAAAGTTGGAAACAAAAAGAGATAAAGAACTTTACAATGAAAACAAAATTGAACATAAAGTTGAGAAATATAAAGAAAATATTGAAAAAGAGAATGCTAATAAGAAAGAGGTAAAAGTAAAACTAGACAGGAATAAAGAAACTATTAAAAAGCTTGAAGAAGATCTAAAAGAAATAGATGTCTCTACAGTTTACTACAATGATGTTTTAGAAACTAAAGAAAAAGAGATGAAGGATTTAGAATTTTCTCTAGATGATAAAAGAAAGAGGCTTTTAGATCTGGAAAACTCAATAAATCTTTTAAAAAGAAAAAAGATAGAGTGGGAAGTAAAAAGAGATAAAGAACTTTACAATGGAAACAGAATTAAGATCTTAGAACTGAAAATTAAAGAGGAGATTAATAATCTTAAAATGATAGAGCAACAGATAAAGTCGGAACAGCTTGTTATATCTTCAAACAAATCAATAGTTGAGACTTATACTTCTCAAAAGAAACTTAAAGAGGTGTTTTTGGAATCTGAAATAGATATACTTAATGAATTAAGAAAGAAGTAAGGTCCAAATGCCTCTAACACAGAACTGTTTTCCTTAAACTCTAAAGCTTTTTCATCTTTAAAAACAGATCATAGGTGAAAGTAGATTATTGTACGTAAGAAAAATAAATTTTTATAAAGAAAAGTTAAAACTCTAAAACAGATCTTTCCTGTTTTAGAGTTTGCAAAACTAACAGAAACAACTTTAAGTTCTTGACAATATTATTATTGAGAGCTATTTTTTGAATGCTTGTATTCTTGAAGTAAAGGTTTGCTTCTCATGTCTATGTTAAATCTATTTAGTAAGGGTTTTTATGGGAAAAGGTGTATTGAAAGAGTGGACTCCTCCAAAAGAGAGTAAATTTTTTAGATTTGAGGGACAGCTGTATACCATTATAACTGCTCTTTTAATACAGATTTTAATGAGAGTTCTAAACAGAACAAAAATAATAAGAAAAGAGATAATAGGCAGAGAAAAAGGACCTTATATTTTTGCTTCAAACCATACAACAATGTTTGATTCAGGTTTTATTGATTGTCTTCTCTTTTTTAAGAAGGCTTTTGCCAGTTATGATTCAATACCTTATCACACTCCGGAGTATGGCAACTTTTATAAAAATAGAGTTATGTCCTACTATATGGATAGAGTAAAATGTTTACCTTTGGTAAGAGGAAAAGGTATAGATCAACCTTCTCAAAGGGTTGTTAATGAAAAGTTAAAAAGTGGTAAAATAGTTCATATCTTTCCCGAAGGGACCAGAAGTAGAACAGGAAAGCTTCTTCCGGGTAAGGGTGGAGTAGGAAAAAGAATTTATGAAACAAAAGTTAAGGTAGTACCATGTTACCACCATGGAGTTAGAGATATTCTCCCTGTGGGTTCTTCTATTCCAAAAATTGGTAAAAAGGTAACAATTATAGTTGGCGAACCCATATATTTTGATGATCTTTTTGAACTTGAAAACAAACCTGAAACTTGGAGACTTATATCCCAGAGAATTATGGAGCATATTTCTAAATTAAGAGATGAAATAGGTGTTGAATAATGGATATGGGCAGTGAGATTTTTGATAAGAATAAAGATCTTCTCAATGATATTACCAAAAGACTTAAAATTATAGGTCATCCTCTTAGAGTAAAAATACTAATACTCATTCAACAACAAAAATGTAAAGTAACAGTTATTGCAGACTGTCTAAAAGAATCTCAACCAATAATTTCCCAACAGATAGCAATAATGAGAAATGCAGGTATAATAGAAGGATCAAGAGATAAAAATTGTATAGTTTACAAAATTGTAGACAGCTTCTGTGAATGTGTAATAAATAAGGTTCTCTCTACAGTTGATGAAGTTTAATATTTTTATATTTGCCATTGTTTTACTCTTATTCTCCTGTAGTGGATGGGATAAAAAAAAGTGCCAATTTTACAGTTTGATTAGTTTAGATTCTTTAAAAGAGATAAATAATGTTTCTATTTTACTGCTTCTGGACTTTCAGAAACCTCAATACAACTACTCCATAGAAACATACAATAATATTGCAGAACTCATGGTTGATTCAGTTTCAGTATACATTTCGGATATAAATAAAATAAAGGATAAAAAACGACTGAAAAGAATAGAGTTTACCCCAAAAACATACCTTATAAAAAATGGTGTATACTTGGATTCTTGCTATGGTACTTTAAACGGAAACGATCTAATAAAGTTTATTGGAAAAAATGAAAAAGCTTTATAAACCAGTTACAACCCTCCTAATACTACTATTACTATACCTATTTTACTACATCTTTGATAAAGATAGTATATCCGTTCCCGTAAAAGGGGATTTTAGAGATCATTTTATATTTGGAGAGCCAATTGTTAAAAAAGGAGAACTTTTCAAATATACAGGTTACTACTCATCATACAACTATGACAGACTTTCTCCCAACTATGTTGCCTATAAACTAAAAGGTGATTGGGTAAACTCACCAAAAGCTTACGAAAAAAGAAACTTTAAAGTAGATAAAAGATTAAAAAAGTCGGCAAAAAATAGCGATTACAAAAAAAGCGGATATGATAGAGGGCATTTAGCCAGACAGGCAGATATGAGAGGAAGAGGAGAAAAATGTGAAAAAGAGGCTCTTTTTTTCACAAATATTTCTCCACAAAAGCCACAATTTAACAGGAAAATATGGTTAGCCCTTGAAGATGCTGTTCAAAAATGGGCAATAAATTATGATTCTTTATGGGTGATAACAGGACCTTGTTATGATGAAAATATAGAGTACACAAAAACAGGAAGTGAACTTGAAGTTCCCGATAAATTTTTTAAAATAATAGGAAGAATAGATAAAAAAGAGGAGATCAAAGAATTAAAAACAATCTCCTTTCTTATTGATCAAGATGATGAGAGTAGAAACCTTGAACTCTACATTGTTTCCATTGATTCTATTGAACACCTGACAAATATTGATTTTTTCCATCTCCTTAATGATACAGAGGAAGATCTGATAGAAAAGGATATTGGAGAGATCTGGAAACCTTATAGATAATCTGGTATAAATTATGCTACACACTACGTTGTATAATTGAAAGTTGGTAAAAGAATCTACTATAATCAACTTTCTCAGTAGAAAACTAAAAGATGAGCTGTTTTAAACAGATGGGGATTAAAATAGTTTTGCTGTTTATAAAAAAGCTAATTACAGAGTAACTCTATTACTCTAATAAAACAAGTTTATTTAATTAAATAGATAACTGGGGAGTTTATGGATAAAGCTACATTAATTGGGTTTATGGTTGGAATCACAAGTATCATAATATCTATTCTTTTAGGAGGATCACTTCTAGGTTTTGTAGACTTTCCCTCTATTTTTATTGTTTTTGGAGGTACTGTTGCCGCTCTACTTATAAACTTCCCTATGAATGAAGTAACATCAATTTTTACCTATATAAAACTTTCTATGGGAGAAAATGGTTCCTCAATAAAATCTCTTATAGAAGATCTTGTTTCAATGAGTGAAAAAGCTAGAAGAGAAGGAATTTTGGCAATTGAACAAGCATTAGGTGAAATAAATGACCCCTTTATGAAGAGTGGATTAAGACTTGCTGTTGATGGTTCAGAGCCGGATACTATTAAAGAATCTATGGAGATTGAAATATCAAATGTTGAAATAAGACATAAAAGGGCTCATACAATATTGGATGCAGGTGGAGCTTTTGCTCCGGCTTACGGTATGATTGGAACTCTGATTGGTCTTGTTAACATGTTAAAGAATATGTCAGACCCCTCATCTATAGGTCCTTCTATGGCTATTGCACTTCTCACAACAATGTATGGAGCAGTTTTAGCAAACTTGATATTTTTACCTGTAAAAGGAAAACTTGAAGAGAAGTCTAAATTGGAACTACTTCAAAAAGAACTTATAATTGAGGGGGTTATAGGGATACAAAGTGGAGAGAATCCAAGAATGCTGAGAGCAAAACTTGAAACATATTTAAAACCTTCTGAAAGAAGTGAAGATAAGTAGGTAGTTATGGCAAAAAAAGAGAAATGTGAATGTCCTGCGGGATTACCTGCGTGGCTTGCAACCTTTGGAGATTTAATGAGTCTTCTTTTAACATTTTTTATTCTGTTGCTATCCTTTTCAAGTGTTCAAGAATCAAAATTTAACGATGCAATGGGATCACTACAGGGAGCCTTAGGGGTTCTTTCCAACAACTCTAACATTGATCTTCCAAGCTTATTTAATGTAACAGAAGATCCCGGTGCACCAAATGCTCAAAACGAAGATATATATATGGAAGATTCTAAGAATGCTAATATTGAAGTATTGATGGAGCTTGAAGAAGAGATTGAAAATGCACTTAAAGGTATTGATACAGAAATTGAAAGTGATAAACAAAATCCCGAGCTTGAAAAAAATAAAGAGAAAAGTAGAAGTGAAGATTTTGAGAATGAAACGGGAGATTCCAACTTAGAAATGGACATTTCAAACAAAGATTATGTTGATATGAAGATAACAGAAAATGGTGTCCATATTGTAATAAATGACTCTATATTGTTCAAACCCGGAAGGGCAAAATTGAAGGATAGTTTTAAAAACATACTCAAGGCTATTGGCAAGGTTATTGCTAAAAACCAGAGAGAGTATAATGTTATTGTGGAGGGTCATACAGATAATATACCTATCAAAACCGTAAGATACCCTTCAAATTGGGAGCTTTCTCAAGACAGAGCCCTCTCTGTTGTTAAATATATTATGAGTAACAATAAAGTTAATCCAAAAATATTTTCAGCAACAGGATATGGTGAATACAGACCTCTTGCAACAAACAAAACAAAGCTGGGAAGAGCAAAAAACAGACGAGTTGAAATCTTCTTAGAAAGAAAAAATGCCCGAAAAGCTCTTGGCTTACAAGATTTAGGAGATTAGAATGGCTGAAGGAAAATCAAATAAAACATTAATAATATTCCTAATAGTACTTCCTATTTTGGTTGCTTCAGGATTTGCAACAGCAATTATTTATACTAAAGGGAATATCTTTTCTCCACAAAAGGAAAAGAAAATAAAAAAGAGGGTTGAAGATTTTGATATTATTGAAGATATTGACAACATGGAAGAGGATATTATCCCCAACTACATAGAGGGAGCTCCAAATTATGAGAGTTTTACTTTGGAGGGTGTTACCGTAAATCCTAAAATGAATAATACTAAGGGAAGATTAAGAATCTTAGCTCTGAACATAGGTATGCAGGTTAAACCATTGGCTGTAGGAGTTGAAGAAATTCAAGCTAAAGAGGTAATGATTAGAGATAGTATAAACTTATATCTATCAACAAAAACCGTTAGATTCCTACTTGGAGATATAAGCAATAAAACGGAGATGAAAACAAGAATTAAAAACATGGCAAACAGTATTTTAAAGAAATCCAGGGTTATGAAGATTACTTTCCCTAGATATGTTGTTCAGTAGAGGAAAAGTTATGGCAAAGGTTTTATCTCAAGAAGAAATAGATGCCTTATTAAGTAACGCTAATAAAGGTAAGGATATTGATCAATTAGGCAGTAAAAAAAATGCCATTGAATACCTTTATGATTGGAAAAATCCTCAAAAATTGAATGCTGATCATAAGAGGATGCTCAAGCAGATTTTTCAAATATTTAGTACATCTTTTCAGACCTATTTACAAACTACTCTAAAAACTATGGTGGATATTAGCATTTCCGATATATCTACCGTAAGCTATTCCGACTACCTACTATCTGTTTCAGAACCAACATGTATGTACAAACTTTTTTTGGATAAACTAAAAGCTTTGGCATCAATTGAAGTACAACCTTCATTTGTATTTTTCTTGGTGGAAAGACTTCTTGGTGGAATTGGAAGAGCAATGGAGTTACCAAGACCGGTTTCCCCTATTGAAGAAAATATTATGCTAAGGATTATGCAAAACAGTTTTATGGGGTTAAAAGAGGCTTTTAAAAATGTTTATCCGGGATTAAATTTTCAGTTCAACGGTTTTGAAACAAATCCAAATTTTGTAAACATTGCACCTCCAACAGATGTTGTTGCACTAATAACATTGGATATATCAATAAGAGAGGTTATCTTTAATATAAATATATGTTTTCCAAGTGCAGTTATAGACCCCATACTGGAAAAAATAACAGCTAAAAGTTGGAAAAACCAAGAAAACATTACCGCTAGGAGTATAAATATAATTGAGGATTATATTAAATATTCTGAGGTAGAGATGGTGGTTGAGTTTGCCCAAACGGAACTGACTATAAATCAGTTTTTATCCCTAAAAGAGGGTGATATATTGGAACTTGACAAACCTATTGATGAACCGTCATTAGTTAATATAGATAACAGACCAAAATTTTTTGTCAGACCGGGTTATGAAGGCACAAGAAAAGCTTTTGAGTTTATTAGACAATTGACCCCTGATGAGGAGAGAAAATATGCAAGTAGAAGAGTTTTCTGAAGATAAAAAAGAGATATTCAAAACCATCTCAGGGATTTTAAAAGATAAAACCGATAATGTTATATCTACAAGTATAAACGACAGTATTGGATTATCTATTAAAGCTGATACGGTTTTGAATAAAACCATAATAAAAAATTCCATGGGTTCAAGTATGGTCAAACTTGATTTCTCCTTTAAAGAGGGTTTCAAGGGAAAAATGTCTATACTTATGGGTAAATCTACCGTTGCACAGATAGCAGACAAAATGCTAATGGGCGAAGGTGATGCTGAGTTTGATGAAATGGAACATATAGATGCCATTCAAGAAATAACAAATCAAATTTTGGGAGCAATGGCAACTGAACTTACCGGAGTATTTGAATTTGGTGTAACCTTTACGGAAACAACAGCTTCTGTTGTTGAATTTGATGTTATTGATCCTACTCTTTCAGAAGAGGATTTAATGGTACAATACTCAATAAACATACTGGATGAAAGTGATTTTTTCTTTATAATTGAAAATGATACATTTGAAAATATAATTAAAGAATTAACTTCATTTAGTGAAGAGGAAAATAAACAGAGCGAAGAACAGGTAGAGCTTCAAACTACTGAAATTGGATCTAACATGATGGGTAGTGTAAGTAGCGGAAAAGATCTTGGTGTTCTAATGGATGTTAGACTTCCTGTTACTGTAGAGCTTGGCAGAAAAAAGATGTTTATTAGAGATATATTAAAACTGACTCCCGGAGAAGTTGTAGAGCTTCCAAAACTTCAAGGTGAACCTGTAGATTTGTATGTAAACAATAAAAAATTTGCTACAGGGGAAGTTGTTGTGATTGCAGAGAACTTTGGTATAAGAATAAAATCACTTATAAGTCCTGAAGAAAGATTAAAGACCAGCGATGCATGGAGTGATGAGAATATGTAGAAAAAAGATAGAATTTTCAATGATAAAAAGGGGTGAAAATTCACCTCTTTTCAGACTGCCTACCAACTTCGCATTTCTGCGTCCTTACTTTTTTATACTCAAATCACCTAGGTTTACTAGGCTCAGATCGTATAAAAAAATGACTCCTTGAACTACTCGTTTCTAGCCAGTCTGACTTTTTAAGGCAACCTCAAAAGAGGTAAAAATTATCTCTCTTTTAATTAATATAAAAAAACTGCACAAAACAGAACTTTCAATAAAATTTAAACATTGATTATTTTGTTTTTTTTACCTATATTCCTATTTGGATAACGGACTTATATATATTATGAATTATATAACTTCTATCTAAGAATGGAAAACAGGTTACCAATAGTTAAAAGTTGATGTTTGACTAAAAAAACTAAATACAAAAAAAATAAAAAGGAGAGGTAATTATGAAAAAATTACTTTTAATATTTTTAAGCTTAACCATGCTACTTATAGTTAGTTGTGATTCGAGTAGCGATTCTTCCGTTAATCCAATGGATGAAGGAAAAGTTTACCTAATCAACGGTCTTGGAGATTTTGGTACTTTCTCAACTATAGTTGATGGAGTGATAGAGAACGATGTTCAAAATGTGGGTAAATCACCAAATGATATTCAAATAAATGATGGTAAAGTCTATGTTGTAAACTCCGGAAATTCTGATGTAAGGTATTACAATGAAGAGGATCTTGCTAGTATGGGTGCTATTCAAGTTACTGAAGGATCAAACCCTTCTAAATGTCTGGTTGTTGATGGAAAACTTTATGTGAGTTCTCTTTATGGAATGGGTTTAGAGGTTTATAACCTCTCCGATGGTCAGTTAATTACTACTATTGGATTAAATGGCGGAAAAAGTGGAGCTGATGTTATGGCTCTTAAGGACGGTTTTATATATCTAAACAGAAATAACTATTTCTTTGATAAAAATGGTGGACACTATCTAAATGAGAAAATATTAAAGATTGATACCTCTTCAAACACTATTACAGACTCTGTAAAGGTTGGAGTAAATGTTGGAGATCTTCTCTTTGACAATAGTGGTAAACTTCATGTTCTTTGTAGTGGAAACTATGGAGACATTAAGGGTGAGATAAATGTTGTTAATCCTGAAACTATGAGTGTTGTACATGAGATAAACTTTGACTACCAACTCAGTAGTTTAACAAAAGACAACAAAGGAAATATCTATACAGCTAAATCAGACTATGATGAAGCCTGGAATCCTGAAAGTTCTATAATTAAGTACCACTCAATGACATATGAGGTTCTTGTTACTGCAGAAAACTCATTCTTTACAACTAGTTCAGGAGTGTTAGATATGCACTTTGATAAAGATACCGGAAAACTCTATATTCCTCTCTTTAATGATAATAAAGTAAAAGTTTTTGAAAATGATACTGAAATTGAAGAGTACCAAACAGGTAATGGACCTCAAATTGTTACTTCAAACTAAGTTTAAGATTATGGATCTTTAGAAAGAACAGATCCCTTTAAGATTGAAAAAAGCCAGACTACCTAGAAACAAGGAGTCTGGCTTCTTTTTAGGAGATATAGATATTAAAAAATCAATAGTTGCAATACTAATACTTATATTCACATTTTCACTCTTCGCCGGATCAAGAGTTGACGGCTTTGTAACTGATATTTACGGAGAGCCTATCTCCGGTGTTGAGGTTACTATTGAAAATATGCCTCTAGGGGAAATTACCAATACAAGTGGTTACTTTCATTTTTACAGAATGAAGAATGGGGATCTAACTCTAAAATTTAGTCATATAGGCTATGTGGAAAAAAAGGTTAAAGTACATTCAGGTAAAAAAGACCTTATTTCACTGAAAGTAAAACTTGAAGATAAAGAGTATATTCTTGATGAAGTAAAGTTTATTGTAGATAATAGCGATAGCGGTGTTAAAACTATAATCTCCCCTAGAAATATTGAGGACTCCAAGAGTGAAAATATAATGGATCTTCTAAAGTCTTCAACAAATCTCAACATAAACTCTGTTAACGGTGTAAATACAAAAATTTCAATACGGGGAGCCGAATCCAATCAAGTAACTGTAATGCTTGATGGTATTGAGATCAACTCCTCTATGGATGGAAGTGTAGATTTAAGAGCTATCCCTACAGATATAGTTGAAAAGGTGGAGATATACAAAGGTGGAGATTTGAAACTATCATCAAAAGCTGTTGGTGGTATTATAAATATTATCACAAAAGAAAGTATTGAACCTATAGGCTTTGAACTTGGATATAATAACAAAACATATTTCAGCAATAGAGACAGATGGGAAAAGAGCTATTCAGATAATAATAACTACAGTTTATCTGTTTCAAAAAATAGTGAAAATTATGGTATTATATTCAGCTCATCTCTTTCAGACAATCTAAACAGATGGTCCTACATTGATGTTGCAAGAGCAAATGAAATTATCTATATAAACAACGATAATATAGCAAAGAATAGAAAGAACTCTGATTTTAAAAGTTTTTCAACATTTGCAAAGATTAAAATAAACACAATGTTTTCTCCAACCTTAATACTTTCATCAAATATAAAAAAAACCGGTATGCCCGGTTGGATAGGTAAGCTTTACTACAATTCATACATTGAAAATGAGGAGTATAGAGGTTCATTTATCTCCAAACACAATAGTGGTAAATTTAATTCAAAACTAAACCTTTACGGTTCATACTCTGAAAAAAAGATTGTTATAGATGAACCTGTTACAATGTTCAACGGCATTACAAAAGATTTTTACAGAAATTTTGGCTTAAAATATGATTTGGATTATAAGGATTATATAACTCTATATTCGGGTTTTGAAATTAAACGAGATGGAGTAAACTCTATTAAATTAAAAGGGGATCATAAAAGAGATCTAGCTTCCCTGTATGCTCAAGCTGAAAAAAAGTATAAACTTCCAAACTTAGATCATAATTTAAAATTTTTCATTGGTGGAAGATTTGAGTACTCATCATCAAATAAAAAGGTTGAGCCCTTCTACTCTCTGGGTATAGTTTATGATTATAGATCATCACTCTTTACAATAGTAAATAAGAGTAGATATGAATCTACCTATAGATTACCTGATTTCTCTTCACTATTTTGGTTTGATAATTCAGGCTCTCAAGGTAATCCCAATCTTTTGCCTGAAAGAGGTGTTTCGGTTGAGAATGGAACATATCTAACCTTCAATAAATATATTGATTTAACCTTAAGTTTTGAGTTATTTAGTAGAAATATTGAAGATCTCATTGTTTGGCAAAAGAAAAGTAACGGTATCTACATACCTATAAATTTGAATGGTGGAAAGATAAAGGGTTTTGATACAGGTATAGATATATCATTTTTTGATGATAATCTTAAAATTAAGAGTAATTTCAGCTATCTGAAAACTAAAACAGAAACAAATAATCACGCTACGGACGGTAAAGAGATTGTATACAAACCTAAAACAAATTTAACCATTAATTTTGATTATAAGGTTGATGATATTACTCTTTCCTATAGATATACAAGAGTAGGTGAAACTTTTTTAACAACAAGTAATAAGTTCCCTGAATACCCATACTCATTAAGTGATTTAAAAATCTCTTTAAACAACATAGTTTTTGGGAATAAACTTACCACATCTCTAAAGCTAAATAATATGTTTGATGAACAGTATCAGGTGGTTTACGGATTCCCTATGCCGGGTAGAGAGATTGAGCTTGGATTTAAACTAAAATTTTAATTTTATAAAGGTAGATTATGGATAATTTTTTCTCCTCGTGGAGTGGTGGTAAAGATAGTGCAATTGCCTTTAATGAAGCTATTAAAAAGGGTCTTTCCCCTAAATTTATGCTTACAATGATGAATGATGAGGGTGATTATAGCAGATCCCACTCTATACCGGCTAAAGTATTGGAAAAACAGGCAGAACTTACCAATGTTAAACTACTATCTTCAAAATCTACTTGGAAAGAGTATGAAAAAAACTTTCTCGATTTGGCTTCTCCACATTTAGAGGGTATTTCTCATGCTGTTTTTGGCGATATAGATATTGAGGATCATAAAAAGTGGGAAGAGAAGATCTGCTCTAAACTTGGAGTAGAACCGTTTTTACCACTATTTGGACTTTCGAGAGAGAATGTATTAAATATCTATCTCAATGAGGGTTTTGAAGCTTATATTGTTACGGTTAACAGAGATTTCCTTGATAGAAGCTTTTTAGGTAAAAAACTTGATAGAGATCTAATCTCTGAAATAGTTAAAAACGGTGCTGATGGTTGTGGAGAAAATGGGGAGTATCATACCCTCGTAACCAATACACCTTTTTTTAGTAAAAAACTGGAGGTTGAATTTGGAAAAGTAGTTGATATAAAAAACTATAGCTTTATCGAAATAAAATTGAAGGATTAAATATGTTAAGAATTATACTGACCATTCTGGTCTTAACCTCACTAATCTTCTCAGCTCCAAAGAGGGTTGTTTCTCTGGGACCTATCGTTACAAAACAGCTATACCTTTTAGGGTTAACAGATGAGGTGGTAGGTAATAGTCAATATTGTATTGAACCCAAAGGGGTAAAAAAAGCTGTCAAAGTTGGATCTGTAATAAAATCAAATATTGAGACTATTGTTACCCTGGAACCTGAGATTGTTTTTGCTACAGGGCTTTCTGACCCTTCACAAATAGAGAAGCTAAAGAATTTGGGTATTAGAGTTGAAACAATAATTACACAATGAAAACAATAGAAAAGAGATCTTTTTTCAGATAGGTAAAGATCCTATATTTACCGTAATTAAAGAGAGCTTCATGAATGATATAATAGGTTTTGCAGGCGGTAAAAATATAGCGATCTCAGGAAATGGCATCTACTCAAGAGAGAAGGTTGTAGAACAAAACCCCGAATTTATAGTTATAACAACAATGGGTGGTGTTGGTAAAGATGAGGTTAAGGTATGGAAAAAGTTTAGTGAGATGAAAGCTGTAAAGAGAAACCATATCTCTATTGTAGATCAGGATCTTTTCTGTAGCCCAACCGTTAAAACATTTCCAAAAGCTGTTAAAGAGCTAAATACTATCCTATTTAAATAGGATCTATTGGAATAATATTTGTTTCTTTATGGTTTCTCTCCGGAATTTAAACTATCAGATAATAGCTTTTTAATGATTTTCAAGAGAAAGCTAAACGGCTTATATATCAACCCAAAGTTAGGAAAAGGAAAATATGTTATTCTCTAAAAATAGAAGATTTTTATTTATAGGAATACTTATCGCCATCTCTATTCTGGTATCATTGCTATCTTTGGGGGTGGGCAGTGCTGAATTTAACCCTTTTACGGCAATTTTAGATTTTATATATGGAGAATCATCCATAAGTTCAACCATACTTTTTAAGATAAGGTTTCCCAGAGTACTCCTAGCCTTTGGTGTTGGTGGAGCATTGAGTATATCGGGGGTACTTCTTCAAGGATTGTTCAGAAACGATTTAGTTGAACCATATACCCTTGGAATCTCCGGTGGAGCATCTCTGGGGGTTGCTACCGCTATTGCTTTGGGGTTAAAATCTTACTTTTACGGTCAATTTATAACCGTTGCAGGATTTATTGGTGCTATAGTTTCAATAGCTCTAGTATATACAATCAGCAGTAGAAGTAGAAAAATTACTACGGGATCTATGCTACTTGCAGGGGTGATGGTAAGTTTTATAAGCTCCTCACTTGTAATGTTTATCATGGCGACATCAAAATCTGAAGATCTTCAAGGTATAATCTTTTGGATTATGGGTTCACTGGATACAACAGATATAAATATTTCACTATACTTTCTACTCTTTTCATTTATAATACTCATTGCATCATTCTACTATACTAGACTTTTAAACGCTCTTCAGATTGGAGAGGAGGAGGCTTTCTACTTAGGATTTGATATTCAAAACTCCAAAAAGATTATCTTTATTTTAGCTTCTATGTTAACAGGTGTTGCAGTCAGCTTAGCCGGTGTTATAGGTTTTGTAGGATTGGTTATACCCCATTTAATGCGATCCCTTTCAGGAACAGACAATAGATTCTTACTCTTCTCATCATTTTTTGCCGGAGCTTCATTTTTAGTAATATCCGATACCATTGCCAGGGTTATAATATCACCTTTAGAGCTTCCGGTGGGTGTTATAACCGGTATTATTGGAGGAGGGTTATTTGTTTATGCAATATGGAAAGGGAAACTCAGCTTATGATTAGTAAAGGTGTAGATCTTTCAATTGTGGATCTCTTTTCGGGGTATGGAGAAAAGGATATTATCAAATCTCTCAATATGGAGATTAAAAGAGGGGAGATTGTTTCTATATGCGGTCCAAACGGAGCAGGAAAAACAACATTGTTTAAAACTTTAAGCTCATATATTAAACCGAGATTGGGGAAGATCTATTTTGATAAAAGTAGTATAGATAACTACTCTTTTAAGCAGTTGTCTAAGATAATAGCTGTAATAAAACAGCAGATAATTCCGGCAAAAATATCTGTTTACGACTATGTTTCTATGGGTAGATTCCCCTATTATAAACCCTTCCAATTCTTTAGATCTTTAGAGGATAAAGAGAGATGTGAACACTATATAGAGCTTACAAAACTCACACGTTTAAAGGATAAAATGTTAAATGAGATAAGTGGAGGGGAAAGACAGCTTGCTCAGATTGCCAAAGGGCTGTGTCAAGAGCCGAAACTACTCCTATTGGATGAACCGATCTCAAGTTTAGATATATCCCATCAGATCCAGATTATGGATTTAATAAGAGATTTAAACAGAGAACTAAAATTTACAGCTATATTTATACTTCACGATCTAAACCTCGCTTCGGAGTATTCAAATAGGGTTGCACTTCTCTCTAAAGGAAAGATCCACTCATTTGATAAACCTGAAATAGTACTAAACTCAAGATCTATTCAAGAGGTTTACAACGCAAAGGTTATCATTGAGAAAAACTCTCTTTCAAATAAACCTATGGTGATACCTGTATCAAAGGATTATGAGAATATTATTTATAATAATTAGAGTTTCCCTTATCTAAAAATTAAGGCCGCCTCTAAAAGTTCATAATAAACTTTCATTATATTCTTAGTTAATATAAAATAATAAAATATGATGAAGTATATATATAGATAGAGATAAGTTTATTATCTTCGGTAATGTCATTTTGTATAATTGCAATATAGAGAGTTGAATTTATGAGTAAATATGAACAAATGAAGAAAACTTCCATTTTATCCGGTGGCAGTGCTTCTTTTGTCGAAGATTTGTATGAGTCATATTTAAGTGACCCTAATTCTGTTTCAAAAAATTGGCAAATTTATTTTTCTGATTTACAAAACGGTGATTCTACTAATGAAAAACCTCGTCTACCTATTGGGGATAAGTTTAAAATATTATCGAGATTACCCAAAACCGGAAATGTTAGAGGGAGTGAAGCTTCCGCTAAGCAAGCTCTGGTTGATATTTTGATTATTGCTTATCAGGATTCCGGACATAAAGCAGCTGATATTGATCCCTTACGACTTCGTGATAGAGGGGTTGTGGTTGATTTAGATTACCGTTATCACGGTTTGACCGATTCAGATTTAGATCAATACTTTGATGTTGGAACACTGTTTACAGACCAACAACAGATGAAGTTACGGGATATTATTGAGTTTCTAAAAGATGTTTACACCTCAACCATTGGTGTTGAGATTAACCACTTAAACAATGTTGAGGAAAAGAGGTGGATACGAGAAAGATTGGAACGGTTTGCCCATAAGCCTAAGGCTGATAAAGGAAGAAAATTAGAGATCTTAGAAAATCTGGTTAAAGCTGAAACCTTAGAACGGTATCTCCACACTCGTTATGTAGGTCAAAAAAGGTTTTCCTTAGAGGGAGGAGACTCCTTGATCCCTATGATGGATAGTTTGATTCAATACCTTGGTGCAAACGGTACTAAAGAGGTTGTTATTGGAATGGCACATAGAGGCCGTTTGAATATTCTCATTAATATTATGGGTAAGTTACCCGATATGTTATTTGATGAGTTTGAAGGTCGTACCATAAAAGATTATACCCCAAGTGATGTTAAGTATCACTTAGGTTTTGCATCTGATGTAGAAACACCGGGAGGTAATTGTCATCTCTCTTTGGCGTTTAATCCATCACATCTGGAGATTGTTAATCCCGTTGTACAGGGATCTGTAAGAGCTCGTATGGAACGCCGTAAAACTACCCCGGGTAATGGCTCGGCAATGGATATTGCTAACGAGGTTGTACCTATCCAAATTCATGGAGATGCAGCTTTTGCCAATCAAGGGGTTATTCAAGAAACATTACAACTTTCCCAAGTCCGTGGCTACCGTGTTGGAGGAACAGTACACATCATTGTTAATAACCAAATCGGTTTCACCACTTCAAATTTACAGGATATACGATCCTCGCTATACTCCTCAGATCCGGCAAAGATTGTTGAAGTTCCGGTACTTCATGTTAATGGAGATGATCCTGAAGCTGTTGTTATGGCAGCAGAGATTGCAGCGGATTATATATTTAAGTTCCATAAAGATATTGTTCTCGACCTGATCTGCTATCGCCGTTTAGGTCATAATGAGGCTGATGAGCCGTCCGCAACCCAACCGATAATGTATCATAAGATTCGCTCTAAGAAAACAACATTGGAGTTATATGCCCAAAAACTCATTGATGAGGATATTATAAGTAGAGAACAATTGGAGCAGTTTAAAAAGAATTATAAGGAGACCTTAGATTCCGGAGAAAGTGTTTCCAGACCAATCCCTACCCATGATAATAGTGCAGCTATCAGAGCGTGGGAAAATTTAAGTAGACAAAATTGGGATCTTCCTGTTGATACTACCTACAATAAAGAGGATTTAATAGCTTTGGCTAAAAAACTATTTAGCTATCCGGATACATTTACCCCTCACCGTATTGTTAAAAAATTGTATGAAACAAGACAAAAGATGGCAGATGGAGAACAGGATTGTGATTGGGGTTTTGCTGAAAACTTAGCTTATGCAACTCTGTTAAAACAGGGTTATCAAGTTCGTTTATCCGGTGAAGATAGCGGTCGTGGAACATTTGCTCATAGACATGCTATTATCCACGATAATAAAACAGGGGAAAGTTATCTTCCTCTTGATAATATTGATGATAATCTACCTCCTCTTAGGGTTATTGATTCTATACTTTCTGAAGAAGCTGTACTCGGTTTTGAATATGGTTTTGCTCAAGCAGAGCCAAATGCACTGGTTGTTTGGGAAGCTCAATTTGGAGATTTTGCCAATGGAGCTCAAGTCCTGTTTGACCAATTCATCTCTTCCGGAGAAGCAAAGTGGGAGCGTTGTTGTGGATTAACCGTAATGTTGCCACACGGATATGAAGGGCAAGGTCCTGAACATTCATCAGCCAGATTAGAAAGGTATCTACAATTGTGTGCAGATAGAAACATGCGTGTTTGTATGCCGACAACACCTGCTCAAATCTACCACTTGTTGCGTTTGCAGATGTTACAGGTATTCCGTAAACCATTAATAATCATGACTCCAAAATCTTTGTTAAGGCATAAGATGGCGGTTAATACTATGGATGAACTGGCAAATGGTTCTTTCCAAACAATTATTACTGAGATTGATAATCTGGATTCACAAAAAGTTGAGAGAATAGTTTTCTGTTCCGGTAAAGTTTACTACGATATCTTAGAAGCTCGCCGTAAGAAAAAGCTGGATAATATAGCAATTATAAGAGTGGAGCAACTATATCCATTCCCAAAAGAGCAATATGCTAATGTTATAAAATCCTATCCAAATGCCAAGGATATTGTTTGGGCACAGGAGGAACCACAAAATCAAGGATCTTGGAGAAATATCTTACACAACTTAATTGATAACAACCCAAGAGATATAGCTATTAAATATGTGGGTCGTAAAGCCTCTCCTTCTACAGCAGTTGGCTATGCCAGAGTCCATAATCAAGAGCAGATGGATTTAGTAGAAAAAGCATTGAAAATTTAATTTTATGATTTAACAAATAAAAGGTGAAATATGAGCGTTGAAGTAAAAGTTCCGACACTTCCTGAATCGGTTGCTGATGCGACTTTATTAGATTGGTATAAAAATGTAGGGGATTTTGTTAACCAAGGTGAAAATTTGGTTGACTTAGAAACAGATAAGGTAGTTTTAGAGCTTCCGGCTCCGGTAAGTGGAGTGATAAAAGAGATACTGGTTGAAAGTGGAGAGACAGTTGAAGGTAATGTTTTAGTTGCCTATATAGAAAAGGGTGAGGCACCAAAGGTAACTGAACCTGTTACCCCCGTTGCCGAAGAGAAAGAGGATAAGGTTGTTTCCGAACCACCAAAAAAGGATACAGCTTCTGCTCCTGCAAGTTCCGGTGTTGCCAGTCCGGCAGCAAGAAAGATGATAGAGGAAACAGGTGTTGTTCCAACTACCGGTGGAGGTAAAGGTGGAAGAGTTACCAAGCAAGATGTATTAGCTGCTTTAGGGGATAGAGTTTCTACTGCTCGTAGAGAGGAGCGAGTACCAATGACTCGTTTGCGTAAAAGAGTAGCTGAACGATTATTAGATGCACAACAAACAGCAGCTCTATTGACTACATTCAACGAGATCAATATGAAACCCGTTATGGATCTTCGTAATAGATATAAGGATCTATTTGAGAAAAAACATGATACTCGTTTAGGTTTTATGTCATTCTTTGTTAAGGCAGCAACTGAAGCTTTAAAAAACTTTCCGGCAGTAAATGCCTCAATTGATGGTGATGATATTGTTTATCATGATTATTTTGACATTGGTATTGCCGTATCCAGTCCAAGAGGTTTAGTTGTTCCTATCCTTCGTGATACAGACAGTATGAGTTTTGCTGACATAGAATCAACAATCCGTAATTTTGGCAGTAAAGCTAAAGATGGAAGTTTAACAATTGAGGATATGACAGGTGGTACATTCTCTATTACTAATGGAGGAATTTTTGGTTCAATGCTATCAACTCCAATTGTTAATCCACCTCAATCAGCAATTTTAGGAATGCACAATATTGTAGATCGTCCAATAGCAGAGAATGGTCAGGTTGTTATCCGTCCTGTAATGTATGTGGCATTGACTTACGATCATCGTATCATTGATGGAGAGGAGTCTGTAAGCTTCCTAAAGAGTATCAAGGATTTACTGGAAGATCCGGCTCGTTTGTTACTGGATGTTTAAGATGGTTGTAGAGTATCTGGGGTAGATATAAGTTAATGATATTCTGTTTCTTAGAATATAAGAGGTAAAAAATTATGATAAATTATGATGTTGTTGTTATAGGTGGCGGACCCGGTGGATATGTTGCTGCTATTCGTGCCGCACAATTGGGTAAGAAGGTTGCTTGTGTTGAGATGTATAAGCATAACGGTAAAAAACCCGCTTTAGGCGGAACCTGTCTTAATGTAGGTTGTATACCATCAAAGGTGTTATTGGAAACATCTGAACATTTTGATAGATTAAAACACCTTAAAGATCACGGTATCACTATAGGTAAAAGTAGTATTGATATAAGCAAAATGTTGGAACGAAAAGATAATATCTCCGCACAGTTGACATCCGGTATTGAACAATTGTTTAAAGCCAATAAAATTGAGTGGGTTCAAGGTCGTGGTAAACTCGTTGGAAAAGATACAGTTGAGATAACCGATTTTGATGGTAAAACCAGTGAGATAAAAGCTACTAATATTATACTTGCTCCGGGATCTGTTCCAATTGATATCCCTGTAGCAAAGATGGATGGAGAGTATATTGTTGATTCTACAGGGGCATTAAATTTTAAAGAGGTTCCTAAAAAACTCGGTGTTATTGGAGCCGGTGTTATTGGTTTAGAGCTAGGTAGTGTTTGGCATAGACTAGGTTCTGAAGTAACCATTATAGAGGCTGCTAAAAATCTATTACCTATGATGGATCAAGAGGTTGCTAAAGATGCCGATCGTCAGTTTAAGATGCAAAAATTGAATATTAAGTTAAATTCAACGGTTAAAGGATCTGAAATAAAAAAAGGTAAAATTATTGTAACTTACCAAGATAAAAAAGGGGAGCAAACTCAAACCTTTGATAAGCTTCTCGTTTGTGTAGGTCGTCGTCCAAATACTAATGATTTAATAGATGATAGCTTGGGTATTAAACTGGATGAAAGAGGGTTTATTGTTGTAGATGATCATTGTAGAACATCAGAGCCTAATGTATTTGCCATTGGAGATGCTGTTCGAGGTCCAATGCTTGCTCATAAAGCAAGTGAAGAGGGTGTAATGGTAGCTGAAATTATTGATGGTCAAGCGGGGCATGTTAATTTAGATCTGGTTCCCGGAATTATTTATACCCACCCTGAAATTGCAAGTGTAGGTAAAACCGAAGAGCAATTAAAGGAGAAAGGGGTTAATTATAAGAAGGGTGATTTCCCTTTTGCTGCTAATGGTCGTGCTAAAGCTATGGATGCGGATAAAGGTCGTGTAAAGATTTTAGTCGATGCAGAAACAGATGAAATATTGGGAGGTCATATTGTAGGACCTATGGCATCAGAGCTTATTCAAGAGCTTGTTGTAGCAATGGAGTATAAGGCTTCCAGTGAAGATATTGCCAGAATCTGTCACGGTCATCCGGGATTAGGAGAGGCTATACATGAAGCTGCTCTTGCTGTTGATGGCAGATCTTTACACAAAGTAAATAAGTAAAGGTTGCTATCTGTTAAGAAAGATTAAAAATCTATTTAAAATAGATAAGGATATATTAGAGACAAGGGTTTCCTTGTCTCTAATATTAATACAACCTAATTTCGATATGAAGGAGTAAAATATCTTGTATCTAAGTAAGGTTCAGTAATATCTACTCCCCCACCCATTACTCCAACTTTTATCATACACCGTATTGGATTTTGTTTGTACCTTCACAATACACTACTTATCTTGAGATTGTGCAATATTAAAATCAAGAATAAAGACTACCTGTGAAAAGGTTTTAAGTTTGTCTATAAAGCTTAAACTTTGGAAGGTAGTTTTACAATTAATAATTAAAGGAGATTTTTAAACTGATGAAAAGATCTATTGTTTTATTAATCCTATTTTTTGCTATTTCAATTTTTGGTAAAAAACACACCTATAAAATTGGAGTTTTGGCAGATGTTTTAAAAGTTAAAGATGTGGAGTTTATACTTAACAAATTGGATAAAGAGATAAAAGCAGTTGTGGGAGAAGATGCCTACATCGTTTTAAACAAAGAGAGTATCCTACAGAATAGATACAGTATAGAAAAAGCAAAATCAAACTATAAAGAACTTCTCAATAGTTGCGATATTATCTTTTGTTTCGGTAATTACGATCTTCTCGTTTTAAAGCAGGAAAAAAGTTTTCCAAAACCCGTAATTGCATTTGGTAATTTAGGAAATGGGGAAAAAATTGATAAAAACTCAACTTCCGGAATAGATAATCTACTCTACTTTACCTACTCTGAAAATATCTTATCACAACTTGAAATATTAAAAGAATTGGTCGATTTTGAGACTGTTGGTATAGTTGTTGAGGAAAATGTATCTAAGATTGAAAATTTTGGACTGGAGTATAGAGAGCTATTAAAAGAGAATGGGATTAACTACAAACTGATAAAGTATAAAACCCTTGATAATATTATAGATAATCTGGACGGTGTTGATGTATTGGATTTAGAAGCCTCCTTCTCCTTAAACCAAAATGAGATAAGAAAGCTTTCTAAAATCCTCATTGAAAAAAAGATACCTTCATTTAGCGATGTACGGTTTTCAGATGTTAAAAACGGTATCATGATTACAAATATTGCGGATGATAATTTTACACAATTTTTTCGCCGTATTGCTCTCTCTGTAAACTCCTATATAAATGGTACAAATTTTTCACAACTTCCTGTTTTAATAGACTTTACTCCGGAAATTACAATAAACTATACCACAGCAATGGCTTTGGGGGTTCCTCTAAACTACAGTATGATTGGTGAAATTAATTTTATAGATAAATCACCTATAAATCCTAATGCAAAAAAGGTTTACGATCTTCCAACCCTAATATCTGAAGTTTTGGATAAAAACCTTTCTCTAAAATCAAGAGCTAAAGAGGTAGAGATAAAAGAGAATGATCTTAGTTTGGCTAAAAGTAGCTATCTTCCATCTTTAAAAGCTTCTGCACAAGGTGTATATCTCGATCCCGAGCTTGCAAAACTCTCTCAAGGCAGCAATGCCGAAATAACTACATCGGGAAATCTTTCATTACAACAACTTGTTTTTTCCGAAAAAGCCAATACAAATATAAGGGTTGGCAAAAAGGTATTAAAAGCCCAAAAAGAGAAGCTTAACACAGAGGAGTTGGATATTGTATTTGATGCTGTTAAAGCATATTTTAATCTACTTATACTAAAATCAAATGTAACAATACAGCTCAACAATCTATCTTTGACAAAGTATAACCTAAAGATTGCTGAAGAGAACTACAATGCCGGAAAATCCGGAATAACCGACCTATTGCGTTTTAAAAGTCAGAAAGCTCAAAATACCCAAATGCTGGTAGAATCCATTAATAGATTACAGAAAAGCTACAACTATCTCAATCTTTTAACGGATAATGAGTTAAACTATAGAATAGATATTAAGGATGCTAAGATTAGAGATAATATTTTCAAAGAGTACAACTATGATGGCTTTATGGAGATTGTTAACAATCCTCTGTTAAGGTTAAAACTTTTAGATTTTTTAGTAGATGAAGCTTTGAGAAACTCCCCCGAAATAAAACAACTATCATACAATCTTGAAATGGTAGAAGAGAAGAGAGAGCTATATGGTTGGAAAAGATTTTTACCGCAAGTAGCCATTCAAGGTCAATATAACTATCAATTTTCAAAATCGGGAAAAGGAAGCTCCTATCCTCAAGGATATCCAACACCTCCTGACGGAAGTTACAATATAGGTTTGAATGTTACCATACCTCTATTTGATAAAAACAGTAACAACATTAATAGAGAAACAGCTCTCATACAAAAAGATCAATTAGAGATAAACAGAAAAAATTATAAAAAATCTATATCTCTAAACATTCGACACTCTATTTTAAGTTTAATTGATGAAATATCAAATATTGAACTTTCAAAGGTATCGGAAGAGGCTGCAAAGAAAGCTTTAGAACTAACACAAAACGCCTATTCTGAGGGAGCTGTAAATATTGTTCAACTAATTGATGCTCAAAACAACTATATGAAAACTCAAGAAGCAAAGACAAATGCCTCTTACAACTATTTAATCCAGATGGTTCAACTTGAAAGATATTTAGGTAACTACTTTTTGTTGGATAGTGAAGATGAGATAGCTGACTTTGAAAAGAGGTTTCTTGAATTTGCAAATAAGAGCAAATAGAGAATTAGAACAGTAAAAACAGATTGAACTATTACAAATTAAATAGTAAGGAACAAAGATGAAACAGATCTTAAAAACAAAAATAGTAGGATTACTTATCCTGACTCTTTTTTCATGTAATAAGCAGGAAAAGAAGGTAGAGGAGTCTATCCGTCCCGTAAAATATCAAGAGATAAACTATGCAAATGCAAATATGGATCGTTCATTTAGCGGTTCGGCACAGACTGAAAAAATCATAAACCTAAGCTTCCGTAATTCAGGTATTATTACAGATCTGAATATTAGACCGGGTCAAAAGGTGAAAAAAGATGATCTGCTTGCAAAACTGGATAATGTTCAAGCAAGGTTATCATACGAAAAGGCAAGAACCCAAGTAAACAGTAGTAAATCTCAGATGAATACAGCAAAGTTGAGCTTTGACAGGGTTAGTTCTCTCTATGAAAAAGGGAGTGCCTCTTTAAGCGATTTTGAGAATGCAAAAAACTCTTTTAGAACTTCAGAACAAAGCTATGAAGCAGCAAAAAGAGGTCTGGATATCCAAGCGGAACAGATAAAGTTTGGATACATATATTCGCCGGCATCGGGTACTATTGCTTCTGTTAATAGTGAAGTTGATGAAAATGTATCACCGGGTCAAGTAATAGCTACCTTAAATGCGGGAAAAACAATGGAGATCTCACTTGGTTTACCCGAGAGTTTTATAAATAATATATCTGAAAACATGCCGGTAGATATTAAGTTTACGGCTCTTAAAGAGGGTGAGTTTAAAGGTAAGGTAAAGGAGATTTCTCCTTCAATAGATAATAATACGGCAACCTACCCCGTAAAAATATCTGTAATAAATCCCAGTAATAAAATTAAAAGTGGAATGGCAGCTAATGTAACCTTTCTTTTTGATAACAACAAAGAGGATAACAATAAACTATTTGTTCCTGCAAATGCTGTTGGAGAAGATATTAATGGAAACTTTGTATTTCTCCTAAAAGGTGATAAAGATATTGTAACGGTAAAAAAGAAAAAAGTAACCATAGGAAAACTGACAACTTCCGGTTTTGAGATAAAGGAAGGTTTGAATAAGGGTGATAAAATAGCCGTTGCAGGTCTACAGACTTTATTGGACGGACAGAAGGTTAGAGTAGATAGGTAGGACGGGAGACGGAAGACGGAAGACGGGAGACGGGAGATGAGGAAGTATATAATATTATGAATTTTAAATTTGAAAAATTAATCGTTTGGCAAAAATCAATGGATTTTGGAGAAGAAATAAATAGAGTAGCATACAATTTCCCTGAAATTGAAAAGTTTAATTTATCTTCCCAAATAAGAAGAGCTGTAGATTCTGTTGCATTAAATATATCTGAAGGTTCAATAGGGCAATCTAATGCAGAAAATATGAAATTTATAAGTTATTCAATCCGTTCTCTTGCTGAAGTTGTAACCTGTTTGCACAAAGCAAATAAAAGAGAATATATTTCAAAAGAAAAATTTAATGTTTTATATAAAACTTCTTTTAACTTAATGAATATGCTTATTGCCTATAAAAAAAGTTTGAAAATGGGATAGGGGTAAATGGTAGAAAACCAAAGCTGGAAGGTGTAATTAAACTATCCTCCAAACTTCGGTCTTCGGTCTCCGGTCTTCCGTCTACATTCTACACTCTCCAAGCTAAAAAACATAAGTAAACTATTAATAAGTCAGGAAAAGAGATGAATTTAACAAAGTTTTCAATAGATAAAAATAGAATATCTACAATGATTCTACTGGCAATTATTGTTATGGGGATTTTTTCATATCAAAAAATGTCTCGTGATAGTATGCCTCCTTTTACCTTGCGTGTTGCATCTGTTGTTGCTTCATTCCCCGGGGCAGGACCTGAAAGGGTAGAGCAGCTCGTTACGGATAAGATAGAAAAAACCATACAAGAGCTCCCTGAATTAAAAGAGGTAAACAGTACATCCAGAACCGGTTTAGCTGTTATTAGCGTTGCTCTTAAAGATGAGATTCCGGGAAATAAAATGCAGAGTGTTTGGGATAGGTTAAGACGAAAACTAAGCTCTTTACAAGGATTACCCCAAGGGGTTCATATTCAATTAAATGATGATGGTCTTGGAGAGGTTTATGGAGTTGTTTTAGGTCTCACTTCAGATGGGCACTCCTACTCTGAAATGAAGGAGTATGCCGATGAGATTAAGGATAAACTTATCCGTTTACCCAATGCAGCAAAAGTTGTTTTGGGTGGAGAGCAGAGCGAAAGGGTTTTTGTAGAGTTTGATAATACTCTGCTAAAAAAATATGGTTTAACTGCCAACAAATTAAAACAGTTTATAACATCAACCAATATTTTAAACTCCGGTGGACAAATCACAGTAGGAGATCAACAGATTATTTTAGAACCTACAGGTAATTTTAACTCAATAGAGGATATAAAAAATACGCTTATTACTATTGGCTCAAACGGTTCCCAGCTGATTAAACTTGGAGATATTACCAATATCAAAAAAGGTTATATCTATCCTCCGGAGCAACTTGTTCGTATCAATGGTAAAGATGCAATTTCCATTCATGTCAATCTGAAAGAGGGTTCAAATATCACCGCTTTGGGAAAAGAGGTTGATAAAATAGCCGTAGAATGGCAGGGAAAACTACCTATGGGATTAGATCTTATAAGAACCTCCTCTCTAGATACATATATTGAAGATAAGGTTGATAACTTTGTTGTTAATCTACTACAATCCATTGGTATTGTTTTAATTGTAATGCTCATATTCTTAGGGATTCGTACCGGACTGCTTATTGCCAGTTTGATCCCAATTGTGGTTATCATGACCCTACTAATAATGTATTTGATGGATATGGGCCTAAATCAGATTACCCTTGCAGCCCTAATTATGGCACTTGGAATGTTGGTTGATAATGCTATTGTTGTAGCTGAAACTATTATGGTTAAAATGGAGGAGGGTATTGAAAGATACAAGGCGGCTATAGATGCTTTTTCAGAACTCTGGATGCCTCTTCTAATATCAACTTTAACAACTTCGGCAGCTTTCTTAGCATTTTATCTCTCTCCAACAACAATGGGTGATATTGTAGGTCCTATATTTGTAGTTATATCTATTGCACTACTATCCTCTTGGGTAATATCCCTATCTATTATTACTCTCTTCTCTTATCTATTCTTAAAAAATCCTGCTAAAGAGGAGAAAAAGTTAAGTTTAATAGATAGAGTAATAAAAAATTTAAAAAATTATTATAAAAATATCATCTTGGTTGCTCTAAGACATAAGGTAAAGGTAACTTTATCTATCTTTTTAATATTTATTGTATCCCTTTACGGATTTGTCTTTATACCTTTTGTATTCTTCCCCGATAGTGATAGAAATATGATAACAATTGATATCAATCTACCGGAAGCAACTAAAATAGAGAAGACAAAAGAGGTTGTCTCTAAATTGGAAACATTTATGAGGGATTCTCTACAAGTTAATTCTAAGAAAATGAGCGAAGGTATTGTTGATTGGAGTTCATACATAGGTAAAGGTCCCGCTTCTTATGATTTAGGTTACACACAAGATGAACCAAACTCAAACTATGCTCACATTCTTGTAAATACCACATCTTTTGGGGTAAATAATAAACTAATATCAAAATTGGATAAATTCACCTTTGAAAACTTTCCAAATGCTGCGGTAAAAATAGGGAAATTAGCATCCGGTGGTGGTGGAGATCCTATTGAAGTTATTGTATACGGTAAAAACCCCGATAAACTATCTGCCATTGCTGAGAGCATAAAGCTAAAGCTGTTTAACATATCGGGAACTAAAAATATAAAAGATGACTGGGGACCTCAAAGTAAAAAGTTTTTGATAGAGATAGATCAAAACAGAGCACAGAAAGCGGGAGTAAGCAGTCAAGATATTGCAACTTCACTAGCAACTGTTTTTGATGGTTTCAAGACAGGAGAGTTTAGAGAGAAGAATAAATCTATACCTATTGTTTTAAGAGCTAATACAGATCAAGAACAATCTTTAGCTTCTTTAGAGGCTCTAAATGTATTTGCTCAAGGTACGGGTAAAAGTGTTCCTCTGCTTCAAGTAGCTACAATTGTTCCAAAGTGGCAATATAGTAAAATTAAAAGGACAAATCTAAAGAGAGCAATAAGGGTAACATCAGGATTAAAATCCGGTGCTAATGCTTCTTTAGTTACAAAAGAGCTACTTCCTTGGCTTGAAAACTCTGCAAAAGATTGGGATAAAGGATACAGCTTTGAAGTAGGTGGAGATGCCAAGAAATCAGCTGAAAATATGGGTCCGGTAATAGGTTTTTTACCTATTTCAGGGTTTATTATTGTACTTCTACTAATAATTCAATTTAATTCTGTTCGTAAGATGAGTATGGTACTTATGACTATTCCGCTTGGAATAATAGGTGTAGTTATAGGAATGCTAATCTTTGGCACACCTTTTGGATTTATGCCTTTCTTAGGAGTTATCTCACTTGCCGGAATTGTTATTAATAATGCCATTGTCCTCATTGACAGAATGGAGGTAGAGTTAACTAATGGTCGAAATATTAATGATGCTGTAATTACAGCTTGTCTACAAAGATTCAGACCTATCATATTAGCAACTTTTACAACAGTACTTGGACTACTTCCTCTATATATATCCGGAGGGGAGATGTGGGAAGGAATGGCAGTAAGTATTATGATTGGATTGCTTTTTGGTACGGTAATCACACTAATATTTATACCGGCTATATTTAGTATCTTCTATAAAGTAAACTATAAAGATTATACTTTTAATGAAAGCTTAATGGAGGATTAGTAAGATCTATAAACTTCTAAAACGATAAATCTTATTTAAGAAGTTGGTAGAAAATATACAACTATTAAGTATAAGATTTTAGTAGAGATAGAATAATATATCTACGGTTTATAAAGATATAAAAATCGTCGTTAAAATCAGTTTTAGCGACGATTTTTTATGCGATCCATCGCCTAGAAATACTAGATTATTTGAGCAGAAAAATTTGATATCTCATTAATGCGAAGTTGGCAGGTAGTATGAACTCCCAAAATTGGGAACTTTTTTAGTCATCCCTATCTACTATTTCATACAGCTCCACCTTACTATTATCACAATCTAAGTAATAAATTATATCATTTTCAATTTTATAAATATAGCTATTTAGATTAAATAGATCTTTATGCTTAAATTGATTATTTATTATTTTGACTTTTTCTACAAGAATACCATTTTTGAAAATATCAAAAAACAGATTATTATTTTTATCATCTCTATCAACGGAGTATAATACCCATAAACTATCATTATTGTAAAAAAGCCCATTTATTGATCGTTTTTCTATCTTTATATTCTTATTAGTACTAGCCCCTGTTACCCTTTTTAGATCCGGAATAATATCCTTTAGCTCCTTTTCGCCAAACAACAATTTTCTATATCCTCTTGTAATTTTATGCTTAAATTCTCCATTTAGGCTATACACATCTATTTCATACAGTTTAGTACTATTTGTTGATAAATATATTAAACTATCTGAAACTGTAAAAACCGGAAATCTCTCAAAATAGTTGATAGCTCTATTGCCTATCTTTTTTGTTTTCTTAAATAAGGATTTTATTTTCTTAAAGTTAGAATCATACAGATTTAGATAAAAAGTAGTTCTATTTTCATCATCTTGCCAAGTTTGAGAATATCCTAAAAATTTATCCATTCCTACCTTTCTTAGAAACATAGGAAGTTCACCATTTGGTAGATTTTTAAATTTAATAAACTCCCCACTCCTTGTAAACATAGCCATACGAGCTTGTTCAGTATCTTGAATATAGATCGTATCACCTAAATTGGTAATATCAAAACTATTATTAACCTCACCCGGACCTGAACCATTGCTACAAAATGAGGTGATAAATTCCCCTTTTTCATCAAATTTTTTAATAGAAGAGGTTGAATGATCAAGGATATAAATAAAGTTTTTATGATCTAAGCAGATACCTGGAGCATAGGAAAAATTACCTTCAGGATTCCTACTCTCTTTATACCCATTAATTGAAATCTCTTTTTTTAATTTTTTTACACTATTCAAAACAGTTCTATTCTTATTTATGATATAATTTCTTATCAGATTCATTAGAACAACTTATAAAAAAAGATATAAATAGAATTGTAATAAGTAGTTTACTCATTTTACTCTCCCCCACTATTGTAATAATTTAACGAGAATTTTACAAAAATTATACTTAGAAGAAAAATAGAGATAGAAGCTATAATAAAGAGTATTGAATTTGTTGTTAAAATAGTTGTATAATCTAGAATAGTAGCAACAGGAATATTGCTTAGACATACTCCAATAACTAGTATTGGGAAAAATAGTTTACTTCTACTTAAAATCTGGATAGGATATGATAAGGGTGTAAATAGGGAATCAAAAAACTGTTTTACTGCCATGTTTTGGACTATAAATACTGCTGTGAAAGAGATCATAATTGCAAGAGAAAACTTTATTGCTACTGCCAATAATAGAAATATAAGATAGGATATAATTCCAATAAAACCGATATCTATATCAAGTTTATTAAGAGATACAACAATCAAGGCTATCATTGGTAAAAGAGAGATCAATCTCAACAAATCTATTTTGTTTAACGATAAATGAAAAAAGTACCCATGAGGATATAGCAAATACTGATCTAAATATCCATTCTTAATAATTCTTGATATTCTTGATACAGATTCTGAGAATAAGCTATCGTACAGAATATTTATTATAAAGGTTGTTGCAACTAAAATTTGAACCTGATTTACTGACCAACCCAATAATTGAGATTTCCTTAAAAAAATTACTTCAAAAAATATTAAGCTCATAAACAGTTGAATCAAATATGATAGAATCTCAATATAGAAATCTGTTTTATAGTTTAACTTAATTCTTATGGAATATTTAATATATAATTTTACTATTTTTAAGTAGTACATCTATCCACCAACTCCTCTGTAAGCCTTTAAACCTTTTTTCCACAGGTATAAATAGAATGAAGATAAAATTAAATTCCAGAACAAAAGGATATATAGATGTTGAAATATTTCATCTATGGAGAATTTATCCAACATTATGTTTACCGGGATATAACTTAAATATGAGAATGGTAAGTATAATAATACCTTTTCAACTATATTTGGAAATAGTGATAAAGGTAAAATAGAACCCATAGTAAGAGGAATAGTATACTCTAAAAATTCTGCAAAGCCGTATACTCTTTCAGTCCAAAAAGCAGTAATACTAAATAAACTACCTAAAATAATTGATAAGGAGGTAGAAAATAGTATAAAAACTATAAAAAACAGACAATTTTGTAGTGAAATTGTACCCAAATCAATATAGTGTGTAATAAATAAAATTGATGTAAAAAATAGTGTAGTAACCATAAATATTAAGTTAGAAATCAGTGTTTCAATAACAATGTAGATATTATAGTTAAATGGAAGAATTAAAATATTGTTTAAATTACCACTGTATATATCATTAACAATTTCATATCGTACATTAGGATATGTTAACGAACTGACAATCAAAGAGAGGGTATAGTAAAAAACTAGGTCACTTCCACTATAATCGCCAATATACTGATCAAATCCTAGTGTGAGGAATATTAAGATTATAGGTAAAAAAGATACAAAATTCCCCAAAAAAGTGAAAATCAAATTAGTACGATAAATAAATGTCTGTTTTATCTTTTTTTGGGCTATGACTAAATATTTATTCTTCATTATTAGCTCTAGATGACCTTATAAAATATTCTAAGGTAACATCTTTTCTCTCAAAATTGATTAAATCTGATGAATTTTCAAACCATTTGATAATAGCTACTGAATCATTATAGTTTACAAATAGGATTTCAATACTGTTTTTTGATGTAACAATCTCTAAATTTGGAAACTGATCTTTAAATTTCCCAATATAACTACTCCCCAGATAATTAAAAACAAATCTAATATTGTAAGTCTTGTCTATTTTATTCTTTTTAAAAAAGAGATCTTTTGAACCATGAAAACTCTTAATCCCATCCTTTAAAATTATAATCTGATCCGATAAATATTCAACATCTGCAATATTATGGGTCGTGAGTATAATTGTAGAACCATACTTTTTTGCATACTCTTTCAAAAAAGATCTTATCTCATATTGAGTATCAATATCTAACCCTATTGTCGGTTCATCTAAAAAAATCAATTTGGGAGAGTGGATAAATGATATAAGTAGTTCAGATTTAATTTTCTCACCTAGTGAAAAAAGCCTAATAGGCTTATCTAATAAGTTTCTTAGCTTCATTCTATCAACAAAATTATCAATGAACTCAATACAAGTTTCTCTATTTATATTATAAATTGCACAGAAGATATCAATATTATCATTAATTGATAGATCCTGCCAAAGTTTTAATCTTGAACTATTTACAACAGATATCCTTTTTTTAAACTCTGTCGTTTTGTCAAAAGGATTAAACCCTAATACTTTAATTTTTGAATATTTAGTAGGTTTTAAGATTCCAGAAAGAATTTTGATTAAGGTTGTTTTCCCGGAACCATTATGACCTAAAATAGAAAATATTTTATCTTCGGAACTGTCTATTGAAAAATTAATGTTTTTTAAAGCTAGTTTCTTTTTTCTCTTTTTTCTAAAAATATTTAAGATATTAATACTATCATAAAAGGTATACTCTTTTGTCAAGCCGACAACTTCAATAATTTTTTCTGACATTGATCTATTCCGTTATATGTTGATCTTTATTCCGAAGTTTCGCAATTCTAATATCTCTATAAAATATAGTAATAAGAAACTTTTAATTTCATCATACCCTACTCCTCAATAATATTGTAACATTTTACACCAAAATCATCACTAAAGTTAAAGAGATATAGTTTGTCTCCCACAAAAGATATTCCGCCTCTGTTTAGAGGTAGATACTCCAATTCTAAA
>PDWJ01000429.1_pt1 | contig 63273 bp, 61 predicted proteins | sample 1430881 | NCBI WGS metagenome assembly PDWJ01 (sample SAMN01162460, study PRJNA174530) | Oral metagenome, whole genome shotgun sequencing project. | biome: Marine environment; feature: Marine mammal; material: Swab sample of the gingival sulcus; isolation source: swab sample of gingival sulcus... | reverse complement strand
GTCACCGAATTTCTCTGGGAAGAGGCATAAATACTTCCTCTATCCGGGAACAATGCATTATAAATAATCAGGCTTTACACTGTTACGGGTTCAGGATATTGTTCTCTGTCATAATCGGCTTTTATAGGTAAAAATGGAGATTCAACTATTTAAGATATTTATAAAAATGTATTGTCCACGATGTGGATTTGAAGGCAGGCCTACGTTCAGAGGATTAACTTATGGTTTTGTTGGATCACTGTTTTCAGTGATATTCATAGTTGTTTGTTTTTGGGTAGCAATAGTATTTTTTTTAGTATCGTTTATTGTTGGGTGGTTAGGAATTCTTACCCTTTTTACAGGGATGTTTTTTTGGGTATTGCCAACATGGTATTTAGGCGTTTGTTGCCCTGAATGTCGTTATCTTTGGGTTATTTCCCTGGATGAACACTATCGGGATCTGAAAGAAAAAGATTATACGCCTCCGCATATTTTAAATAAAAATAAAGTATATAAAGATGGGAAGATTATTCCCTGGACATTTTCTTGAGAGCTCGTGATCGAATTTACAAGCCTTTTGCAGCTCATTACTGTAATTTTTTGCCGCCTCTGAACTCATCATTATACCAACGTTTTTTGTTGTTTCAATTCGGCCTGGGCCTTTATCGTCTGTACTTGCTTAACTGCTGTAAATGTGACGAGGGTCACAGAAATATTTAACTCGTTATGTTACTGCATCCCTTCCGGGGTTTGTAGTATTTGGAACCCTCTGGTCCGGCAGACTGGAACCTCTGGCCGGCAATCCCTTCACCGTTCATATAACCACAGAACACAGGTATACAGCGAGCTATGATGAGGAAATTTCTTGGTATATTTACCTGCACCGCCTTCACCGTCTATGGAGCAATGGGTTTTGCAGACAGCAGTTCGTCACAGAAGCAGGCTGCTGCAAAATACCCCGAGACGGATGCTGTCAGCGGGGCCTCAATTCCCAGAAAAACAGGTACTGTTTCCCTGAGCGGAGAAAATTTGATCTCTTTTCTGGGTTTTGGCGGGGCAGCGTATCTGCTCTCTACTGTAAATGCGGATGGTACACCTTATGTGGCACCGATTAATCCCAAGCTGGATACAGATGGCAATCTCCGCTTTGTTTCGGGCCTGACTCAGTCCCGGCGGAATATCGATCGTACGGGGAAGGCCGTTTTGACTGCCTACGGTATCAGTTGTGGTGCAGATGATGCCGGAACCCATTTGGGCGCCCGGTTGATGCTGACAGCCATTGGCGAGAAGGTGAGTCCTGAGAAGGTAAAGAGTTTTGGCTTGCGTACAGTGACCCTGCGAATTGATCAGGTCTTACCCTTGGAGGAGAAGGCTGCCAAAAGACCGAGGGCGACTTATCGCAGGTAAGGCTGAAGGTTGTCTCCGGTTCGTTTCGTATATAGAAAATAAAAAAGTGTTTGCCACAATCTTTGGAGGAAAAGATTGCGGCAAACACCGAGGGCGGTTCTGTCGCGGAGTATGTCGGGATAGGCCGATGCCTTCCTGCCATGCCAGCACTCCCTGTTTCGATTGTGTGTAAAAAAAGGGGTGCTGGTTTTTCCGCGCATCTTTAACCGATGCTGATACAGACCCGTTAAATAGCCTTGAGGAATTTAATCAGAGCCTTACGTTCATCCTTTGACATGTTCCTGTAAAGTTCCCTGGAGAACTCGCCCTCTCCAAAATGCCAGAGGATTGCTTCTTCAAAGTTCCTGGCCCGCAGATCATGCCACATATCGGTGTGATCCGCCGCATTCCACATCATCTGGCGTGCCCAGATTGGCGGTGTTCTCACGGTCTTTTTGAGTCCGTGGTTCATCTCGCCCATATCGTGCATCAGCAGATCGGTGTATGGCCAGATCTTCTGGTTGGAGTAACCCGGAATGTATTTATGATCCTTCTCTGTTATCCAGGAAGGTTTGTGGCATTCGTTACAACTTGCCTTATAAAACATCTTCCTGCCCTGCTGGACAATCGGGTCGTCAAGATTTCTCGCGGCAGGGATGGCAAGGCCCCGGGACCAGATCATCAGATTGGCGTGATCTTCAGGGGTCATTTCTACAGGCTGTTCGGCGGTGAGCATGGTTGTGTCAATTCCCATTTCCGCCTGCTTGTCTATCCACTCCTGTTTTACAAAGAGTTTTCTACGGTCTTCACGGGTGATGTTGGGCACACTCCAGCTTCCGTTAAACCCCGGTCCATTCTGCAGACTGCCGCGAGCGTTGTGGGAGGTAAACTTACCCAGGTGTTTTTTGCCGTCATAGGGTTCTGTAACCCAGGGGCCGTGCTGCCCTTTCGGAGGAAGCTCACTGGCCGCCTGACGTTCAAATTCAGCAATAATAGCCTCGTCGGGAATGGCATCAAGTAATCCTGTTCCCGGAATGCCGATGGTTCCCTCAATGCTGACCTTGTAATTATCCGGGAGGTCTACAATGGGATCAATAATGTCCGCAGTGGGGTAAATCAGGGTTCCCTCGTATTCCTTGCCCTCATTGTATGGGGTGCCGTCAGGGTATTTATTGCCAAAATCGTCTGTGTATTCATGCCATTGGATATCAACCCCCTTTGCTGTGGGGACATATGGTGGAACTGCCATCGTCTGGAGCATAAAGGTGTAGCCCTTGACGAATTTTCCATCCGGGGTGTGAACAAAGGCCAGGTAGCCGTTACCAAACTGCTCATGCCAGTTCTCGACCCGGCGGGCCCTGCCATAGTTGGGGTGGCAGTTACGGCAGGAGTTGTTGTTGTAGACCGGCCCCAGGCCACCATTTGGAGCATCCGGGTCAACAACGAAATCCGCTTCAAAAATAGCTTCCCCTTCAGCGAACATTTCACTGAGTTCAGGGCTTGCCTCAATGGCGGGGGACGGCATTTCCAGGCATCTTGATGTGGAGTTAAAGACAGTTCCCATCTTTCCGCCCGCAAAGTATTCTTCTGAAATATTTGGGGGTGTTCCTCCGACGGGGATGTGAGCCATAAGATCTGGAGAACTTCCGGTTGTTATCATATCTCCGGCTGTAAAGGCGGCAAGGGCTGCCAGGACCAGGCGGGATTTTTTGTTTTTATTTTGTGGGTTATTCTGTGTCATAACTATTTCTCGTATCTGAAATTTATCCGTATCCCTGAGTTTTCCCAGGTCAGTGAGTATGTGTATATCTTTCCTACATATCGCTTCCGTAGGCAGCAAAAGGATCGGTCGCCTTATCTGCCGCTACCAGTGGCGTAGCGGCCATCAGCATGGTTGTCAGTTTTTCAACTTCAGCCAGCAGCAGCTTTGCGGCCTTCTCTCTTTTTTCGAGGGGCTGTCCGTTCATTTTTTTGGCAACTTCTGCCCGTTTTTTTGCATGGGCAAGGGAGATAACAATACGTTTGGCAAGCTGTTCGTCGCGTTTTTCAACGAGATCTGCGTAGGAGGCTCCCCTGTGGCCTTCTATGCCGCCCATATAGGCATTTTCCACACCCTTGAGCTGATTGATGATATCGTTAAAGGGGGTGATACTGTCCCAGTAGCGGATGTTTTCGCTGTCACCATATTTGGGTAGTTCCTCTACGAGCGCAACCATGTCTTCAAGAACTGCAGACGCCTCTCCTATGAGCTCCTGGAGCGCTACGGATATTGAGAAGTAGCGGCTGTATTCTTCTCCCGGATTCTTGAATTCCCGTGCATAGGAGGTGTGTATCCTCTTACCCGCCTTTTTGAGAATCTCCTGGTCGCTGGCCGACATATTGGAGGTACCTTTCCAGGAAGATTCGTAATCGATTGCCTCTTCAAGCATCACTCCGGTTACGGCGGTAAGATAGGCGAGCTTGGCATCACTGAGTCGGGATGGATCCCGGAGCGTGCCGTCGTTTTCATAGATCAGGTACTTTACTGTATGAAGACCCCGGTTTGAGGAGTTGCGGATCCGCATATCAGCAACACTCATTTCCATTTTTCCCGCTTCCATTTGTCCTGTGAGATAGTCTACATAAACCTTGTCAAACGGCCAGGTGGCAAGCTGCTTGTCAAAATCATAATGGGCAGAGGGGCCATAGCGGAAGATTCTGGACTTGTTAAACTGTGCAAAACTGCCTTTAAGGGCGTCACCAACAGCTTCCATGTCCTTTTGGGATTTTGTTTTTGCAAACTGCTGTGCAGCCGTGTTCAGTTGTTCGACATTCTGCCGCAACAGTTCAATGGTTTTAACAACGGTGTTGTCGGTGTAGCTTGCCAATGCCTTTTCTGCTGTTTTTTTAAACAGAAAATCATTTACACTTCCTGTTAATCCTGCATGGGTTATCGTTGCGCCGCAGATGAGGGAGGCTGCAAGAAACCCTGTGCATAACCCTTTGACTTTTTTCATTTCTTACTCCTGATATGGTAAAGGTTACAGCTGTTTGCGCCGAACAGCTGGTGTATTGTCTGCCATCAACAGGCCGAAAACCGGTCCTGGTCTATTCCTGACGGAGAATCTGGGCTTCAAGCCCTGCTTTGACATCAAGCTCAAGCCCCAGAGAAAGTTCCAAAAGCTGTTCCTCAAGTTTTTGCAGCTTTTTGTACACTTTTTTCATTGTTGCTGGATCATCGGCTATCTGTTTGGCAAGGGGCTCCTTTTCTGCTGTTATTTTGTTCAGCATTTTTTGAATGTTATCGAGGTTTTTACGAATGGCCTTTGCCAGTTTGGGATTTTTCTTGTTTACGAGGCCGTCCTTTGTTGCCAGCAGTTCAAGGATGCTGGCTGGGGCTCCACCGTCAAGGACCGTTTTCAGGCCGTCCAGTGTGGCCTGGAGTCCTTTTCCTGTGGTTTTACTGTGGTATGCCTCAAGCAGTTCGGTTTTTGCTTCTCCCTTGAAGAAGTTGCTTGGGAGTCCGATCCTGTCCCGGAGCATGGTTTCCGTTGTATTGAGGGCTTCGGCAACGACAGGACTCATTGCTTCACTTTCCATCATGTAGGGCATTCCGTCACCGGCGTTGACAAATTCCGAACTTTTTTCACCCCATTCCTTTTGTGCCTGAGCGCTGAGTTCTGCGATCTCGGAAGCTACATCCACCAGATGACCGCAGGCTGTTTCAGCAGATGGTTTTTCAGAGGCAAAGAGGATCCATTCGGAAGCGGCGAAGCCTCGAAGCTCTGGTGCTTTGAGCATCGCTTTAAAATCTGGAGACGTGGTGATTCCCTTGAAGATAATATCGTTAGAGCGCCATAGCCCGATGCGCTTGTACAATTGCATTTCCTTCATTGGCCCTATTTTGAAAGGGGACAGCCAGCACCAGGATATATAGGCTTTCTTCCATGCCTCTCTGGCTTCAGCGAGGCTGGCATCATCTTTTTGCTCGCAATATTGTTTCGCTTTGTCTGCAAGCGTCTGGCTGTTGGCTGCCAGTTCTGTGATTCCCTTTGTTATCCCCTGCGAGGAAAGGGACGCCAGTACATCGGAATCCGTGGGAGCTGCCCCGGCTGTTGCTGCAAGCGAAATCACACCTGCACATAAAAGCACGCAGGCTGAGGTTATAAAACTGTGTGGAGTTTTTTGGGTAGTCATCGGTGTAATCTCCATAGGGTTACCAAGTTTAAAAAGTGTAATTTCAACAGGTTCTTCTTAACCTGCGAGTAGCTGCTATATATACCGGGAAAAAAGTGTACCCCGTTGAAGGTTAAATTCAGGTTAATCACAGTGAATAAAATTTGTGTAAACTAAAGAAATGAGCAGCTGTCAAAGAGTGTTGTTCTTATCTGCGGACAGGGAGGAGGCCGCAAGTTTTCAGAGGATGGAGCGGAGGGCTTCTGCGCAGGATGTGGTGTGGTTTAGTATCTTTGTCCTGGCTTCTGTGTGCATAGTGGATCTGAGAACTGATCGCAGCCGGTTTTTCAGCTCGTAACTGCTTGTGCTTGTCCCGAGGATTTCGTTGACTTCATCGTCTACTATCAGGGTTTCAAAGATAGGCTTTCTGCCAAAAAAACCGGTGTTGCTGCAATGCTTGCAACCCGAACATGTCGCAACCTCTGTCTTCTCGGGGATACCGAGTATCTGCGCCTGGTTTGGTTCAATGGGAGCAACCTGCCTGCAATGGGGACAGAGTACCCGCACAAGACGCTGGTAAGTAATCAGTTTCAGTGCGGCGGCAATCAGGTAGGACTGTATCCCCATTTCTCTCAGCCTGATAATGGTGTCTATGGAGTCATTGGTATGTATTGATGCAACGACAAGATGACCGGTAAGTGCCGCCCGCAGGGCGACTTGTGCCGTTTTCCTGTCCCGTATTTCTCCAATGACGAGGACATCGGGATCCTGTCTGAGGACAGCACGAAGTATCTCCGCAAAGTCCATCTGTAACTCGTTTGAAATCTGCACCTGGATAAAGCCCGGGATTTCATATTCAATGGGATCTTCAAGAGTTACGAAATTCAGCTCCTCGCTGTCTATATAGTCGAGCAGGGAAAAGATTGTGGTGGTCTTTCCACTTCCGGTGGAACCTGTTACCAGAACGAGGCCTTGTTTGCTGCCTATGATTTTTTTTATATCCGGCAGGCAGGCGTCATTTAACTCCAGGTTGTCTATGCCAAGCTCTACCTTATCGGTGTTTTGTACTCTGAGAACCACCTTTTCCCCATGTCTGAAAGGGAGGACAGAAGCCCTGATTTCAATGGGGTTTCCTGGTCGGGGATAGGCTATTCGTCCATCCTGTGCTGCTCTTTTCTGGGTTGAGTCGAGATTGGCCATTACCTTGATGATGGCGATGATTTCCTCTTTCTTTTCGGCCGGAAGTACGCTGTACTTCATCAATACCCCGTCAATACGAAAACGGACACGAATAAATTCGGGAAAGGGTTCGATATGAATGTCACTGGCCCGCATTGAGATAGCTGCATCAATCAGGGCGTTTATTTTTTCAACGGCGTTGAACTCTTCTTTTTTTCTTTTGAACATGCCGTGGGGATTTATTGCTGGTTAAGGTAGAGGGTCACGGGGTGCAGAAAGCGAGCATTTTTCTGGCTGCAAGGGCACCGGCAATAGCCTGTTTTGTTTCGGGGGTGATGTCAAGTTCTCCCGATTGCGAGAGAGGCTGCCGGGAGTAGGCATTACGCACAATCTCTTCATATTTTTCCCGGAGCAGGGTAAAGGATTGGGCGACTTCAGGATAAAGGCCGCTTTCCCTGAAGGGAAGGGTGAGGGTTTCTCTCAGGTACCCTTCCTTGAAATAGGGTACGCTTATGTAGTGATAATCCCGGGGAACCCAGTCTTCGGCCCGTTCGTTTTCTCCGGGGAGACAGTGGGACTGTCCCGGCTTGTCAAGTTTGGGAATGGTGGAGAGAATATTCAGTCTGGGAACCGCCAGTTCCCTTTCAAACTCTTCAAGTTCCACTGTGTAGATCAGGATGGGGCGGAAATGCCCCCGTTTTTTTTCGATATTCCAGGAAATTTTCATCGTGCTGCTCCTTGTATTTTCAGGAAAGAGGGATAATTTCCCCGAACGGCAGGGGGGGAGTTTGTGTTTTTTCCCTGTTGCTCCAAACCCAGAGTACGGGATACGGAGGAGGGTATTCCGGGTATCCCAGGGTTTCCAGGTCTGTCAGGTAAATCAGGCAGGACGGCTTTATGTTCTCTTGCTCCAGCCAGGAGAATACCGGGCGAAAATCCGTTCCTCCACCTCCTGCGGGTTCGAGTTTTACGGGGAGGTCGCTTCTGGTGAGGTGAACGACCTTCTGGATTCTGTTGTCGCAGTAAATAATATGGATATTGGCTGGATACAGTGTAAAAATATGGGAAATTTCGGCCCCGAAGAGTGCAAGCTCTCCATCGTCAATGCTTCCTGAGGAGTCTACTGCTATAACGACGTTATCGATCTCGCAGTTTCTCAGGGAGGGCAGGTAGAGGTCTTTATGCAGGTATCTCCTGTTCGGGGTTATCCAGCTATAGTCCGAACGAGCGTTTCTTTCGACAAAGCGGGCGAGGAGTTCCCGCCAGTCCAGCCGGGGGGATAGTCTCCTGTCTATCAGTCTTTCGATGGATGCGGGAAGTTTACCGACCCCCCGAGCATTAATTGCGGCCTGAATAATGGCATCATTCCATTCATCCTGTTCGCCTGTTCCCTCACCGATTCCACCGGCTCCGTCTCCATCACGCACTTCCCCGGCCATTCCGGGATCACCGTTTTCTGCGGATTCTTCTTCACTCTGGTTTTCGCTATCCTGCTGCTGGCCGCTTTCCCTCTCGTTATCCTCCTGCTTTTCCCCGTGCTGTTCGTCATCCTCCTCAATTTCGGTATTGCTTTCATCCCTGCTGCTGTTGCCCACTTCTTCGGCTTCAAGTATGTCGTAGACCTTTTCGGCGCTCTGGTCAGCCAGCTCTTCGCGCAGCAGATAGCCGTCAGGAAGGGTAAATCCCGCATCCAGCAAGATGGAATTAATGACCAGGTCGCATGCCTTGTTCCAGGTCACCGGATCCCTCTGGGCCCTCCTCTTATGGTGGTTACAGGCGGGATGCATAACGATGTGTGCTGTCATACCCTCAAGTTTCTCTTTAGAGAGCATGTTTATATAGTGCGGATTGTAGCCAAAAACCCTTCCGTCTGTCCAGGCTGTGGAGCAGTTGTAGTCCTCCCTGAGCCTGAGGCGGAGAGAAAGGGTTGCAAAAAACGGATGGCGAAGAATGAGGGCCGTCCGTGCTCTTTTAATTCTGGTGAGGGCCTGTTGATCGTTGACCATTTTGCCGTTATACCAGGATATCAGAGTTACATGCGGCCCAGGCAGAAAATGCATCCAGAGATGTTATTTCGCTGCAGTTTCGGACTGCTTCACGAACGAGCAGCACGCCAAATTCTTCGGGTAGTCTTTCCGCAAAGGTGAAGAGATTTTCTGCATACTCAAGGGATGCGTGTTTCCCGGTAAGCTCACAGGTTGCAAACAATATTGCCGGATCTGTGGGAACCGCAACGCTGGTGGGGGATGTCAGGATTTTCTGTATTTCCGGGAGCTGATAGTAGATTCTCTGAAAACCCATAAATTCCACGGTGGCCCCCTTGCCAATGGTTCCTTCCAGAAGTTCTGTCAGCAGGGCCTCATCGCTTATGGTTGAGACGAGGTTTGAGGCAAATTCCCATGAGCGTGGAGTGGGGAAGGCGAGATCTTCCTTTTCCGGGGTAAAATCGTGGAGGAGATTGGGTCTGAATTTTAAAAACTCTATAATCTCTGGTGCTATGCCGTTCTGTTCTGCCCATTTCAGCCATTCGTCCATGTCCACGGTAAAATCAATATGCACAAAGCGGTTGGCCAGTGCCGAAGGCATCTTGTGGGTGACTGCCCGGTCCTTATCCCTGTTTCCTGCGGCTATCACCGCCCAGCCGTCTGGAAGGGAGTATTCTCCTATTTTTCTGTCAAGAATAAGCTGGTAACAGGCCGCCTGAACCAGAGGGGGGGCGGTGTTAAGTTCATCAAGAAAGAGGATTCCCTCTCCTTCCCTTGGGAGGAAGGAGGGTGCACACCATCTGGACAGGCCCTCTGGTGTAATGTTCGGGATGCCGCGTAAGTCCACGGGGTCGAGAAGCACCGCCCGGACGTCCCGGACTTCCAGCCCTGTTTTTTCTGCCGCCTGTTTGACGATCTGGCTCTTGCCAACGCCTGGAGGTCCCCAGAGAAACAGGGGTTGGCGGTTTTTTACAAGGTTTATGATAGCTCTGGATATTTGTGACGCTTTCATTCGTATGATATTCTGGTAAAGTTTCAGGGATTTGAGGTGTAAAAAACGATCTGTTTCGACAAATTGTATTAGCGTTTCCTAACAAAAAGGATGCACCAGTCCGTTCTTGCCCTGTTGTTTTATCCCGTTGCCTATCTTGTCAGTTCGTTTTCGATAATGTTGATCAGCACATCCCGCAGGGCCTCTGGAAGCGAGACGAACCTGCATCCAAATGTTACCCGGTCTGTGTCAGCTTCTTCCATGGCCCAGCCAACTTCGAGTTCTGCGGGTTCTTCCGCCAGGGTCACATTGCCCCTGAGGAGTTCATGCAGAATGAGCCTGTCACCTCTTTGCAGTGGAGACTGTATCTCCGCAGAGGCCTGGATGCCGCCGAGGCTGAGTCCTGGAATAGTGCATGAAATCTGCCCGACTTCCCCTGCCCGTTCAAGCGTTGCCGCCAGCCTGGATTTTTTTTGAAAAGATACTCGTATATGTTTTCGTTGTTCGAGGTAACCTGGGTTCATTACATGTGTCTATGATGTTAAATTGCTGTTTCTGTAGATTGCAGGTGAACGCTCACAATTATGTCTGGACAATTATACAGTGCCTGGCAAGAAATTTATGTGACCAAAGTCACATTTTTTAAGGTTTGTTATAGTTTTTTAGGAATTCTGAAGAGAATATGGTTGCGTGATAAGGAAATAATTCGTTAAGATGCCCACGTTCGGGGTGTATTGACAATAATGCGGGATTGTATCCTGCTGCCGCTATTATGGAGCTTTTCGATGAAGACAAATGACAGGCTGACAGTTGTCAGCGAGGCCATTGTCCCGCCGGCGAGGGGCGGACGGGAGACGCGCTGGGTGCTTGTTGCCGCCGTCTGTATTCTGGTCGTGTGTTCTGCAGCGATCGTTACCAGAACCCGGGATGATTCAGAAAACAGGCTCAAGTCCTGGCAGCTGAATGCCTTTAGCGGGTTGAATGGCAATGAGATTGGGGTTTTCAATGCTCTGCTCACAGCTTCAATTGAAATTGAGGATATCCATACCCAGGAGGGGTACTGGATTGATGTCAATGCCCTGGAAAAGCTGTATATTCCGCCTTTTGCCAGGGATGCTGCCTGGAAAAAGCAGGGCAGGATTGTCTGGAAACAGAAAATTATTAATGCCGAAAACAGGCATATCGCGATGTACATGGGAACACCCGCCAACGATGATATTGGCGGCACCTTTTTGCTGCTCATGTTGCATGACCATGAAAAAAAGCAGGGGAATGTCGGTTCCAGGCCCGGCCATGCACCGTTTGAAATCTGGTTTAACAGGGAAAGGGGGCCTGAATTTCCCCGGATCATCACCGATCAGGCGTTTATAGGCGCAGGATGGAAGGAGGTCATTGCCTTGACTGGTAAGGACGAGTCTACCAGAATGTAGGTATGTAAATCCCAAATCTTTCGATACAGGAAATAAAATGAAAAAACTACGTATTCTGACAGTTTTGATAAGTCTGACGCTGCTGTTCCTGCAGGCAGGCCTTGTTCAGGCGGGGCAGAAGAAAAAAATCGGGGTTACCCTCCATCCATATTATAGTTTTACGAAAAATATTGTAGGGGATGCCGCTGAGGTGGTGCCGCTTATTGGTGCCGGTTTCAATCCGCATAACTATCGCCCCCAGCCCGATGACATCAAGCGGTGTATGGAGCTTGACATCATGGTTGTTAACGGTATCGGTCATGACGAGTTTGCTTTCGAGATAATGGAAGCAGCTGATATGCAGGATAAGCTGACAGTCATTTTTGCGAACAGGGATGTTTCCCTGATTCCGGTTTCAGGAAATTTGAGTGGCAAAAAAATGGTAAATCCCCATACCTTTGTCTCGGTGACGTCCTCTATTCACCAGATTTATACGATTTCCAGAGGCTTGCAGAAGGCGGATCCTGCAAACGCTGCCCTGTATAAAAAAAATACCCGCAAGTATGTGCGCAAACTGAGAAAGATGAAGGCTGAATATATGGCGAGGGTCGCCGGTCTTGCCGATCTTGATTTTCGCTGTGCCACAATCCATGGCGGGTATGACTATCTTCTCCAGGAATTCGGATTGCAGGTGACCGCTGTGATTGAGCCGGGTCACGGTCTCAAGCCCACTGCCAGTCAGCTGGCAAAAACCATTGATGCAATCAGGGCGCTGGATGTGGATGTGATCTTTACCGAGATGGATTTTCCCGAGAAATATGTGGATACTATCCACAATGAGACGGGAATCCGGATTCGTCATCTCTCCCATCTGACCAGGGGCGAGTATAGTCCAACCAGTTTTGAAGAAGGTATAAGGGCGAATCTTGAAGCCCTGACCTCAGCCCTTGTTGAGGCCCACGAGATGCAGCAGAAGGAGGGTTAGATGGTAAAACCGGAAGACGGCAATGCAGGGTTTGGCCCCTCAATCAGTTTTGAAAATCTCAATCTCAGGCTGGGGGACAATCCTGTGCTGGTTGATGTGAGTTTCAGGGTGGAGCCGGGTTCCATTCATTGCATCATTGGGCCTAATGGCGGTGGAAAGACCTCGCTCATCCGTTCTCTGCTCGGACAGATGCCCCATGATGGCACGATAAGAACAGCCTGGTATAATGAACGGCAGATCCCTGGTTATGTGCCCCAGACTCTTGATTTTGATCGAACCCTGCCCCTGAGCGTAAATGATTTTATGGGGATGATTTGTCAAAATCGTCCTGTTTTTTCAGGAACAGGCAAACGGGTGCAGGAGATTATTTTCCAGGCCCTGGAAAAGGTCGGTATGGCCGACAAGGCAGATTACATGTTCGGCGGACTTTCAGGCGGAGAGCGGCAGCGGGTATTGCTTGCCCAGGCACTTGTCCCTGAACCGGATCTTCTGGTACTGGATGAACCCGCCAGCGGTCTGGATAAAAAAGGGATGGAGATTATGCACTCCATCCTCCAGGAACTGAACAGAAAGGGGACAACAATCCTGATGATTCACCACGATCTTGGGGAGGTAAAAAAGATTGGCCACGGGGTAACCTGTATTAACCGGAAGGTTCTTTTCACCGGCAGTCCAGAAGAAACCCTGACTCCCGAGGCCATCCTGAATATGTATTCTTCTGCCAGGGGATATTGATTATGGAACATTTATACGAACTGGTCCGTGCCCCCTTGATGTCCATGGGAGAATCAGGGCAGCTGCCTGATTTTTTCAGGTATGCCTTTGTGGTTAATGCCCTGCTGTGCTCCCTGCTTCTGGGGCCCGTCCTTGGCGGTGTCGGGGTAATGGTGGTTACCAAGCGAATGGCGTTTTTCTCGCAGGCGGTTGGTCAGGCGGCATTGACCGGGGTGGCGCTTGGAGTCTTCCTCGGGGAGCCTGTTACAGCACCCTACGCCTCACTTTTTGGCTTTTGTATCCTCTTTGGCCTGTTGATGAACTATACCCGGAATCGGACCAGGATGTCCCCGGATACGGTTATTGGTGTTTTTCTTTCGATTTCCCTGGCGGTAGGGGCCTGTGTTCTGCTGTATGTGACCGGAAAGGTGAACATGCATGTACTGGATAATATCCTCTTTGGTTCCATCCTCACCGTAAACAGTACCGATATGAATGTGCTGTTGGTGATTTCCCTGCTCTGCCTGCTGGTGGGAATACCGCTGTTTAACAGGATGCTGCTGGCGAGTTTTAATCCGGGGTTGGCTTACGCCCGGGGGGTGGATGCAAAGCTCTACGATTATATCTTTGTTATGATGATTACCCTTATTACCGTCGCCTCTCTCAAGATTGTCGGGGCGGTACTGGTTGAGGCCCTGTTTATTATTCCGGCTGCGGCAGCGCGGAATATCAGCAAGTCCATGAAGGGCTTCTTTGGCTATAGTGTGGCCATTGCTTCTGTCAGCTGTATTCTTGGTATCATTCTGCCAATGGAGCTGGAACTGCCGATTCCCTCTGGCGGGGCAATTGTTCTGGCCTCTACTTTTTTCTTTGTTCTGACCACCCTCTGGCGGGCATTGTCAGGTCGTTTCAGGGAGGCTGCTGTATGATGAGCGTGTTGAGACTATCTATTCTGTTGATTGTTTTTTTGGTTTTACCTGCAGCTTTTTGCGAGGCCAAAGATGGCAGTGCTGTTCTGGTGGCACAGGATTTTACCGAAATTCTGGCAAGAAGTCTTACCAGAAACACCCCGATAGATGTGGTGCGGGCTGTACCCGGCGGTTATAGTCCCGATACCCATGCAAGTTACATGAAAAAGCACTGGAAGGTCTTCAGTGAGTTGTCCCGTAAGGCTGATGCTGTTCTTGTCATGGAGGGTGCCTGGCCTGAGGATCCGCTGTATCCCTTAGCACGGAGGGCAAATATCAAGATTGTTCCCATCGATATAGCTACCCCGCTTGACCATGGCAGGGCCGGTGTTCCTCTGCTGGAGGTTCCGGGAACCGGGGAACAGCTGCGCCATGTGTGGTACAGTCCGGCAAACACTGCCAGGATGCTTGATATTACAGCGGCGGACCTGGCAAGGCTTTTTCCTGACTATGCCGGGGCCATAGAAAAAAACAGGGATGATTTAAAGCGGGAGCTTTTCAGGCTGCGCACCAGATATGAGACGGCTTTCAGTGAACTGGATGCATATGAGGTTATCAGTCTCACCTCTGATTTTTACTACCTGACGGACGAATTTGGAATCAGTGTCATTGAGTTTTTTCTAAAGCCTGAACACCGCTGGGATGAGGTCGATTTACAAGAGTTTGCCGAGGTGCTTTCCTCTTCTCACGTAAAATGTGTTGTCGCAAAATGGCTGCCGGGGGAAAATATTCAAAAAATTATTACCGCCGCCGGGGCAAGGACTGTGGTTCTCAAGCCGTTCAAGCTGGTTGCGGAGCTTGAGCCATCCCGGCAATTAGTTGAATTTTATCAAAAAAACCTGGGACTCCTTTTTGACGGTTTATCCAGGTAAGATTTTTCTTTTTTGTAAATCCCGTGTAGAATAAATGACACCCTGTGCGGGTTTGCAGCATATTGTCTCAACATAGGAGCCAATAATGTCAGAACTTGCCAATGTGCTTATCGAAGCATTAAACGACGAATACAAGGCACGCGCTGTATATCAGTATGTTATTGATACTTTTGGTCCCGTTCGTCCGTTTATCAATATTGTCGAGGCAGAGGGCAGACATATCAATGCCCTGCTGCCTCTTTTTCACAGGTACGGGATTCCTGTGCCGCCGGATACGTGGAAGGAGCGGATCGCCAAGCCCGAATCAATTGCGGATGCCTGCAGAATGGGGGGTGAGGCTGAAATAGAAAACGCGGAGATGTATGACCGTCTGCTCAAAGCCGCGGCGGGGTATCCTGATGTCCAGCGGGTTATGATTAGCCTGCAAAGGGCGTCTGCTGAAAATCATCTCCCGGCGTTCCGGCGTTGCGCTGCCCGCTCTGCGGGGCTGAAAGAGGCTGCAAAAGTTAATACGGGCAGGGGAGTGCAGGCAGGAGGAGGTTGTGGCTGCCGCCGGGGTGGTGGAGGATTTCGTGGGAGGCAGTGCAAATAGAAATTTTATCCCTTCACTCAGGGCTATAAATTGTCAGGATAGTTTGCAACGGGAGTTTGCTCAATTGAAAAGCAGAAAATTTATATACGTTTTACTCATTGCTCTGAACGCTTTAATAATATTGTCTTTTTTTTCGTTGAGCCTGTACGAAAACAATTATTTACAGCAAAAAAGAATTCTTATGTACGCGATGAAGGATATTCAGATCAAGACAACAAATGCTCACTTATGGCTTGAGGAATATCTGCATGGAGACAGGAAGGAGTTTTCCAAGATTGATCTGAATCTGAATCAAAGTCTGAAAATGATTGATGTATTGATACATGGTGGAACGATTGAAGGCTTTTACTATTCTGCAAAAAATAACAGTACTCAACTGGAAGCAAGATTAGCAGGGATCAGGATACTGATTGTAAAACTCAAAAAGGCAAAGAGTATCAGACTCGAAGCAAAGGATATTATCGCATCAGATGTGATTTTTGATCTGAAAAACGACTCTTTTCTGGATAATCTGGACAAGTTTGGCAGAGATACTGTGGAGCAGTTTAAAAAAAGTTACATCGTTTATAAATATATCAAGTACATGATGTATTTATTTGTAGTGATTTTTGTGTTGGTTGGGCTGTACTTAGTGAGTCTTTTAAAGAAAGAAGTCTACGATACAACTCAAGACTTATATATTGATGAATTGACAAAAATAAAAAATTTAAGGGCGTATAAAAAGGAAATTGCATTTTTATTTAACAGATACGACAGATACAAAAGTCTTTTTTGTATAATAATGTTTGATATAGATAACTTTAAAGATATAAATGATACGTATGGTCATTCTGTCGGAGATAAGGTCTTGATCGGGTTAACAGAAATAGTTAAATCAAACATAAGACAGGGTTTGGATAAATTTTTCAGAGTTGGAGGAGAAGAGTTCGTTGTCCTTTGTACGGACGTCACCTTGAATGAAGGAACAATGCTTTCTGAAAAATTAAAAAATACTATCAAGAGGGAACTAAAAATAATTGAAGGAAGGGATATTACAGTTAGTGTGGGTGTCACCCAGGTAAAATCCCAGGATAACGCTGAGAGTATTTACAGGAGGGTGGATGCTAATTTGTATCGCGCCAAGGAAAATGGAAAAGACCGGGTTTTCGGCGGTTGATGTTTCTCCTGGAATGACCGGTGGTTTCAGTACCAAAATCATCTTTGTTGGCCAGATGTCCAGCATCAGTCTTTTTTCACCTGCTGCGAGTATACATTGTGTTAGCCGGACTTGAATATAATATTGACTTATGAGTGTGCGGGATGTAATAACTTACTCAACTGGTGACTGCGTCATGGAACGCCTTTGGGGGGCTGGCCGCTGACAGAAAAATGAAAATTGCAGTTTCAGTGATTTTATCGTTGCGTATTCTGCGGAGGTTGCGCAAAACTCCATCTTTTATAAAGGAGAAGAACATGAACAGGAAATTGGTATTGCCGGTAGTTGTATTGTCCTCAATGCTCCTCTGTACCACGGCATTTGCTGAATACAAGCCGGGCACTTACAAGAGCGTTGCCTATGGCAAGAAAGACAAGAAACATACCGGAAAGATTGAAGTGGAAGTAACGCTTTCAGCCGATAAGATCGAAGATATCAAGGTGCTTGAATACGAACAGAGTGTAGGACATAAAAAATATGGTCCGCTTGTCAACGAAGCCAGGGAAAAGATTCCCGCGGCAATGGTTGCAAATCAGACGGTACAGGTGGATGGTGTGGCTAAGGCAACCATGGCTTCAACCGCCTTACAGCTTGCCGTTGCCAAGGTACTGCACGATAACACTGTAGCCTACAAGCCTGGGACATATAAAGGCACAGCCATGGGACGTAGTGATAAAAAACACACCGGTACAATTACTGTTGAGGTTACTGTGTCCGAGAACAAGATTGAGGATATCAAGGTACTTGAATACGAACAGAGTGTGGGACATAAAAAATATGGTGCACCGGTAACCGAGGCCAAGGAAAAGATTCCGGCAGCAATTGTTGCTAATCAGTCTCTGGAGCTGGATGCCGTTGTCGAGGCAACCATGGCTTCAAATGCCCTTGAACTTGCGGTAGCCAGAGCCCTTGAACAGGCAAGGTAATTTACGTACCCTGCGTCTGTGAAGCAGAATCAGACGCGGGCAGAGTCAGGCGCATCGCAGATAACTGGGTGCGCCGCTTTTTTTTCAATGCCCCGGAACGTTGATTTGTTTCCTTGCTTCGGGATGCCTGGTTATCCGGTGCCGTATGCCGTTTGTCAATGATTACGCAACGCCTGCTCAAAAATAAAAAAAATTCCTTTATGAAGTATGTATCGGGAATTGTTCTTATAACATTTGTGTTGGCTGTATTCCCTGCTTTTTCTGCAGCTGGTGGAGGGGATGGGAATAGTCAGGGAAGTCGTTTTTCCTATGCCGATATCGCCATGGGCACCATTGTTCGGCTTACCTTGATTCATGATGATGAACGTGAGGCGGATAATGCGGCAAAACTTGCGTTTTCAACAATTCGGGACTGGCAGCAGGATGTTGATCACCGTTTTCGGGAGGGTTCTGTCGGCAGGGTGAATGAGGCTGCCGGGAATATGCCGGTAGTTGTTTCAGACCGTGCGGCGAGACTGTTGGAAAGGGCTCTGGATTTCTGCTTGAAGTCTGCCGGGGTTTTCGATATCTCTATTGGTGCCATTTCAACCAGGCCAGAATATTTTCGGACTGAGCCGGCTCCCGAACAACGAAAGCTGGTGGATTTTACAAAAATTGAATTAAATAGTGAAACGAATAGTGTCTTTTTGCCGGAAAAAGGTATGGCTCTCGATTTGGGAGGGCTGGCCAAAGGGTCAATTATTGATGCTGTTGTTTCTACCCTGAAAAAACAGGGTATCCAATCGGGTATTGTTGAGGGGGGTGGGGATTTTTACTGTTTTGGTCCCAGGACGTGGCGATGCGGCCTGCAGCATCCCCGAAAAGATGAGCTGCTTGGAGTTATTGAGGTGCAGAATCGTGCAATTTGCGGCTCAGGTGATTACCGTCAGTTTGTCATCACGGAAGAGGGAGGTAAAAAAAAGCGAAAGCACCATATCCTGGATCCTGCAACAGGTGATTCTGCCAGAAAAAGTATCAGTGTAACCACTGTTGCTGCGACGGCAGAGCTTGCCGATGCGCTTGCCACAACCCTTTTGATTATGGGCCCGGAAGAGGGACGGATTTTTCTTGATGAAAATTATCCTGATGCCTCTGCATTGTGGGTTCTTCCTGATTTGACTGTCCAGAAAACAGCAAACTTTCCACCAATAAGGCGGCCTGTGAGATGATCTACGTATATTGTAACGGATTCAGTAATTTTCAGTGACAAGAAGGGGCTCCTGGTTCTTGCTTGTAAAACAATTACCGGGATACCCGTTAAACACTAAACATTAATTATTTACAATTATTTACAGGGAGTAGCAGATTATGACTAAAGCTGTAGCCTTTCGTTTTGAAGGAGGGGTTATCTTCAGAAATGTCAGACCTCTTGAGGTTATGATTGAGGAGTTCAAACAGAAAAATATCCCGTATGTACATATTGATCCCAAGACGCAAAAATACGCGTCCTGGAATCTGGTTCTTGTTTTTGAGGATGAGGAGACCAAACAGAAATACAGTGCCGGTGAAATTGAATATAAACCAAACTGGCTGCCGGGTATGCATACCCAGACCCAGAGAATCAACCCATTGAAGGCTGCCAAGCGTGCGGCTGCGAGGGGACGAAAGTAGTCAGGTAGACCTCTTTTTCATAAATTGCTGTTGTATTGAAAAGACAGCCTGTACGTTGGTGAGGGAGCAGAAAATGTATTAATTCATTTTCTGCTCTGTTGGGTGAATTACAGTTACAACTGTAATTTGTTAATGTTCGGCTGGCTTGGGGTGCTTTCTCTCGTTCCTTACCATAAAGGCAACTGTCGCCGTTCGTTTTTCTGTGAGAAATTTTTCCTGGTTTTCTTTGGCGGCCTCAGTCTTGGTGAAAAATCTTACAAACCATCTGCCGCCGTGGTCAAGGGAGACAGCAAATTTCCCACCGGTAATCTTTGTACGCGGCACGAACATGTCTTCAGCTTCACTGGAAAATCCGCCATAGGTCGCATCCCAGATGCCTTCGCCCGTGTATGGGGCGCCGTCAAGATATGCCTGAAATTCGAGTGTGTCGCCTTCTTTTAATTCTGCAATTGGTGTCGCCGGAACCAGTTCAAAGGCGAGGCCGACACTAGCCGGAAAATTTTCCGATGGGGTGTCACAAACCACATAACTCTTGGCCCATTGGCTGCTACGCATGGAAGATTGTACTTTTTCGGCCTTGTCGATCCAGGTGTGTTTTGGTTTGAAGGTATGTCTGCTTCTTCCTTTTTGGTCAATGTACATGGCAAAAAGACCGGGGTTAGTTTCTGCGGTTAATACGTAGGTGCCTGGCTGGTCGTATTTCACTTCATAGGAATGGAGGGTGCGTTCATTACGAATTTCGATATTTTTTTCTGTTCCGTCCGGTGCAATTACGGTAATAGCCCGCAGTTTTTTGCCGCGTACCCCGTCATCCACTGGAAAGTGGTGACCAAAGCAAAAAAACATGGGTGAAATTTTTCCCTTTGGCACCGTGTACCGTCCAGACTGGATATAGAGAGAGTGACTGAATGCAGAAACTGGTTGTAAAATCGCAGCTAGAAGAGCCGCACTGATTAATGCTTTTGTTTTGTTCATCTTTATTTTGTATGCTCTGGAAGTTGTTATTTTAGAGAACTGCCGACAAGCCATAGAGGACAGAAACAATACTATGGAAAAATAAATAATTCCAGATACCTTTACTGTTTTTTTCTGGAACTGCTATTGGGGTTGTCTATTTTGCATTCCTTACCTCCAAAGATATCCGGGCACCATTTTTTTCGAGTAAGACTGCGGTAAAAAATGAAACCGGCAAAAACGATCAATAAGAGAAAGAAAAGATAGTCGTAGATTCGCATTTCCATGGCATACTCCCGGTCAATGTGGTTACAATTCCTTTTTGTCAGTCACAGCAGAATCCTTACAGGAGGAAGAACCACAACTACACCCTTTTTTGACAACAAAAACTCGGTAGAGATAGTAGAAGGCTGCGCCAATAATTACACCGGTAATAAGATAGTCGAGAAACTGCATGACGTTACATCCTGTTTGATGATATCAATAAAAAAGGGCGGCAGAATGTCTCTGTCGCCCTGCCTTAAGTGCATAAAAGCCGATTCTGGATAATAACTATTTCATATCCTTTGCCTGGATCCAGATAACCGCATCACGGGAACATTCCTTCCCCTTGTAGGTGTAATCCGGGTCAAGACCGAGAGCGGCAAAACCCCACCAGCCGGCACGTGGAATACCGAAGGTGAAAACGCCGTTTTCATCGGCAAAGATGGTCTGGAGAACATAAGCATTTTGAGGCGCTTCAACCTGGGCTTCCTTTTTGAAAGAGTTGGTGTCCATCATTGGTTCGTGGTTCATATACTCGATTTCAATTTCAGCACCTGGAACCGGCTTGCCGTTGAAAAGAACTTGTGCCTGAAATACGTTACCTGTCCAACGATCGTATGGTTTGGAGAGAGGTACAATTTCAGTTGGGAGGCCAAGGGGTTCATTCCATGCACCTGGTTCGCCGCCAACATTTACGATAACCTTGGTGTTTTGCTTGATATATGCGCCTTCTTCCGGCTCAAAGTAAGGCTCGGGAATGAGAACAAATGTGTGGTCTCCACCACGTGCCTGATAGGTAGTCTCATAAGCCCTGCCGGAGTTGGTAAGGCTGGTCCAGGTTATTGGCTTGAGAGTGTCCTTGAGGTCTTTTTTCTTTGGGGGGTTTTCTCCGCGGGTTCTTATCACGTAGAATTGTTCGGGTGTTCCCATGTCCATGGTGTGACCAGCTTCAAAGGGGTGGGTAAAAACCAGTTTCAAGGGGATTTTTCCACCTTTGGTTAATGCCATCTCAGGGGTGTAGATCATTTGAAAGTGGGCGGATGCCACTGCTGCCGAAGCCAGAAGACCTGCCCCGGCAAGAAATGCGGTTACTTGCTTTTTCATGCTGTTCTCCGTTTGGTTGTCTTTTGTATTAGCCTTTATGGATTGTGGATTGGCGTGTCTTATTCGAGGTCGTTGTCATTTATTCTACTATTTCTTTTCCCGGAACCTTAATGTTATGACCTTCACCAGCGTCAAAGAGTACGTAATAATCGCCCTCTGGCTTTTTAAAGGTGTATTCGGAATCCTCATTCATACTGCCCTCAAGTAATACCTTGTCGTCGGCTGCCTTGACATACATGGCGACACCTGATGCGGAAGAACCGTCAGAAAAACCGCCTTCACAGGTAATCGTATTATCGCCATTGTCAAAGCAGGAACAAAGCGGGGTGTGTGCAAACGCACTGGTAGACATCAACAGAAAAACAGAAGCTGCTAATAAACCTGTCAGTCGCATAATAAACCTCTTGAAAAAAGATTAAGAAATAAAAAAACTTTGCCGGGCAAAGCTAGCATTCCCTAAAACTATTGTCAATTCCTAATGTGTAGTGCGGGCAAAAAAAGGTTTCAGGTGGTAATTCTAATAGGAGATGCTAAGATATATGGGTTGCAAGATTTGTTTTCAAGCGGTATAACTTTCCAGTTCAGTGGTGAACATTATTATGAATCTGAAACACCAAAAACTCTTGCAGGTGAGATTAATGAAAAAAAGACGAAACTGCTGCAGGCTTCATAATCTGAAGTCTGGACAAAAAGCGCGGATCAGGTGCCACCATGCCCAGGGTGCTGTCAGACAGCGGCTGCTTGACCTGGGTTTTGTTCCCGAGTCTGAAATTAATGTGATCAGAAGAGCACCGCTGGGAGATCCTATCCAGTGCAAGGTAGCAAATTACTGTGTGACTCTGAGGGCAACAGAGGCACAGCATATTGAAGTGGAAGTCGCGTAGCTTCTGTCAAGATTCTTTTTTTTCTAACATAATATTATGGACAGTGAGAAATCAAAGATGTTGATTGGCCTGGTTGGTCAACAGAACGCGGGAAAATCAACAACGTTTAATATGCTCACCGGGGCTAATCAGCATATTGCCAATTATCCCGGAGTAACTGTTGACAAGAAATCCGGTTCCTACAAGGATAAAAACGGTGCCAAGGTAGAGGTTGTTGACCTGCCGGGGACATACAGCCTGACATCCTTTTCCCTTGAAGAGAGGGTTGCCAGGGATTTTTTGCTTGGTGAAAAGCCGGATGCCCTGGTGAATGTTGTTGACGCAACTGCCTTGAAGAGAAGCCTGTATTTCACCTTTCAGATTATTGAAATGGGTTTTCCGGTGGTTATTGCCCTTAACATGATGGATGTTGCCAGACAGAACGGGGTCGAAATTGACGTTACAAACCTTGAACACAGGCTTGGTGTTGATGTTATCCCGACTGTTGGCCGCAAACGAGAGGGAAAGGAAGAAGTAAAGGAAGCAATTATCGCCAGTGTAGAGCGCAAGGAAGGCAAGGTCGTAAAAATTGAATATAGAGATATTGAGCCTCAGGTTGCTGAATTGCAGGCCGTTCTTGCAGATTCAGAGATTGCCGCACAATATCCCACACGCTGGTTTGCTCTGCGTCTGATAGAAGGAGACCTGGAGACGGAACGGATCCTTATCGAGGCTGAGGGTGCTGGTAGTCCTGTTCTGGAGAAGGCAAGGACAATTCGCAAGGAGTTTGAGGACGATCACTATATGTCTGTTGGTGACTATATGGTCGGCTGCCGGGATCGTCTGGCCACCTCTATTGTTGAGGACTGTGTCAAGGAAACCAGAAAGAACGAGTCTACTCTCACAGAAAAAATTGATGCGATTGTTCTTAACCGTTTTGCCGCGCCGATTGTCCTGATTGCAACGGTTTTTATTATTTATCAGCTTTCCATCGTCAAGGGGTATGATTTAACCCAGTATTGGTGGCCGTTTCTTGCAAAGTTCCGGGCAGTAGTAGCCGGAATCCTGCCTGATGCGGGGATGCTTTCTGACCCTTATGTCCGCTCCATGGGGTTGTGGATGGTAGATTCTGCCAATGCCCTGCTTAACTATATTCCGATTTTTCTTATTTTGTTTTCCCTGATTGCCATCCTGGAAGACTCCGGTTATATGGCGAGAATCGCCTTTATTCTCGACAAGCTGTTTCATGCCTTTGGCTTGCACGGCCAGTCTACCCTGCCGTACATCCTGGGCGGTGTTTTTGCTGGTGGGTGTGCAGTTCCCGGGGTTATGTCTACCAAGGGAATCCCTGATGAGCGGTCGCGGATGGCGACCATTCTCACCGTTCCCTATATGAACTGTCTGGCAAAGATTCCCTTCTATACCCTGCTTATAAATGTGTTTTTTGCACCGTACAAGTCGTGGGCGATGCTTTTTCTTTCGACCATTACGATCTTTGTTGCCTTGCTTGTTGCGCGCCTATTGACTGCAACGGTGTTACAATCCAGGGAGACGGCGCCATTTGTCATGGAGCTGCCCAATTACCATCCGCCAACATTTTTTGGTGTGGGCCAGCGTGCAATTGAGCGTACCTGGCAGTACATTAAAAAGGTTGGTTCCATCGTTGTTGCGGTTTCCGTTTGCGTTTTTACCTTGCTTCAGTTTCCGGGGCTCGGTGATGAGCGGCAGGAATATTATGATGTCCAGATGGAGAAGGCTGTTGATGGTTTTTATAAAAAAATCCAGAAGAGCAGCTACAGTGGGGATTTCACAGACGAGGGGCAGCTGATTAAACTTGTTAATGTTTACTCCGATTACAAGAGTGCAAAACTTAATGTGAAGGGTGCTGATGCCTCTAAAAGTCTGGATGCACGCTATCAGGAGAAATATCCCGAATTGTTTAAATATTTAAAACCAATGAAGGACAAGGACGCAAAAATCATTAATAAATCTCTGAGAAAACTGGTCTCCAAGCGAAAAGGACTGCGTCGGCAGATAAAGGAAGAACAGATCTCTACCAGTTTTCTGGGGATGGTAGGTCGCGCCCTTGAGCCTGTTACCCAGTGGGCGGGCTTTAACTGGAAGATCAATGTTGCAATCCTCTCCTCCTTTGCGGCACGGGAATCGAGTGTTGCAACTATCGGTGTCTTGTATCAACAGGGTGCTGATGATAACAAGAGCCTTGAGCAGCGGATGGAGACGGAAACCTCTGAAGGCGGTTTCACCCCGCTCCATGCTTTGGCTGTTATGGTTTTCTTTGCCCTTTATCCGCCGTGTCTTGCAACCACTATTATGATCAAGGTACAGACCGGATCGTATAAATGGATGCTCTTTTCCATATTCTTCCCGACAGCGCTGGGATTTGCTGTCGCCTCCGCGATTTATACCGGGGGGACTGTACTTGGTTTGAGCGGAATCCAGATGATGGGTGTGTTTTATGTCTTCGTTCTGTTGTTGGCTCTTGTAACAGGGCTTACAAAAACGTGGAGTGATAAACCGAGGGAAATTGGCAGCCTGCCCGATTTACGAACGCAGGAGTGAAATTGGTACCACTGTAGAACATTTGCAATATTTTAAATCGCCTATATGATAACTCGTATAGGCGATTTTTTTTTGTATCAGGTATCGTCCCGATCGTTTGACGGAGGAGACAGGAATATCCTGTTATTTCCGTCTAAATAAAAATACTGCACGTATAAATTTTTGATATGAAAGATTGTGGAAGGAAGAATTTTATAATAAAAACAAAGGTATGGATAGAAAATAGTCAAAGAGATCTATTATTTGGCAAAGGGAAAACCGAGATTTTGCAGCATATTGAATCGGAGGGTTCCATAGCGAAAGCTGCTGAAAAAATGAACCTGAATTATAAAAAAGCCTGGACACATATTAAGATTTTACAAAAAAATATTGATGACAGGATGGTTATTTCCCAAAAAGGTGGTAAAGGAACAGGCGGTACAAGTTTGACTCCAACGGCCAGAAGCATGGTAGCAAAATATCAGCAATTACAGAGGGAAATTGAGTCTTTTGCTAATCAGCGCTTTCAGGAGCTGTTTTTTTCTAAGAAGAAAAAATAAATTTTTTCTTCCTTTTTCGGTAACTGGGTTTTATGTGGGCTGCTGTTTTGTTTGTGAAGCAAACATATTCCCTGGAGATAGCAATAAGGGTTTAATTAACTTTTTAAGAAGTTTCTAACTTATGGGTTTTTCGTGGTTTTTAATATGCAATAATTGCATATTTATTTTTTTGTTGTACAATGAGGTGTAATTTCGGGGTCACATAAAGCAGGGCGTCTCAAATCTTTACAATGAGGATCATATGTCCAGGGAATGCTTTTTTAGTTACAACGAAGAACTAGATACACTTCTGGGGGATGTGCTTGATACAGCCCTTCATGAATCGGAAATGATCGGTTACATCATTTCCAACCTTCCGGGTAATGCGAAAGTCTTCGCTCCCGAGATCAATTTTTATTGTAAAAACAGTCGCGCATCTTTATCCGAACAGGCGGATACTATTCTCAGAATGTATCGTGCCCGGCTTGATCTGTTTGATTTTTCAAAAGAAACTTTTGCCAGAAAACGAATTGGCAATACGATTCTTGTTATTTCAGGTAGCAATGAGTCTCTACTTCAGGAGCAACTGGAAAGATTTGATTTTCAGGTTCAACAACTCAAAAAGACCCGCCTTGTAAAACTCACCGGTGAAATTGGTTCCTTTCAGGTCGCGGCAAAAGATAACTGTATTGGTCCACATCAATTATTTGACCAGATCATTTGGGACGATATGCCGGAAAAATTCCAGAAAATTTCTGGAATACACAATCTGAAAGAGAGGAAACCTGACGAGATTATCCAGACTATTGTTGCTACTCCTGGGGAAGTGACTATTCCCAGGAAGATACATTATCAAAAGGCGGCTTGCCTGCAGTATTTTAAGGGAAAGTCAATATGTAGCGGCTGTCTTGCCGTCTGTCAGTCTGGCGCTGTTGAGTATTCCGAGGATGGGGGCTCTCTGCAGTTTAATCATTCTGCCTGCACGGGATGTGGTTCCTGTGTCAGTCAATGTCCTGTGGGGGCACTTGATTCCACATCAATACCGCGAGAAACCTTTGCGGAGTTGTGTTCGCATTATGTAGAAAAAAATGTTGTCATCATTCCTGAGACCATTGATCTGGAGAATCTCGAAATCGATTTGCCCGCCGGAGTAATTCCCCTTCCTGTAAAAAATGCGCTGATGTTTGATGAAAACTATCTGCTCACTCTTGTTGGAACATCCTGCAGGGATGTTGTTATTTACTGTGATGCAAATCACAGGCTGCTGGCAGCCATCGATTTTGTCAATCAGGTCTATCACAGAAAATTTGGCAGAAACAGTATCTTTCACTGTTCCACCAAAGAAGAGCTTGAACTGGCTTTGGTTCATCTCAATACAAACGATTATATAACCAGACACTTCACTTCCCGGAGATCATTTGTATCAAAGAGAGCGGAAACGTCTTTCTGGCTGGAAAATCTGGTTGCTAACGATAATCTGGGGGTCATTGAGACCAATGGAACTCCTCCTTTGGGTTCTCTTGCTATCAATACGGAAAACTGTACACTCTGTCTTGCCTGTGCAGGAGCCTGTCCGATGAAGGCATTGACTGTACATCCTGAAGATAACAGCTTACGATTCACCGCTTCTCTCTGCATCCAGTGCGGGCACTGTTCCTTACTATGCCCGGAAGAAAACTGTTTATCCCTTGTTCCCAACCACTTTCTTCTTGAGGCAGCTTCGTTTTCTCCGCAAATAGTTGCCCGGGATGAGCTCTTCAGCTGCCTTGAATGTGGCAGGGAATTTGCCCCGAGAAAGGCCGTCCAGAAAATTATTGATACCATGTCCCAACATTTTTCAGATGATTCTGTAAAATTGAAAACACTCTCATGCTGCCCGGACTGCAAGGCAAAACTGATGATCGAGCAGCAGATCTTTAATCAGCAAGGTATAGGAGTCTAGGAGTATGATCGACAACACTGCTGTAGATAAGGCAAGAATTGTTTATTACGGGCTTTTTGCTTCAGCCTTTGCTTTTGATTTTGGCAAACAGGAGTTTACCTTGCTCAGTAATGCAATTAACACCTTACATCATTCGCCAATTGATGATTTGACTGGGGCAACACTTGCGGAAATGCAGCAATTCATAGAAGAAAAAGGCTTTGCAGGGGTCAAGGATGAAAGCGATCAGGTCTTTTACAGCCCTGCCACAAGCCACCTGCCAATGACGGCGTCATTCTACTACGAAAACAGAGACGATGGCAGCCAGCGTGTCGAAATGATTGATTACCTTCTTCAGTCTCCCTTCAGAAGGAATATCGACACATTCAGGGAAAATGAAGATCATATAGAGTTTATCCTCCTTTTTATTCAGCACCTTATAAACGATGCTCTGGAAGGGAACCGGAAATCGGCGCTTCTTGCCGAAAAGGTCTTTACCAATGTTCTCAATGGCATGATTGACAGCTTCGCTACGAATGTGTTTCAGCATGAAAAAAGTGATTTTTACAAAAATGTGGCAGTGTTGCTGTATTCATTTGTTGATATTGAACGCCAACTGTTCGATGTTGGCCGCCCGATTCGCCTTGAAACAAAGGATATGATGCGTCAGGAGGCAAGAAAGGAGAAGTTACCTCCACGGCAAATGCCAGTACGCAATCTTGAAGAATTTGGAAGCCTGTAAGAGGAGCTTGTCCTCCGTTATATCATAGGTTGCGTGGGGACTTTTGCTAATGATGGAGTTGTTCTGTCAACAAATATGCGTTTTTTGCATATTAAAACCTTAACAAAAAGGAGGAGAGCATGTCGGAAGGACGAAGAACATTTCTGAAGATGACTGCAGGTGTCAGCGTGGCTGGTTTAGCTACGCTGGTCAAGGCAAAATGCAGTTTTGCGGGCAGTCCAGAAAAAGACCTTTCAAACTCAAACGGAGTTGTGGTTGGAACATCGCCCAAAAAGGAAATTCTTTACAAAAAAACAGCAAACTGGGATCGCTATTATAAATCTTCTTACTAACCAGCATGGCTGGAGCAAATGTTTCAGCCACAACGATCAATGAAAATCGGAACTTCGGGAAGCTACCCCTACCTTGGTGGCGATTTTCGGATAAACAGGAGAATTCTGATATGCACGACACTATATCAAAAAAACTGCCCTCAGGAAAAATAGGCCGCAGGGCGTTTCTCAAGCTTGCAGCTGTAGGTGCCGGAGTACACGCAACTTCAGCCTTCGCAGCCAGTGATAAGGTTCGTAAGGCGACTGGAGATGAAATTAAGGATCCTTATCCTGGATCAAAAAAAGTCAAAACGATTTGCTCAATCTGTTCTGCTGGATGCGGCATAATAGCCGAGGTTCACAATGGTGTCTGGGTGCGTCAGGACGTTGCCCAGGATCACCCGATCAGCGAAGGAAGTCACTGCTGTAAGGGGATTGACCAGATAGATCTGGTCAAGAGTAAGCAGCGCCTCAAATATCCATTGAAAAAAGAAAATGGCAAATGGAAACGGCTCTCATGGCAGCAGGCAATAGATGAAATATCAGAAAAAATGCTGAAGCTCCGTAAGGAAAGCGGTCCTGATATGGCCATGTTTCTGGGTTCGGCAAAATTCAATCTGCAACAGGCATTTTACTATAGAAAATTTGCTGCAATGTGGGGGACCAATAACGTCGACCACGTTGCCCGTATCTGACACTCTGCAACCGTCGCAGGTGTGGCGAATACTTGGGGGTATGGTGCTATGACCAACCATTTTGGTGATGTCGTAGGACACTCTAAAGCAATCTTAATGATAGGGGCGAATTCTGCAGCAGCAAACCCCATTGGAATGAAGCATTTTCTTCAGGCCAAGGATCGAAACAACGCAAAACTTATCGTGGTTGATCCTGTCTATACCAGATCAGCTGCCAAGGCAGATCATTATCTGCGCATTCGTACCGGAACAGACGTGGCATTTGTCTACGGCCTTCTCCATGTTATCTTTAAAAATGGCTGGGAAGACAAACAGTTCATCAATGAACGTGTTTACGGTATGGACGAAATCAGGAAGGAAGCAGAGCACTGGACTCCTGAAGAGGCCTCTGACGTGACGGGTATTCCGGCCGATCAGATTATCCAGGTTGCAACCCTGCTTGCCAAGAACAGGCCAGGAACGGTGGTCTGGGCACTTGGCATCACCCAGCACAGTACAGGAACATCCAATACCAGAATTCTGCCGATTCTCCAGCTTGTTCTTGGTAACATGGGTAAAAAGGGCGGTGGCTGCAATATTATTCGCGGTCATGACAATGTCCAGGGTTCTACCGATATGTGCTGTCTTGCTGACAGTCTTTCCGGTTACTACGGCCTGTCTGAAGGCTCTTACAGGTATTTTGCCAAATCCTGGGGAGTTGATTTCGACTGGTTACAAAAGCGTTTTGCTGCACCAGAATGGATGCATAAAAAGGGCTTTTCCCTCTCCAAATGGTGGCAGGGTGTACTCCAGGAAGAAAAGACCTATTCATCCAGCCCGATACGGGCCTTATGGGTGCAGGGCAACGGTGTAACCTCGCTCGCCCAGACAGCCAAGATTCAGGAGGCCCTGGACAAACTTGATCTGCTGGTTATTGCAGAACCGTTCTTGAACGAAGCGGCTGTTATTACGAATAAAAAGGATAACATCTATGTTCTTCCTGTGGCAACCCAGTTTGAAACAGAAGGCAGCGTAACCGCAACCAACCGCAGTGCACAATGGCGCAGCAAGGTTGTTGACCCGCTGTACGAGAGCAAGACCGACCATGAGGTCATGTTTGAATTTGCGAAAAAATTCGGTTTCTACGATGAATTTACCAGGGCCATGAAAATGGAGGTTAAAGATGGTGTCCTGACCCAGACAAAGAAAGATTTTGTCTGGCCGGATGACGCCTCCAGAGAAATAGCCAGAATGCTTAAAACTATTGGTCTTGGCGGCTGGACTCCAGAGCGGCTGCGGGCACATCAGGAAAACTGGCATATGTTTGATCCCCTGACCCTTGAAGGCAAAGGCCCGATGAAAGGTCAATATTATGGATTACCGTGGCCTGCATGGGATGAAAACCATCCTGGCAGCCCCATCCTGTATGATGTTGATACACCGGTAAGCCAGGGCGGAATGGGTTTCAGAAACCGTTTTGGGCTTGAACACAATGGTGTCACCCAGTTAGCAGACAGGGCTGTCACGGTTAATGATTCCAAGATCAAGGGAGGACACCCGGAAATCACCAGCGATAATATAGAGGAAGTACTCGGAATCCAGCTTACCGAAAAAGAGAAGAAATTGATTGGTAAAAACTGGAAAGTCGATATCAGCGGAATTATTCAGGAAAAATGTCGAGCGGCTGGTGTTGCTCCTTATGGAAATGCAAAGGCCCGCACCATTGTATGGAACTTTCCTGATCCAATACCAAAACATCGTGAACCAATACACTCATCAAGACCTGATCTGGTGAAGAAGTATCCCACCTACCCTGACCAAAAGGACAATTTCAGGGTTGATGTCAAATTCGCTTCAGAACAACAGGCACAGGAATGGGCAAAAGACTTCCCGATCATGCTGGTTTCCATGCGGGTGGTCAACCTCAGTGGTGCCGGTATGCTGGAAAGGACAAGCAAGTATCTTTCCCGTATTACACCTGAAATGTTTGCCTGTATTCATCCTGATCTGGCACTGGAATACGGTATTCGAAACGGCGATATGATGTGGCTCCACGCTCCACAAGGCACAAAGATCAAGGTTAAGGCAGAATACGATTACAGTGTAACTCCTGATCGTATAGCCCTTCCCTATAACTTTGCAGGTGTTATGCAAGGGGTTGATATGAGCGACAACTACCCTGAAGGAACAAAACCATACTCTATTGGTGAAAGCTCCAACACCATCACCAACTATGGATATGATGTTATCACGCAGATTCCGGAATTCAATGCCGGTCTATGTAGAATCGAAAAGGCATAGGGAGGTGTTGATATGAAAAGTGAACAAGCACGGATGAAATTTTTCTGTGATAATAATCGTTGTATTGAATGCTATGGCTGTTCGGTTGCATGTTCAGAAGCCCACGAGCTTCCCGCGGGCATCAGCAGACGAAAGGTCATCACTTTAAACAAAGGTGTTGAGGGCAAGGAAATATCAACATCCATTGCCTGTATGCACTGCACAGATGCACCATGCGCACAGGTTTGCCCCGTAAACTGCTTTTACATTCGTGAAGACGGTATCGTCCTGCATGACAAGAAGAAGTGTATTGGCTGCGGTTATTGTCTTTACGCGTGTCCATTCGGAGCCCCTCAATTTCCAAGAGATGGCGCCTTCGGCACCAAGGGTGCTATGGATAAATGTACCATGTGCGCCGGTGGACCGGAAGAAACAAACGGTATTGAAGAACGTCGTCTCTATGGTCAAAACCGTATAGCAGAAGGGAAGGTACCTATCTGTGCGGCAATATGCGGTACCAATGCACTTTTGGTTGGAGATGCAGAAGAGGTTTCTGCTATCTACAGGGCAAGGGTTGTTTCCCGTGGTAAAGGAGCATAGTATACGATGAAAAACATTATGTTATTCATCTTTGCCTTTTTTATTCCGGCGTCAGTCGCTTCGGCGGCTGACAGCCGGATCTGGGGCGAGATGCTGATACCCAACATCAAACAGTATGGCACCCTGGAGACATTTGATCCGGGACCGTGGTTTGTTTTACTCCAGGGCGGTTACTTTAAACTTGTTTTCGCGGTGGTGGTTATTCTGGTTCCCGCTGTGTTTTTATTCCATTACCTCTGGATCGGGCCAAAGATCTTTGACCATAATGGCGAAAAGATTTTTATTTTCCCGTTCTTTCAACGGTTTATTCATTTCCTTGCCGCTGTTGCCTTCATGGTTCTGGTTCCAACCGGACTGATGATCGTTTTTGGCCGGTATCTTGGTGGAGGGGCACTCGTTGAATATGCCCGGCATTTTCACGGTGCTGCAACCCTGATCTTTGTCGTTTCTGTTGTTCCCATGTTCTGTTTCTGGTTTGTGGAGATGCTTCCAACCTTATACGACATAAAGTGGGTTTTTATTTTAGGCGGTTATCTCAGTAAAAAGAAAAAGGAAATACCTGCGGGGAAATTCAACGCGGGGCAAAAGATGTGGTTCTGGATGGCAACTTTGGGCGGTGTGGTTATGATTGCCACCGGCGCCTTCATGTTTTTCCAGGATTTTGGGTTTGGCATTGCTGCTTTTCTGGGGAAGGCACAAATTGATCTTTTAAGAGTGTCAGCGATTGTTCACAATATTCTGGCTGCGATGATTACTGCGTTTTTTTTCACTCATGTTTATATGTCCTTATTTGCAATAAAGGGTGCAATATACAGTATGATAACGGGTTATAAGGAAGAAGATGAAGTAAGACATCTTCATAGTGTCTATTATAGAAAAATAATGGGAAAATAATACCCCTTCTTGAGGGGTTCAGTTGGTTTTTTGCAGGGCAAGTCGGAATATTTTATATGAAGGGAATCAATCCCCAAAAATCCTGCTGCCCACTACAGGCAGCAGGATGGGATAATACTCTCCAGCATTATTGTAAAACTGTGGATCTTTATTTACCTGCCATCATCGCGGCAATATCCTCTTCCACAGTGCCAATTGGCTTGATATCAAAGTTTTCGACCAGGACATTGAGTACATTGGGTGAAACAAAAGCGGGTACGGTTGGTCCAAGACGGATTCCCTTCACACCCAGATACAGCAGGGCGAGAAGCACCGCCACGGCCTTTTGTTCATACCAGCCAATATCAAAGGAGATTGGAAGATCGTTGATATCTTCAAGCTCAAAGACCTCCTTCAGTTTCAGGGCGATAACCGCAAGCGAGTAGCTGTCATTGCACTGCCCTGCATCGAGAACCCGTGGAATCCCGCCAATATCACCAAGGTTGAGTTTATTATAGCGATACTTGGCGCAGCCGGCGGTCAGTATTACTGTATCCTGGGGGAGGTTTTCGGCAACTTCGGTGAAGTAGGCACGACCCTTTTGCCTGCCGTCACAACCGCCCATGACAACAAACCGCTTGATAGCACCTGATTTTACGGCGTCAACAACCTTGTCCGCAAGTGCCAGTACCTGGTTGTGGGCAAAACCGCCGACGATGGAACCTGTTTCAATTTCTTCTGGTGGTTTGCAGTTTTTTGCCTGCTCGATAAGTGCGGAGAAATCCTTTTGTTTCCCTTCCTCTCTATCTGGAATATGTGGCACTCCAGGGTAGCCAGCCATGGCAGTGGTGTAGATCCTGTCCTTATAGGTATTGGATTCTTTTATTGGAATAATGCAGTTGGTGGTCATCAGGATCGGGCCGTTAAAGGATTCGAAATCCTTGTTTTGATGCCACCAGGAGCTTCCGTAGTTTCCCTTGAGATGGTCATATTTCTTAAAAGCAGGGTAGTATTGGGCTGGAAGCATTTCTCCATGGGTGTATACATCAATTCCGGTGCCTTCGGTCTGGATGAGGAGCTCTTCCATATCCTTGAGGTCATGACCACTGATCAGGATGCCCGGTTTATCGCCCACTCCGAGCGATACTTCAGTAATTTCCGGATTACCGTATGCCGAGGTGTTGGCTGTATCAAGGGCGGCCATAGTGGTAACCGCGCATTCACCGGCCTTGAGTACCATGGCAACCATTTCATCAACGGTGAGGTCTTCAGTGGTTGAGGCCAGAGCTTCAATAACGAAGTCGTAAATTTCTTCCTTTTCAACTCCAAGAACCGCAGCATGTTCGGCATAGGCACCAATCCCTTTAAGTCCAAGGATTAACAGTTCACGCAGGGAACGGACATCTTCGTTTTCCGTTGCCAGTACGCCGACAGTTTTTGCCTTTTCCTGGTAGCTTGAGATGTCGCTGGAAAACCAGAGAGCAGAATCATGCAGTTCTACCGTCGCGTCGCCTTTTTCTTCATCTTCGCTGCCGAGAAAGTTCTTCAGGCTTTTCCAGACAGAGGTCTTTTCCTCAGGAGAATTGAGGTTTTCCAGTTGCTCTCTGAGCCCGCTTTTGACAGCCTGGGAACGCTGGATCCATGACCTCAGGCTTTCATCGTCAAAATTTGCGTTGGTAATGGTTGTGAACAGGCCTTGGGCTAAAAACAGTCCGACAGACATGTCAACAGCGGCCCCTGCATTTTTCAGGTTTTTTGCAAGAACAGCAATTCCTTTCATATCATAGATGAGCAGGTCTTGCAGATTCGCTGTGGATTCTTCCTTGCCACACATTCCCTTTACTGTACACCCGGTGCCTTTTGCTGCCTCCTGGCACTGAAAACAGAACATACTCATATCGTTTTTCCTTTTTTTGATGTGGATGTTTCTTTTTTATGTGAATGAAAAAACAAAAAGAAACAGAGGTTTGGCAGAGCCGTTTGAGTGACTGCGCCCCTCGTTTTCCAATCATTATACGTTGTCGTTGAGAACAATCCTTGACCTAGGTCAAATTTAAAAAAAGAAGCAACTCCTCCTGGTTTTTTTCAAAAAAAACACGTTTTTGACGTGGATCAATTTCAAAATCAAAAATCAGGATATATTGTGGACAAGTTATTGAGCAAAATAACAAAATCAAAAATCAGTAAGATAACCGGAGCAAATTGATGAGTGTGTATTTTCAAACAACAGATAGTCTGCAGTCAATCACGGAACGTTACCCTGAAACCATTGCTGTCTTTGCCAGTAATGGTTTTCCGCAAATGGAAGATGTTGCACAGCGTGAGGTCTTTGGCAAAATGATCACTCTGGATGCCGCCTTGCAGATGAAAAACCTGAATATTCAAACCTTTCTGGCTCTGCTGAACGAAGTTATCAGTGCTGAGAGAAACAATGCCGATGCAACCCTGGCAAAGGCTGATGATAACAAGGGCTCCGGGTTACATGTTGTGGGTTTATTACCCTGTCCGGTACGGATTCCTCTGCTGGAGCAATATAAAAAATTTTCAGAAACAGTTGATTTAGGCGATATTCATACCGAATTGAAGGCCGCCAGTGTGGGGACTGACTGGGTTGCTGCTAATCTTGATGGTGCCGTTGCTGCCGACGATTTGCCGGATCTGTTTATATCTGCAGGGTTTGATCTCTTTTTTGATCTACAGAAGATTGGTCGTTTTCGGGAACAGGGCGTTTTTACTGATCTGGTGAATTATAGTGGCGAAAATTCTCTCTTTGCCGGGCGTAATCTCCAGGATCCCTCCGGTAATTATTCCATTATTTCTGTTGTTCCCGCTGTGTTCCTTGTCAATACTGCGGAGCTTGAAGGGCGCAATGCTCCGAGATCCTGGGGAGAGCTGCTCAAACCGGAGTGGGAACAGTCTGTTTCCCTGCCTGTTGGAGATTTTGATCTGTTTAATGCCATTCTTCTTAATATTCACGATGTGTATGGAGATGAAGGGGTACAAAAACTGGGAAGATCCATGCTTTCAGCAATGCATCCCGCCCAGATGATTAAGAGTAACCGTCTGAAGCAAAAGCGTCCTGCCGTTACCATTATGCCGTATTTTTTCACCAAAACGGTAAAGGAAGGCGGCACCATGGAGGCCGTCTGGCCGGAGGACGGGGCAATTATCAGCCCGATTTTTATGCTGAGCAGGAAGGAAAGAGCCAGGGAACTTCAGCCTGTCGTTGATTTTTTTGCCTCCAGAGAGGTTGGTGAAACCCTGTCCCATCAAGGATTTTTCCCATCTCTGCATCCAGACGTGGACAACAGGTTAGCCGATGATGTTCCGATGATGTGGCTTGGCTGGGACAGGATTCTGGGCAGGGATCTCTCTGCCGAGATTGCCCGTTGTGAGGAGCTGTTTAACAATGCAGCCGGGGGAGGGGAGGTATGAATCTGGTAACAGTTTCCGGGCCGCCATCATCAGGGAAGACGGCGGTCATTCTAAAAACTGCTGATACCCTGATAAAAAAAGGGGTGAAGGTGGGCGTGGTCAAGTTTGACTGCTTGACAACTGATGACGACCAGCTCTATGAAAAGGCGGGGATCCCTGTTCGTAAGGGGATTTCCGGCGCTCTCTGCCCGGATCATTATTTTGTCTCCAATATAGAGGAGGTCACCCGTTGGGGCATAAAAAATGGTTTTGATCTTCTTATCAGTGAGTCGGCGGGGTTGTGTAACCGCTGTTCTCCTTACATCAAGGAGATTGGTGCTGTCTGTGTAATAGACAATCTCAGCGGCATCAATACCCCGAAAAAGATCGGGCCGATGCTCAAAAGCGCCGACATCGTTGCCATTACTAAAGGTGATATCGTGTCTCAGGCAGAACGGGAGGTCTTTGCCAGCAGGGTGAATTCTGTTAATCCCAGGGCCGTTATTATGCATGTCAATGGCTTGACCGGTCAGGGGGCCTATGAGCTGGGAACTCTGCTCTATAAGGAAGAGGAAAATATAGAGACGGTTAAGGGGCGCAAATTACGGTTTCCCATGCCTTCGGCTCTTTGTTCCTATTGTCTTGGAGAGACCCGCATTGGCGATGAATTTCAAATGGGCAATGTACGCAAAATTAATCTGGAATCCTGATTAGTTAATAGAAATCTAAACCGTCACGGATTCAGGAGAAAACAGAAAAGCAGAAAAGCAGAAAAGAATTGATGAATACAATAAAGAACGAAATAACCCGGCTGGATATCAGGAGTCTCTTTGGGCGGTACCCCTTTCTGGATGGCTATCTCAAGGGACAGGGGCTTGAACTGCGGGGTGATGAGGGGACAACCCTTTCTATGCTGCTGGAAAACCTGGATCAGGACGAGGTTGAAGACAAGGCAATTGATGCCGAAGTTATTCTTGATGGGGTCGCTACCTATATCGAGCAGATGCTGCAGTTCCTGGGAAGCGGCGAAGACAGGACTGTCTCCGAAATTACCCTCTTTCCAGGGCAGGATAAAAGCGGTGTTCCTGAGCAATTTGAGAAACTTTCCTTTAAGCCGGGGGAGGTTGTGTGTATTGTCGGCCCCACCGGCTCCGGTAAGAGCCGATTACTGGCTGATATTGAATGGATGGCTCAGGGGGATACCCCGACAAGAAGGAAAATTTTGATAAACGGGAAGGAACCCGATCCTGAATGGCGTTTTAGTTCGTCTGATAAGCTGGTTGCCCAGCTGTCACAAAATATGAATTTTGTAATGGATCTCACCGTTGAAGAATTTATTCGCCTCCATGCAGACAGCCGGATGGTGAATACTGTTGAAGAGGTTGTGAAAAATATCATTGTTGAGGCCAACGCCCTTGCAGGGGAACAGTTTTCTCCTGATACCGCGATTACCTCGCTTTCCGGTGGGCAGTCCCGGGCATTAATGATCGCCGATACCGCCATTCTCAGCCGTTCACCTATCGTCCTTATTGATGAGATTGAGAATGCGGGGATTGACCGCAAGAAAGCTCTTAATCTATTGCTCAGCGAGGATAAAATTGTCCTGATGGCCACCCATGATCCGATGCTCGCATTGATGGGACATCGGCGGATAGTTATCAAAAACGGTGGAATTTATAAAATTATCACCACAAATGAGCGGGAGAGGGCAATTCTGGGTGATATAGAAGCACTGGACGCCAAGGTTCAGTCCATGAGACAGGTATTGCGCCAGGGCGAGTCTCTGGAGCATTTTAAATTGTAAAAAGTGGAGAAAGATTATGCATGATGGTTGCAGCGGCAGTTTTGAAAATGGAAAGCAGATAGTGGATAAGGTGCGAATGATGGGTTTTGCAGATCAGCCTACTCCAGTACCCCTGGCGGTAACTTGTGATAACTGCAAGGAGCCTTTTGAAATGGAAACCTTTGAAGCCCATTGTCCCGAGTGCGGCTGTGTTCATGGGGTTACCCCGTGCCATGCCTTTGATCCGGCAAATGTTTTCGCTGCGGGTGTCGGCTATTGATACTCCCTTTATTCCCATGGTTTTTATTTTCGGATAAGCGTGGATGTTGTGCTGGAATTTTTAGGCTTGAGACAGAGCCTGCCAGGGTGTAGAATCCCGGGAATGTTTAGGGTGCATAAATAGCTGTCAAGTTTAGAAATGTAGTTTCAATGGCTGATTATCCTTCATAACTGGTTGTAGCAGTTGCATAATTATAACATTTCCTGGAGAAAAACATGGGTGCGGGGTTGAAGAGGTTTCAACGAGTTGGTTTTACGGCATTGTCCCTGTTGACGGTGCTCAATGCAGCAAATCTTTTTGCCGGTCAGGCTCCCCCGCCGCCAATGGTCGGTTTTATTGAGGCGCAGCCTCGTTCCCTTACCCTTACTGATAATCTCCCCGGCAGGCTGGAGTCTTCCCTGGACGCTGTGGTACGGGCGCGGGTTACCGGGATTGTCGAAAAACGTCTTTTTAAGGAAGGGAGTCTGGTGAAGGAAGGGGATGTTCTCTTTACTATTGATGACCGTGCATTCAAGGCTGCCCTGCAATCAGCAAAGGGGGCTCTTGCCAAGGCGGTTGCCCGGAAAAAACTCGACGAGGCTAATGTCCTTCGCTACCGCAATCTGCTGGATTCCAAAGCAGTCTCCAGACAGGTTCTGGAACAGGCGGAGGCAACCTTTGCCGGTACCATCGCTGATATTGAGATGGCAAAGGCCGCTGTACTCAAGGCGGAGATTGATCTGGATTATGCCACAGTAACTGCCCCTATCTCCGGGTTTATCGGCCAGCAGGATGTTACTGTCGGGGCGCTTGTTTCTGCTGCCAGCGCAACGCGGATGGCCCAGATTCGGCAGATTGACCCGCTTTATGTGAATGTTCAGCAGTCCGCCTCCAAAATCCTGCAACTCAAGGAGATGATGCAGAAGCAGGAGAAGATGCTGGATGCACCCGGAATGCAGGTAAAGATCTTCCTTGACGACGGAACTCCCTATAAGTATCCGGGCAAGCTGATCTTTACCGATGTGGCGGTTAATGCCGCTACCGGCGAGGCCATGGTTCGGGCATCTGTCCCCAATCCTGACTATTTTCTGATGCCTGGGTTGTATGTGCGGGTGGAAATGCCGTTGATTACTCTTGAGGATGTCTTTCTGATTCCCCAGGGGGCTGTAACCCGTGGCGATCAGGGAGATATTCTTTTTGTGCTCAATGATGACGGAACCTTTACCCCGCGGCCGGTACAAATTGCCCGCTCCTGGGAGAATAACTGGATTGTTACCGAAGGCCTTCAGGCTGGGGAAAAGGTCATTGTTGACGGGATGCTTAAAGTGCAGATGATGCATGCGAAAAAAGTTACTCCCATCCCTTTGCAAGAACTGCAAAATGCCTCAAGCCAGCCGCCTGTCAAGGCTCAATAGGGGGGAATATCATGGCAAGATTTTTTATTGACAGGCCAGTCTTTGCCTGGGTTGTTGCTCTTTTTATTATTCTCTCCGGGGTGGTTACCGCCTTCTTTTTACCCATAGCTCAGTATCCGCCGGTGGCTGCGCCGGCAATCACCATTCAGGTGAGTTATCCGGGAGCCAGTGCGGAGACCTTGCAGGAAACTGTCCTCTCCATTATCGAGCGGGAAGTCAATACCGTAGAAGGACTTGATTATATCGAAAGCATTGCCAATGCCAACGGTTCGGGCAGTATTACGCTTACATTCACCAGCGGTACAGATGAGAATATGGCCCAGGTCAATGTCCAGAATCTGCTGAAAAATGCCGAGCCCAGGCTGCCGGAAGTTGTTCGCTCCATGGGTATTGGTGTCAGAAAGAGCAGGTCAAACTTCCTGCTTTTTGTCTGCGTCTATTCTGCCTCCGATTCGTTGACCAAGCTCCAGGTTTCTGACTATGTCATGCGTAATATCCGTCCGGCACTGCAACGTATTGAGGGTATGGGGAATGTCCAGGTGTTTTCCGCCGAGCCGGGGATGCGTATCTGGCTTGATCCTGAAAAAATGCGGAGCTACGGCCTTTCTTCCGGGGAGATCGCGGCTGCTGTCCGCTCCCAGAATATCCAGATCTCTGCAGGAACCATTGGTGCCGCACCCCTTGTTCCCGGACAGATGATTAGCGCAACAATCAATGCCCCCGGACAGTTGAAGACCGTGGAGGAGTTTGAAAATATTATCGTCAAGAGTGAGACCTCCGGGGCGGCTGTCCGCTTGAGGGATGTCGCCAGGGTCGAGCTTGGTTCGGAAAATTTTGCGACTTCTGCCCGCTTGAACGGCAAGCCTATGGTGGGTATCGGTATCCAGCTCTCAACCTCAGGTAATGCAGTGGCTGTTGCCAGCGAGACCTTTGCTGTCATGGAGGAACTTGCCAGATATTTCCCGGAAGGAATGGAGTGGCAGGTTCCCTACGATTCATCAACCTTTGTCCGGCTTTCCATTGAAGGAGTTGTCCGTACGCTGGGAGAGGCCGTCCTTCTGGTGGTGCTGGTTATGCTTCTTTTTCTGCAGAATATCCGCTACACCATTATCCCTGCTCTGGTGGTTCCTGTCTCGCTTCTGGGGGCGGTTTCGATTATGGCGCTTTTCGGCTTGTCTTTTAATGTCCTGACCATGTTTGCCATGGTACTGGTCATTGGTATTGTGGTGGATGATGCCATTGTGGTGGTGGAAAATGTGGAGCGGCTGATGGACGAGGAAGGGCTTTCCCCCAGGGAAGCTGCCCACAAGGGGATGCGACAGATCAGCGGCGCGGTAATCGGAATTACTGTTGTTCTGGTGTCGGTATTTGTCCCGCTGGCCTTTTTCCCCGGTGCAACAGGGAATATTTATCGACAGTTTTCGCTGGTGATGATGGGAGCGATCTTTTTTTCCGCGTTTCTCGCCCTCTCTCTTACTCCTGCTCTCTGTGCAACCCTCCTGAAACCGGTAAAAAAAGATCAGCGAAAAAACTGGTTCTTTACCGGGTTTAATACCTGCTTTCGCTGGATTACAGCAAAATATCATACCGCTCTGCGTGTGGTTGTGCGCAGGAGTTATGTGATGCTGTTGTTTTTTCTGCTGATAACGGGGGCGGCTGGCTGGCTGTATACGCAGATGCCCACCTCATTTTTACCAAGGGAAGATCAGGGATATATCATTGTTAATGTGCAACTGCCGCCCGGTGCAAGCCGGGAGCGGACGGTAAAAGTGATGCAGCAGATGGAGGAGATCGCCTTGCTGCAGCCGGAAACGGATAATGTCGTTTCCATTGTCGGCTTCTCCTTCAGCGGTCAGGGCCCCAATATGGGGCTTGCCTTTGTCCCGTTGAAGCCCTGGGATCAGCGCATGGGGCCGGGCCAGAGCGCCTCTGCCTTTGCCCGTCGGCTTATGGGCCTGTTTTTTCCTATTCGTGACGCTTTTCTCTTTGCCATTGATCCGCCGCCAATTCCTGAACTTGGCAACGCTTCCGGTTTCAATCTTCGGCTGGAGGATCGTGGCGGCCTTGGTCATGATGCCCTTATCAACGCCCGCAATATGTTATTGGGGCTGGCGGCTCAGAGCCCGGTGTTGACTGGTGTCCGCCCCTCTGGGGTCGAGGATGCGTCACAGCTCTCTCTTGCCATTAATCGTGATACCGCCTACGCCAAAGGAGTGCCCATAAGCAATATCAATGAAACTCTCTCGGGAATGCTCTCCTCTTCTTATCTTGGTGATTTTCTCAATAAGGGGCGGATGCAGCGGGTGATGATGATGGCCGATGCCGCTTTTCGTATGCAGCCGGAGGATTTGAAAGGTTTTACCGCGTATACCACCGATGGCAAGGAGGTCCCGTTATCGGAGCTTGTCAGCCTGAGCTGGGAGACCGGGCCGATGCAGGCTCGTAACTATAACGGGTTTCCTGCAGCAGCTATTCAGGGTGCGGCTGCTCCCGGCCATAGCAGCGGACAGGCCATGGCGGTTATGGAAGGGCTGTTGAAAAAATTACCCAAAGGCTTTGCCATAGAATGGACGGGGCAGTCCCTTGAGGAAGTTCGGGCGGGGTCTATGTCTCTTTATCTCTATGGCTTTGCGATTATCTCTGTCTTTCTTTGTCTGGCGGCACTTTACGAGAGCTGGAGTATTCCGCTTTCCGTTTTGCTGGTGGTGCCCCTCGGCTTTTTGGGTATTGTTGTCGGTACCCTGTTGCGGGGCATGGCCAATGATGTCTATTTTCAGGTAGGAATGATAACCGTTATTGGCCTTTCTGCCAAAAATGCTATCCTTATTGTTGAGTTTGCCAGGGATCTGGAAAAAGAGGGCAGACGGCTGATTCCAGCGGTGCTTACCGCCGCACGGCTGCGTTACCGTCCCATTATTATGACCTCGCTGGCTTTTATTGCCGGTGTTCTGCCGCTGTTTTTTGCCAGCGGGGCAAGTTCTGCCAGCCAGCGGGCGATTGGCACAGCGGTATTTTCCGGCATGGTCTCTGCCACCCTGTTATCGGTGATGTTTGTACCCGTGTTTTATATATTTATGCGGCGGATTTTCGGTGGAGGAGATTCCTGAAACATTTTTCACTGCTGTTTCCAGAATTTTTCATATTCCCTTCATAGCTGTTTCATTTGTGAACGTTATCTTTTTGCTGAAGATGGCTGGTTTGTATCCATAATAAAACGAAACGACTATGAAGGAGGAAAAATGAAAAAATCACTACTGCTTTTATGCTGGTTGATAGCTGTTCTGCCTGCCTCATCGGGGCTGGCATTTGAGGATAGCGCACAAGACCGGAGCCTGTCTCCCTATTTTTATATCGAAAATAAAGATTCAGGAGTTGAGAACTTTCCTTTAAAAAGCACAGCTGTGCAGGTGGACATTACCGGAGTAATAGCCGATGTTACTGTCAGACAAAGCTATGCCAATATGGGAGGCGAGGTAATACACGGTAAATATATCTTCCCAGGTTCCACCAGGGCCGCTGTCCACGGGATGACCATGACCATTGGCGAGAAGGTGATACATGCCAGGGTGAAAGAAAAGGAAGAGGCCCGCAAGACCTTTGCTGCCGCCAAAAAGCAGGGTAAAAATGCAGCCCTGCTGGAGCAGCAGCGGCCAAATGTTTTCAGCATGAATGTGGCCAATATCATGCCGGGGGATACGGTGATTGTGGAATTGAAGTACACGGAACTTCTTGTCCCGACTGATGGAATCTACGAGTTTGTTTATCCTGCGGTCGTTGGGCCAAGATATTCTTCCGACGCTGAGGGCCGTGATGGCCGTGTTGAAAACTGGGTTGCAAATCCATATCTTGTGGAGGGCAGCGAACCGCATACCGAGTTCACCATTTCTGTAAATCTGTCCACCGGGCTGAAACTATGGGAGGTGAACTGTCCTACCCATGATATCATTGTCGCTTATCAGGGCGAATCCAGGGCTACGGCGAAACTCAAGGATCCAGCACAGTTTGGGGGAGATCGTGACTACGTCCTGCAATACCGTCTCGCTGGAAAACAGATTTCATCCGGGGTTATCCTGGAAAAAGGCGAAGGGGAGAATTTTTTTCTGCTGATGGCGCAACCCCCTGATACCGTAACTCCTGACATTCTTCCACCACGGGAATACAGTTTTGTTATCGATGTTTCCGGATCCATGCATGGATTTCCTCTGGATACTGCAAAAAAACTGGTTAAAGATCTGCTAACCGGACTCAGACCCACTGATGTCTTTAATATTCTGTTCTTTGCCGGTGATTCCAGGGTCATGTCTCCCACGCCGCTTCCTGCGGTTGAAGAAAATATCAATCAGGCTCTGCAAATGCTTGAAAATGCTGATGGAGGCGGCGGTACCGAGCTGGTAAGTGCTATGAAAAGGGCAATGGAGCTGCCTCGAAAAGAGGGAGTTTCCAGGACTCTTGTGGTTGTTACTGACGGATACATAAGTGCAGAAAAAGAGACTTTTGCCCAGATTCAGGACAATCTGGATCATACCAATGTTTTTGCCTTTGGTGTCGGCAGCAGCGTGAATCGCTATCTGATCGAGGGGATTGCAAAGTCCGGCCAGGGGGAGCCTTTTGTTGTCCTGCATCCCGGTGAGGCTGAAGCTGCGGTGCAGAAATTTCAGCAATATATTAAGGCTCCTGTTCTGACCGATATAGAGCTGGATATTGAAGGTCTGGAGATTTACGGTATTGAGCCGCCAAAAATTCCTGATCTCTTCGCCAGGCGACCGATCATTGTCTTTGGAAAATGGAAGGGCAACCAGCAGGGTACGATAACAATTACCGGAAAAAATGGAGCGGGAGAATATAGAAAAAGTTTCTCTTTCCAGGAAGCTGCAATTGAAGAGTCGTCCCACGCCCTTGCTTATCTCTGGGCTCGGTCAAAAATCGCCCGGCTCTCTGATTATAACCCCAGAGCGATGAATCCAGACAGAAAGGATGAAATTACCAGGCTCGGACTAGACTATAATCTTCTTACTTCCTACACCTCCTTTGTTGCCGTCGCTGAAGAGATTCGCAATCCCGGTGGGGAAGGACAGAATATCAAACAGCCCCTTGTCCTGCCTCAGGGTGTTTCCAATATGGCGGTGGGATATACAATGAACAACGTGCCGGAGCCGGAACTGACTGTTATGGTCCTGCTTTTTCTGGCCGTGGTGGTATTCTGCCTGGTATACCAGCGGAGGCTGGTTATGAAGGGAAGGAAATAGAAATGGAAAGAAGGCTGCTGCATATAAAACTGGCCTCTGTTTTCATTATACTAACCCTGGCGTATCTGCTGAAAAGTATATACAGCCAGGGAAACAGCGAGACTCTGGGCTGGCTTCTTGCGCCCACCGCCGCGCTGGTTGAGTTGTTTACCGGAATCCCCTTTGTCTGTGAGGCGGGGACAGGATGGGTAAATTACCATCATCATGTGGCTATTGTACCATCGTGTGCGGGGGGGAATTTTCTGATTATTCTTTTTTGTCTGCTGTCCTTGCACTGTGTTTATGCCTTACGGCGGATGCCGTCTGTAAAATACCTCTTTCCTGCTATCGTGCTGTCACTGGTATTTGCCTACGGTGCAACACTGCTGGTGAACAGTGCGCGGATCCGGGTCTCCATAATTTTATACGGGGCAGACATTTATAAGGGCTGGCTTACCCCGGAGCTGGTGCATCGCGTTGCCGGCATTGTCATCTATTACCTTTCCCTTTTGGGCTGTTATACCTTGCTTTTGATGTTTCTGCAAAAGGCGGCCGGACAAGGAGCTGGTTCTTTTCGTTTATTGAATGGGGGAGTTCTCCTGGTACCGCTGCTCTGCTATCTGCTGTTTACGGTGGGTGTGCCGCTGGTACGTTCTACCGGGATAAGAGATCCAGAGCAGTTTGTCTATCATGCGTTAACTGTTGTGGGAGTGAGCGTCGGGTGCACTGTTGTCTTGTTGCTTGGCCGCTGTCTTTTCAGGCAGTTGATGGGTCGCCAGGTACCGAGGTGATTTCCAGAACAGGACATTTTATTCTTACCGGGGGGACGATGACACGCTGATTCCTTTGGCTGAATAGACAGGCTGTCGGTCAAGAGGGTTCCGACTTGTTTTCCTTTTGTGCTTGTATTATGATTAATACAATGTAATACATGCAAATTTTGGAGGTTTTCAATGAGCTTAACTGTCAGATTGTCAGATGAATTAAATTCTCGTTTGTCTTCCTTAGCCCAACAAACAGGCAGATCAAAAAGTTACTATGTTCGAAAGGCTATAGAAGATAAGCTGGATGATTTTGAGGATTTATACCTTGGACTTGCAGTTTTGGAGGATGTTAGAACCGGAAGGGAAAAACTATTAACCTCTGAGGAAATGTGGGATGGTCTGGACGGTTAAATACACCATCAGTTTTCAAAAAAACGTCCAGAAACTGGATAGATCAGTTCAGAAGAAAATAAAATGTTTTTTTGAGCAAACTGAACTTATAGAAAATCCAAGGCAAAAAGGGAAACCACTAACAGCAAATTTATCCGGTCTTTGGCGTTATCGTATTGAAGATTATCGAATTATTTGCGAAATCCAGGATAGCGAAATGATTGTTTTGGCGTTGCGGGTTGGCCATAGAGATAAGGTGTATAAAAAATCTTTCACCTGAATCGGGAAGAAAATACTATGACCAAACCAAAAATTCTTGTTGTTGAAGACGAGCGGGCTATAGCCGAGACAATTGAATATGCCCTGGAGACGGACGGTTTTAAGGTTCATTGTCTCTATACCGGGATGGAGACCCTGCCGTTGCTGCAAAGGGAATCTATTGCTCTTATCATCCTCGATATCGGTCTGCCGGATATCAGCGGGATAGAGCTTTGTAAACAGATCAGGGAAGAGTCTTCTGTTCCGGTAATTTTTCTCACCGCACGCTCCGGGGAAATTGACCGGGTGGTGGGGCTTGAGATCGGGGCCGATGATTATGTGGTGAAACCTTTCAGCCCCCGCGAGCTGACAGCACGGGTGAAGGCGGTTCTTCGGCGTACCCATGGCGGTATTGTCAGGGAAAGTGGGGGCGGTGGCATCTTTGAGATTGACGACGGCAGGCGGGAGATTCTTTACTGCGGAAGTCTTCTGGAATTATCGCGTTACGAATATAATATCCTTGCTGTTTTTATTAACAGCCCCGGCAGGGTATTTAGCCGGGAGCAATTGATGGAACAGGCCTGGGAAGAGCCGGAAGCGAGTATGGACCGGACGGTGGATGCCCATATAAAAAATTTGCGGGCAAAACTCAGGCAGGTAAAACCCGGCAGCGATCCCATTGTGACCCATCGAGGAATCGGCTATGCACTGCGGTTATCCTGAAAATGGAGGCCGTACGACCCAGCATGGCTGAGTCATAAAAATGATACCACTACGCTGTTATGAAGATCAGCACCAAAATATTTCTCTGCTATCTGCTAATAAATGCGGTCTGTTTTTACTATCCCTTTAACTGGGTTCTGGACAGCATGAGAACCCGGTATCTTGAGGGTGTGGAAGACCCGCTTGTAGACCAGGCAAATACCCTTGCAGCCCTTGTTGAATATGAGCTGGAGCAGGGGACGTTTGATCCGCAGCTCTGGGGTGAGATTTTTAACCGGGCATACAGGAGAGCCGTTGATGCCAGGATCTATAAATTGCTGAAACAAAAAGTTGATGAGACCTTGTATATCACCGACAGCAAGGGCGTGGTCATTTTTCATTCCGAAAATCCTGAAATAATCGGTGCAGACTATTCTAACTGGCGTGATGTTACCAGAACCTTGAGGGGAGAATATGGGGCGCGTACTACCAGGCTGGAAGGTGGACCCGAGGACGTCTCTGTGCTCTATGTTGCCGCGCCCATTATCCTTGAAGGAAAGATCGCGGGGGTATTGACCATAGGCAAGCCTACAACCAATATTACCTGGTTTGTCGAGCAGGCAAAATATCAAATTATTGTAATGTCGCTTCTTTCTTTGCTGGCAGCCGGGATTCTGAGCTATTTCCTCTCCCGCTGGATAACTGTTCCTGTTAATCGACTTACCCGCTATGCCAGGCTGGTGAAAGATGGTCAGCGAACGGATTTTCCAAAGCTGGGTAAGGGTGAGGTCGGCGAAATGGGGGATGCCTTAAAGGAAATGAAGGACGCCCTGGACGGCAAGCAATATGTGGAGCAGTATATACAGAATCTGACTCACGAGATAAAGAGCCCGCTTTCGGCAATACGAGGTGCTGCCGAGCTGCTTGCTGAATCCATGGGCGAGCAGCATCGGGAAAAATTCCTGAAAAATATCAAAAACGAATCTCTGCGTATTCAGGATGTCATTGACCGAATGCTGGCTCTTTCGACCCTTGAATCCCGGTCCGAGTTGACGGTTATGGGGCCGGTTGACGTAAAGGCACTGGTGCAGACCGTCGTGGAGAGTTTTGAGCCGGTCTTTTCGTTAAAAAATATTGGTTCTGAGGTTGTTGTCCAGGAGGAGCTGGTGATTACTGGAGATTCCTTTCTGCTTCATCAAGCCCTGGCAAATCTGATTCAGAATTCGGTCGATTTTAGTCTGGCTGGGGGGAAAGTTTCTGTTTGTGCCAGGCAGAAGGACGATACTGTCAGAATATCCGTGTGTGATCAGGGAACGGGGATAGCCTCTTTTGCCGAAAATAAAATTTTTGAAAAATTTTTCTCTCTTCAGCGTCCCGACACCGGACAGAAAAGTACAGGTCTTGGTCTGAATTTTGTCCGCCAGGTTGCCTTGCTGCATGGGGGAAATGTGGTACTTGAAAACAGGGCAGGGGGAGGCGTTGAAGCGGTATTGACATTTCCTGTGAGCCTTACCTGACAAGCACTCATCCGTGATTTGCTGTAATGCTCTGCGGTCTGTTACAGAAATTTTACAGCATTTTTGAATGCTTATTGACACCGGGACTCCTTGGAGACCATAATATCAAGAATGATTTTGTCTGTTTCTATCATCCCGCTGGAGCCAAGTCTGCCAAGATTCTGAATACAGGTCTCAAGATCATCGTTAAGGATGCCGTCTTTTCCGGGAACCGAGATACCCTTCATCCCAAGAAGAGCGGCGTTGACCCCGGATTCTACAGCGGTGGCTACCTTCAGGGCGCAGGAGGTTTTGGCTCCGTCACATATCATTCCCGAAATGGAGCCAACCATATTCTTTATCGTGTGAGTAATTTCCGGCATTCCTCCGCCAAGAAGCATGGCAATGCCGCAGGCAGAACCGCTTGCAGCCAGAATCACCCCGCAAAGTGCAGACAGGCGGCCAAGATAATGTTTCAGATGAATGGTCGTAAGATGGGACATGATCAGGGCGCGGGCCAGCTTTTCGTCATCTGCATCCAGCCGTCTGGCAAATGCCACCACGGGCAAGGTTGCGGTAATGCCCTGGTTGCCGCTGCCGGAATTACTCATTATTGGCTCTTTTATCCCGTCCATACGGGCATCTGATGCGGCTGCTGCCAGTTTTGTGGCAAAAGAAGTGATGTCGTCTGAGCGGAGACCGCGGACAATGTCACTCTCCATGGACGATCCGACATTCAGGCCCCAATTCCCTGCCATGCCGGCTTCAGCAACCTTGATGTTGAGTCGGGCCGATTCGAGGATAAATTCAATCATCCCATACGGTGCGTTAATGGCAAATTCATGAATGGACTCCATATTCATTGGCCACGCCGATTCGTCCCTGCTTTCTCCCGGCCATGGTGCAGTAAATATCGTCTCTCCATTTCGTTCAACATGGACGATGGCTGCATGTTCGCGGATGATAACACAGCATGCCGAGTCTTTGTCTGCAGTAACCTTAACTTCCGCGTAGATAAGCTCATCGGTGTCATGAAGTTGCACACTTACCTGTCCTGCATTTATCATCTCTTTTGCCTGAGTCACCTGTCTGTCGGTAATGTCTCTAAGCACCTCAAGTTTAAGTCTGGAATTTCCTCCAAGCGCCCCTACAGCGGCGGCGATATCAAGCCCCGTCATGCCTGTCCCGGGAACAGCAACACCCATACCGTTTTTATAGAGATTGGCGCTGACGTGGGCATAAATTTTTTCAGGTTTTTTGCCTAGTGCCTCGACTGCCCGTGCTGCTGCCAGGGCAAGACAGACCGGCTCTGTGCAGCCAAGTGCCGGTACAACTTCACGCTTGATGAACTCAAGATATGTGTTCCATTCCTGTTTTATCATAATAATATCAATTAGTTTTAATAGTATTTTTAATAACGGTAACCCTTGGGTTACGGGATCTGAATCGTCTTTGCTTGTGTTGTCTCCGTTAGATAACGATAATTAGCCGAATCTAAAAAAATATTTGTCAAAGGAGGCGTTTTTATAATAAGGCTTTTACCGGCAATTGCCCTGAATATTTTTTAGAAAATGAATTGATATTCATTTTCTAAATTGATATACCAATCATATAGTCTGTGGTAGGGAAAAAAGACCATTTTTTATTTTCCTGACATAATCTTCCACACGACAGAAGCCAGCTGTTTTTTTATGGGTATCGTTGAAACTACGATAATTTTTTGGGGATTATCCACATAAAATTAGCGGTTCTCAGGGTGCATAAAAATGAAAAAAATTAGTTTCAAGATTGGGTTACTGGCGATTCTCAGTGCTTTGATACCTCTGATTGTTAGTGGTGTCGTGATGTATGTCAAAATGACAAGGCTTGCGATTAATGATCAGATAGATCAGGCGAAGGAGGTTGTTTTTAACGGCAGACAGCAAATTTTGTCTGAATTTGAAAAATCAAAAATTATCGTAAACCTTATGGCGGAGGTTGTAGAGAAATGGGGACCGGAAGACGGTTTTCGCCTGTTTTCTTCCCTGGTTACCCCAGGCTCTGACTACCTTTTTGCCTATATGGGAATGGAGAAGGATGGGAGTCTTGCTATTGCTCCGAAAGCAGATCTTCCTGATGGTTATGATGCGAGAAAAAGGAGCTGGTATACTACCGCAAGCGCCGTTGAACCAAAGGTTTCCGAGCCGTATGCCGATATGGCTACGGGCATATCCTGTGTAACAGTCTGCAGGGAAGTCTACAGGGATGGTAAAAAACTGGGAGTCGTTGCCCTTGATGTCAACCTGGCGGCTTTCTCGGAAAAAATTGCAAAATTGCGAATCGGCGAGACCGGTGCAGTTTTTTTAATTCATAATAACGAGAGTATTTTAGCCCATGCTGACAAGGCACTGGTTGGCCGGAAAATCAGTTCACAACAACCGGAGCTTAAGAAAGCCCTGCATTTGAAAAATGGTCTGTTTGATTATACTGACAACGATGGTGAGCGCTTTCTGTTTGTGGAATCGTTGACCGAGGATGGTTGGACAATCGGGGGTGGAACCCTTTATTCAGAAATAATTGAACCGGTGATCGAGTTGGAGGTTTTGATTTTCATTGTGTCCGTGGCCGTGCTGATTTTGGTTCTTTTGGTAACCTTTTTTATCAGTCGTTCTATTTCAAGGCCGATTATTGCCTGCGTTGAATTTGCGGAGGCCATGGCAAAAGGGGATCTGCGAAGTCGGATGAATTCAGGAGTAAGGGATGAAACCGGAATTCTGGCGGCGGCCCTTAACAGGATGTCGGAAAATCTGGGTAATATGGTTGGTGATATTGTTCAGGCTACAAGGACTTTAAGCGGAGCCTCTTCGGCTCTTTCCACTATTTCCTCCGGGCTGGCTGAAAATGCTGAACAGACTACAGAAAAGGCTGTCCTTGTAGCTTCTGCAGCTGAGCAGATGAACGCAAATATGAGTTCGGTTTCCGCTGCTTCCGAAGAAACAGCTGTAAACGTGAATATGGTTGCCGCAGCTGCCGAAGAAATGACTGCGACAATCTCGGAGATTGCTGGAAATTCTGACAAGACAAAGCGTATAACGGAAAAGGCGGTAACCCGCTCGGAGAGGGCATCCAGACAGATTGATGAGCTTGGCCAGGCTGCACTCCAGATTGGAAAGGTTACGGAAACAATTACCGAAATTTCCGAGCAGACCAACCTGCTTGCCCTCAATGCAACCATTGAAGCGGCAAGGGCAGGGGAAGCTGGTAAAGGCTTTGCCGTTGTTGCTAATGAAATTAAGGATCTGGCGCGGCAGACCTCTGAGGCAACCGGGGAAATTCGAGAAAAAATTGAGGGGATTCAGGCTGCGAGCTCCAGTTCTGTCAAGGATATCAAGGAGGTTGCGAGTATCATTAAGGAAGCAAACGAAATGGTTTCTGAAGTATCCCATGCTGTTGACGAACAGGCCAATACCACTCAGGAAATTGCGGGTAATGTTACCCAGGCATCCCAGGGTATTGGAGAGGTCAACGAGCATGTTTCACAAGTCTCAACTGTGGCTGACAAGGTTGCAGCTGATATTACCGAAGTTGGTAAGGCCGCCCGGAAAATGAACGATAGCAGTAAAAGTATTAATGACAGTTCTAACGATCTTGAAGTGCTGGCAGGACGACTTACCGAGCTGGTGGGGCGGTTTAAACTATAAAGGATTCTTTTACCGACCCTTTCTATAAATACTCTTGAAAGCCTCCACACCCTCGATGAGGGTATGGGGGCTTTTATCATTTTTTTGTTTTTGTGTTGATATTTCTTATGGATATAATAAAAGACTTCGCAAATACGTATAGAGTGTACCCGAATTTCATCAGCGATGTTCATGAGATATAGAAATTCAAAAAAAGGATAGAACCAATGACGATGATACTTGTAGACAAACCGTATGTGAGCGGGTTTTTAAAAGAGACCGCCCAAAAATATAATCTGCCGGTGCTGGCGACCAGTAATCCTGAAAATCTTGGCCTGAGTAATGAGCCCTTTTTGAAAAACAGCGAGCAGGCACTGGGGCTGCTGGATAGAGAAGAGCCGATTATTTACACAAATTCTGAAAATACCCTTGAGTGGATCTCCCGTAATCTTGGGCATACTCCGCTGCCGGCCAGAATTGAAATCTTTAAGAATAAGGTAAAATTTCGGCAGGCGATGAAACCGCTTTTCCCTGATTTTTATTTTCAGGAGATTGCCCTGTCTGAACTTGGCAGCATTGATACTGGAAAGATTCCCCTGCCTTGTATCATAAAGCCAAGTATTGGCTTTTTCAGCATTGGGGTTTATAAGGTCTCCCGCCGGCAGCAGTGGCCGGAAATAATACAATTGCTCCAGAAGGAGATGGGCTCTGCCGCTCCCGCCGACTACCCAAAGGAAGTGGTAGATACGACAAAATTTATTATTGAAGAGTGTATCGAAGGGGATGAATATGCCGTTGATGCGTATTTTGATAACGACGGAAAACCCGTGGTTATGAATATTCATCAGCATTATTTTTCTTCAGCCGAAGATGTCAGTGACCGTGTTTACGTCTCGTCCAGGGAGATTATTGAAAGTCAGCTTGGAGATGTCACACGCTTTCTGGAAAATGTCGGCAAACTCACCAATACCCGTAATTTCCCTGTCCATATCGAATTGCGCAAAACTGCTGCTGGTGTCATCTGCCCGATTGAAGTCAACCCTCTGCGATTCGGTGGCTGGTGTACCACTGGTGACGCAACCGCTTTGGCCTATGGCTTTAACCCCTATCAGTATTATTTTGAAAAGCGTCAGCCTGACTGGGATGCGCTGCTTGAAGGAAAGGAAGGAAAGCTTTATGGAATGATTGTCCTTGATAATTCCACAGGAAGACAGGCAGCAGAAATCAAAAAATTTGATTATGACAAGCTCTTGACCAAATTTAAAAACCCCCTTGAGCTGCGAAAGATAGACTACCACGAATATCCGGTTTTCGGTATTCTCTACACTGAGACGGAAAGAGAAAACATCGCGGAACTGGATTATATTCTCAGTTCGGATCTAAATGAATTTGTCGAATAAAAGAGTATCCAGCTCCCTGCTGGAAATCATCCTGGCAGGGAGCTGGAGGAGCAGAAAATAGACTATTTCTTAGCTGCCCATCATCATTGGCAGGAAGGTCACAATTTCCGGAATTGCCACAATAATTGCCAACGAAGCCAGCAGTAACAGGAAGAAGGGCAGGGCAGCGTAGGCAATCCTCAGGATATTAACCCCGGTCAAGCCCTGAATAACAAAGAGGTTAAATCCCACCGGCGGGGTGATTTGTGACATCTCAACCACGATAACCACAAAGATTCCAAACCAGAGAGGGTCTATCCCCGCCTGTTCCACCATGGGCATGATTACCGAGGTGGTCAGCACCACCACAGAGATTCCATCCAGAAAACAGCCAAGAACGATAAAAAATATGGTCAAGGCTCCAAGCAGGGCGTAGTGGGAGAGCCCCAGCTCGCCAATCCAGCTTGCCAGCATCTTGGGGATGCCGGTAAAGCCCATGGCGACTGTGAGAAAGGCAGCTCCTGCCAGGATAAAGGCGATCATGCATGAGGTACGTGTTGCCCCAAGAAGCCCCTCAATAAAGGTCTCTTTGGTCAGACTTCCGGTAACTTTGGAGAGGAATAACGCCAGCAGCACTCCAACGGCTGCGGCATCGGTGGGGGAGGCAATACCGGCATAAATGGAGCCAAGTACCCCGCCAATCAGCAGTACCACCGGGAGCAAGCGTTTGGTACCGTTCAGCTTTTGCTGGAGGGTGTATTCCTGTTTTTCAGTGGGAATTTTATTCTTGTTCAGCAGAGACCAGAGAACAACATAGCCAATAAACATACATACCAGAAGGATTCCGGGAAACACTCCACTGATAAAAAGCCTGGCAATAGACTGCTCGGTGGCTACACCATAAACAATCAGGATAATTGATGGTGGGATAAGCAGGCCAAGGGTCGCCGAACCAGCCAGGGTCCCGAAGATCATATTCTGCGGGTATCCCCGCTCGGTAAGCTCCGGGATAGACATCTTGCCAATCGTGGCCGCTGTTGCTGCCGAAGAGCCGGAGACGGCGGCAAAAATTCCGCAGCCAAGGACATTTACGTGGAGCAGCCTTCCGGGCAGATGGGTCAACCAGGGTGCCAGCCCCTCGAACATATCCTCCGAGAGCCGTGAGCGGAACAGAATTTCTCCCATCCAGATGAAAAGAGGCAGGGCGGCAAGGGCCCAGCTATTACTCGCACCCCAGACCGTTGTCGCCAGCACGTTTCCCACCGGGGCTCCGGTAAAACACATCATGCCGATCATGCCCACGCCCATCAGGGAAAACGCGACCCAGATGCCGCTGCCAAGCAAAGCGAAAAGCAATACCAGCAGGAAGATGGTCATAGTAACTTCTGTCATAATATCTCTCCTTAATTTTCCTGGGGGTACTGACTATCCCGGATATTTCATCAGTTCAGGCGGCGTCAGGTTCGAGGTTTTTTGTATTACGTCATAGTAAACTATACGTAATGCAAAACACTGAAGAAGATGGCGCTGGCTGGACTGACCTTTGGTGAATACTTTGGATATTTAAAAACTGTTATTTCTTCCGTGTAGTGTGTTGGGATATAAATATTTTTTTAAAATTTGACATAATGTTCATGAAATATCCGGGCTATAGCTGATGGTACCGCCTTTAAACAGGGTGACAAGATCATCAACCAGGGAAATGGAGAGAATAACCAGACCAAGGAGCATGGCGGATTGTGGTATCCACAGAGGTACCGCAATCATACCTGGGGAGAGATCGTTGTAGATAAAACTCTCGTACACCAGATACCCGGTATAACAGGAAAAATAGATCGTGGCTGTGGCTGCAAAGAGCAGGCACCAGCCCTCGGCGAACTTCTTTAGTTTTGGCGGGAAATGGGAAAACAAGAGGGTCACCCGGATATGTGCTCCGCTGCGCATGGTGTATGCCAAGGCAAGAAAGGATGAGCCTGCCAGAAAGAAGCCGGTAAAATCGGAATAGGAGGGAATGGTAAGGCCCACTGCCGTTCCCGTCACCATAGCGCTGACGCGGTCAATGGTGTTGAGTCCCACCTGGCATACAACCAGCAGGCAGATGATAAGCAGGAAAGCGGCCGCCAGCCAGCCGCTTCCTGTGTACAACGCATTAAGTGATTTTCGTAACATGATGGGACGAGATTAGTTCTGATATGCCTTGAGAAGTTCGCTGCCTTCTGCGCCAGCCTCTTTTTCCCATTCGCCAACGATAGCGGTACCAACATCTTTCAGACCTTTCATCAGTTCCGGGCTTGGGGTAACGATCTTCATGCCGTTATCTTTCATGATCTTGATTTTCTCGGCAGTTTCCTTCTTGCTCATCTCCCATCCACGTTTTTCAGCGGCGGCTGCGGCTTCAAGAACTGCCTCCTGAGCCTTTTTATCCAGACGACGGAAGGCTCTCTTGTTGACAACAACCACGTTCTTGGGCAGCCACGCCTGAATATCGGTGAAATCGGTAACAAAATCCCAGGCCTTGGAGTTTGCACCAGTGGATGGAGAGGTGATCATCGCGTCTACCCGACCGGTGGAAAATGCCTGGGGAATATCAGGAACTTCAACCTGGGTTGGTGCCGCGCCCAGTTTGTTAGCCAATTTTTCGAGGGTGGCGTTATAGGTTCTGAATTTAATGCCTTTAATGTCATTAACAGTGTTGACGGCCTTTTTGGTATAAAGCCCTTGTGGTGGCCAGGGGACGGAAAACAGCGGCATAAGCCCCTGCTTATCGAGTAATTTTTTAACAATTGGTTTTTGTGCCGCCCAAAGCTTTGCCGCTTCATCATAGTTGGTGGCAAGGAATGGCTGGGAGTCCGCAGCAAAAACAGCGTGCTCATTTCCCAGAAGCGACATAAAAAATTCACCGGCAGGGACCTGGCCTCCACGAACCGCATTCTTTATTTCCGGGTGCTTGAACAGGGAGCCTGCAGTATGGAGTTTGATGACCAGTTCTCCTCCGGTGGCTTTCTCGACATCGGTAGCAAACTGGGCAATGTTCTTGGTATGAAAGGTTGCATCAGGATATGGGGTGGGCATATCCCAGGAAGTCGCTGCGTAGGTGGTTGCCGCAAGTGGTGCGCAGAGAGCAAGCGTAGTGAGGGCGGAAAAGAGCTTCTTTGTGAAGGTAGACATTCTGTATCTCCTTTATTGACGGGTTGTAATAAGATATCCTGAACAATCGTTTTTTCTGATTGTTCAAGAACCACAAGATGTTGCTGATACGTATTTTCCAGCCGAAAAGTACGGAACTTTTGAGGTGTAATACACAGTTTTATGCAAATAACCGTATAATTATGTCTGCTGACTTTACTGTTTTCCTGAAATTATATCAAGCAGATAACGAAAAACCCTATGTTCTTTCTGCCATGTGGCGCTGTGCTTTTTATACCGTCTTTATTGGTTGCTTTACAGGATGGCTTCTTGTTATCTTTCTGCAAGTGTATTTACCGGTTGAGCTCTGTTTTAGTCTCTCCGTTTTTTGAAGAAAAATGAATTTTAGTGACTTACCCCTCAATTCCTGTCATAAAAAACAAGAAATTACTTGAGGTGTAAGCCCCCTCGGATTGCGGGTTTTCTGCGTTAGTGGTGAGCCTGAATAGTAACTTTGTCTCACTTTTTTCCTTGAAACAATGCCTTATGAATAATCAGGCTCTAAACCATCACGGACTCAGGATAATAAGCAACAGCAGTACTCATGTGACATATTATGGCAAAAAAGAAAAAAAACAGATCCAGGAAACAAAACCAGAAAGCCGTTAAACTGGAGTGCCTTTCCGCGGAAGAGTTATTAGCAAAAGGGAATTCTCTTATTTCACATGAAAAATTCCAGGAAGCTCTCATCTGTTTCAAACAACTGCTGAAGATCAAAGACAGTCCTGAGGTGCTTACCGGGCTGGAGAAAGCCTATCGTGGAAGAATTAATGCCCTGGCGGCGAAATCCTTGACGAAGGAAGCCCTGGCTCTCATTGATGTTATGGCAAAACGGTGCCCGGATGCTGATGTCGATTCCCTGATCCTGGTCCTGATGCTGCAGCTTGGAGACTATCCAAAGGCGGCCAGGCTTTACACAAAATGCAGTGAACGTTTGACTGCGCAACAGCGCCAGCAACTTGAGGCAGTCTTCTGTCTTGCACTGATTACAGGGGCTGTTCTGGGTGAAGGCGACTTCCCTGGCGATTCCCCCATTCTACGTCATCGTGACACAGCCCTGGAAGCCTTACAGCTATATTGTACCGGGGACCATGAGGCATTGAAGGCTGTCTTGCAAAAAATCCCGATTCGCTCCCCCTATAAAGATCTGCGGATTCTCCTCAGCGGTTTGAGCCAGTTAGCTGTTGACAGGGCAAAAGGTAAGGAGATATTGAGCAAGATAGAAAAGAACTCCCCATATTCCCTTACCGCTTCCTCGTGCCTGATAAAGGGAAGTACCTCGAAAGAAATGCTTGAATATCTTGCGGAGACTCCTGCTTCCGAGCGCAGCCGGTTCAGGGCACAGCATAATATGCCACCCCAAATCTTCAAGGCCCTTGAGCAGCTGGCTCTCATCGATGACAATCCAGGCAAGCTGATCTGGTTTATCAGTCGAAACAACACGTGCTTTACTCAATCTCAAAAGCGACGCTTATTAAGAGCTCTGCTGCCGTTTTGCGGTGGAGAAGCTCCGCTTTTTCTGGAGCGCTCAAAAGAATTTACATTACCCGAAATTCTTCCTATTATGGCCCTGGCCGCAGAGCGAGAAGGGGAAATCTTGCTGGGGATAGAGTTCTGGGATCAGTATCTTGGAACATTAGATCCGAACGATAGCGCAAACTACAAGGAAATCGCTCTGGTGATGCGCCGTCAGGCCGCTCTTATGGAGAAAGATTATAATGGATATGCAGAAAGTGATATTATAAAAGTTTATCTCGATAGTCTGCAATACGATCCCACAGATGCCAGAAGCTGGCTGAAGGCTGCGGAGCTGGCAGAGAAAGCCTCGACTGACTACAAACACAATATAATCCTTGACGATGCGGTTACATGTTTGCCGGACAACGTCGCTGTGTTGCTGGCCGCGATGAAGGCAAGCGGCAAGCGCAGCGCCCATAAAAAGGCGGCAAACCTTGCTGGAAAAGTTCTTGCGATTGATCCTATTAACACTACGGCGCAGGATTTTCTGGTGGAATCCCACTTGAAGCACGGGTATAAACTTGCCCTTCAGCGTAAATGGTCTCTTGCCGAAAAAGAACTGGAGATGGCTGACAGTCGTGTTAAATCTGTGCGGTTTCGCGGACGTAACCAGATATGTTTTGGCATGGTACGGTTACTTCAGGGGGAAGAAGACGGCTTGCAGCATATTGAAGCTGGTCAGAATACAAACGGCTATCCTGTCCTCGGGGCTCTGCTTACCTCTTTTGAAGCCAGGTCTTACAAGCTTCCGGCAAAATGGAAGAAGGAGTTTGACAAGAAATTACTCCGGGCAGCAAAAAAAGATGGTACCATAGACCGGCGTGAATTTACCCGTCTTATCTCCTGGATGACAGCTTTCACCGGGGAGCTGTGGGGCTTTTTCCGTGAAGCGTGTCATGTTGCAAAGCATTATTTTTCCAGAGCGGCGGGACTGAAGTGGGGACTTGAGGAGGGCTTGTATATATGTAAGGGATTGGAAATGGCAGATCTCATCTCCGCGCTGGCAAAATGTTCCGCAGGGTTGGCCAAACAATATCCTGAGAATGAAGAGTGTGCGGTGTGGTCTCTCATCTCCGGGATCTTGAAAAGGAATCAATTGACACGGGAGACAAGCCGCAACCTGGATAAACTCCTGGAGTCCCTGGATAAAAAAAATAAAACAGAATTCACCTCATATATTGAAGATGTTTTACATATGCGGGATATAAGACTGTGGGATATCGCCTGCTCAGATGAGGGAAACGATGAGTATGAGATTTTCATTCCCAAACCATCCAGCCCAAAAAAGAAAAAATCGACTTCCAGGAAGAAGGTCAAGCAACTTAACCTGTTTGAGGATATATGAAAACACCCTACGAAATTCTGGACGTTGATGAAAAGGCCGATGACGCCCGGATAAAAAAAGCCTATCTTGCCATGGTTCGTCAATACCCACCGGAACGCTTTCCTGATGATTTTCAAAAGCTATATGAGGCCTACGAACAGATAAAAAGCGAGGCAGACCGTTTGTCATATAAATTGTTTTATAGTAAAAGGCTGTTTGCAGAGGATATCGCTGAAGAGTTGTTAGCCAAAACTCCAGGCACAGAGCAGATGACGGTAAAAGAATTTCAGAAACATCTTGCGAAAAACTTAAGGATCTTTTTGCAGGACTTTCAAATTTGATGGGTGACACAGAGCAATCATGGATGAAGCAGTAAAGGAAAAACTGGTCGGGTTGTTCCGCCACTATCTTGATACCGAATTTACAGAAGATCCACCGGTCGGGGGCGTTGACCTATTCAGTCTGTTCAATGAGCTGGCGGGTTTGAAGAATGAGGTGAAAATTGAATCCCGGCAATTTAAAAAGGCCCTTGATGATTTTCGTCAGGCTTTCATCGCACTCGACGGCGGCCAGCAGGAGTTGGTAACTTTACTGGGAAGCCTGCAGCATCAGGAAGATAATACGGGCCGGGAAGAGAACATGATACTTCTCATGGGTCTGATAGATTTGTACGACAGGATAGGCTGCGGTTTGAAGCAGGCGGCCCCCGCGCCATCCCTGATTGAAAAATTTGTGCCGGCAGTAAAGCAAAACCGCATCCGGCTGGAGGCCCATCTGGAAGGGCAGGAAATGGTGTTTAACAGACTTGTTGATCTCCTGCGTCAATCCGGGGTGATGCCGATAAAGGCAGAAGGGGAACCGTTTGATCCCAAACGCATGAAAGCTGTGGGGACAGGTTTTGACGGGACGTTCAGGGAAGGTACTGTCATCCAGGAATTGCGCTCAGGATTCCAGCGGGACGGGCTTATTATCAGGTTGGCCGAGGTGGTGGTCAACAAAAACGAGGAAAAGGAATGACGGTAAAAATTGTCGGGATTGATCTGGGAACAACAAATTCAGAGATTGCGTATTACGAAGACGGTGCGGTAAAAATAATTGAAGGGCCGGACGGCAAACTTCTTCCCTCCTATGTAGGGCTTGACGAGCAGGAGAATCTATTGGTGGGTGGTCTGGCAAGAAACCAGTACGTACTCTACCCGGAGAGAACGATAAAGTCTGTCAAACGGCTCATGGGGCAGGCGACACAGCTTTCACTCGGAAAAAACACCTATTCACCGCAGGAGATATCGGCGATGATCCTGCGCAACCTGAAAAATATTGCAGAAAGTCATCTGGGGTATCCAGTAAGTGAAGCGGTAATTACGGTGCCTGCCTTTTTCTCGGACAGCCAGAGGCAGGCGACGGTTGAGGCAGGCAAAATTGCCGGTCTGAATGTAAAGAAGATAATAAACGAGCCCACCGCTGCGACCCTTGTTTATGAGAGCGATCACAAAGGGGCCCGAAAGGTTCTGGTTTACGATCTTGGCGGCGGAACCTTTGACGTCTCCGTGGTTGAGTTACAGGATGACGTTATAGAGGTAGTCGCCAGCCATGGGAACAATAACCTTGGTGGGGATGATTTTGACAATCTTGTAGAGCGGTGGTTGTTAACCCGGCTTGAGGAGGATTCCATTACTGAAATACCTCCTGGTGCCATGGCAAGACTCAGACGCGCTGCGGAAAAAGCGAAAAAGGAGCTTTCCTCACAACCGTATGCCGTTATTGAGGAAGAATATCTTCTGGAACAGGACAACACACCCTATAACCTGCGTGTCGAGCTATCCAGGGCTGAATATGAAAAGATGATTAGTACTCTTGTAGATGAGACACTGGACGCAGTGCATCTCGTCTTAAAAGATGCCGGTTTGACTCCGACGGATATTGACCAGATTCTCCTGGTTGGCGGCTCAACCCGAACCCCGCTGATACAAAACCGACTGGAGCGGGTGTTTCATATCCCTCCGCGTTTTGAAGTCGATCCCGATCTCTGTGTAGCGGCAGGAGCCGCAATGCAAGCGGCCATGCTGCAGGGGGAAGATGTCCGGGCCGTACTGGTAGATGTTACCCCATATACCTTTGGAGTCACCGCCATTGGTGAGGTCGATGGCGAATTCACCATGGATATGTTTGTTCCGTTGATCAAGAAGAATACCCCGATACCAGTGACCCGCAGTGAGGTCTTCTATACGGGCCACGATGATCAGCCGGCTGTTGAGATCAGGGTATCCCAGGGGGAGGCACCTTATGCTTCAGAAAATATCGAAGTCGGAAATTTTCAGGTAAAAGGGCTTGCAAGGGCAAGGGCTGGCAGTGAAATTATAGCTACCTTTGCCCTCAACAGTAACGGGATATTAACTGTCAGTGCCCAGGAAAAAGCAACCGGGCTTGAAAAGTCAATTGTTATCCATAATGTCCTTTCTGATTCCTCAGAGGATTCGGTCGCCTCTGCACGAAAGAAGATCAGACATCTGTTCGAAGACGAGAATAGCCCGAAGAAGATGCCGAAGCACAGAGGAGAGGCAGATGAAAAGGCTGAGGGGGTGGGAGCCTTGAAAAACACCTCCATTGTTCAGGCAAAAGCGGTGATTGAGAAAGCTCAAGCCCTTTTTGAGGAGGCGTGTGAGGAAGATAAGGAAGATATGGTTGACCTTATTGAAGAGATTCAGCTTGCCATAGCTGAGCAGGCTGAAGCAAGGCTCCACGAAAAGGTAGAAGAGCTCTCTGAAATTATTTTCTTCATGGAGACATGAGCATGGAAAAATGCCCCCATTGTCGCGCTCGTCTCAGGGAAGAGCGCACTTGCCCCCGCTGCAGGACAGACTTGACGTTAGCTCTGGACATTGAAACGGAAGCCCGGATCATGGCTGGTCAGGCCGTGACAAGCCTTGCTTCCGGTGATGCCGCTGCAGCTGCAAAATATGCAGAAAAATCAAAGAAACTGCATAATACTCTTTTCTCCCGGGTACTTCTTGAATTTTGCTCAGCCGCATATACCAAAACCGGTACTCCTCCCTTTTACAGGTAAAGTGTACGATTTGACCTGAACTAAGTCATATGAAGACCGTTTCTCTGATATTTAATGAAAATGTCAGTTATACAAGATGTTTAACAGAGTTCATTCTCAAAATTAATACAGTCCTGGGAACTTCATCATGGAAACGCGACCTTTCTGTCTGTTCTTTTTATTTTTTCTGATCACTACCCTGATCCTTCACGCTTCTGGAGCCAGCTCGTCTGGCTCTGCATTTGGCGCTGCAACCCCGGCAGGCAGTGAAGAACAGCTTTTCGTCCTGCAAAACCACTTCGCAAATATCATTGAAGGCAGTAAAGATGCTGTTGTTTTTATAACGACAACCAACAAGACAAAAACGAAACCTGATGACCTGGAGAATGAGGATGACCTGATTCTAAGAAACCCCATCCTGAAAGAATGGTTCAAACCATCGAACATCCCTATAACTGGAGAACTACTGGAAAACGAAAGCCAGCACAGTTTTGGTTCTGGTTTTATTTATAATAAAGATGGATATATACTCACCAACAATCATGTCATTAAAAATGCGGCAACGGTTACAGTTACCTTGATAAACAAAAAAGAATACAAAGCCAGGATAATAGGAACTGATTCCCAAGCCGATATCGGCATTCTTAAAATAGATGTTCCGAATCTCCCTTTTCTCAAGCTGGGGGACTCAGATAGGGAAAAACCCGGGCATTGGGTTCTTGCGATGGGTTCACCGTATATCTATACTCAGACTATAACCTGTGGAATAATCAGTGCTACAGGTATAA
>PDWJ01001239.1_pt1 | contig 63295 bp, 53 predicted proteins | sample 1430881 | NCBI WGS metagenome assembly PDWJ01 (sample SAMN01162460, study PRJNA174530) | Oral metagenome, whole genome shotgun sequencing project. | biome: Marine environment; feature: Marine mammal; material: Swab sample of the gingival sulcus; isolation source: swab sample of gingival sulcus... | reverse complement strand
ATCCAATAAAGGACATCAAGGGCTTGGCGATGAATGTCGCAAAAGAACCGTTGATTGAAAAAACAACAAAAATCAAAAACAAATCTAAATTCGAGCTAATGCCCCATCGTTCTTTTAACTTCTTCATGAGTACTTTTTTATGTTTTACAAAATTAATCAAATTTTTATTAATAATATTGTTTGTTGCTATTATAACTGTAGTGAAATCTCAAAGCTTTATGATTCTGTTTTTTATACAGGTTATTTTTTTAAAGTACTTTAATCTATTTATTTTGAATTCAATTTTGTTTTCAGTAAGTTCTGTTAGTAAATGCAATTTTTTGTGTAAATTTGAAGAATTAAAAGAAGAGAGACAATTGAAGAATAACTTATGAACAAGAGAATAACGGGAATTGATGTAGCAAGGGCTTTGGCTGTTTTTGGAATGATAGTCGTTAATTTCAAGGTGGTACTCGGCGAAAATGGACTAAGTTGGGTCAAATCATTTGCGAGTATTTTTGAAGGAAAAGCAGCGGCAACATTTGTTGTGTTGGCAGGTATTGGACTTGCTTTAATGACAAATTCTGCCATTAAAAATAACGATAAGATCAAATTAAAACGCATTCGGAGAAAAATTCTAAAAAGAGCTTTGTTTTTATTTATCATTGGTCTCTCATATATCGCAATTTGGCCAGCGGATATTTTACATTTCTATGGTGTTTATATGGCAGTTGTCGTTTTACTTTTAACCCATAATGAAAAAACGATTATTATTTCAGCAATTTCCCTGATTGTAGTTTATCCTATACTAATGACTTTTTGGGATTATGAAACAGGATGGAATTTTGTGACATTAGATTATCAAGATTTTTGGACAATTAGAGGATTTATAAGAAATCTATTTTATAATGGCTTTCATCCTGTTATTCCTTGGACGGCTTTTATGTTGGTTGGTTATTGGTTTGGAAAACAAGATTTACATCATGATAAGTTCATCAAAAAGACCTTTTGGGTAAGTTTAATCACTTTTATTCTTATTCAATCTATATCGTATTTGGCTATTACATTTTTAGCAGAAGGAAACCAAGAAACAGTAAAAGAATTAACCGAAATGATTGGAACCAACCCAATGCCACCATTGCCCGTTTATATGTTCAATGGAATTTCGGTTGCGTTTTTAATCATATCCGCTTGTATATTGGTTGCTAAACGATTTCAAGGTAATTTTATAATTGATACACTCACTAAAACAGGTCAATTGGCATTAACCTTTTATGTAGCTCATGTCATTATTGGAATGGGAATTATTGACATCATAAACCCGAATAAAATGGGGAATTATTCTATTGAATTTTCTATGATTTACGCTCTAGTATTTAGTGTATTATGTGTCTTGTTTGCTCTAATCTGGAGGAAATATAAAAAATCTGGACCTTTGGAATGGATAATGAGGAAAATTACAGATTAAATACTAGATTTTCACTTGTTTGACCTAAAGTTCATATCATTTAATTTTTTGATTTTTTGTGTAAACTTGGTTTTGGTATTAAAAACCTTAAAAATATTTTTGTAAGGTCTTCTAAAAATTGTATTTTTACAGACTAAAACAAAAAATAATATGGATTTTAACTTGACAGAAGAGCAGTTGATGATTCAACAAGCGGCGAGAGATTTTGCACAGAATGAATTGTTACCAGAAGTAATAGAAAGAGATACACATCAGAAATTCCCACACGAACAAATTAAAAAAATGGGGGGAATGGGATTTTTAGGAATGATGGTAAGTCCCGAATATGGTGGAGCAGGAATGGATAGCATTTCTTATGTTTTGGCGATGGAAGAAATTGCCAAAATAGATGCCTCTGCGGCAGTGGTAATGTCGGTAAATAATTCTTTGGTTTGTGCAGGTTTAGAAAAATACTGTAACGAAGAACAAAAACAAAAATATTTAAAGCCTTTAGCAAGTGGAGAAGTAATAGGAGCTTTTGCTTTATCTGAACCTGAAGCGGGTTCCGATGCTACCTCTCAAAAAACAACTGCCATTGATATGGGTGACCATTATCTTTTAAATGGTACTAAAAACTGGATTACCAATGGTGGAAATGCAGAATATTATATCGTGATTGCTCAAACCGATGCAGAGAAAAAGCATAAAGGCATCAATGCTTTTATCGTAGAAAAAGGTTGGGAAGGTTTTGAAATAGGACCAAAAGAAGACAAAATGGGAATTAGAGGAAGTGATACGCATTCTCTTTTGTTCACCGATGTAAAAGTACCAAAGGAAAATAGAATTGGAGAAGATGGATTTGGATTTAATTTTGCCATGGGTGTTCTCAATGGAGGGCGAATTGGTATTGCTTCTCAGGCATTAGGAATTGCTTCGGGAGCTTATGAATTAGCTCTTAAATATGCTAAAGAAAGAAAAGCTTTTGGTAAAGAGATTATCCATCATCAGGCGATAGCTTTCAAATTGGCAGATATGCACACGCAAATTATGGCAGCTAGAATGTTAATCTATAAAGCAGCGGCAGAAAAAGATGCAGGAAAAGATATTTCTGAAAGTGGAGCAATGGCAAAATTATATGCTTCACAAGTAGCAATGGATACTACAATTGAAGCCGTTCAAATTCATGGAGGTTATGGTTATGTGAAAGAGTATCATGTGGAAAGATTGATGAGAGATGCCAAAATTACCCAAATCTATGAAGGAACTTCCGAAATACAGAAAATTGTTATTTCAAGAAGTATAGCAAAATAAATTTTTAGCACCAAGATGAAGAGCCAAGAATCAATACAATATTGGTTCTCGGTTCTTCACTCTTGCATCTATATTAAAATGAATTGGACTAAAAAGTTACTCATTATATTATTGTTGATTGTCATAGGATTTGCATTTGCCAAATTTTACATCATAGAAGATGCTCAAAAAGTGCAAGTGGACAAAAATTATGCGTTTCCGTTGGAAGAGATTTTTTCCCAATACAACGATTTACAAAAATTCGTTAGGTGGAACGAAGACGAATTGAGTGAAAAAGATTTGTTTATCAACTATTACCAACCTTATCAAGGGGTGGGCAGTTCGATGAGTTATCGCAACAAAAAAGGCGACATCAAGGGAGAACTTTCTATTATTGAGCAAAAAGAAAATTATATTCAATATCAATATTTCAAAGGAAATCAAGAACCGCTTTATGTCAAAGTTTTATTCAGTGCCGAAACCGAAAACTCCACCAAAGTTACTTATTTGGTAGAGAAACCAGCCAAAACTATTTTAAATAAAATAGAAGATTATTGGAAAGAAGAACCTACTTTTTTCATCTTGGATAAGCAGGTAGATGGTCTAGAACAACTATTGTCTAATCGAATAGAAAAGGAGAAAATTTTTACAAATATTACCTATGATAGTATTATGTTGGACGATAGAAAAGAAGAAATTCTTTTGGGAAAACATTTTTCGGTAATGAATAGTGGTAATATGTTTCAAAAAAGTGTTCAGGATAATATAGACCAACTTCAGCAATATATTCGGGTAAGTTTAAATAAAAAAGAAGATGAATACGGTTTTCCGAAAATGATAATGAATCCTAATCAAATGAAAAATAAACAAATTTCTTATTATTTAGGGATTCCTTTGTCTTCCTCGGTGAAGTTGAATGATAAATTATATGGCTTTCGGACTTTGGAACGTAGTAAAGCATTTTCGGTTTATGTAAAAGGGAATGTACCCAATATTTACAATAGCGTGAAACCACTCACCAATAAAGCTAAAAAAGATAGTTTATTATATAATAAAGCCGAATATATCTTTTTATCAGCGCCAAAAACAGAAGAAGAAGTGAAATTAAAAATTATTTTACCTGTTTCTAAATAGTTATATAAGTAGAAAAAAATAGAATTTTTCTAAAAAAAACATAATAATAATCCTAATTTTTTAATAAATTTGGAGCCTAAATAAAATAAAACACAGTTAAACTGTAAATAATGGATAGATTTTCGTTTTTAAATGCAGCTCATTCTCAGCTTATTGAGGATTTATATCAACAATATTTAAAGTATCCTGATGCCTTAGAGCCTTCTTGGAAAACTTTTTTTCAAGGATTTGATTTTGCCTTGGAAAACTATGGAGAAAACATAGAAGAGGTTCAGCAGATGGTTAATACCGTTGCTAACGGTGGTGCCTCTGAGGATATTATGAAAGAATTTAAAGTCATTAACCTTATCGAGGCGTATAGACAAAAAGGACATTTGTTCACCAAAACCAATCCTGTAAGGGAGCGAAGAACTTACTCTCCGACTTTGGATATTCAAAACTTTGGGTTGAGTGCTTCCGATTTGAACCAAAAATTCAATTGTGCAACAGAAGTTGGATTTAGTACTTCGGCTACTTTGCAAGAAATCATTAACCACCTTCAACAAGTGTATTGTGATTCTATTGGTATGGAGTATATGCATATTCAGAATCAGGAGGAAAAAGATTTCATCAAGCAATGGGTACATGTCAATGAAAATCATCCAAAACTTTCGGCAGACGAAAAAACGGAAATTCTTTTAAAACTAAACCAAGCGGTTGCTTTTGAAAATTATTTGCATACTAAATTTGTGGGGCAAAAAAGGTTTTCATTAGAAGGAGGAGAATCTTTACTTCCTGCATTAGACCAATTGATTACAAGGTCTTCTGAACATGGAGTAGATGAGGTAGTTTTAGGAATGGCTCACCGTGGTAGATTAAATGTCTTAACGAATATTTTTGGAAAATCTTATAAACAAATTTTCTCTGAGTTCGAAGGAAAAGAATTCGAGGAAGATGTATTTTCTGGAGATGTGAAATATCACTTGGGAGCATCTCAGAAAGTAAAAACAGCCAGAGGAGAAGAGGTGTCTATTCATTTAACACCCAACCCTTCTCACTTGGAAACAGTAGCTGCTTTGGTGGAAGGAATTTGTAGAGCAAAAGTAGATCAAGAGTTTACAGGAGATTATAAAAAAGTTTTACCGATTGTCATTCATGGAGATGGAGCGATTGCAGGACAAGGAATCGTTTATGAGGTGGCTCAGATGATGACTTTAGATGGTTACAAAACAGGAGGAACAGTGCATATCGTGGTGAATAATCAGGTGTCATTTACTACCAATTATTTAGATGCTCGTTCTTCTATCTATTGTACTGATATTGCGAAAGTTACCTCTTCGCCTGTACTTCATGTTAATGCAGATGATGTGGAAGCGGTAGTTCATGCAATGCGTTTTGCTGCTGACTTTAGAGCGAGATTTGGAAAAGATGTTTATATCGATTTGTTAGGATACAGAAAATATGGACATAATGAAGGGGATGAGCCGATGTTTACCCAGCCTAAACTTTATAAAGTCATTAAAAAGCATCAAAATCCAAGAGAGATTTATAAGGCTCAGTTGCTATCTGAGAATATCGTTTCTCATGATAAGATTAAAGAAATGGAGTCTGAGTTTAAATCACTTTTAGATGATGATTTCGATGCTTCTAAGGAAATAGAAAGAAATAAATTGGATACCTTTATGGAAGATATCTGGAAGGATTATTCTTTCCGTGAAGGAGATTTACAAAAAGAAGTGGACACTACCTTTGATTTGGCTCAATTAAAAGAATTAGCCGTGAAGATGTCAACGCTTCCAGAAGATAAAAAGTTCATTAGAAAAATTGTAAGGTTATTCAGTAATCGTTTGAAAGCGATTGAGAATAATCAATTAGATTGGGCATTAGGAGAGTGGTTGATTTACGCTACTTTACTTTCCGAAGGTCATAATGTAAGGATTTCTGGGGAAGATGTGGAGAGAGGAACATTCTCTCACCGTCATTCGGTATTGAAAACAGAAGACGCAGAGGAAGAATATGTACCTTTAAATCATATTTCTGAAAATACTTTTGAGGCGTATAACTCTCATTTATCCGAATATGGAGTTTTAGGATTTGATTATGGTTATGCCATGGTTTCACCAAAAACTTTAACGATTTGGGAAGCTCAGTTTGGAGATTTTACGAATGGAGCTCAGATTATGGTAGACCAATATTTAGTAGCAGCCGAAGAAAAATGGAAGATGCAAAACGGTTTAGTGATGTTACTTCCTCACGGTTCCGAAGGTCAGGGTGCAGAGCACTCATCGGCGAGGTTAGAGCGATTCTTAACCCTTTGTGCTCACGAGAATATCGTGGTGGCGAATGTAACTTCACCAGCCAATTATTTCCACTTAATGAGAAGACAAATGAAGTGGAATTTCAGAAAGCCATTGGTAGTGATGTCGCCTAAATCTTTATTAAGACACCCACAAGTGGTTTCTCCGTTGGAAGATTTTGCGAATGGAAGTTTCCAACCGATTTTAGACGACCCAACTGCTGATGCAAGCAAAGTGGATAAGTTAGTGCTTTGTACAGGAAAAATTTATTTCGAATTATTAGCGAAGAAAGAGAAAATCAATGCTGATAATGTAGCCATAGTGAGATTGGAGCAATTATATCCATTGAACCAAGAAAAAGTGGAAGAGATTTTAGCTAAATATGCTAAGCGAAAAGAAATCATTTGGGCTCAAGAAGAACCAGAAAATATGGGAGCGTGGTCGTATATTTTAAGAAACTTTAGAGATACAGGAATTGAAGTAGCATCTCCAGAAGCGAGTGGAACACCAGCGCCAGGAAGTCATAAGATGTTTGAGAGAATTCAGAATGAAGTGATTAACAAGGTGTTTGGAACAGAAGATGCACCAGAAGAAAGACCTGTAACGGTTTAATAAAGAACTTAGATATTAGAGGTTAGAAAATTCTCTAAAACCTAAAAAAAAATAAAAATAAAGAAAAAAATAAGGATATGTCAATATTAGAAATGAAAGTGCCTTCACCAGGCGAATCTATCACCGAAGTAGAAATTGCAACTTGGCTTGTAGAAGATGGTGATTATGTAGAAAAAGACCAACCCATTGCAGAAGTAGATTCTGACAAAGCAACCCTTGAACTTCCTGCTGAAGAAAGTGGAATTATTACACTAAAAGCGGAAGAAGAAGATGTGGTGCAAGTAGGACAAGTAGTTTGTTTAATCGATATGAGTGCTGCTAAGCCAGAGGGAACTGCTGAGGCAAAGAAAGAGGAAGCTCCAAAAGCAGAAGTGAAAGCAGAAGCGCCAAAAGTAGCAGCAAAGGCAGAAACGCCAAAAACTTATGCTACGGGAACGCCTTCTCCAGCAGCTAAAAAAGTATTAGATGAGAAAGGAATGTCTGCATCTCAAGTTTCAGGAACAGGAAGAGATGGAAGAATTACCAAAGATGACGCTGTAAAAGCCGTTCCATCTATGGGATCTAATGCCTTAACAAATGGAGCGAGAACTTCTACGACTAAAAAATTATCTGTTCTAAGAAGAAAAATCGCTGCAAGATTAGTTTCTGTGAAGAACGAAACTGCAATGTTGACGACTTTCAATGAGGTAGATATGTCTGAAATTTTCAGAATTAGAGCGAAATACAAAGAAGAATTTAAGGCAAAACACGGTGTAGGATTAGGATTCATGTCTTTCTTTACCAAAGCGGTAACAAGAGCATTGAAGCTTTTCCCAGATGTAAATGCTTCTATTGACGGAGATTATAAGATTAATTATGATTTCTGTGATATCTCTATTGCGGTTTCTGGTCCAAAAGGATTATTTGTTCCAGTATTGAGAAATGCTGAAAATATGTCTTTCAGAGGAGTGGAAGCGAATATCAAAGATTTAGCAACTAAAGTAAGAGATGGAAAAATCAGTATTGATGAAATGACAGGAGGAACATTCACGATTACGAATGGTGGAGTATTCGGTTCTATGATGGCGACGCCTATCATCAACCCACCTCAGTCTGCGATTTTAGGAATGCACAATATCATCCAAAGACCTGTGGCTGTAGATGGTCAGGTGGTTATTCGTCCGATGATGTATGTGGCATTATCGTATGACCATAGAATCATTGATGGAAAAGAGTCTGTTGGTTTCTTGGTTGCTGTAAAAGAAGCGATTGATAACCCAGTAGAACTTTTATTTGATGGAGATGAAAGAAGAGCATTAGAATTATAATCAACTCTTTTTATAAATAATTGAAAGACTGTCTTTAAGGCAGTCTTTTTTTTGATTTCCCTCAATTCTCGATTTTTGTCACTTGATTATATTATCATAATATTCACTATATTTGTATCGTTAATTATATAAATTGAAAAAAATGAAAACACTAATTATTTTTAATCGAGAACCTTACGATAATACAGATGTTACATGGAATGGATTAAGGTTGGTAGAAACTTTAAGAAAAAAAGGAGTGGAAGTAAGAATCTTTTTGATGAACGATTCGGTGGATATGGCAAGAGATGTTTGTAAGCCACCACAAGGATACGACCAAGATTTATCCCAAATGTTGAAAGATTTAATCGCTAATGGTGTTCCTGTAAAAGTTTGTGGTACTTGCATGGCTCGTTGTGGTGTTTATAAAAACCATCCTTATTTTGAGGGAGCAGACAAATCTACAATGGACTTTTTGGCGGATTGGGTAGTAGATAGCGATAAAGTTTTAACTTTTTAGCATCTAAAGAAAGCTTGTTGAATCCTATTAATTAGGGGTTGAACAAGCTTTTGTTTTTTACCACTAATTGAGTTTGGTATATTTTTGGTATTATAACAATATAGGTAAACAAAAATCACTTGCAGTTATGAAAAATAAATTCACAAAAAATATCATTTCAAAGATTTCACTTGCTTTGTCAGTTAGTTTAATGCTGACTTCTTGTGGAATACAAATGAATGAATATACGGAGACGGATGGCGTCTATTATGATCCAGAAACAGATACACTACCCGAATATGTTGATAATCAACAAAATCAGGTAGGAGAGTATTACGACTATGACAACACCAGTAGTGTTATTAGAAATAGTGAAGAAAATGTAGAGAGAACCCAAAATAGATACAACGATTGGAGTAATCAAAATTCTTCTTCAGATTGGGGTAGTTTCCAAGGTACAGAATACCAAGATAATACTTGGGATATGAGTTATGGTTGGGGAATGTACAACCCTTATTGGGGAAGTAGTTTTGGCTATACCATGGGTTGGGGTTCACCTTGGTCTTGGGGATTTTATCGCCCTTGGAATATGCCTTTCTATAATAATTGGTCTTATTTCGGATATGACCCTTATTGGGGATATTACAATCCTTATTATGGTTATTATAATCCTTATTTTTACAATGGCTATAACGGATTTTATGGTGGCTTTTACAATACACCAAGGAGATATCGTTATAAGCGTAGTGGTGCTAATGGTAGGCATTATGATGGCTTTACTAATGGGAATTCTTATAGAGGATTTAGAAGTGGTAAATCAGGATTCAGAAGACCAACAAGAAGTAAATATAATACCTATAGAGGTTCTTCTGTAAGGAGAAATACAGGGTATAGAAATCGACCGAGAAGAAATACCTATAACCGACCTACTTATAGCCGACCAAGCAATAGTGGATATAGAAATAATTCATCAAGTCGTCCAAGTTCATCAAGCAGTTCGAACAGAAGAAGTGGAAGATCGGGAGGATTTAGAAGATAATTAAAAGAATAAGAAAATGATAAAAAAATCAATTATACTCGTTAGTTTTTCGGTGGCTTGTTATGTACAGGCACAGGATGTTAGTGTAATTACTAATACAACAGAGGTTTACGCTAATCCTGTAATGAAAGGAAGCGCTAAATTCGATGCGATGGTTGGTTCCAATGGTGCATTGGGAGGAACAGCAAATGCACTCTTAACCAATCCAGCAGGATTAGGAGTGGCTGTTTCAGGCGAAGTATCTTTATCTTTGGATTCTCATCGATACCAAAATAAGGCTACTTTAAACAATACATCTTTGACTTATAAGAATAATCTTACTGGTCTATCGAATGTAGGTGTTATTGGTATTTTTCGTCCTGAATCGGAAGGGAATTGGAAGTTTGTGAATGTAGCGGTTAATTATAGTAACCAGTGTTTAGATAAATATGTAGAAACGCCAGCAGATGAAAATATTTCTTTTTCCAAAGATTTAATAGACCCTAATAATAACGCTGTTACGGGAAATTTAGCATTTAAAGGACACGCTTACAATAGAACGGGTAGAGTGTCTAAATTCAGTCTTGGATTTGGAGCGAACTATGATCATTCGTTTTATTTTGGTGCAGGGTTAAATTTTTCAAGTGCTAAAGTAACACAAGGCGATAGAGCTGCATTTTTATTAGATTTGGATAATAGAATATATGACTTCGATAAGCAATATACACCGTATGAAGAACAAGCAAGTGGCATTTCGATGTCATTGGGTGGAATTGCCAAAATCAGTAATCAATTGAGGTTGGGTATTGCTTTGGAAACACCTACTTTATGGTCTATGGAAAGAGTGTATTGGGAGTATGGAGAGGATAATAGTGGCTACGCAACAGAGGGTAGGTATTCCGAAGATAGGCGTTTGGTAAGTCCTTTTAAAACGACTTTGAGTGCGGCAATTGTACCCAATAAGCGATTTGCATTGAATGTAGATTATACGGTTGGACTAACTAAACCGAAATACTCTGAGCAAGGAGGAGCAGAGGTGGAATTGAATGATTTCTTCCGAAAAAATACCAAAAATACTTCCGAGTTGAGGGTAGGAGCGGAGTACAGATGGAACAAACTGAGATTAAGAGGAGGTTATGCCTATGCGAATAGCCCTTTTGAATCTCTTTCAATCAATACGGTAAGTGCTTCAAATGGTCAATTAAATCAGCCTTTTACTTCATCAAGGAGAACGCTTGGTTTGGGAATAGGATATGCTTTCAATTCATTTTTTATAGATGTAGCTTATCAAAATGTTTCCTCCTCGGCGTATCAGAATCCTTTTATGCAAGGTTATGAGGCGTTTAATTCGGGATATTATTCTACGGATTTTGACCTTACTTCTGAAAACGCTATTGTTTCCGAAGTAGAAAATAAACAAAATAATGTTAATGTAACCCTTGGTTGGAAGTTTTGATATTTAGCGACTTAGGAATTATAATTTAAGGATTAGCCGAAAGGTTAATCCTTTTTTGTAACACGAATTTCCCTAATACGATTTATGGTTTTTATTTTGTGTAAAATTCATTTTAAAACATAAATTTAACAAACATGATTTTGTAGTTGTAGTTATCCAACCTCTAATACCCAATTCCCAATCCCTAAAAACCTAAAAATGAGCACTCACTTGCATTCCACCGATGTGGATGGTTTTTTGGTTGGTATTTCGTCCTTCATAATTGAGATTGAGTTGAAGGAAAGAATTAATTTGCTGTTGTAGGGACAAGCTCCAAACTTGATTTTTTCCTGCTTTCAGTCCGTTCAACATTTGGTTGCCGACAATAGAGAAATTATTACCCGAAAAATCATTATTAATAAAGGAAAACTGAGCGTTTATACCCGTTTTTTTGCCTTTCCATTGTATTCCACCTGTGATATTGTAAGTTTTGAGTTTTTCGATGCCATCGGTTCGTTTTTTATGTTTAAAACCTGTGGAGATTTCCGACTGAATACGAGTTGAAAATTGGTAAGTCAGTTTGGGTTGCGTTTCAAAATTATGCAGTGTGAAATCCCTTGATTTGAAATTCTCTGAGCTATTTTTGATGTCTTGAAAACTGTTTTCCCAACTGAAATTTAGGGTTTTACTAAAACGATAACCGATATTTACGAAATGAGCATTCAGCATTCGTTCTTCTTTACTGAAATTAGCATTGATAAGATTATTATTTGCATTAAATCGGTAACTAATACTCCAACCAGAGGAAGCTGTATTTTTAAATTTCGCTAAGGCTAAGAAATTTTGATTTTTAAGAATTTGGTCTTTATTTTTTTCAAAAGGATTGAGGATTAACACTTTATTTTTCTTAAAAAATGAATTTTGGGAATAGAGTGAAAAGTTAAAATCCCAGCGTTTCAAAAATTTATTTTTTGATTTGAAAATTAAGGCAGGGTGAATGGATAAATTCAGTTTTAGGCTATTTTTGTTAGATGGTACATATTGGGTCGCATTGGTGTAAACTCGAATGTACTGAGCTAAATCCGAATATTCTGCCACTTCGAACTCGTCCAATTGCTGAACGCCATCACCGTTATAATCTGTCCATTTATAAACGCCTTGTCCGTCTGTTACTTTGATGTATTGGAACTCTCGCAAAGCTTCCTGACCGTTTCCTAATTCATAAAAGGCTTGAAAACGAAGCCCATTTTCCCATAATTTTTGGCGGTATTCTACATTTCCAATCACGAAATCTTGATTGAATTTTGATGCTGAATTGTCCACCTGATAGAAAAATTTTCGGTAATGAATAAGCGTATTGAATTGGGTGTTTTTGGTTTTGATAATTTCACTTTTAGCTTGAAAACCCACTAACCGATTCACATCAGTAAGTTGATTGTTCCGAATAGAGTCATTATCTCGGAAGTAGATTTTTGCATCTAAATAAGTTCGTGCAGAATCGCCTATTTTTTTGCCTAAAAAAACTTCTTTCCAAGAGAAACTCGTGGTATCGTATTCATTTAATGCGTTGATTTTTTTGAGGTTATGTTCCATGCTTCCTCCTATGCTCCACTTGCCTTTGGGTTGGGATAGTTCGGTAGCTACCTGCCCTTTTACAAACTGAGTATTGAGCGTTTCTCCTTTGGTTTTCAGATAGGAGAAATCTCCTATGGTGTTAAATTTTCCTTTTTTCCAAGCGAAATCGATTTGATTTTTAATTCCTTGATAGGACTTTCTTTCTTCTAAATAATTAAACTGATAATTAAGGAAAGATTGTTTTTTAAATTCATTATTAAAGGAGAAAATCAGTCGGTTTTGGGTCTTTTGATTAAATTCTTGAGCCAAATTAAAATCCCTTGAAAATTCAACATCATTTATCCTATCCAAAATATGAAATTGCTTGTTGATATGCTGAAATTCAAAGCTCGGAGAACCTTTCCAATCTTTTTTAGAAAAAGTTTTTTGGGCATAAATTCTTCCTGCATAGCCGATATTTTCTCGTTGATTTTTAGATGAAAACAGATTCACATCTCGGTTGCTGAGTGAGAAGTCAAAACCCACTTTTCCGTTATGCAGTTGGTATTCCGATTGGGCGGAAATAACTTGCGTTTTGGTAGGAGCGGTGAGTTTCCTTACGGCTTTATAATCTCCATTATTTTCACCGATATACTCAAAGATTCTTCCATTATTAATGGTTTGTTTAATGCGATAATCTCCTTTGTTTTCGCCAAAGTAAGTGAAGGCTACTTGATAGAGGGTATCATTTTCATCGGTTGAATATTCGTAATAAAATTGATTGTTGTTGATTATTTTTTTATAGAGAATTTTATTGACATCGTAGTCGGTTTTCACGCCCGATGGAGCGTACATTAAATCGGGGTTATTTCCTGCGGAGGCTAAGGTTGTTTTGTCTTCATCGCTTAAATTGAGGGAAAGAGGAGCGTTTTTGTTGTCGTTTTCTAAGAACCAATTAATGCTCGTTGTCCATTTTTTGCGTTGATGTTTTACGCCACCTGTAATGAGGTATCGGGCATAATTCCGATTGGTGTAATTGTAGGAAATCGTAATGAAGTTTTGTTTAAAAATCGGTCGAGCGTTGGTGAAGGTAATTTCGCCTGTATTATAATTAATGGTATAATCGTTTTTTTCTCCTCTTTTCATTAAAACGCCATCAATAAAGACTTGTTCAGAATCGGGGATAATCGAAATAAAGAGTTCTTCGTTCTTGCCTTGAAGTCGATAAGGACCTTGGTTACCTTCAATTCCCTGAAAACGCATTCGTTGAAATTCACTCCTTGCCACTCCCGCCGAGAGGTTAAAAAAGGTTTTATTTTCCTTTCCGAATTTCGTATCAAATTCCAGCCCCATACTTCGCCTTTGGTATTTGGCAAAATAGGTATTGGTTTTATCCAAATCGATATGTCCCGCTTTAATCGTCGAGTGATCTTTGATATTCAGTTGAATATAAATTTTGTCAAATTCGTCTATGGTTTGCGTATATCCATCCGCCTGAACAGGTAGGTTTTGGTCGTAGATAGAGGCGGTAATGCTGATGTCTTTGGATAATTTTCCATTGATTTTTAAATCCATGACACTCCTCATTGCTGAACCTTGATTATTCCCAAAACTCACTCCTCGAATAATGGCTCCTTTGGTATTGAGTTCGCCTAAAATTTTGGATTTTTTATTTTTAGCTAATATGGCATCTTCTAAAACAATTTGCTTTTGTGCCTGTACAAAATGGAGGGTATCTCTTGAAAAATAGTCTTGTTCTAAATTGCGAGTGACAATTTGCTCTTCTGATAAAGTATCTATCTTATTATTGGGGTTTTGCCAAGAGAAAACCTGTGCGTTAATGAAATTAACACAAATAAAAAAACTGATAAATATTATTTTTTTTATCAAATGAAAGATTGTAATTTTGGCGTAAAATTAAGGAAAAAATATGGGTTGTTTTATTTAACAAATAATTTACTTTAATTTAAATTTATCATTGAATAAAAAACAATAAATTTGCATCAATAAAAATTATTAAAATATAAAAGTTATGAAAAAGTTGTATTCTTTATTATTAGGATTAGGAATGACTGCAATGGGAATTGCACAAACGCCAATTATTACGATGATTGCTGACGGAGATTGTACGGGAGGAACGCCAAAAGTATTAGAAATCTATGCACAAGGTGCTGTGGATTTTACACAATACACTTTGCAAAAACAGGTGAATGCCAATTCGACTTGGGGATCAGACTTGGATTTGACTGACTTAGGAACTGTAACTGATGCTTTTGTATACGTTTATTATGATGGTAATAAAGATAATTTTGGTACGGAATTTCCATCTGCAACAACTTCTATCGAAAGTGCTACAGTAAATGTAAATGGAGATGACAAGTTAAGAATTATTAAAACTTCGGACTCTTCTGTGATAGATGTTTATGGTACTGGTGGAGATGGAACAGGTCAATCTTGGGAGTATAAAGATGGTTATGCAAAACGAAATAATAATGCTCAGCCAAGTGCTACTTTCAATGAGACAGAATGGAGTTTCCATAAAGGAGCATTGAATAATGAAGGAACTTGTCAGAGTGGTACTACCTTTGAAGCAGTAATGGGTGGTATTGGGACTTATACGACTACAATACTCGGTGTAAATGATGTAGATATCACAAAATCAATTTCTTTCATTAAAAATACAATTGTAAAAGAGGAAATCAATTTTGCTACGAAATCTGAAGTGAAAGTATTTGATATGAATGGAAACTTAATTAAAACTGCTTTTGTTTCTGAAAATAAAGCTTTAAATATGAGCGATTTACCAAAAGGAATGTACATTGTTACAGGATTGGTCAATGGTCAAAAAGTGGCTGAAAAAGTAATGAAGCAATAAGTGAGTTTTTAATAACCAAATTAAAATACCAAAGTTCTAAGACTTTGGTATTTTTTATGACCGAATTTATTTATTTCTTTCCTAAATTTTTATAAATATTTTTAATCAATCCATCGGCAACGGAAATTTTAGGGACATATATCTTTTCCATTCTTGTCCAATTGACCACTTTATTAAAAATCATTAATGCAGGAACGATAACATCCGCTCTATCTCTTCTGAGCTTGAATTTGCTCATTCTTTTTTCTACACTCATCTCGGAAAAAATAGCATGATATTCTTGTAAAATATCCGTAGAAATGGGTTTACCTTCTTTGGTTTTACTCAAGGAAAATATTTTGTTGATATTTCCTCCAGAGCCTATTCCTACTAATGGTTTATCGGAAATAATATGTTTTTTTATCTCTTTTTTCATCTCCTCCCAAGTTTCTTGTTTTACTAAATTATTCAACAAACGAAGGGTTCCGATATTAAAAGAACGCTTGTATTTAAGGTCGTTATTCTCGAAGAACATGAGTTCGGTAGAACCTCCACCAACATCAATGTATAGATAATTTTTATTTGGATTAAGGTTGTCTTCAAAATGATTTTCATAAATCAAATTTGCCTCCTCATCTCCCGAAATAATTTCGATATTGATGCCTGTTTCGGCTTTGATTTTTTTTCTGATGTCATCTCCGTTTTTAGCATCTCTCATGGCACTCGTAGCACAAGCACGATAATGTTCTACTTTATAAATTTTCATTAAATCACTAAAAACCTTCATCGAATCCAGTGTCATTTGCTCCCTTTCTTTACCAATTTTCCCTTGTGTAAAAACATCAATTCCTAATCGTAAAGGCATTCGTAACATATTCAGTTTTGTGAATTTTACTTTTCCTTTAGAGTTAATATTCACTTCTTTAATCAGTAATCTTCCTGCATTACTTCCAATATCTATGGCTGCTATAATCATTTTTTTAGGTTTAAGTTTTTTTGAATTTCATTTCAAGAAATCACTCGGTGTAAAATTCAATAGTTTATTTATTCGTTTTTCGTTTCAAATATTCGTAAGTGGCAATTTGAGAGCGAATTTTCTCCGATTTATTGTTTTTGACATATTTATTTTTCATTTTATTGTCTAAAACTCTTGCTTTTACATTATCATTCAGTTGAATATTCAAAATATCTTTAATCTCTTGTTTCAGGTTCTTTTGCGTGATTTTCACTGCTGCTTCTACACGATAGTCAAGGTTTCTCGTCATCCAATCTGCCGATGAAATATAAATATCTTCGGCTCCTTTATTGTAGAAATACATTACCCTCGAATGTTCCAAATACTCATCAATAATACTAATACTTTCTATTGGCTGAGTGAAATTTTTGCTATTAACGGCACAATAAATACCACGAATAATCATTTTGATTTTCACTCCTGCATCGGCAGCTTCGTACAATTTTTTAATCAAGCCTTTATCACTTAAAGAATTAACTTTAATAATCATTTTGGCTTTTCTACCTGCTTTTGCTTCAGCAATTTCCCTATCGATATGCCATTCGATTTTTTCCCTCATAAAACGAGGGCAAACCAAAAGCGTTTTGCAATTTTTTAGGGCTTCCTCTGGCAATTGACGAGGTTTTTTAAAGAAATTAAAAATCTTATTAATGTCTGCCATTATCGACCGATTGGAAGTCATCAAGAGGTTGTCTCCATAAATTTTGGCTGTTTTCTCGTTGAAGTTCCCCGTACTGATAAACCCGTACTGAATAGTCTTATGATTGGCTCTTTTCTTGATGATGCACAATTTAGCATGAACTTTTTTATTAGGAATTCCTACCAAAACTTTAATGCCTTCTAATTCTAATCTTTTTTTCCATTTTAGATTATTTTCTTCATCGAATCTCGCTCGGAGTTCTATCATTGCGGTAACGCTTTTTCCGTTCCTTGCTGCATTGATTAAAGCATTGACAATCTTAGAGTTACTTGCTAATCGATAAACGGTAATCTGAATGGTTTTTACATCAGGATCCATCGCCGCTTCCCTTAGCATATCGATAACGGGAGTGTAGTTATGATATGGGAAAGTGAGCAGTATATCTTTTTTTAGTACAATATCACTGATTCTTTTTTTGTTATCAAAATCTTGATGCAGAAAAGAAGTTCGTTCCACTGGTGTTTTATAAGCAGGGAAGACATTTGGAAAATCCATAAAGTGCTTAAAGTTATGAATTTTTTGCCCTGGTATAATGCTGTCTTTTTGGGTTAAATTCAGTTTTTGAATCAAAAATTCGAGCAATGCCTTATCCATATCTCTATCAAACACAAAGCGAGTAGGTTTTCCTTTTCGTCTATCATTCACTGCTTTGGCAATTTTATCGGCTAAAGTCGTATTAATATCATTATCTAAATCAAATTCGGCATCTTTGGTCACTTTAAAACAATGTGCTTTAAAATCATCATAACCGAAATAAGAGAAAATATGTGGAAGATTGTGAATAATGACATCTTCCAAAAGCATTACATTTTTTTCTTCTCCCTCAGACGGAAGCAAAACAAACCTTCCCAAAAGCCTTGAAGGAACTTCGATAATGGCGTAATTACTCTCGTAGAGCCATTGGGTTTTTCGCATGGCAACGCCTATGTATAGACTTTTGTCTCGTAGATAAGGCATTGGAGTTTCGTTTTGAAGTAGGATAGGTATGACATCACTTTCTACTTTTTCATCAAAATATTGGGTAACGAATGCTTTTTGTTCTTCATTCAGGTCTTTTGGAGTTTTGATAAAGACATTGTTCTCTGCCATTTCCACTTGGATTTGCTCCCAAGTTTCATTAAAATCTTCTTGTTGGCGAATGACAATATCATTTATTTCCCTTAAAATTTTGGAAGGGGGCTGAAAAAAAGAATCCAAAACGATTTTATTTTTAAAATCCATTGCTCTTTTCAGTCCTGCGACACGAACACGGAAAAACTCGTCTAAATTATTAGAAAAAATTCCCAAAAACCGAATTCTCAAATGAAGAGGAACACTAGTGTCCTTTGCCTCTTGCATTACTCTTTCGTTAAAAGAAAGCCAAGTGATATCTCGAGGGTTAAATTGGTCTGCCATAGTCTAAATTTATGACCAAAAATAGGAAAAATAATTTAAACGGATAATTGGTCAAATCACTGAATGTTTTTTTTCAAGATTATACTTTAGCACCTTGATTTTTGCCTCTAAAAAAGAAAATTATTCCCGAATTACCTTCACGGTATTATCTGCGGATATTTTGATAATAGAAGAAGCCGAATATTTAGATTTTTGGTTTTGATTTTCTTCTACGATAGCATCTACACTTTCAATAATTCTTTTTGAAATATCCGAAAACTGAACCGGACTTTTCTCTCCACTCAAATTTGCCGAAGTGGAAACTAAAGGTTTATTCAGTTTGCCGATAATTTGTTTGCATAATTTATCTTTTACCAAACGAATGCCGATGCTTCCGTCTTTTGCCAATAATACTTTGGGTAAATTTCTCGGGTTGTCATAGATAATGGTAATAGGTTTTTCGCTCACATCTATAATATCCCAAGCAATGGCAGGTACCTCTACCAAATCTTGTAATCGTTTTTCGTTTTCTACCAAAATAATGAAAGACTTTGCAGTATCACGATTTTTAATTTTCGCCACTTTTTCGATGGCTTCAATATTGGTAGCATCACAACCGATTCCCCAAATGGTATCGGTGGGATAGAGGATGGTTCCTCCATTTTGGAGGGTTTTTATAATTTCTTGCATTTTAACCTTAGCCTTTTATTGCAGATTTATTCGCAAAAGTTTCTGCCATTTCTTGTATCCATTCTGCTACATCTTCCTCGCCTGTCGCTCTTTCGTAGGTGTGTCCTAACGAAATTAATATTTGATGAAAAAATCTTTTCATATGGTCAACAGGCATTTCTTTTGTCCATAAATCAATTCGTAGGGCTTCCATTTTTTCATCATCCCAAACGGAAATCATCGTTGCCTTGGTTTCTTGTCTTTCTACACCACCGTCTTCGGCATTCCAAGTAATTTTTTCAGGTACATGATTTTCATCTAATGCTACTTCGATATTAATGTTCGTTTTTCTCATTGTATTAATTTTTAGGATTATATTTTGATTGATTAAATATGATGGTTGCATTCATTTTTAAAAAGTCTTGTAAATTGACTTTCGGGTTTTCTGCCAAAAAGTGTTTGCAGATTTGCCAACCGATAAAAACACCCACTCGAGGAGAAGATTTTCGGTCGATTTCGGTATAAAATTTTGAAAAAGGGGCTTCTGTAATAAACCGATCTTCCAATCTCGGATCTGCACTGAAAACCAAATCGTTTTCTACAAAGAAATTCCAAATATTCGCCTCATTGCTTACCGACCAAGCATATTTCTCTTTTGTGAGATTCATTTTCAGTTCGTCCGAAATATTCGGTAGAAAAGCATCTAATAAGATTTGTTTTTTTCCTTGATAAACCAATTTATCAATAAATTTTTGATTGTTTTTATCAAAAGGAACAACATTGGAAACAATCACTTCCGCCACTTTTACCACTATATTTTCAGCATTCATACTACTTTTAAGGTATTCTTCCAAGCCTTCATAAAACTTACTTTTCGTTCCCATAAAAGACGAAATATCAATGAATAAAACATTGCTTTGAGGATTATAAATCATCGGCGTTTGCTTTACCATTTGCAAAGCTGAAGAAAAGATATAGACTTTCGGTTGTTCAAACTTTGGGTAATAATGCTTAATATGAGCGAATAAATCGCTGAGTTCTTGCTCTAATTTTGGAACTTTAATATTCGCTATTGCCTCTTGATAGACAGCAACTTCCAAAGAATCGGTTCTTCTTTTTACAAAATCTTCATCCGAAATTTCATCTCCTTGAAACCAAGGGAAATCTTTTTTGAAATCTTCCAAACTGAGTGTCGTATCATAATATTTTTCGGAAATATCTGTGATTTTCACTTTTGATTTTGAGCTGTTTATAGCAATGTCCCAACGGTTTTCATGCTTGTCCTTACAACTTTGAAGATGAAATATCATTGTGATAATCAACCCTAAATACAATATCTTGTGAATGTATAATTTCATGGAATACTAATTTAAATGAATAGGAAGGCAAAGATAATCAATTTAATTAATGTACCAATGTATCAATGTACTCACATCAACAAATTTTCAGCCGAACAATTCAATAACCATCAATTCAAAAAAAATCCTTACTTTTACTTTTTAAATAAGAAACTAAATAATGATTGATACGCAAAAAACGATTTCACATATTGTGGATTGGCTAAAGGATTATGCTCAAAGAGCGGGAGTTGAAGGCTTTGTGGTTGGTGTTTCGGGAGGTGTAGATTCTGGCGTAGTTTCCACCTTGTCGGCAATGACAGGGCTCAAAACTTTACTTTTAGAAATGCCTATTAGACAAAAAAAAGATCAAGTAGATAGAGCTTGGGAACATATGGAAGACCTTCAAAAAAGGTTTCCCAATGTAGCAACCATGAGTGTGGATTTAACGCCTACTTTTGAAAAATTATACGAAACCCTTGATGTGCGAGACGATTTGTATCCAAACGAGAAATTGGCTTTTGCCAATACTCGCTCAAGGTTGAGGATGCTTACGCTCTATTATTACGGTCAGATTAATGGACTTTTGGTCTGTGGAACAGGGAACAAAGTAGAAGATTTTGGAATTGGATTTTATACCAAATATGGAGATGGTGGAGTAGATTTATCACCAATAGCCGACCTTTATAAAACAGAGGTTTATCAGTTGGCAAAGGCGTTGAATTTGGTGCAATCCATTCAAAATGCCATTCCTACCGATGGGCTTTGGGACGAGGAAAGAACCGATGAGCAACAAATTGGGGCTACTTATCCTGAATTGGAGAAAATTCAGAAAGAATATGGCACAAAAACCATAGATGATTACGAGGGAAGAGATAGGGAAGTTTTTCAAATTTTTGATAGAATGAACAAGGCTGCTCAACACAAGATGAACCCTATTCCTGTTTGTGAAATTCCGAATGATTTTAGAAAAGAATAAGCGATGAAAAAAGACCAGAAAATTATTAAAATTTTATTAGCCGTTTTGGTGATTGTTGGAGGCTATTTTTTCTTTAAAAACTTTACAATTAATCACGAATTACCTGCACAAGATCATTTGATTAAAAATCAAAGTTCAAAGCAGATTCATACTTCAATTGATAAGCTTACCGAAGAGAAAAAAGTCATAGCTTATGTTAAAAAAAATCATCATTTACCTGATTATTACCTCACGAAAAATGAGGCGAGGAAATTAGGTTGGAAACCGCATTTAGGTAACCTTTGCGAAGTTTTACCCAATAGAGCAATCGGTGGAGATTCATTTGGTAATCGTGAGCGAAAATTGCCAAAAGGCAATCGTTATTTTGAGGCAGATGTCAATTATCAGTGTGGAAACAGAAATGCAGACCGAATTATTTTTACCCAAAAAGGAGAAGTTTGGCTAACGCACGACCATTATAAAACATTTACAAAACAATAAATATGAGGACAATATATATTGATTTTTCGCAAATCGGTGATGATGAAGATTTTTACAATCAGTTGAGAGAGAAGGCAGCACTTCCTGATGAATTTGGAGATAATATGGATGCACTTTATGATGTGATTACAGGATTTTGGGAACTGCCTTTGCGTTTGGAATTTGTGAATATGAGTGTTAATCAGTTGGAGTTTTTCGATGAGCATATTTCCAATTTGGAAGCAATAGAGGAGGAGTGTGAAGATTTTTATTTCTCCTATTTTTTAGAGCAATATGAAGATTAATTCAATTTGAATTTGTGTTTTTTCAATATTGTTTTTCTTAAAAAAAAGATGTAACTTTGGAGTGGTAACCATTTAAAATATTAATTATGAATCATAAATCATCTTTCAGTTCAGTTATAATAGGCATTTGTCTGTTGTTAGGGTTTTCACTTTTAGGTTTTTTTATTTATAAAGGTTTCAAAACATTTAGTGATAAAGATCGTGTAGTAACCGTAAAAGGTTTGGCGGAAATGAATATGACGGCAATTTCTTCCACCATTAGTTTAGATTTTTCGTTTTCTGGAGATGACCTTAAAAGCATTATGCAACAAACCGAAAATAAGAAAAATGCAGTCGTTGATTATTTAGTGAAAAATGGTTATTCAAAAAGCAGTATTAAGGTTAATAATACGGATATAAATGACCGACAAAAATATTATGAAAAACAATGGCAAGACGGTAAAATGGTGCCAGTGAAAATTGATAGATATACTGTTGCTCAAGAAATTGTAGTGCAATCCAAAGAGGTGAAAGTTACAGAGGATAAAGCGGCTAAAATAAAAATAGATTTAATCAACAAAAATCTCACTTCTAGGATTAATACCAAATATAAATTCCCTGAACTCAATACGATTAAGCCCAAACTCATTGCGGAAAGTACCAAAAATGCTCGTATAGCAGGAGAACAATTTGCCAATGACTCACAGGCGAAATTAGGTAAAATAAAAACCGCTTCGCAGGGACAAATTTCCCTTGCTGGAAGATATTCTTATGGAGAAGAAACCACTTCTATTCCAGAGGAACCTTATATTCAAAAAGCAAGAGTGGTGAGTAGAATTGTTTTCTTTTTAGAGTAATAGTATTGATGTTATAACCCACCCATTTCAATTAAGGGATAAGAGTATTTTTACATTAGGAAAAAAAGTCAGTTCTGTATTTTCGAGTGAATAATGTTTAGGATTAACTTTATTTTTCATACCTTTGTCCCCTATTTTTAGGAAAATGATTTAGTAATGAAGAATGTTTATGATAATGTACTAGAACTTATAGGAAATACTCCTCTAGTGAGACTTAATAAAGTTACTGAAAATTTATCAGCAAAGATATATGCGAAAGTAGAATCTTTTAATCCGGGTCATTCTACGAAAGATAGAATAGCACTTCATATTATAGAAAATGCAGAGAAAAAAGGAATATTAAAACCTAATTCTGTTATTGTGGAAACCACTTCTGGAAACACAGGCTTTTCTGTAGCAATGGTGGCTATTGTAAAAGGGTATCAATGTGTACTTTCGGTAAGCGATAAGACCAAACCTGAAAAAATTGCTTATCTCCAAGCATTAGGTGCGAAAGTATATGTATGTCCCGCTAATGTTCCTGCCGATGATCCTCAATCTTATTACGAAACAGCGAAAAGAATTGCTAAGGAAACTCCTAATGCTATTTATATTAATCAATATTTCAATGAGTTGAATATTGATGCCCACTATCAAACGACAGGTAGAGAAATTTGGCAGCAAACCGAAGGTAAAATAACGCATCTTATTGCTTGTACAGGAACGGGAGGAACACTTTCTGGGTCTGCCAAGTACATTAAAGAGCAAAACCCTAATGTTAAAATCATTGGTGTAGATGCCGATGGTTCGGTTTTAAAGGGTTACCACGAAAACGGAAAAATCAATAAAGCGGATATTAAGCCTTATCAGATTGAAGGTTTGGGCAAAAACTTAATTCCGGGAGCTTTACTTTTTGATAAAATTGATGAATTTATTAAGGTAAATGATGAAGATTCTGCCTACAGAACCAGAGAGATTGCTTTGAGGGAAGGAATTATGGGTGGTTACACCTGTGGTGCAGTTACTCAAGCTTTATTACAATATGCCGAGAAAAATCCATTGAAAGAAGACGATGTGGTAGTTTTAATTTATCCTGACCACGGTTCTCGATATATTTCTAAAGTATATAGCGACGAATGGATGGAAGATCAAGGTTTTACGAATAGTGAATTTTGTCAATACGAAAAGGTATCTAAGGCTTAAAATTTGTAATTGAGAAAGTTGATTCCTCTTTTTCAGATTTATCGTTTAATGATCTAGTCTATAAAACAATAGTGGATAAAAAACTAAGTTGCAATTTCATCACTATAACAACCCAACCTGATTTTAACTGTTTCAAATTTTGAAGAAAGAACAAATCAAGGTTGGGCGAGTTCAAATGCACAAGCCTTCCATTAAATGGTTGAAATACTATTGATTGTAGTGTTTATTCACCACTCAATAATTTATTGATTTTGGCAATTTTTACCCAATGATAGATGACCAAAATCATTCCGACTAAACCTGCAATTTGTCCTACCATATTGGGGATAAAAGATAAAATTTGAGCAATACTCCAACCAATACCCGAAACCATTCCGAAATCTGAAACAGTTTGTAATTTAGGATTTGATTTCTTTTCTGCATCGAGCGAGTTCGCTACATTAATGACAATAAAAAAATCCTCTACAAAATTGAATGGAAGGGCAAACATATACCAAACCGATTTTGGAGTTGCTTTTCTATTCTCTGGTTTGATTAATGTTAATGTTTTTTGAAGCGTTCGACAATAAAAAGCGACCATAATAAAAAAACTTCCCATTATCAAAATACTTGGCAAAATACCCAAATGAAATATTTCTGCTAAAATACTTTCATCTGGCGTATTATTTATATAAGGGTAAATCACCCACGCTACTAATAGTGCTGTTAAAATAAGTCTAACTAATACATTTTGTGCTGTTCTCATATCTTTTATTTAATTGATTTATAAAACTTTATTTTTTGCATACTTTATTCAATGCTCTGCATTTTGGGTTAAGTACTAAAACCCTTATTACTTTATACTTTGTTTAGTGTTTTTTCCTTTGTCATAATATAATAATCCACAGATGATTCATTTTTAGTGTCTATTAAATGATACCCCATTTTATTAAAGATTTTAATATTGTGCTTTTTTGTGGTTTCTAACCAAATAGAGGCGTTTTTACTACTTGCCAAATCATCTAAATTGGAGAATAATTGTTTACCAATTCCTTTTCCTCTTAGGGTTTGATTTACCGCAATAAATTCTAAAATATATTGATTGCTATCTGTAAATGTGTTTTTTCTATTTTTATCGTGTTTTGCAGATTGAGTAACCGTTGTCATTCCACAAGTCATTAATACAGAATACGTCCATTTTCAGCAAATCAAATGCTGATGGTTGATAAGAGGTATGTGTAACCATAGAAACACCAACAATTTCATCTCCCAAAAAAGCAACATTTATGGGTTGATTATTGTCGATGAGCATTTTTAATGTTACTTTAAACCAATGGTTTACTTTATATTTATACTTTGGGTCATTCTCTTTAAAAAGAACGATTACACCTTTATCTTCCACAAAACTATTGGTTAATAATGCCGATACAATATCGATATCTTCAATTTTAATTTTTCTGATTTCTACTTTCATAATTAATATCTTCTAATACCGAATGCAATAAACAGTTTAATCATATACAGCGTAAAAAAACACAATAGCAATGGATTTGAAATACCGATAATGAGCAGTCCTCCAATGCCTAATACTGTAAAAAATGAAGCAATAACTTTTTGTTTTCCCTTGTTTTTAATCGCATTGATAATTAAGGTTGAAACAATTACAAATAGGACTAAGCCTATTGTTTTCATAGAGAATAAATTCAAGGTGTACAAAAAAACAGCAGGATGTAGAAAATGTATAAGAATAAATCCTAATCTTAACTTACTGTTATTTTCTCCTCCATAATAGACATTTGTACCTTTTGTAAAGTTAGCAACTACTCCGGCGCCAACATCACCACTTATTAAAAGTAACAAAATAAGTTTCCATATAGGAATTTCTATATTGTTCTGTAGGCATAAAACATAGACACTTATAATGGCTAAAACCCCTCCGCTATAAGCGAGAATTATATCAAACCAAGTCGTTGAACTGCCGTGTAATTCATGTAAAATTTTGGGTGGTCTTACTGCTTTTGAACTCATTATTTATATTTATTGATGATATAATTTATTTTCTTCTCTAAGTTTTCTATGTTTGGGTCTAGCACAAAGTCTATGGTAATTCCGTCCATTGTTGCGAGTAATAATTCCGCTTCAATTTTTGCGTTTTCTTTATGTTTTTCTGCTAAAAAAGAGGACAGTAATTCAATCAATTCTCTTTTTTGTTTTTCTAATATTTCCGTAACAGAAGTAGGCGTTTGAGGATGAACCAATAGTAAGAGCGTGAGCCGGATAATATCCTTATCCTCAATGAGTCCTTTTTTAAGATTTTGCAATAATGATGAAATAGAATTACTTTCCATTTCCATCATTTTATTTGTCATTTCTGTTATGGTAGATTCTATCACCACCCTTAACAAATCATCTTTGTTTTTAAAATGACTATAGGTTAAACCTTTGGATACTTGAGCGTGTTTGGCTATTTTATCAATAGAGGTTTCTGTAAATCCGTTTTTAGAAAACAGATACAAGGCGGAAAATATTATTTTTTCTTTTTTGTTCATGGTGAATGATTTATTTATACTGACTGACCGTTCGGTCGCAAATGTAATTAAAAAAAGAGAGCTGCCAAAATTTTTTCTGATTTTTTTATGGAATCGGATCCATTTTATTTTCTTACATTTGGGGGATGAATGAGGAAGTTTTTGAATTGGTAGAACATACCCAACGAAATGTTTTTTTGACAGGAAAGGCAGGAACAGGAAAGACCACTTTCCTCAATGATTTTGTTACCAAAACCCAAAAGAAGCACATCGTTGTCGCTCCTACGGGGATTGCGGCGATAAATGCAGGTGGCGTGACGGTGCATTCTATGTTTGGGCTACCGCTCAAAACTTTCTTGCCTACTACAGATCCTGTTGATGGACTTTCGGCGATTAATATTCAGCAGTTGATTCCTCATTTCAAATACCGAAAAAATAAGCTGAAAATCCTAAGAGAATTAGAACTCATTATCATTGATGAGGTTTCTATGTTAAGAGCCGATGTCTTGGATATGATGGATTTTTCTTTGCGAACAGTAAGGCGAAACCAAGAGCCTTTTGGTGGTGTTCAGATGTTGTTCATCGGAGATTTGTATCAGTTGCCTCCTGTGGTTCGAAACGAGCATATTTTGTCCTCATTTTATGCTTCACCATTCTTTTTCGATAGTCAGGTGCTCAAAAATACCGAGGTTATTACTTTGGAACTGATGAAAGTGTATCGTCAGAAAGATGAAAATTTCGTTACAATGCTCAATGCTATTCGTGATGGAGATAGATCGAAAATTGATTTTGAAAAACTCAACGAAAGGTATCAACCTGATTTTGATGCTAAAGACGAACAATATATTTACCTCACTTCTCATAATAGGATTGCAGAGAATATCAATCAGAAAAAGTTAGACGAAATATCCACTAAATCGTATTTTTATAAGGCACAAGTTTTTGGTGATTTTAATGAAAATCAGTTTCCTAATGAGGAAAAGTTAGAATTAAAAGTTGGAGCTCAGGTCATGTTTATTAGAAATGATGCTTCTCATGAGAAAAAGTATTACAATGGCAAATTAGCAGAAATCGTTCGCTTGTCTGATGATGAAATTTGGGTACAGATAGAAGGGGACGACGACCATTATCAAATTAAAAAAGAGACTTGGGAAAGGAAGGTATATTCGATTGATTCCGAAAAAAATATACAACAAGATATTTTGGGTAGTTTCGAGCAATATCCTATTCGTTTGGCTTGGGCAGTTACAATTCATAAAAGTCAGGGATTAACTTTTGATAAAGTTATCATTGATGCTGGGAAATCTTTTGCATCGGGGCAGGTATATGTTGCTTTGTCAAGGTGTAGAAGTTTGGAAGGGATTGTTTTGAAATCAAAAATTCCACCTCATGTGATATTTAAAGATGATAGGGTGATTGGTTTTCAAAAAATGACCCATGCGAATCATCGAATAAAAGCCATTTTAAACACCGAGAAGTATGATTATAGCATCAAAAGAATGCTCTATAAAATGGATTGTTCTTGGTTGAAAAATGAATTGGAACAATGGAAGTTAGCCGTTCAGAAAAGTAAAAAAATAGACCGAGAAGAAGCCAAAGTAACCGAGTTTTTATTAAAAAGAAGTATCAATGAAATAGTCCCTGTCTCCGAAAAATTTTCGAGGATAATGCTCCAAAAAACAAATCAGTTTGTCAATGGAAAAGAAAAATGGGAAGAGATAGAAAGTAAATCCAAAGGAGCGGTAAACTACTTTTTTAATAAAGTACAACAAGATATTTTTGAGCCTTTCAAACAATTTTATGCTAAAACAAAAGGCGTAAAAGGGCTGAAAACTTATAACGCAGAAGCAAAGGCTTTTTTGGATGATATTAAGGATTATTTAGAAGATTTGCAGGAGGTTACACTTTTGGAGAAACCACTTTTTGAACAAGAAAAGAAAAAGAAAATTTCGGCTAAGATTGCCAAAACACCAAGTCATATTATTAGTTATCAACTTTTTGAGGAGGGAAAGACAATTGGAGAAATCGCCCAAGAAAGAGGCTTGGTAAAGGAAACCATTTATGGACATTTGGCAAAATTTGCATCACAAGGAGTTTTGGACATTAAGAGAATTGTGAGCGAAGAAAAAATCAATATTTTCAAGACAAAATTTCCTAAAAATAAAGATTTATCAGGGCTGAATGATTGGAAAAAAATACTTCCTGACGATTTTGCTTATAACGAAATTAGAATTTTACTCAATCATTTTCATTATTTAGAAAAAAAGGAATAATTATTCCTTATTCTTTCTCAAAAAGCACCACTGTTTCGATATGTGAAGTATGCGGAAACTGATCCACCAAACTGATTTTTTTCAGTTGGTAACCATTCTGCATTAAGGTTTCGGTATCTCTGGCTTGGGTAGCAGGATTACACGAAACATAAACCATTCTATCGGCGTTTAACGCGATGATTTTATTAAGCGTTTTAGGGGCAATTCCTGCTCTGGCTGGGTCAAGGATAATGGTTCTGATTTTATTCTGATATTGTGGATGTTCGTAAAGGAATTTTCCCACATCGGCAGCATAAAATTCTAATCCATCAATTTGGTTTCGTTTCGCATTTTCTTTAGCATCTTCAATGGCTGAAGCCACGATATCTACTCCCACAATTTTGGCATTTTCGGACTGAGCAGCAATAATTTGTCCTATTGTTCCTGTTCCACAAAATAAGTCCATTACCACGGTATTATCGATTGCCGTTTTGTCTTCCAAGGCATATTCTACGACTTTGGAATAGAGTTTTTCGGCAGATTTGGGATTGGTCTGAAAGAAACTTTTCATACTGATTTCAAAGTTCAAATTCAAAAGTTGCTCTACGATTTTATCTTCACCATAAATAAGGTTTACACTCCCGCTGGTAGCAATCGTTCTATCTCCTGTTTCATCATTAATGGTATGAAGAAGTCCTGCCACTCTCTCTCCAAATAATTCGATTAAAAAATCAGCAAAAGCTTGGAAGTCAAATTTTGGAGCATCATAAGAAGTCGTTACCAAATTGAATAAAAGTTGGTTGGTTTTATAGGATTTTCTTACCACAAAATACCTGAAAAAACCTTTTCTTTGAGGAGCATGCCAAGGGTCAAGACCTGTATTTTCACAATAGGTTTTGATATTTTTTAAATTATCTTCGAATGCCTTATCAAAAAGTCCGCTATCTTTTTCTAAATTCACACCACACCACCAAGTTCCTCTTTTCTTAAAGCCTAATGTAAATTGGTCAATATTATCATTTTGTTCTTTATCATAACCGATTGCCGAAAAGGCATATTCCATTTTATTACGATAATGATAGAGGTGAGGAGACGAAATAAATTCATCGAAAAAGTCCTCAATATTATGGATTTTACCAATGTTTTTGAAAAGCGACATGGTGCTATCGTATTTGTACTGATGTTGTTTTTCAATCGGTAGTTTAATATATGGGGCACCAGAAATCTCTTGGTAAGGAATTTCGACTTCATCGGGTGAATTTTCTACAACTTCAAAAAGTTTACACTCTGCGTAATTTTTACTTGATTTTTTCACCTGTGCCTTAACGGTTTGACCAGGTAAAGTGTTGGGAACAAATACAATAAATTCACCTTTTTCATTTCGAATTTTGGCAATTCCTTTTCCACCAAAAGCATAGTCTTCTATTTTTAGTGTTAAAATTTCTCCTCTTTTTACGAATTTATTTCTTGGTCTTCTTCCCATGGGTTTTTCATTAAAAAATCAGGTGCAAATGTAGTGAATTATTATTTAGAATGGAGGATTTAAGCTAATCCGATAGGGGACAGGTGTACTTTTATCAGTCCAAAAACATACTGTATTGAACATCTAATTGCTTCTACTGTTTCTTTATTTATTGTTTTGAATATTAATTTATTGCATATGATATTTAATAGAATCGATAGTCCTTTGATGAAAATTAATAAATGATTTAAGCTTCAATATTGTTTCCTGAAAATTTATCAAGCGTATAAGCAAGCTGAAATCATACTTTTTATAATATTTAATAATTGATTTAATTGGTTGGTAATAAGTAGTTTAATTGGTTTGAGTAGAAAGAGCTAATTTTTACCCTCGGAAAAAAGACCTCGGAGCAAGTTTTAGAAATTTTAGATTTTTGACTTTATTTTTAGCCGAATTTCCGCAGTCTTGAATTTTTGGCTCTTTTGTTTCAAGACAAAAGAGTGAAATATCATTTTTAAAATATTGTTTTTTATATGATTAAATCGGTTTGTTTTATTTTTAACATATTTTAACGAAGTATGATTTTGTTCTGAGTGTATAAGCTTGGCTTGAGGTGTTATATCTAATAAAAAAACAGTATTTTTGCCAAATGATAGAGACTTTCGCAGATTTCGATTTATCCGAAAAAATATTAGATGTACTGGCAGATTTAGAATTATTTGTTCCTACACCTATTCAGGAAAAAAGTTTTAAACCCGTAATGTCTGGACGAGATGTAATGGGAATTGCCCAAACAGGAACAGGGAAAACTTTAGCATATTTATTACCTTTACTCAAAAGATGGAAGTACAATAAAACGGGAAACCCAACGGTTTTAATTTTAGTGCCGACTAGAGAATTGGTAGTGCAAGTGAGTGATATTTTAAAAGAATTGTGCCAAAATATGACAACAAGAGTCATTGGTATTTATGGTGGAAAAAATATCAGAACTCAAAAGTTGTTATTTGATGACGGTTGCGATATTTTAGTCGGAACACCTGGGCGAACAATGGATTTAGCTATTGATAATGCCATTTCTTTAAAAGAAGTTAAGCATTTGGTTATCGATGAATTTGACGAAATGCTCAATCTTGGATTTCGTCCTCAACTGACGCATATTTTCGAAATGATGAAAGAGAAAAGACAAAATATTCTTTTTTCGGCAACCATGACCGAAGCTGTGGATGATATGCTCAACGAATATTTTCCTAATCCAATCGAAATATCGCTTGCAAAATCGGGGACACCTATCGAAAAAATTGAACAAACTGCCTACAAAGTAGAAAATTTCAATACCAAGATTAATCTTTTAGCCCACCTTCTCGAAGAGAATAAAGCGATGGAAAAGGTGTTGATTTTTACCAATAATAAAAAACACGCCGATTATCTCTTTACTACAATTGATGAATTATTCCCTGAGCAATTTGATGTGATTCATTCCAATAAATCTCAAAACTATCGTTTAAAAGCGATGAAAAGATTTCAAGATGAAGAAGTGAAAGGGTTGATAACTACAGATATTATGGCTCGTGGTTTGGATATTACGGACATTACAGATGTGGTGAATTTTGAAATCCCAAACATTCCTGAACAATATATTCATCGAATCGGAAGAACGGGACGAGCGGATAAAAATGGAAAAACAGTTTCTTTCATTACGGAAAAAGAAGAGGAAGATTTTATCGAAATTGAACTTTTAATGAAAAAAGAGGTTCAAATATTAGATTTCCCAAAGGAAGTGAAAATCAATCCGAAAAAAATTGCATCTGAACAAGAGGTCATTAGAATGAAACCTTTGACCAGAGTAAAACTCAATGAAGGTGGAGAGGCTTTTCATGAGAAAAAAGAGAAGAATAAAAAGGAAAATTGGGGTGGTCCTCTGAAACGAAAAATCCGAAAAGGAATTAATAAAAAACCAAAAAATCGGGGTCAGCTGAGACAACAAGCCAGAAAAAGAAGGAAAAATCAATAATCAACAAAAACGGGTCATTTTCAAAATTCTTTTTTTTTTTAGTATATTTGATGAGATATATTTAATCCAATCAATTAAAATACATGCAATGAAAAAAAAATTAATCATTCCATTTTTAGTTTTGAGTATTTTAAATTTTGCTCAAAAACCGATATTCACCAAAGCCAAAGTAAATGCCGTAGATATTTATCAAAATGCAGGGCAATTGAAAAATAGTGTTTCAGTCAATTTACCCAAAGGGAATGTGGAGTTGGTCATTGCCAATATCTCTGCTGAAATTGAGAAAGAATCTATCCAAGTGGGTTCTGATTCTAAAAATGTAAGTATTCTATCTTCTGTATTTACGAAAGATTATGAATATAAAACCAACCTTGATAAAACCAATCCTAAAATTAAAAAATATTTGGACAGTTTAAGTTTGGTAAAAACAAAAATTCAAACGCTAAAAATCCAGTTGGAATCCACTGAAAGATCGGTAGCATTATTGGACAATAACCAAAAATTATTGGTTGGTTCTAATACTTCTAATGTGGCTCAGTTATCTTCTCTTACCGATTTTTATTATAAAAAAAGAGTAGAGCTCTTATTAAAGGTGGAAAAATTGAAGAATCAATTATCTAAATGGGAAAAGAACAAAAATATTTACCATAAAAAACTCAAAAGAACCGAATCTCGTTATGCAGAAGAATGGGGAGATGGCGTTTTGGTGTTGAATATCATTAATAAAAAAGCAGGAAAAGTAAAATTTAATATTAATTATCTCACTTATCAAGCCAGATGGAGTCCGATGTACGAGATAAAAGCCAATAGTAAAACCAAATCTTTGCAAACCTATCTGAAAGCAAGCGTTTATCAAAATTCTGGTTTAGACTGGAAAAGCGTAAAAGTAAACCTTATCAGTAGTAGATATAATCGAAATAACAATGCTCCTAAAATATATCCGTGGATATTATCTTATAATAGTCTACAAAAAGATAAAGGATACTTACAAGGGCAAGTAGCAGGAGTACAAATTAACAAATCAAATAATGTACGCAGGGAAGCAAGCCTTGAAGAAGAGGTCGCTGTAGGATATTCCACTTCGGTAAATATGCTTAACACGAGTTATGATATTGATATTCCTTATGATATTTTGGACGATGAAAATCATTTAATAGATATCAAAAACCAAAATATAAAAGCGAAATTTGAGCATTATACCGCTCCATCATTAAGTAAACAAGCCTATTTAGTTGCCAAAATAAAAGACTTTGCCCAGTATGATTTTATTTCTGCTCCTGCGAAAATTATTTTTGATGGAATGTACATTGGTGAAACAAGATTAAATACCAATCAAACCGATGAAGCACTTAAAATCACGATGGGGAATGACCCAAGGGTAAACATCAATAAAGTCTATGTGAAGAAAAATAAATCGGGTCAGTTTTTATCCAATAACAAAGATTTGGTGAAATCTTATGACTTGGTCATTAGTAATAAAAAGAAAGAAAAAATTGAAATTGAAATTCAAGATAGATATCCTATCAGCGAAAATGAAAAAATTGAAATAGATCTTGTAGAGTCTTCTGGTGCCAAAGTGGATAAACAAAAACATATCCTAACTTGGAACAAAAAACTGAAACCAAATGAAAAAATAACCCTAAGGGTTACTTACAAAGTAAAAGCACCAAAAGATTATAAAATTTACGGATTGTAAACTAATATCATAAAAACAAAGATGAACCATTAAGTTCATCTTTGTTTTTATGTTTTCAAGTGGTATGAAAAGTATTAACAACAAGACTTGCCAACACTATAAATATCACTATTTATCGGTTGTAAAGGTTAGGATACCAACTTCTTAGCCGAAGAAGTTCCAATTCTCTTCACGCCCATTTCTATCATTTTTTTGGCGTCGTCAGGAGTTCTAACGCCACCTGCTGCTTTTACAGGCAATTTTCCTGCGTTATCTAACATCAATTTGATTCCCTCAAAAGTAGCTCCATTAGGTTTTCCACCTTCTGTTTGATAAAATCCTGTTGAAGATTTAACGAAAATTTTTGACCAATCTGACTCATCAAAATGTTTCTCGGAAACCTCTCGGATTAATTTTGTAATTGCCACGATTTCTTCGTCCGTTAAAGCTGCAATTTCAATAATCCATTTAGCCACTTTATTGTGATCCAAACAAAGCTGAGTACATTCCAATACCTCTTTTTGTACTAAATCTATCTCTCCTTTTTTAAAGGCTTCATAATTAATGACAAAATCCAACTCGTCTGCTCCGTCTTCAATGGCTTTTTTGGATTCGGCTAATTTCTCCTGAATAGCATAAGTTCCCTCATGAAAACCGATTACCGTTCCCAAAACCACCTTATTATCCGACTGCTGAAGAAAAGTTTTAATTTCTTTTACTAAATTAGGTCTAATCATCACTGCAAAAAACGCATTATCAATCGCTTCTTGAGCTAAATCTTTCACGATTTGTAATGTTTCTGATTCCGATAAACCTGACTGCTCTGGTGTTTTTAGATAAGTAGAATCTAAATAATCTTGAACTCTCATAATACTCGTTTTAAATGTGGGACAAAGGTAAAAAAAATAGTGGAAATTTAATTTAATTTTTTAAAATTTTAAGCATCAAAATTAATGCATACACCTTAACAAATTCAAGCCTTAAAGTCACTCCTAAAATCACATTTTGACCCAATCATTTTTTTCGACCTAATCACATCTTTTTTTTCATAAAGATTCAATTTTTGTTGAAAGGTAAGAAATTAATCCTTACTTTTGTTAAAAAGAAAAAACGAATTATGTCATACGGATTATTAAAAGGAAAAAAGGGAATTATTTTTGGAGCATTAAATGACCAATCTATCGCTTGGAAAGTGGCAGAAAAATGTCACGAAGAAGGGGCAGAGTTCATTTTATCCAACGCTCCTATCGCAATGAGAATGGGAGAAATAAACCAATTAGCAGAAAAAACAAACTCAGAAGTCGTTCCTGCAGATGCAACGAGTATGGAAGATTTGGAAAAATTATTCGATGCAGCGATTGAAAAATTTGGAAAAATAGATTTCATTCTTCATTCTATCGGAATGTCTGTCAATATTAGAAAAGGAAAATCTTATACCGAATCTAACTATAAATATTTAGAAAAAGGTTGGGATGTATCTGCTGTTTCTTTTCATAAAGTAATGAAAACAGCTTGGGATAAAGATTGTATGAACGAATGGGGAAGTATCTTGGCTTTATCTTATATCGCCGCTCAAAGGGTTTTCCCAAATTATGGGGATATGGCGGATAACAAATCTTATTTGGAGTCTATTGCAAGAAGTTTTGGTTATTATTGGGGAGAAAGAAAAGTGCGTGTGAATACCATTTCTCAGTCTCCCGTGATGACAAAAGCAGGTGAAGGTGTAAAAGGAATCAAAGGGTTCTTTAACTTTGCAGAAGATATGTCGCCATTAGGTAATGCAGATGCTAACGATTGTGCGGACTATTGTGTTTCGCTTTTCTCGGACTTAACCAAAAAAGTTACCATGCAAAATCTTTATCATGATGGAGGTTTCAGCCAAACGGGAGTTTCTCAAAAAATTGTTGATAAATACGAAGAATAAAAAAATAGAAATTAGAGAATAGAAATTAGAAATGAAACTATATTCATTTTTCTACTCTGGGTCCTTAAATAAAAATATAAATAAAAAATATAAAAAATGTCTTATTATCCATTAAACACTATTCCTGATTATTACGGAATGGATAGTTTACTTACAGAAGAACACAAACTTATTCGCCAATCCGTTAGAGAGTGGGTACAAAGTTTTGTCATGCCAAAAATTGACGACGCTTGTCAGAATCACACCGATATTCCAAACCTAATGAAAGAATTGGGGAACATCGGAGCATTAGGACCATATATTCCAGAAGAATACGGAGGTGCAGGTTTAGACCAAATTTCTTATGGTTTGATTATGCAAGAATTAGAAAGAGGAGATTCTGCGATTCGTTCAGCGGCATCTGTTCAGAGTTCTTTGGTAATGTTCCCAATCAATGAATTTGGTTCGGAAGAACAGAAGAAAAAATATTTGCCACATTTAGCGAGTGGAGATATGATTGGTGCCTTTGGATTGACAGAGCCTAATCATGGTTCAGATCCGAGTTCTATGGAAACCTATTATAAAGATATGGGTGACCATTATTTATTAAATGGTGCTAAAATGTGGATTACCAACGCTCCACTTTGTGATATTGCCGTAGTTTGGGCAAAAGGAGAAGATGGAAAGGTAAGAGGGATGATTGTAGAAAGAGATATGGAAGGTTTTACAACGCCTGAAACACACAACAAATGGAGTTTAAGAGCATCGAAAACAGGAGAGTTGGTTTTTGATAATGTGAAAGTTCCAAAAGAAAATTTATTGCCAAAAGTAGAAGGACTAAGAGGACCTTTATCGTGTTTAAATTCAGCGAGATATGGGATTTCTTGGGGAGTAATAGGAGCGGCGATTGATTGCTATTGTACTGCTGTTCAGTATTCTAAGGAGAGAAAACAATTTGGAAAACCAATCGGATCTTTCCAACTTCAACAGAAAAAATTAGCCGAATTTTTAACAGAAATCACGAAGGCTCAGTTGCTTTGCTTGCAGTTAGGAAATTTGAAAAACGCTCATACAGCAAGTCCAGCACAGATTTCTATGGCGAAGCGAAATAATGTAAAAATGGCAATTGATATCGCAAGAGAAAGTCGCCAAATGCTTGGTGGAATGGGTATTATGGGAGAATTCCCGATGATGCGACATGCAGCCAATTTAGAATCGGTAATCACTTATGAAGGAACACACGATATCCACTTATTGATTACAGGTTTAGATATTACAGGAATTAACGCTTTTTCTTAAAAATTAGCGTCCATTTAATTTGTAAATAACAAAAGAGACTGTCTAAAAAGATAGTCTCTTTTTTGAGTTTAAAGTTTATAAAGTTCAAAGTAGAGACGCAATGTATTGCAATGTATTGCGTCTGCATAATTGAGTAGCATAGCGACGATTGATATCATGGTGTTAGAATTTATTCTAACAGAAATATAATCAAAAATGTAGAGATGCAACGCATTGCATCTCTACTATTTTTATAATCTCGTAACTTTATAGCTTTGTAACTTCCGTTGGTTTTTATTTACCAATCGTAAAAGCATAACCTAAGTTAATAGAAGATAAAGACTCACCATCCTTACTCATTCCTTTGTAACCTACATATACTTCACTTGCGCCAAATTTATATCCTATTTTTGGCTGATAGTACAATGCTCCATTATCAGCACCCTTATCAGCATTTGTAAAGAAAGCATACCCTAAATCCGTACCTAAATATACCTTTGGCGTAAACAAATATTCACCTGTAACTGCTATTGGAACCAAACCAAAATCAGGAATTTTTAATAACGGGCTATTGTTAACTTCTAATTCTTCTCCAAAATAATGAGAATATCCTGTCGTTAATCCAAGATTAAAATTCTCTGATACATTCAATATATAAGATACATCTGCTCCAACATTAAAAACATAAGCAGCAGATAAATCACCCACAGGTAAACCTACATGTGCACCTACTTTGAAATTCCCTGATTGAGCGTTTACTGTTGTTGCTCCCATTAGTGCAATGGCACTTGCTAAAAATAACTTTTTCATTTTATATCAACTTTTATCTTGAAACAAATTTAATACTTTTTCAGGTATAAACAAACGAAATATTTTACAAAAAGCACCTTTTATAACAAATATCATAAAATAAAAATCGCCTAAAAATTACTTTCAGGCGATTTTATTTTTAAGTATTTCTTATTTTTATTTACCAATCGTAAAAGCATAACCTAAGTTAATAGAAGATAAAGCCCCGCCATCCTTACTCATTCTTTTATAACCTACATATCCTTCACTTGCACCAAATTTATAACCTATTTTTGGTTGATAATAAAATGCTCCACTATAGGCATTGGCGCCAGTATTTGTAAAGAAAGCGTACCCTAAATCCGTACTTAAATATATTTTTGATGGAAATAAGTATTCTCCTGTAGCGGCTATTGGAATTATTCCCAAATCAGGTACTTCTAAGAATGGAGTGTTGCTAATTTTTATCGTTTTACCAAAATAATAAGAATATCCCGTTGTTATTCCAAGATTAAAATGCTCTGATACATTCAATGTATAAGATACATCTACTCCAGTATTAAAGGTATAAGTAGTAATTAAATCACTCACTGGCAAACCTATATGTGCACCTACTTTGAAATTCCCCGATTGAGCGTTTACTGTTGTTGCTCCCATTAGTGCAATAGCAGCTACCAAAAATATTTTTTTCATTTATATTAACTTTCAGTTTGGAACAAATTTAATACTTTTTCAGGTATAAACAAACGAAATGTTTTACAAAAAATACCTTTTATAACCAATATCATAAAATAGAAATCGCCTGAGAATTAGTTTTAGGCTTTAGCACATTTATCTATCAATCATTCTCTAATTTTTGCTTTCGGACATTTCGTATGGCGTAATTCAGTTCGTTACCAAAAAGTAATAAATAGACATTTACATTGACCCATACCATCAATAAAATCATTGTTCCAATAGAGCCATATAATACATTATACCTCGCGAAATTAGCTACATAAAAAGCAAACCCATAAGTGGTTATAATAAATAAAACTGTCGTTAAAATAGCCCCTGGTACGGCATGAGAAAATCTTGTAGCCTTTACCGTTCCTACCCAATAAAAAGTTGTTAGCAATAGAAAATAAAATATAGGAAAGGAAAAAAAACTAATAATTTTTGTTAAGTTTTGAGCCAACCAACCGATTTCCTCCGAGGAATTAAATAACTTCAATACCACCTCGGCATAATAAATACCAAACAAAGACAATAATAATACACTGATAAACCCCACCGTAATAAAAAACGAAAGTATATATTCTTTAATATCATTTAATTTTTCTTCCGATTTTTCATTAAAGCCATCAATAATGGCAAAAGTACCATTGGTGGCGAAAAATAATGCCAAAATAATAGTTAAATTACTGATACCCGATGTATTGGGTAAAATACTCTGTTCAATATACGACTTAACATCCGTTTCTATTTCACCTGGAAAAACGCTTCCTAACAATACCTCATAGATGTAATAATTCAGTTTATCATAATGTGGTAAATAGGGCAGAATAGATAAAACGAACAAAACAAATGGAAATAATGCCAAAACGAAATTCCAAGAAATTGCTGCAGCCTTTCGTCCTATCTTGGTTTTAAAGAGACCTTGCCCATAAATTTCAAACATTTTCCATAAAGAAATGCCCAAAAATGGAATATGAATATTATCGAAAAAACGATGAATCCATTGAACGAACTTAGGAGCTTTAAAATTCATTTTTCTATATTTGTAGTACAAAGATAAACAATGAAAATCAATTTACTCTGTATCGGTAAGACAGACCAGAAAGAAATTACGCAACTCACTGATTATTACCAAAAAAGATTGCCTAAATATTGGAATTTTGAAAAAATAGAAATCCCTGATATTAAAAATGCTAAAAACCTATCGCCTACACTCCTCAAAAAAGAAGAGACCAAAAAAATGTTGCAATACATCAACCCTTCAGATTGGGTCATTCTTTTAGATGAAAAAGGAAAGGAGTTTACAAGTAGAAGTTTTGCTAATAAAATCAACGATTTAATGAATAATTCGGTGAAACAAATTCATTTCGTTATTGGTGGAGCGTATGGTTTTTCGGACGAAATCTACCAAAGAGCCAATCAGAAAATCGCCCTATCCAAAATGACTTTCACTCATCAAATGGTCAGACTTTTTTTTATCGAACAACTCTACCGAGCAGACCAAATCCTACAAGGAAAACCGTATCATAATGATTAGTGAAAAGGTTAAGATTGAGGCTGAGATTGAGGCTGAGGTTAAGGTTAAAGTGTTACTTTATCGATAAATATTATACTCCTAAATTTTTAAACAACTTTAAGTGTAACACTATTAATAATATCAATAGTATAAAGGAAAAAATTTTATGTAATAAAGTATCCTGACTTTTCTTCAGTAAGGAAGCAAAAAAAATCAATAATACTGGAATAAGTCCTATAATTAAAAGAAGATGGATCCAATGTTGTCCTTCTATATCGTGAGTGCCTCCTGTATATAGTTTAACCAAAATATCATTAAACGCAACGAAAAAATAGGTTAAAAAACTCAAATAAATAAACCTAATCTTTTTGGTTCCAAAACAAACGAAGAATGTTGTGGAAATTAACACAACTGGCGTAAAAAAAATACCATTTGGTGGATAAAAGTGACCTACTAAACCATTTGTAATAACAATTAGCATCGCTAAACCTAACCATAAAATGTTGTTTTTGATATTTATCATTTTTTTTTTAGTCAATATTCAATTGATAAATAATTCTTGGTTCTTGATTCTTGATTCTGAACTCTACCCAATCGCTTTCTTCGTTAGGTTGGCGAATAATCCGCCCAAAAGGAAACCGACTAATCCACCATAAAGAATGTCCAAAGGATAATGAACCCCTAAATAAATTCGGCTATACGACACAAAGCCAGCCCAAATGAATAAAAAATAAGGGAACCAATCATACTTTGGTTTTAATAAAATAGATAAATAAGTAGCAATAAAAAAAGAGTTTGAAGCGTGAGCAGAATAAAAACTATATTGTCCGCCTCCTTTTACTTCCCTTACCAATCCGTCTAAAATTGGTTCATGAACAGGTCTTAGTCTCGCTATGCTATGTTTGAAAATTCCTGCCAATTGATCGGAAATCGTGATACCTAACGCAATGAAAAGAAGTATAAATAAAAAAGATTTCAGCTTGAATCCTCTCGCTAAAATCAGTAAAAGTATTGCATAAAAAGGAATCCAAATCCACTTATCCGAAACGAGTATCCAAAAAGCATCAAATTTTTCGCTTCCTAAATGATTAAGAAATAAGAATAATTTTTGGTCTTTAGTGATGAATTCATTCATTTTTTTATCGGCTTACGGGACCTTGATAGTCGTCTTCTAACTGATTAACAGTGGGTTTTTCATCTTCATTTTTCTTCTCCTCCAATGTTTTTTCTAAATCCAAATGCTCTTTAGGATTAAAATCCTGAATGGACTTTTTAACCCCATCGATTTCTTTCTTAATTTCGGCAACAGGATTATCGGCATCTTGTAATACTTCGTCCTTCAAATCATTCATGGCTCCTTTCATCTTCCTAACTCCCGTTCCTAAATCTCTGGCAATTTTGGGTAATTTGTCGGGACCAAAAAGTAAAACAATAGCCACGCCTATTACAAACATTTCCAAAAAACCGATATCTAAAAAAGCATACATAAATTAGAAAGTTAAAGGTTAGAAAAATAGAGGTTAGAAAAAAAGTTCTAACCTCTATTTCCAAAAATTATTTTTTCACTTCGTCGTCTTTTCCTTTTTTAAGAAAATCGTAAGCGATTGCTGATGCCACGAAAATAGAAGAATAAGTACCAAAACCAATTCCCAATAATAAGGCAAACATAAATCCTCTTAGGTTCTCTCCTCCAAAGATAAAGATAATGATAATTACAACCAAAGTAGTCATGGATGTATTGAATGTTCTACCAATCGTACTCGAAATAGCTTCATCGAATAAACCTCCAAGGGTAACTGATTTTTTCTCTCTCAAATACTCTCTAATTCTATCAAATACAATCACGGTATCGTTAATCGAATATCCTAAAACCGTCAATATTGCAGCGATAAAATCTTGATTGATTTCCATATTAAATGGCATGAATTTATAAAGGATAGAGTAGGCACCCAATACGATAATCGCATCATGGAACAACGCCGCCACGGCTCCTAAAGAGAATTGCCACTTGCTGAATCGTCCTAAAATATATAAGAAAATTCCTATCAATGCGATGGTAAATGCAATCACACCACCTGTCTTAATATCATCGGCTACCGTAGGTCCTACTTTAGATGAAGAAGTAATACCATATCTTGTTTCATCTCCACTCTTAAATCCTGCAATGGTAGCGTCTTTTGGCAAATATTTCTTCAATGAGTTGAATATTTTTTGCTCAATATCAATATCTGCTTCTACGCTTTCGTCGTCAATTTTATAATCTGTTGTAATTTTTAACTGATGTTCATTACCAAAAGTTTTCACTTCTACTGTCGCCGAAGTTCCATTTTCCAATTTGAATACTTTCTCCAAATCTTGCTCTACTTTGTGAGCGTCGGTTGGACTTCCTAAATCAATGACATAGTTTCTACCTCCATTAAAATCTACTCCATATTTGAATCCGTTGGTTACAATAGAGAATAAACTCACTGCCATTAATACCGCAGAAATAATATAAGCTGTTTTTCTTTTAGAAATAAAACTAAAGAATACATTTTTGAACCAATTTTTAGTAACAGATGTCCAAAGCGATAAGTTTTTACCTTTGTTCAATCTATTAAAAATCATCACTCTTGATAATAATACAGAAGTGAATAAAGTCATAATAATACCAATTCCTAATGTTACTGCAAAACCTTTAATAGGTCCTGTTCCAAAGAAATACAATACTCCTGCCGTTAATAAAGTAGTAAAATTACCATCTAATATTGCAGAACGTGCATTATTAAATCCATCTGTATAGGCTTGTTTAATTCCTTTTCCAAGTGCCAATTCTTCTTTGGTTCTTTCGTAGATAATTACATTCGCATCTACTGCCATACCTACCGTTAATACAATACCTGCAATACCTGGTAAAGTAAGAGTAGCATTGATAGAATCTAAAATTCCAAATAAGAAGAACATATTCAATACCATTGCAATAACGGCATAAACTCCCGCTCCACCATAATAGAAAATCATATACAAGATAATCAATGCGAAAGCGATTAAGAAAGAGTACATTCCTGCTTTTACAGAGGCAGCACCTAAAGAAGGACCTACTACATCAGACTGAACGATTTTTGCTCCTGCTGGTAATTTTCCTGCTCCTAATACATTTACTAAATCTTCTGCTTCTTTCAATGAGAAGTTTCCTGAAATCTGTGTTCTACCACTTGGAATCACTTCGTTTACTCTTGGTGCCGAATAAACCACACCATCTAAACTTACAGCAACTGGTTTACCAACATTCTTTTCCGTCATGATTTTCCAATCTCTCGCTCCTTTGGAATCCATTTGCATATCTACTACAACTCTTCCTAATTGGTCATAGTTGATATTAGCTGTTTCTACTGCTCCATCTACTGGGGCTTTTCTACTTGCATTTCCACGAATAGCGTAGAGGGTTAAATAATCAGGGTCATTAGCTTCTGGTTTATAAGCCCACATAAACTGCGTATGCTTTAAGTTCGCAGGTCTACTTTTGATTCCTAATTTACTTTTTAATATTTTATTAACTGTAGCGGTATCAGATAGCTTTACACTTCCTTCACCTAATTTGCTATATCCTTGTGTTTTTACATTATCTAAACTTAATAATTTTAAGAAATTGGTGTTTTTAGCCACCCCAATAGAGTCTGATTTTGCATTTACTACAGTAGCTAAACGCTCAAAATAAGGATAGACTTCGTTAATTTGCTGAACTTCCCAGAATTGTAATTTAGCCGAAGTTTGAAGCATCTTTTTTACTCTATCAATGTCCTTTACTCCAGGCATTTCTACATAGATTCTAGCCGTACCAGGCACTCTCGAAACATTGGGTTGAGTAACTCCCATTTTATCAATACGAGTTCTAATTACTTCGTAAGCTGTACTGGTAGAAAGTTCTATTCTATCAGTTACAATTTTCTTTACTTGGTCGTCTGTTGCATTATAATCTACTGCTAAATTGGTATTTCCGAAAATATCAGAATCTGCTAATTTCAGTTTTCCACCTTTTTCGTTGTTTACAATTTGAAACTGCTTAAAGAAGTCATTGATATAAGTATCAGTAGAATTTTTTTGAGCTTCATCGGTTCTTTCCAATGCTTCTAATAAAACTGGATTGGTAGAATAATTGGTTAAATTACTTACCAAATCTCTCTGATTAATCTCCAAAAGTACATTTACTCCACCTTTTAAATCCAAACCAAGTTTCATTTCTTTTTCTTTGGCTTTTGGATAAGAAAGTTCTGTAAATCCTAAATTTAGAGGTTCATCAGAAAGTCTTGCGATTTCCTTTTGATACTTCACATGGTCTCCTTTTGAAAGCGTTTCTGCTTGTTTTTCAATCTTGTCTGCATACCAAGTTGGCAATAGTTCGTTGACGCAAATAAGCCCCAAGATAATTGCAACGGCTGTAATAAGTCCTTTTCCTTGCATTTTATTAACACATTAAATTTAGTCGGCAAATATAATGAATTTTAATGTAAAATTAGAATTTTTAAGTCAGGAAATTTAGATTAGGTTTAAAAAAAGAAAATAGAGGTGTCTTTAGATATTGATGAAATTAATAGCGTGTTTGCATTTTAACGAAATATTTATTTTATGTGCTTCAGTTGATTTAATTTAAAATCAAATTTGGCTTTACAATAAGTTTTTAGTATTTTCGTTGTTTAGAAATAAGACTTTAAAGAATGAATACAAAAACAATTCTTACCACTGCGGTTATTTTTTGTTATGGGTTATCCAATGCTCAACAATCGCAATACTACCAAAAAACAAATTTTCACTATAATCTTGCTCAAGAACTTTACCAAACTAAAGTGTATGGCGCTTCTCAACACGAGTATCAAGAGGTTCATACAAAATATTTGAATGCTATTGAAAAGGAAGCAAGCGTTTTCTTTGATAAAATAATAGCCGTTATTTTACAAAAAGATCATGCCCAAGAGGCATGGGAGAGATTTGAAGAGCAAAATCCAAATGCTACATTTTTTGCACAGGCTAATTTACCTTTGGCAGACTATTATTTAGCTAAAAAGGAGTTTGGGAAAGCTTTGCAAACTTTGTTAAAGGTTGATACACAGCAATTATCCGATGCGGAGGAGGATCGTTATATTTTAAAATTGGGTTATGCTCAATTTATGACGGGGAAAACCCAACAGGCGATTCGTTCCTTGGAAGAGGTTTATGAAAGGGTAGAAGAACAAGATCAGGTAGCCTATATGTTGGGGCATTTGTATTATACCCAACGAGATAATGAGAATGCTTTTCATTATTTTAACCTTATTAAAGATAATGAAAAATATACGGAGGTTATTCAGCCTTATTATATGCAGATGTACTTTAATAAAGGAGACTATGATAAAGCCATTCATGAAGGTGAAAGTCTTTTGAGTAAGTCTCATCGTGAGTATCTTGATGATGAAATTCATAAGATAGTAGGAGAGAGTTATTTTATGAAAAAGGAATACAAAAAAGCTTATCCTCATTTAAAAAAATATATCGAAAAAGATGAAAACCCGTCTGAAACAGACTTATACGAGATGGGATTTGTTACTGCTCAGTTGAAAAATTATAATGAGGCAATATCCTATTACAATCAATTGATAAACACTCAATCAGGTTTGGCTCAAAATGCTTATTATCAGTTGGGTAATGCCTATTTACAGGTTGGAAAGAAGAAAGAAGCTTTATCGGCATTTAGGTCTTCTTACCAGATGAATTATGATCAAGAAATTCAAAAATTGGCGCATGAGCAATATGCGAAATTGAGTTATGATGTTGGAAACCCTTACGAATCTTCTTCCAAAGTGATTCAAAAGTATTTGGAAAAATATCCGAATGATTCTCAGTATAAAGAAATGCAAGATTTATTGGTGAAGTCTTATTTGTATTCGGGGAATTTTAAAGCAACTTTACAGGCGATAGACGAGTGGTCTTCGCAAAATCCTGCAATCAAAAAGATAGACCAAGAGGTATCTTATATGTTGGGGACTGAAGAATTTAATAAAGGCAATTATAAGGCTTCCGAGGCTTATTTTAAGAGAAGTTTAAAGTATAATTTTAACCCAGTATTTCATCATCGTGCAACTTATTGGTTGGGGCAAACTTATGATGCTCAGGGACGATATTCATTAGCGATTAAGGAATATGAGTCTTTATTAAATGAGCCGAATTTCCCTGAAAAATCCCAATTGAGTTACGATTTAGGTTATGCTTATTTTAAGTCTAAAAAATTTGATAAAGCACAATATTATTTCAAAAAATATTTAAAAAATCCGAATCTAGCTTTTAAAAATGATGCCGAATTACGATTGGCAGATACTTATTATGCTGAAAATAATTTAGATGAAGCGATAAAAATCTATGAAAAGGCAGAAAAAAGTCAGGATTATACTTTGTTTCAAAGGGCAATGGCTTTAGGCTTTCAGGGGAAAAATGAAGAAAAAATAAAAGTGCTTAAAAACTTTACTTCATCTTTTTCAAATTCTGATTACCAAGATGATGCATGGTACGAAATCGGGGTGGCATATGCTACAAAATCCGATTTTAAAACCTCTAATACTTACTTTGATAAGGTGATTAAGAAGAGTGAGGACAAAAATTTAATTGCCCAAGCCGAAATCTATCAGGCACAAAACGAAATTGATTTAGGCAATGGTGATAAGGCTTTGAAAAGTTTGAAGAAATTAGCCGAAAAATACCGAAATACAGCCTATGTTTCTAAAATTGTTCAAGCTTCTAGACCGATTTTTGTGCAGAAGGGAGACTTACAAGGTTACCAAGATTTTGCTAAAAGTTTCGGACAAATTATTGATGCGTCGGAGATTGAAGAATTACATTTGAAACTAGGGAAAGATTTTTATGCTCAACAGAAATATAAGGAAGCAATTCCACATTATAACAAATATTTAGCTCAAAACCCAACGGGTGATAATTTGTATCAAGCTCAGTATGAATTGGGTGAATCTTATTATCAGACCAATCGACAAACAGAAGCTATTGTGGTGTTAGAAGGCGTAGCAAAAGTGTCTAATGATTATCAAGAAGATGCTCAGACGAGAATGGCTCAAATTTTCATTAGTCAAGAAAAATACGATGAAGCAGAACCTTATCTATTGAAAATTCAAAATTCTGATCATGTGAGGATTAAAACCTTTGCTTATCAATCTTTAATGAAAATTTATTTAGCCAAAAAAGATTTTGAAAAAGCCGATAAATATGCTGATAAAATTATTGCTAATACGAATAGTACAAAGGCAATGGTGGAAAAGGCAAAAGTAACGAAAGCTAGAATTTTGAGGAAGCAAGGTAAAGATAAGTTGGCGAAAAAAGCTTATCGAAATTTAGAAAAATCGTCTAATGTTTCGGTAGCAGCGGAGGCACTTTTTATGAAAGCTGATTATCAAAATAAAGCTAAAAAATATCAGTCTTCCAACGAAACCATTTATCGATTAGCCAATAATTATGCTTCCGAGGAATATTGGGGAGCAAAGGCTTTGGTACTGATGGCAAAAAATTATATCGGTCTGAAAGATAGGTACCAAGCGAGTTATACGCTTGACCAAATTATAGAAAATTATCAAGATTTTCCAACGATTGTGGAAGAGGCAAAATCAATAAAAAAAACATTAAAATAGGCTTTGAATAATGATAAAGAAAATGCAATATATAGGTGCTTTGGGAATACTTTTGTTTTCTACAATGGCGAATGCTCAGATTAAAGAAGAGAAATTAATCCTTAAAAGAAAGCGAGTTCCTGAAGTCAAAAAAATAGAAAAAAAGAAGACCTCAGTAGATGTTATCAAAGATTATCCAAAGGAAGAGAAATCCAAAAATCCTGTTCGTTATCAAATTACAGATGTTCCTGTATCTTCTGATTTTCAGACCTCTATAATTATGGGGGAAGATGTGTCTCCTGTTTTGGAGCAACATCATCAAAACAATTATATCCGTTTGGGAGCGGGAAATTATGGTAAAATTTTAGGCGATGCTTATGCGACCTATTCCATTAATAAAAAGAATGAAATCGGTCTTGATGCTCATTATTTATCAACCTCAGGTTTGAAAAAAGATTACGATTGGAAGTCTAACCAAATGAGATTTGGAGTAGCAGGATTTGTTAATCATTATGCCAAAACGGGAAAGGTGAATTTAACCGCAAAATATCAAGACAATAAATATCAATATTATGGAATTTATGCTCGAGATATACAACCTAGAGGTGATTTACAACAAAACTTTAATGTTTTTGGAGCTGAGGTTTCTTATGACCATTATTCTAATGAAATTCTAAATGATATTTATTTGAAAACCAATTTCTTAAAAGACCATTTTAAGGCGAATGAAACGAATATCAATTTTGGAGTTAATTTATCAAAGCCTAAATTATCGTTCAATAATTTTGTGTTTGATTCTGATTTAAGTTTAGATTTGCAGACGGTGAATACGAATTTTGATATTGAGAGTAAAAACACCAATGCCTATTTAAAACTGAATGTTGCTCCTCTTTTTAGTTTCAAAAAGAACGAATGGAATGTAAAGTTAGGTTCGGATTTCACCTTCCTGAATCATCAATTTTCAAATGCAAATATCAATGAAAACAAATCAACTCGTTTGTATTGGTTTCCAAAAGTAGAGGTGGAATTTGCTAAAAATGAGTATTTTAAAGTTTTTGGTGGGGTAGATGGAAATTTAAACCTGAATACCTATCAAGGGCTTTTGAATGAGAATCCTTATGTTCTATCTAATCAAATTTTGAAACCAACGAACACAAAATATCATCTTTATGGTGGTTTGCGAGGAGATTGGGAAGAAACTTTCAAATATGAAATTTCGGCTAATTTTTCTCAGATTGAAGATATATCGTTTTTCAAAGCCAATTCGCCTGTTGATTATATAACGAATCAAGTAGGAGGAGATGAAGTAGCTGCATACGATTTAGGGAACTCGTTTTCTGTGGCTTACGATGATGCTAAATTGTTCCAACTGAAAGGAGCGATGACCTATTTCCCAATGGAGAATTTAGCCATAGAGGGAGATTTGAGTATTAATCAATATACTCTGAAAAATTACAACAAAATTTTAAATAAACCATTTATTGAGAGTGGGATAGGAGCTAAATACCGATTGTTGAGCAGTAAATTATTATTAGGAACAAAGGCATTTTTTGCATTTGATAGAACGACAAATGCGTTTTATTATACGAATACTATTCAGGAAAATGCTTATGAAAATTTAGGGAACTATATCGATTTTAATCTGTCTGCGGAGTATAATATTTATAAGAATTTTAGTATTTTTGCCATCGGTAATAATTTACTGAACCGAAAATATCAAATTTATAGAGGGTGTAAAGTATTGGGAGCTCAGATTTTGGGTGGACTCAAATATACTTTTTAAAATGGATAAATAACGAGGCCTCGTAGTTCAACTGGATAGAATATCGGATTTCGGCTCCGAGGGTTGTGGGTTCGAATCCCGCCGAGGTCACACTATTTTTTAATTTTGATAAGGAATAAAAAAAGAAACTTCAGCATCAAGAAGTTTCTTTTTTTTTGTAGTGTGTATCGTTAAAATACGGATGTTTTAAAGATGAAAATGGTATTACATTTTATCTCCATAAGCCAAATCTCCTGCATCTCCTAATCCAGGAACGATATAGCCTTTATCATTCAGTTTTTCATCTACGGTGGCTATCCAAAGTTGGGTGTCTTTTGGGAAATGTTGTTCGATATAATCCACACCTTCTTGAGAACCAATCACACACGCAATATGAATTTCTTTTGGTGTTCCATATTTTTTAATTCCTTCAAAAACACTTACCAAAGAACGCCCTGTTGCTAACATTGGGTCGGCGATGATTAAAATTTTATCATCAATTGATGGAGAGGCAAAATATTCTACTTCGATGTCGAACTCCGTTTCGCTCGTATGTTTCCTATAAGCCGAAATAAAAGCATTTTCTGAGTCATCAAAATAATTAAGAATACCATTGTGTAAAGCCAATCCTGCTCTTAAAATAGAACAAATAACAACTTCTTTTTTAGGCACAAAAACTTCCTTTTCCGCCAAAGGTGTGGTGATGTTTTTAGGTTCGTAGTGTAAAGATTTACTCAGTTCGTAAGCGGTGATTTCGCCTATTCTTTCGATGTTTTTACGAAATCTCATACTATCTTTTTGTGTTTCAACACATCTGATTTCTGCTAAAAATTTGTTTAAGATAGATTTATTCTCTGAAAGGTTATTGATAATCATAAAATTTATTTTATTAATACTTTTTTACTTATTGTTTTACTCATCCCTTTTTGAGTGTAGGTGATATCCAAAAAATATACTCCTTTAGGAGTTCCTTTTATATCGATTTTTTTTAAGTCTTTTCCCTTTTTGAAACCAATGATTTCTCCTACCGAATTGTATATTTTAATTTCCTTAATCTTACATTTTGACTTTACGTAAAGGTAAGTGTTTAATGAATTGGAATATACTGTTATCTCATTTTTAATGAACTTTAATTCGTTGGTTGATAATGTGTTGTTATTTAGATGTATTGGGGTTAAATCCACACAATTGGATGTGGTATCATTTGTTGCGAATAGAATAATATAATCATCTCCGAAGGAGTTATTTTTACTCAAATCGCTTGCTAATTCTCCCCAAGTTCCTGTTGGTAGCCATTCTTTGCCAATTAAATCAGGGTGATTTTCAATTTTATTTGTTGAAATATCGTTATTAGAATTAATATTCACTTGAACTAAATGATTAAGACCACTTGGATAAAAAACAGAGTAGGATTGATTCGACTCATTCCATTTTACTGCCATTTTAGCCTCTCTTATTATTCCACCATCTATCGTTGCCGTATGCTCTACAACGCCAGAGGTATTAATGATACAAACCCTACTTTCGTCTGTCATATCTTGGTAAGAACCATTTCTAGCGATAATAATAAATTTAGATAAATTTTCTAGCCATTCTACTTGGTAATAATATTGTTGAGTATTAATAATAAAATCTTGTGGAACCGATATTGGTTCTATCGTACCATTATTATCATGGAGTAAACAACCTCTAACACTATATCCATCATTACCCCAAATCACCAAAGTAAGCGAATTATCTTTGTTACTGACAGCAACAGGCCACCAATGATCTTCATTATTTGGACTCAAACTGATGGTTTGTGTTTCCTGTCCTGTTTCATCATCGATAACTTTGCATTTTACCACCGCTCCTCCTGTAGCTGGTGGTGCTTCGTCGGCATAAAAAATTAAAAACTTATTTCCTAAATGAGAAGTATAAGCGGAATGTTGTGCACCTTCGCCTCCTGCAATCATCCAATTGTCTTTAATAATTGTTCCATCTGGCTTGTGAATTCTACCTTTCACATTCGGAGCAAAAGGTCCCATGCCATCTTCCCAAACACTAAGGATGTAATTGTTTTCTCGATTAATAGTCGCATTTACAGGTTCTTGAGCCTCGTGTGTGCCATCTACTCCACCAACAAATAAGTCGCATTGTACCTCATGAGAGTAGCTGCCATCAGCATTAAAATGAATAATGGACTGATAAATATCATGCTCCCACGCATTATCATGAGCACTAGACCAAGTGATGTAATATTTGTTTTCATTATTATTATCTAAATAATTAACAATACAAACCCCATGATGATAGGCTCTCGGGTCCGATTGACCAAATGAAATCAGGGGAGTCAACAAAAGAAATAACTTAATTTTTGAGTTTAAATAATTTAAGGTCACCGTTTTACTATTTTTAGCCACCAAAGATAAATTAAAAAAATTATGTGACAAAAATATTCAAAATTTATTGAGATGAAATTGCATAAATCAATTGAAGTGTTTAACTACAATTAGTGCAATGATTTTTGCTCGAATACTCTTGATATTACAAAAAAAAAAAAAGATGAAATCAGGATGAGAAATGATTATTTTTAGCTGATCTAAAAAGTTTAAATGAGCTCTTATAATGAATATATCAAATGAAAACATTACTTTTGCCAAATTAAAACATCTTTATGCAACAACAAAACATTAGAAATATTGCCATTATCGCCCATGTTGACCATGGGAAAACAACATTAGTGGATAAAATTATTCACGCTACCAATATTTTCAGAGAAAATCAGGAAAGTGGAGAATTAATCATGGATAATAACGATCTTGAAAGAGAAAGAGGTATTACCATTTTATCAAAAAATATTTCGGTTACTTACCAAGATACCAAAATTAATGTAATCGATACACCAGGGCACGCCGATTTTGGTGGAGAAGTAGAAAGGGTGCTTAAAATGGCAGACGGAGTATTACTTTTAGTAGATGCCTTCGAAGGTCCAATGCCACAAACTCGTTTTGTATTGCATAAGGCTTTACAATTAGGTTTGAAACCGATTGTAGTGATTAATAAAGTAGATAAGGAGAACTGCCGCCCAGAGGAAGTTCACGATAAAGTTTTTGATTTATTCTTTAACCTTGATGCGACCGAAGAGCAATTGGATTTTCCAACTTTTTATGGTTCATCAAAAATGGGATGGTTCAATACCAGTTTAGAAGAAACGGATAATATTTTACCTATTTTAGATGGGATTTTAGAGTATGTTCCTGCTCCAGAAGTGGAAGAAGGAAACTTACAAATGCAGATTACTTCCTTGGATTATTCTTCATTTTTAGGGAGAATTGCCGTTGGAAAGGTAACGAGAGGAACTTTACAAGAAAGTCAGTGGATAGGATTGGCTCAAGAGGGTGGAAATATCGTTAAAGGAAAAGTAAAGGAGCTTTATGTATTTGAAGGTCTTGGTAAAAAACGAGTAAAAGAAGTTCAGGCAGGAGATATTTGTGCTGTGGTAGGCTTTGATGCTTTCCAAATTGGAGATACTTTTGTAGATTTAGAAAATCCAGAAGTAATGGAAAGGTTGGCGATTGACGAACCTACCTTGAATATGACTTTCTCTATTAATAATTCACCTTTCTTTGGAAAAGATGGAAAATATGTAACTTCTAACCACCTGAAAGAAAGATTAGAAAAAGAATTAGAGAAAAATTTAGCATTAAAGGTAGAGCAAACAGAAGATGCTAATACATTTTTGGTTTTTGGTAGAGGAATTCTTCATTTATCGGTTTTAATTGAAACAATGAGAAGAGAAGGTTACGAAATGACAATCGGTCAGCCACAGGTAATTTTAAAAGAAATTGATGGTCAACAATGCGAACCTTACGAAACAATGACAGTAGATGTTCCTGAGCAGGTGGCTTCTAAAGTGATTGATTTGGCAACTCAAAGAAAAGGAGATTTGTTGGTAATGGAGAGCAAAGGAGATATGCAACATATGGAATTTGAAATCCCATCAAGAGGACTGATTGGTCTTCGTTCTCAGATGCTTACTGCTACTGCAGGAGAAGCGATTATGGCTCACCGTTTTTCTGAATACAAACCTTATAAAGGTGCTATTCCAGGGAGAAATAATGGAGTTTTATTGGCTAAAAATCAAGGGCAAGGAACCGCTTACTCTATTGAGAAATTACAAGATAGAGGTCGTTTCTTTGTAGATCCAGGCGAGGAAGTTTATGCAGGAATGATTATCGGTGAACAAAATAAACCAGGTGACTTGGTGGTGAATATTGTGGAAGGTAAACAACTGAACAATATGCGTGCATCAGGGAAAGATAAAGACGGAAGTATTGCTCCGAAAATTTTGATGACTTTGGAAGAATGTATGGAATATATTCAAGAGGATGAATGTATCGAAGTTACCCCAAACTTTATCAGAATGAGGAAAAAATTACTTGCAGAAGAAGATAGAAAAAGAGCAGAGAGAAAAGCAAAAGCTTAATCTATTCTGTAATCAAAAAAATAAGGTCATCTTTTATAGACGACCTTATTTTTTTTAGGGTAATTTTTCCTTTACGCTCTATCGTACAATTTTTCATATAAATCGTGGAAAAATGCTTTAATTTTCTTCCTTTTTAGTTTTAGGGTTGGTGTTAAAAGACCATTATCGATTCCCCAAACTTCGGGGGTAAGCTCGATTTTTTTAATCTGCTCCCAATTTCCTAAACCTTTATTGATTTTATGAATTTCTTTTTCAATTCTTGCTTTCACTTCCTTAGATTGAGCGATTTCTTGTGGTGTTTCCCCGATTTTTAAATGATGTCTTTTTGCCCAATTCATCACAAAAGTGAATTCAGGTTGTACCAATGCACAAGGCATTTTTTCGCCTTCACCTACTACCATTATTTGCTCAATGAATTTAGAACTTTTGGCAATATTTTCAATCACTTGAGGAGCGACATATTTTCCCCCCGAAGTTTTGAACATTTCCTTTTTTCTATCTGTGATATGGAGGAAACCTTCCTCATCGATATGACCAATATCTCCTGTTTTAAAATAACCATCGCTGGTAAATGCTTCTTTGGTCTTTTCTTCGTCTTTGTAATACTGCTTGAAAACAGAGTCTCCTTTCACAGATATCTCTCCATCAGGCTGAATTTTAACATCTAAATTATCCAAAGGATGTCCTACGGTTCCTACTTTCATTCTGTCAAATGAATTAACGGCGATAACAGGAGAAGTCTCCGTTAAACCATAGCCCTCTAGAATAGGGATTCCTGCATTTTGGAACAATTTATTCAGTCGTTTAGATAAGGCCGCTGAGCCAGAAATAAGGGTGACAATATTACCGCCTAATCCTTCTCTCCATTTTTTGAAAACCAATTTATCTGCAATGATTTCCTTTAAATTGGACGGACGAGAGATCCCTTTTTTATTTTCATTAATGGACAATGCCCATAGGAATATTTTGGCTTTTAGACCTCCAGAACCGACCCCTTTATCATAGATTTTGTCATATACTTTTTCTAACAATCGTGGTACCACGCTCATATAATGAGGTTGTACTTCTTTGATATTTTCTCCCATTTTATCAATGCTTTCTGCAAAGTAAATTGAAAAACCATTGTATTGATAAAGGTAGAAAAGCATCCTTTCAAAAATATGACAAATCGGTAGGAAGCTTAACACTTTCGTATCTTGATAATCTAAGCCTCTTTTTCTTGGGATTCTATGGTCTGAGCCTAAAACATTAGCCACGATATTACGGTGAGAAAGCATCACGCCCTTAGGTTTTCCTGTTGTACCAGAGGTATAAATAATGGTTGCAGTATCACTAGGCTGAATATTTTTAGCGATATCTTCTACTTCTGTTTGGGTAGCATCATTTTCACCTAAGTCTAAAACCTCTTGCCAATTGGCAACGCCATCTATTTCATCGAAAGAAAAAATACCTTGTAAAGATGGAATTTGCTCTTTCACGGCATTTACTTTTTTTAATAATGCTTTATCCGAAATGAAACAAAATTTTACTTCGGCATTATTAAAAATGTATTCATAATCCTCTGGTGATATACTGGGGTAAACAGGAACGGTGATAGCTCCTATTTGAGAAATTCCTACATCCATCACTGCCCATTCAGTTCTTGTGTTGGTTGTAATAAGGGCAATTTTATCATTAGGCTGAATTCCCAATTTTAAAAGTCCTCGTGATATTTTATTACCCATATTCACAAATTCCAAAGAGGAAGTTTTTTTCCATTCTCCTTTGTATTTTGTTGCCAACGTATCCTTTTTAGGAAATTTAGCGTGAGCATGGTGCGCAAAATCGAATAATCTTGATATTGACATTACTATTTTAATTTCTAATTATTAGGTGTAAATATATTAATTATTAAATAAAAATCAAAAAAAAATATTATTGCATATTTATTGCTGACTTGAGCCAATTGCATAAATTGATGAGAACGGATAATATTTTGATGAATAATTTGTTGTTTTTTTATTATTTAGATGACTGAATTTTTACATGAGTTCGATTATTTTTTATTATTTTTGCTCCCGCTAAAAAATAAGAAAAATGTCAAAAATAGGAACGGAAAAAATCCTTATTACAGGAGCATTAGGGCAAATAGGAACGGAATTGGCGTTGAAATTGTCCGAAAGATATGGTCGAGAAAATGTAATTTCCTCTGATATTAGAGCCAAAGATGAGGTGAGTATTGCTAATCCTTATGAGCAAATAGATGTGACGAATTATGATTTGCTTCAGGATTTTATTAAAAAAGAAAAAATAAGCATTGTTTATCATTTGGCGTCTTTGTTATCTGGGACTTCGGAGAAGAACCCGATTTTTGCTTGGGAACTCAACCTTAAACCTCTTTTACATCTTTGTGAATTGGCAAAGGAAGGATTTTTGAAAAGAATTTTTTGGCCGAGTTCGATTGCTGTTTTTGGAAAAGGTATTCCTAAGGAAAATGTAGGTCAAGAAGTCATTCTTAATCCAACTACTGTGTATGGAATTTCGAAATTAGCAGGAGAGAAGTGGTGCGAATATTATTTTGATAAATATGGCGTAGATATAAGAAGTATTCGCTATCCAGGGTTGATTTCTTGGAAAACTCCAGCAGGTGGCGGAACGACCGATTATGCAGTGGAAATTTACTATAAAGCATTAGAAGAGGGCAAATATGAAAGTTTTATTTCCGAAAATACAGCTATGCCAATGCTGTATATGGACGATGCAATAGATGCGACAATTCAGCTGATGGAAACTCCTTCTGAGCAGTTAACCGTTAGAAATTCTTATAATTTGGGAGGAATGTCTTTTACTCCAAAGGATTTGGCAGAAGAAATCAAACAGCATTTGCCTGATTTTGAAATTTCGTATCGCCCTGATTTTAGACAAAAAATTGCTGAATCTTGGCCTTCGTCTATTGATGATTCGGTAGCGAAAAAAGATTGGGGACTATCTTATCAGTTTGATGTAACTTCTATGACAAAAGATATGATTGAAAATTTGAAGAAGAAGTTAAAGTAAAAATAAAATAAAACTCGCCTTTATTTTTTAGGCGAGTTTTTTAATGCTTTTTAATGAGCGTGTCCATGTCCGTCCATTTCTCCAGAGCTTTTTAGCAATTCTCCTTTTAAAAAATGGGCTCCCTCGGTAATGATATTAATATTAAAATCATTGCCCTGGATTTCTTTTAGTTCCACAAAACCATTATCTGTATTTCCTAAACTCACTTCTAATGGAATAAATTCATTCTCACTTTCAGCTTTGAAAACCATCTTTTTATCTTCAAATTCGATAATCGCTTCTTCGGGAACAGCGTTTACTTGTTTTCCTTCTCCAATCAAAATCTCAGCATTAATGAATGTTCCCACCTTCAAAAGGTGTTCCTCATCCTTAAAGTGCCCATGAACATTAATGGTTTTAGTTTGGTTATCAATCCCTTGGCTGACCAATTGAATATAGCCTTCATACTTTTTTTCTGTGCCATTGGGTTTAAAAACAAACTTATCATTTTTCTTTAATCGATGAATATCTGTACTGAAAACATTCAGTTCGGCGTGCATATGGTTATTATCAACAATTTCCATCATTTCGGCATTAGCACTTAAAAACTTTCCTTTGTTAAGGTTATTCTTAACAATATATCCTGAAATCGGAGCTTGTACATAAACATATTGCTGAATGCCACTTCTCGATATTTTTTTAGGAGACAAACCTGCCATTTTCAGTTGTGAAGCATAATTCTGAACCAATATCTGAGCAGAACGATAACTACTCTGAGCCAACTGATACGATTTTTTAGAAGTAATATCACTTTCAAATAGCATTTTTTTGCGTTGAAACTCTTGTCTTGCGGTTTGTAATTTATTCAAAGCTTCTAAATATTCATATTGTAGATTCGTGAAATTAGGGTGTTGCAGAATGGCAATCGTTTGTCCTTTTTTCACTTGGTCTCCGAGCAATAATTTTGCCTGATATACAAACGCTTCCAATGGAGCATAAATGGTGGCTTTATTCTGCGGTGGCGCTTGAATACTTCCCGTAACTTCCAAATGCTCTCGAACTGCTCGTTGTTCAATTTTTCCAATTTCGATATTGGCTGATTTTAACTGCTCAGCGGTCAAATGAATTTCGCCTTCTGCATGGTTGTGTTCATCACTACTTTCGCCTTCATGGTCATGGTCATCGGCATCATCTTTATGATGATGCCCTTTTTCATGTTGGTGTCCGTCTTTGTGATTATCACTCTTTGTTTGTTCACAACCTATCATTAAGGTTAGTGCGATTATTGTTATCAATATTTTTTTCATTTTTTTATTCTTTTTATTCTTCTATATAAAACTCATATGCTATAACCGTCTGATTATAAGTGTTGATTAACGCCAAATAATTTTGCATCACTTCAAAATATGCATCAAAACTTTGATTGTATTTATAGGCTCCAATTTCTCCCGCTTTGTAGGCGATAGACAATTTTTTAACAAATTTTTTCGCCTTGTCAAAAGTCTTATTAATCGTGTCAATTTCGGATTTTAACACCTTTAATTGTTCCGATAAATTGGCTTTTGTATTGTCAATTTCAATCTGTTTAGCTTGGTTACTAAACGCCATTTCCTCTTGTAAAATTCGCTGTTTCTCAATATTGGCTTTATTATTCCCCAAAGGTAAGGGAATTTGTAAACCCACCACAAAACCCATAAAACCTCTAATATTACTGGCTTTTCGATTGATAATTCCTGCCGAAATCTGAGGGAAATAGACCGATTTCGCCAAAGAAACACCACGAGAGGCAACTTGATTACTTTTTGCAATCGCATCTGTAAAAATACTTGATGATTCATCCGAAAATTCAAACATCAACGGACGAGGGAATTCGTCCTGTGGTTGAATTGGTTTTTGCAATTGTAATAAGGCTTTTAACTGATTCTCAACCTCTGAAAACGATTTGTAAATCGCACTTCTTTGCGTCTGAATACTTAAAGATTTCAATGCTGTGATATCATTTTCTAAGCCACCAATTTCACCTGCTTTATATATTTTTTCGGTAATGGATTTTATTTTATTGACATTGCTCTGTTGCTCTTCCAACAAGGTTTTTAAAGCATATAGATAATGCCATTGTTGGTAGAGACTTCGCACTTGCTTAATGATTTGTTTTTCAGAGATTTTAGCGTTTGCCGTTGCTAATTCCACTTGTGATTCTGCCAAGTCTCGGCGTCTGATATGTCCTAAAATTGACCCAAAATTCTGACTGGCAGTTATTTCTTGAACTTTCGTCGTTGGGTTTACTTTTATTTTTCGGTATTCCAATTCCAAAGGCTCCAATTGAAACGCTCCTTTAATATTGGCATTTTGCCTTTGGATATTAAGTTTAGCGTTATTCAATTCCACCGATTTTTTCAATGCCAAATCAATGGCTTGTTGCTCGGTCAATGGTTGTTTTTCTTGTGCATTTACACTGTAAACACAGAAGAAAAACACTATTGTTATATATAATTTTATTTGTTTCATTTTTAAATATATTTACTTGCTTCTTTTATACTTAGTTTAGCCATTTTATGATGATATTTTCTTAAAAACGCTCGAACCCAATCAGGATTGGTTTTTGAATAATCCCTTAAACTCCAACCGATTGCTTTATTGATAAAAAACTCATCACTTCCAAAATTATTGACCAAAATCTGCTCTAACAATTCGGTATTGGTTTTTTCTTTTCTTAAAAGTTGGTGGTCTATCGCAATCCGTCTTACCCAAAAATCTTCATCTTTTGACCATTCTAACATTACATCATTTATTCTGTCATCTTTCAGACCGATATTTCCAACTATTCTATCTAATTTATCAATCGTGTCCCACCATTGTTTTGCTTTGATGTATTTAAACAATTTCGGAACATCATCATAAGTCAAAAAATCGCTCATCATAATAAGATAATCGGTTGCTAAATACTGAAAATCTCTATACTCATCTTGATAACATTTGTCTAAAAATGCCCAATCTATTTTTTGGTTTTTCTTTTCCGATTTAAAAAAATCTTTATATAATTTTTTCCGTGTCGGTGTTTGAAAACCATAAAATTTAAACTGCTCTCTCATATATTTAGCCTGAGCAAGTGCAATTTCTGAATTGCTATTTTTCTCAAATAATCGCTTTATTTTTAAGTATTTACTCATTGTTTTTTTTCCTTAAATTAAACTTATCTATTTTTTTTATAGATTTTTAAAATTTTATTCTTCATAGTTTTGCAGTTTTAATTTGTTTATTACTAAAATTAGCAAAATAGATATTATTATCATAGGCAATATAGAGTAAAAGACCGTATAAAACAATTCTTCATCAAAAGTATAGGTGCTCCAACAACTATGATAGTTTTTAAATAGGCAATAATTACAAAACAACCACATTGCATTCAATACCATCAATTGAATCAATACTCGTAAATATTTTTTCTTTATTTTTCGTAAAATTAGAAATAATAATACAAATAAAATACTCGTAATAAATGAGAAAACCCCAGCATCTACTATAAAGCCATCGGATACATTACTACGAGATAAAATATCCGAGTATTTTCCCATAGCAATATACATCACAAGTAATGATGCAACGAAAACTATAAGTCCTATCTTTAATATTTCCCTTTTTTTGACCCAATAATTTACCATAACATCAAATTAAACTTTTAAAAATACTAAACAAAATTGCACTCAAAAGAAATGTGAAAACAAATAAAACTATTGAGCCAATCCCAAAAATGACAATTATTATATTTTTATTTTTTACCTTTTTTATGGTTGGTAGCCACATCATTATATGTGTTAAAATAGCACTTATAAAAAGAACAATAGGTACTATACTAAAAATCATTTTCCGATAATTCAACCAATGAGACTCTTCTATACGAATGAAACTCAATACTGAAAAACCACAGATAAAAGCCAAAATAATGCTTATTATTATTTTGGTGTTTTTCAAAAAAATATGATTATTTTCTTTAAAAATTAATCCTCCAGCCATTATTCCGATAAATAAAATTATTCCTATAGTACCAAAAGACATATCTTGAAAAAAATAATATCCTTCACTTCCTTCTAAATAAAAATATTTATCTGAACAAAACAATTTACTCTCATTTGGATTATCTGAATTGACAAAAACAAAACATTTATTTTCTTTAATCAACTGATTGATTTTAGTTTTATTTTGCTTATAATCACCTGTAAAATCGTCCCATTTAATTGCTTCTTTTTCTTGTTGATGATATGTCTTTCCATTTTTTACATAAGTGTAATCTATTGTTCCGTAATAGTATCCTGTAGCCTTATACCTCGACTCAAAATCACCTTTAAAATGTGTAATTCTAAAATCAGAAATTTCATAATTAGGGTGTGTCAACTGAAAATCTTTCATCTTCAAATACGGAGAAACCGAAATAATTAATGCAATTAACAAAGATGAAAAAACAAACGAAATAGCAAAAGTTTTTTTTGTTCTATCTCCCAAAAAGAAAAACATAATACCTAAAACAGCAGCATAAATAATCCAAGACACAGGATTAGAATACAGCATAACCAATGTAAAAACAATGAAAAGTATATTATTAGATATGTCTTCTTTTTTCAACTTCATTTTAAGCCTTTTTTCCTCAAATTAAACCTTTCAAAAAATAGATACAAAACAGGCAAAATCAGCAAGGTTAAAATTGTTGCTGATACCAAACCACCTATCACTACGGTTGCTAAAGGTTTCTGCACTTCTGCACCTGCCGAAGTTGCCAAAGCCATCGGTAAAAATCCAACCGATGCCACGAGTGCCGTCATAATTACAGGTCGCAATCGTGTGTGCGTTCCTTTTTTGATAATGTCAATTATCCTATCCCCAGCCCTTTCCGAAGGAAAGGGAGTTTGAGCGTCGTCGCCCCCTCCCTTAGGGAGGGTTGGGGTGGGATTTTTCTTCAATCTATTAAACTCCGCAATCAATACAATTCCATTCAACACGGCGACACCAAATAACGCAATAAATCCAACTCCTGCCGAAATACTAAACGGCATACCTCGCAACCAAAGGGCAAAAACTCCTCCAATTGCTGACATCGGAATAGAAGTAAAAATCAATACACTTTGCTTTACGGAATTAAATGTAATGTATAACAATAAGAAAATCAGTAATAATGCAATCGGAACAGCAATAATCAATCGGTCTTTTGCTTTTTCGAGGTTTTCAAAAGTTCCGCCATAAGTCACATAATAACCTGTGTCAAATTTAATTTCCGAACCAATTTTCTTTTTTAATTCTGCTACAATACTCGCCACATCTCTACCTCGCACATTAAACCCAACAGTCAATCGGCGTTTGGCATCATCTCGCTGAATTTGGTTGGGCGATTTTTTAAACTCCACCGATGCTACATTAGCTAACGGAATTTGCGTTCCGTCTGCTGTTGAAATGTATAGTTTTTTGACATCTTCAATACTGTTTCTGTTTTCTTGTTGCAATCTTACTACCAAATCAAAACGTTTTTCGCCCTCATAAACCAAACCTGCACTTTGCCCTGCGAATGCTGTATTAATCACATTATTTACATCTTCAATATGCAATCCATAACGCGCCAACTGCTCTCGTTTATAGTTAATAACGATTTGCTTGAGTCCACCTACTTTTTCCACATATAAATCGGTTGCACCTTTTACGGTCGGAATGATTTTAGCCAATTTCTTACCATAATTTACCAATTTATTCAAATCCTCACCATAGATTTTCAGCACCACATCTTGCCTTGCTCCTGTCATTAACTCATTGAAACGCATTTGAATAGGCTGTTGAAATCCAAAAGTAACCCCCACCATATGTTTTTCCAACGTATGTTGCATTTTATCGGCTAATTCCTCTTTGGAATCTGCTTTTGTCCATTTATCAGGCTCGGAAAGCAAAATCATAATATCGGATGCTTCCATTGGCATCGGATCGGTCGGAATTTCAGAAGAACCGATTTTCCCAACGACTTCGATTACCTCATCAGGAAATTCTCGCAATAAAACATCAGCGGCTTGAGTGGTTGCCTCTACCGTATAATTGACGCTA
>PDWJ01000633.1_pt1 | contig 63352 bp, 71 predicted proteins | sample 1430881 | NCBI WGS metagenome assembly PDWJ01 (sample SAMN01162460, study PRJNA174530) | Oral metagenome, whole genome shotgun sequencing project. | biome: Marine environment; feature: Marine mammal; material: Swab sample of the gingival sulcus; isolation source: swab sample of gingival sulcus... | reverse complement strand
TTGCCGTAAGTACTGGCAACATCACCGACGAACTGATAAAGGCTTACATTGATGAACAGGAAGGTGAGCCCGTACAGGATGATAGTCGATTTCAAATCGGCGGTTCATGAACCCCTCGACTTGTAGTCGAGGGTCGTTCAGTTGACGCGGAGGAAGGTAAAATAATACCATATAGGTGTATAAATAATGGCAATAATAGAGTAGTAGGCGGTATAATGGAGCGAGTGTATGAAGATGAAAGGCAACTGTTTAGATATACATTGTGCGTGTTAAATTGGGCCATGGAGCCCCAAGATACATATACATCAGAAGCAATAATAAATACCAATGATATGGCTTATATTTTAAGAAATACATTGATGTCATGCGCATATGCGGCAGATGATGCCGGTAATGTATTTGTAGTGCCTACTGACTTCAACAGAATGGAGTTATACGGAATGGCAGAAAGCGGACAGGAATTCCTGCACGCAGTGGAAGAACACCAGCTTTTAGCTAAATCTAATGAAGAAATGCAGTTAGAACGAGAAAGATTCATTAGAATGTATTCGTATAGGAGCAATACAACCAATGTACAATATACGCCGGAAGAATATAGATATGTAATACCGCCACAAGGACTACACGCTGATAATAGAGGGTATTTGTGGATGTTGACAGGAAGAAGTTTGAGCCCTGTATTTCAAGTATATGATTACACAGGCGAACTGCAGTATATTGTTAATATTAAAGGTATGGATGAAGAGGATACAATCGATGTTCTTTGGTGGAGATTTTCAAGTAATGGCATCCTTGCATTCTCTGTTGATCCCTATCTCAATCCTAAAGTGTACTATTACCAATATCCATTCTGATATGGTGTAGTATCTGAAGAAACATGATACGGGTCATTAAACTATAGAGCCCCATAGATTTCTGTGAGGCTCTATAGTCAATTTAACTAATTAGCCTTGAACAGGTGAATGTCTGCCTGCGGGAACGGGATGGGGATGTTCTCGGCATCCAGCCTGAGCTTGATGTTTTCATTCAGTGTGAAGAACACATCCCAGTAGTCTTCTGTCTTGACCCATGATCTTACTGTAAAGTTCACCGAGCTGTCGGCCATCTCAGAAACGCCGACGAAGGGAGCAGGATCTTTCAGAACCTTGTCCAGTTTTGATATTTCCTCAACGAGGACAGCTCTTGCCTTCTTCAGGTCGCTGTCGTAGGAGACGCCTACTGTCAGGTCTACCCTTCTCCTGTTCTCTGCTGTGTAGTTGATGATAGGTCCGTTGATGATGCTGGAGTTTGGAATGATAACCTTTTTGTTGTCAACTGTTTTAATGGTTGTGGTAAGAATACTGATGTTGTCAACCACACCGGCATTGCCCACAGTTTCCACATACTGGCCGATCTTGAACGGGCGTGTAAAGAGAATCAGTACACCTGCTGCAAGGTTTGAAAGGGAGTTCTGCAGTGCAAGACCTATGGCCAGTGCTGAAGCTCCCAGTATGGCCACCAGAGATGAAGTCTGTACACCAAGCTTTCCAAGGGCTGCAATTATCACAAAAGCCATGAGCATGGCGTAGGCAACCGAGCAGGCGAAATTCACCATGGTGACATCAAGTTTCCTCTTGAGCATAGTCTTTTTCAGACCATTGCGAAGAATCTTTGCAATCCAGTTTCCGATGACTACGATGGCAATCGCAACGAGTACCTTTGGGCCATGGCTTTTAAGCAGATCCAGAAGCAGCCCTGGGAGTGAGTGAATGAATTCCTGCATGGTATCTCCTTTCTGATAGGTGTTACACCTGAACATAACAGTATTGGTAATTTTTTCAGAGTCTTTGATAAAATGGAGGATTCTGGTATTTTTTACCACACTGAATAACAGAAACGATTCTTTTTCGGAAGGCGGCACAATGGAATTCAAATCCCTTGATCCCTCACAGCTGAGGTGGACCTGTCCACCTGACATTTTCAAGTTTGAAAAGAGCAGTGAACTGAAACCCACAAGGGAGATAGTCGGTCAGCATCGTGCTGTACGGGCTGTCAAACTGGGGCTTGAAATTCCCAACAGCGGGTATAACATGTTTGTTACAGGTGTTCCCGGAAGCGGTCGTGAAACAACAGTGAAGCGGATACTTGACCAGATAGACAAGACCACCGGAGAGCTTACTGACCTGTGCTATGTGTACAATTTTGAGGATGCTGCCAGACCAAGGGCACTGGTGTTTCCAGCAGGTGACGGACGGAAGTTTCGGGATGGAGTTGTTAAGTGTGTTGAACTTCTGAAGAAAAACATTCCGGTGATACTGCAGAGTGAAAGCACAGCTGCAGAGAAAAGTACTTTGATAGAGAGCTTCTCCTTGCAGAAGAAAGAGCGGATGGAGGAGGTTGAGAAGGCTGCGGTTGAAGCAGGTTTTGCTGTTGTCAGTATGCCTGTGGGGCCAGGGCAGAGCCGGCCTGATGTGCTTCCTGTAATTGATGGGAAACCGCATACCTACGATCAGCTGCAGCAGCTGGCGGCTCAGGGTAAAATAACTGCCGAGCAGCTTGCAGAGTACAGAAGCCGGCATACAGAACTGTTCAAAAAACTCACCTCTGCAATAAGGCAGGCACAGAGCATCGAGATAAAGGCTCAGACAGAACTGGAAAGATTCTACAAGAGGGCACTAAAGCCAACTGTAACCGGAATACTTGACCGTCTTTCAGGCCTTGGAGACAAGGAAGCAGAAGAGCACATCGGAAGGATGTCGGAAACAATTCTGAACAACATCAGCACTTTCTCTGCGGAGACTGATGAAGCTGATCCCTATGTAATCTTTGAAGTGAACCTTGTGGTGGACAACACGGAAACGAAAAACAGACCTGTTGTGGTGGAGCAGTTTCCAGACAGTGTGAGGCTGTTCGGCAACATTGATCACATTATGGTTGAAAACAAACCCTACAGCGATCACACCATGATAAGGGCAGGTTCCATACACCGTGCCAACGGCGGATACCTTATCCTCAATGCAATGGATGTTGTGAGGCAGCCCGGGCTTTGGCAGACCCTTATTCAGACCATTCGCAACAGCACAGTGGTAACAAGACCCAACGACGCAGCCAGAGCGTACATGCCAATCGAACTCCAGCCTGAACCGGTAAAGATAGATCTGAAAGTTATTCTTATAGGCCCTGCATGGCTTTACTCCATGCTGGCATCGCAGGATCCGGATTTCGGGTATCTCTTCAGAATCAGAGCAGATTTTGATGACAGAATGGAGATTACCGAAAAGAATGTAACAGATTTTGCTGGAGTCATAGCATTCATCTGCCAGTCAGAGGCTGTACTTCCTCTGAGTGCCGGAGCAATGGCCGCAATAGCTGAGCAGGCAGTGAGGCTTACTGGAAGAAGCGACAAGATATCCCTGAAGTTCAACATGGTGGCTGATTATGTAAGACAGGCTTCATACTGGGCTTCCAGGGAGGGCAGAGAGATGGTTACTGCTGAAGATGTGGCTACAGCCATAAAGGAAAAGCAGTATCGGCTCAATCTCGGTGAAGAATATGCAAGGAAGAACATTCTGGAGAATCAGGTAATGGTTGCCACAGAGGGAACTGCCATTGGTCAGATGAACGGCCTGGCAGTTTTCTCCGGTGCTGATTACTCTTTCGGACTGCCCAGCAGAATAACAGCAACAGTAAGCCCTGGAGCAGAGGGCATAGTGAATGTTGAGCGGGAATCAGGCATGTCAGGCAGAATACACACAAAAGGTGTTTATGTGATTACCGGCTTCCTGCGGGACAGGTTTGCGTCAGACTACCCGCTGAGTCTTTCTGCAGGAATAGTCTTTGAGCAGAGCTACGGAGGTGTGGACGGAGACAGCGCAAGCTCCACAGAGCTATATGCACTGCTTTCTGCTCTTTCAGGTGTGCCTCTCAGGCAGGACCTTGCTGTAACCGGTTCTGTGAACCAGCACGGACGAATTCAGCCCATAGGCGGAGTAAACTACAAGATAGAAGGATTCTTCAGAATATGTCAGGAAAGAGGACTCACAGGAACTCAGGGAGTAATAATCCCTGATTCCAATGTGATTCACCTGCAGCTCAATCACGATGTGGTTAACGCTGTAGAGGAAGGTAAGTTCCATATCTATCCGGTTGCATCTGTCTGTGAGGGGATTCGAATACTTACAGGTATTGAAGCAGGAGAGAGGGACGAAAAAGGCGTTTACCCTGAGAATACCATTTTCGGAATGGCCGACAGGCGGCTTCGCAGGATGGCTGAAACCCTGAGAGACTTCGGAGGAAGAAACTGAGAAAGGTTGTTTCCTTCAGCTGGGGAGAGCTGGAAGCAGAGGGCTCCAACATGGGGGATACGGTAATTTTCCGCTCCCAGTTTCAGGCTCTCTCAAGCATGGGAGTCCAGGTAGGTGTTCTTTCCGCCCATCCTGAAGAAACTGAGAAACGCTATAAAGGAGTAAAGTGTTTCGATGTGAGAAAGGGCAGGCTTCGTGCTGTTCTCGCAGGGCTCTTCTGGTGTGACATTGCAGTTGTCGGCGGCGGAGAGCTTGTTCAGGATCAGTCTTCCGGCCTATACACTCCCTTCAACCTGCTGCCTCTCTTTCTTGCCTTTTTTCTCAGAAAGAAGAGCTTTGCCTGGGCTGTGGGCATAGGACAGGGAAAGGAACTGGGAAAGTTTTCCCGGTTACTTACGAAGCTCGCAATGAAAACCACCTCAGGAATAACAGTCAGGGACAGAGGTTCCTTTAATACCCTTTACCGGCTTGGCTGCCGGGAGCCGGAAATGATCCTTGTTTCCGACTGTGCCCTTGCATCGGACTTTCCAGAAGAGAAGAAGCTTAACATCATCGGTGCCGCCCCCAGGAATGTATCCAACAGGCAGCGGCATCTTCTGCCCCTTGAAATGAGAAAGAAGCTGGGGCTGTACAGAGAAACCGACCCTGTGCCTGCTGCTGCAGCATGGGCTGCTCTCCTTGACGGGCATGTGAGAAAACACAGTTCCGATGTGGTACTTTTTCCTTTTCATACCGGTTCTCTCTCAAATAACGACAGGGGATTCTGCAGGCTGGTGCAGGAAAAGATGAAAATGAAAGAAAGGGTTACAATAGCAGAGCCGGCTTACCTGGAAGCTTTTCTGAAAATGCTCTCAAGATGTCCTGTGCTTGTAACCACTCCACTGCACGGCTCTATACTGGCTGTCAGCACTGGTACAGTGCCGGTTTCAGTCTCTTATTCCAGCAAGTGTGTAAGGTTCATGAAGCAGGCCGGCCTTGACAGATTTATCAGCTGCGGTAAACCTGGAATACCGGATAACGGTACAGCTCTTCTTCTTGAGAAGGCATGGCAAGAATTCAGAGGAATGCAGGAACAGCTTCAGAGTACTGCGTCAAACCTTGCCTGCCGTGCCGACAGAACAGCCGAACACTTCAGAAAGTCTTTATCATTATGATTCCAGGTATTCATGTTTCCACAACTGGAGGTCTTGAAAAATCTCCAGGAAGGCTGCGGGAGCTATCCCTTCAGGCAGGTCAGATTTTCACAGCAAATCAGCGGAGATGGGTTTCTTCTCCGCTGCCTTCCAAAAGGGTGGATAAGTTCAGAGATGAAACAGGAGACCTCAAATTCGTCTCCCACGCTTCCTATCTGATAAATCCTGCATCTTCAAGGGAAGATGTGGTGCGGAAATCGGTGAAGGCCCTTGAAGATGAGTATTCAAGGTGCATTCTTCTTGGTATTCCCTGCATCGTTATTCACCCTGGAGCATACCAGCAGAACGGTCTTGAAAAGGGTATTGAAATGATAGCCGCAGCCCTTGATGATCTTTTCAGCAGGTTTAATGAAGGCCCGCTGATTCTGCTGGAAAACACAGCAGGTGCAGGAACCACTGTGGGCAGAAAACTGGAGGAACTGAGAGCGGTTCGGGATATGTCGGAGAATCCTGAGAGAATCGGATACTGTATTGATACCGCCCATGCCCACGGTGCCGGTTATGATGTGGGCAGCGACTCATTTCACGAAGAGCTTGACAGTGTTCTTGGAGCTGAACTGATAAAGGTCTTTCACCTGAACGGATCAAAGGTGGAAGCTGGAAGCAACCGTGACAGACACGAGCATTTTGATGAAGGCTTCATAGCTATGAGCAGTATAAGAAAACTCTTCAGCAGTTCAATGTTTCACCATGCTCTCGGCATTGCAGAAACCCCTGGAACCGACCGGGAGAGGGCATCGGACATCAGGCTGCTGGAAGGAAAGGAGACAACATGAAAAAGTGCGCACTTCCGCTGTTTCTGATGCTTTTTGCCTGCGGAGATCCTGCAGAGCAGCAGACAGAGGTTCAGGCAGACCAATCCGGAGAAGAAGGCGTTGTCCTTTTTCAGCAGGTTACAGATTCAATCCTGGCTGTTCAGTCGGTAAAATATGATTTCCAGGTTGAAGGTTACGCCGTAATGGGTGACACTATACAGCTTTCCTCTGAAGGAACTGCAATTCTATCCCGCAATACCGTCCTTGAAGACTCTTTTATACGGCTGGAATACGAAGCTGCAGAATCAGATACTGTCAGAAGTGGAATCATAGTAGCAGATGGAGAGATGGCAGCCCACCTTGACGGTCTTCAGTCAATGTACACATTCGGCATGGTCGAGGACGATGGCGCATCGCTGGTTCTGAGAAACTATGCGCCTCAGGCTGCAGTTGTCAGGGAGTTCCTCTTTCCTGCTGAACCTTTCGGTGCAGAGCTGAACGCATACGGTTACAGCTTAGGCGAGCAGGAAGAGGTTGACGGAGTTCTCTGTGATGTGGTCACAGTAGACATGTCTCCCTACATCTCAACATGGTGGATAAGCGCGGAGACCAGACTTCCCATGGGAAACCGTATTGAGGTACTGGGTCCTGACGGAAGCGATATGGATTTCACCGTCACCCTTTCCAATGTGGATGCAGAGTACATCCCTGCACCTGAAGACTTTCAGATTGAGGTGCCTGAAGGAGCAGAAGAGCAGCAGCTGTTCGGTTCAATATCTGCAGGCATGGATGCTCCTCTCTGGACGCTGGAAACCCCTGAAGGTGATGTTGTCTCCCTTGAGGACCTGAGAGGCAGGGTGGTAGTCATGGACTTCTGGGCAACATGGTGCGGCCCCTGCCGCCAGGTAATGCCTGTTCTGCAGGAACTGCATGAGGCCCACGGAGAAGAGCTGGTTGTTCTCGGCATTAATGTCTGGGAACAGCAGGACCCTGCATCGTTCATGGCTGAGAACGGCTTCACATATCCGATAGTTGTTCAGGGAGACCAGGTCGCTGAGGATTACATAGTTGAAGGTATTCCTGCCATTTATGTCATTGCGCCTGACGGCACAGTTGCCTACCATGCAGTAGGTGCTGATCCTGCCAACGAAGAGGCTCTCAGGGAGGTTGTGGGAACTCTTCTTTCTCAGCAGGGTAATTAAGAGTAACGAATCCGCAACAGGAGGTCCCGTAAGATATGAGAACCGGACTGCTGATTACAGCCGCACTTGCGTCATTGATGCATGCAACCCCTGTGGAAGATATGAACTCTATTATTGACGCCGTTTACAGGGCAGACGGTGAAACTGTTTACAGATCTCTCTCCAGCGAAAATCAGGAAGCGGTTTCCTTTCTGGTGACAATGTTCCAGTTTGCTCCTGAAGAGATCTGCGAGCAGTTCCGACAGGAACTGGATGTGCAGCTCAGCACCTCAGAGATTGTGAATATCAGGGAAGAGGAACTTGTGGGTATTATTCTTGATTCGCCGGTTTTCCGTAATGAGATACCCTGGGAGCGGAGTGCGATTTCATGTGAAGAATCCCCTATGAGAGGTGACACTGCAATGGTTAAAGTTTCCATTCAGGGTGAACCCAACACCTATACCTACCCCCTGGTGCTTCAGGAAGGCAGATGGAAACTGGCAACCAGTTTCTTTGAAGAGCAGTAATACGGTTATCATCGGTATTCTGTATCAGCGGCGGAACCCCCTCGGAACCGCCGCTGATCTGAATTATCTGACACTGCCTTGACGATTCACAGACAGCACAAAAATGAGAGTGGCCTAAATCCCCGGCGCATGACAGGTACCACGGTTATTGAGCTTTTTCAGACTGAGAAACCCTTTGCTCTGAGAAGCTTTCCTTTAAGAGATTCCACTGATTGTACAGGAAAGTTCATTATTTAGGCTCTGCCTTTTTTCAGTTGACTTAATCATATCACAAAGCCTCTGAAGCAGATAGCGCATCATTTTTCCCATCGGGGTCAGCTCGAATCGATAGACCGCTGTCACCCTCCGAACAAGTTATGTACAGATGCAGAGCCGGTGAAGTCCGGCTGGGACGCTGATTTCTGTGTTTGACTGACACTTCTTTTGCTGAAGCATGGATTGAACAGCGGTATACTCGAAAATGTTAATTCTTTTCTACCCCTTGTACAATGCTTCCTTCGGAGTTGGTTTCCTGCTGAAGACTCTATTGACTCCTCTGAAATCTTTGTTTCTAATTCAGGTAAAACAAAAGGGGGGATTCCATGGTACTCTCAGTGATATTTTCAATTTGTATTGTTACCGTCCTGACTGATTCTGAAACTGGTTCACAGTTGCCGGAGCAGGGAATGCAGGGATACTGTGCCTTGAAGCCTGCTGCTTCCACAGGTATCGGGGAGTGGACTCCCACAGGGCCGTGGGGAGGCAATGTCAGAGCTCTTGTTCCAGCATGGAATGATGACAGCATAGTGCTTGCAGGGTGTGGATTCTCCATGACCCCTGATGCCGGAGGAGTATTCAGAAGCACCGATGGCGGTGAGACATGGTTGAATACAGAGCTGTATCCTGTTCCTGTACTTGATATGTGTTCAGGGGGACCGACTGCGCCGGAAAGGTTTTATGCTGCAACCAGGCAGGGTCTGTACAGGTCTGATGATCTTGGAATCACATGGGATACAGTATCAGGAATGGCCACATCCTACACAATCGGTATAGGCGTAAGCATGAATGATCCTGATATTCTTATTGCAGGCCTTTCATCCAACAACGGTATTCGCAGGTCAGATGACGGAGGCGTTACCTGGTCCCAGGTGGGCATGAACAGCGGATACATGAAGGGTATAGGGTCAGATCCACTTCATCCGGACACCATGTACCTTGCCATGAGCGGACTGGATTACTCCCTTTACAGATCAGTTGACGCAGGTCTGAACTGGACTGCGGTGGGGCCCGAGGTTTCAGGCTGGGGCGTGCTTGCGGCTCCTTTCGGAACAGGTGAGACGATTATTGTTACAACTTCAGACGGGTTCTATATCTCAGAGAATTACGGTGCTGACTGGACTCTGGCGGTAGCCGGTTCCAGCTACTCTCCTGCTGTTTTTGACGACACCGCTCTCTTTGCTCCTGTTATAGGAGAAGGTGTTTATGAAAGCACCGATCAGGGGCAGACATGGACACTTAACACACAGGGCATTGCGGCGAGCTACTGGCAGTCAGCTGCTGCAACTTCTTCAGGGTACCTTGCAGGACACTATGGGGGTGTTTACAGAACAGCAGGTGCAGGTTCCGTGTATACTGTTTCTCAGAATGGAATTGCCAACGGGTACTTCCATGCTGTGAGCTATTTCCGCAATGACAATGTTCTTTTAGCCGGCGGAACTCACCACGGTCTCTGGAAGAGTACCGATCTGGGAGAATCATGGGAAGCTGTTATTCCAGGTCCCGAAAGCTGGGATATCTACGACATTGCCCCCCAGTCTGATCTCTACTACACAGGTCCTGTAAGATATGCTGCCACAGGCAATGGAGTCTACAGGTCCAATGACGGCGGAGACAACTGGGTACCTGTCGGTCTTTCAGGAAAGCAGATATCAAGTGTTCAGCTTGACCATGACGATCCTGACATTGCGTGGGCCGGTACTGCCACCGCAGGAGTGTACTACACAACTGACGGAGGTTCTTCATGGAATGCCGGAACAGGTTTTCCCTTTGCTCTTTATCCTTCCATTGATCTGTTTGAGTTTCCATCCGGTGACAAGAGGATTCTTGTTGCATTTCAGCAGGGCGGCAACGGAGTCTACTACTCCGACGACGGCGGTGTGAGCTACACGGAAGTTCAGGTTTCAGGGTCATATCACCCTGATGTATCATCAACATGGAATGGTGTTTCTGATCCTGTATGCTATCTGGCGTCTGATCAGGGTATCTGGACCTCTCCGGACGGCGGAGATTCCTGGAGCCTGACAGGCCCCTATGGACTCATGTGGGATGTAACAGGCGGGAACGATTCCAGAGTATTCGCAGGGAGCAATGGAACAGGAGTCTACTACAGCGATAATCTGGGAATGGACTGGAGCCAGCTGAATACAGGAATTGAAAACAAGGTTGTCTGGGACATAACCTGCGGATACACTCCGGTTCAGCTTTTTGCCAGTATCAGAGGATTCGGTGTTTACGAACTTACTGATGAACAGCTGGGTATATCAGGCACATCAGGTTCCGGCGAACTTGCTCTGATACCGGCAGTTAATCCTGTGGGCACAACAGCAGAGTTTACAGTTTCAGGGCTTCAGAGTTCTTCCGCTGTGCTTTCTGTCTATTCACCGGCAGGAAGACTTGTCTGCTCCACAGAGCTTAACGGTTCCTCCGGGTCTTCTGTTTTCTGGAATGCAGGTGAGTCTCTTCCCTCCGGTGTTTACCTTGCCAGGCTGACAGAAGGAGACCGGGAAGCATCCTGCAAGGTTGTACTGGTTCGGGAGCCTTAATAAAGTTTTCAGCTGCAGAGTGCAGGCAGTAAACAATCCTGAGCAGTGCTGCACTGTTAAGCGGTTCTACAGATTTCTGTTCTGATAACAGTTATGAATACAATGGTGCATATCAAATCGAATCAGCTGTGAAACAGCCGCAACAGCCTTAATTGCAGCAATATAACTTATGTGCAATTGGCAGTGCCGCTTCAGATAATCATACAGCTATAATTCAAGCCGTACTGGCGCTGCTTGTATTGCTGACGCTGAGTTTCTGTTTTGCAGCTGACCATTTCGAACTTTTTTGATGCCAAATAACAGAACCATTCTACAGCCTTTCGCAGGGTTTCAGGCAAATACCAGACTCGGCAATCGCCGGCTTCGAAAGAAAACAGAACTTTTATTGAATGCTGATTAGTTATGGCATTTGAACTTTAGGAGTTCTTTTTATTATAAGTAATAAAGTGTAAGAATGTTTTTAGCTTTTCCATCTCCTTACCCTCTCCATTTACCTGAAGCCTGAGAAAAGGTCTTTCGTTTTTAACTGTTACAAGGTTTAGAATAGAGGCGGTATTTTCGTAAAGAGGGCTGAGTTCAATGATTCCGCAGGCAGAGTTTGTGGCATGTATGCTTTTAGCAATACGGTAACGACCGTTACCGCCTGCCAGCTTGCCCAGCTTATTATCCGCTGTCTGCTTCAGAGAAGAAAAGGATGGCGAAAAGGGGCTGAAGCAGCCAAGAGCCTTATGCAGTTCTGCCAGCTGTTCAAGCCGCAGAGTAATATCAGTTCCGTGATCCTGCCAGAGAAAGAGAAGATATTCACTGAGAGGAAGCCATAAAACTCTGAAATCCTTTTCAAGTTCTGCCAGCAGATGTCCGTTAACCTGTTGGTTAAATACGCAGAGAGGATCACCGTGAATAAATAGAATCAGTCGCTTGTCTTTGGTCCGTCCTATGGTTTTTGCAAGATCAATAACAGTATTCCATGAAAGAGGTTTTTGCTTTAGTCTGGCCATACTGGCTTCTCTTTTTTCAAGAGTTTCAGCCATAACAAGATCACCTGCCATTATATCCAGCCACAGAGCATCATCGTTGTGCATATCTTCCACTATTGGGCTGACAATTCTCGAATGCTGGAATCCCTGCATATCAAGATGTGTGCGAATGGTGCGGCTGAACTGTCCATCTGCTTCAGAACCTTTGTTTTGCAGCAGAAAGAACTGGTGGGCATTTTTCTCTTTCTTTGAATATTTAATGACATCGCCGAGAATTGCTGTAAAAGTTATATACTCCTTGGTACGGGTCAGTGAACGGCCCTCATTAAGTGATTCCAGGTCTGTGGGTGTAAGTTCCCTGCAGTCAAAACCCTCTTCTCTCAGACGGTATGCGACCAGGTTGCTGTAGGGAAAGAAAAAGGGAAGCAGAACAGGCATGCTTTTGTCTATCTTGTCAAAACTTCCTGCGATGAACCGCTCAGGCAGATCAGTATGAACTTCTCTCTTCCCTTCTTTTCCGGTTTCATGGCTTTCCAGTGAAGAGAGGAATGCTTCAACCCTGGTTACAAGACCAACCGGCGAGTAGTGTTCGTCCACCTCCAGCACAAGCCATGGTTTATTTCCCATAATTTCAGCAGACTGATGGACAAGCATGGAATCCGGCCCGCAGCCGTGGTTTGTAAGATAGATTGCAAACAGCCTGGGGTCATTTCTGACTATCTGCATGCCTTTCAGAATATGGCTTCCGAATGGCCAGTACTGATTGGGATACTCAGTGCTTATGTCTGTACGGTGTGCGTCAAGATGGGATAGGGTAATCACTTTATAGCCCCGGTTTAATAGCTGTTCGGCAATGCCCATGCTCAGTACTGTATCATCAATTCCGTAGGTGCGGGTTATGAGAACCAGAACCCTTTCATCCTCTTCAAGGCCGGCAAGGATTTTTCTGCCGCTGTCTTCGCAGGCCTGGTTGTACTTATTCATTGCTGAGCCGCCTTTTGCCATGGCTGCTGCACAGCGAACTCTTGATGCCCCCAGCCTGCGCCCTGCGCCGATCATGGCCTTTACAAGTTCAGGCGCCCCCATATCCATCTCAAGTACCGGATTGAGAAACTCTATGCCTTTTTCTTTCAGTTCAAGGTGTTCTGCATAGCGTGCTGCAACATTCTGCATAAAAACACAACCATAATTATGAACCAGATGAGAGCTTGTATGCCGTAAAGTGTAGACCGATGGCATAAAGATGGCATCAACTCCCTGATCAATAAGCCATGACATGTGGCCAAGAATCAGTTTTACCGGATAGCAGGTTTCTTCTTCCACCAGAAGCTGGCTTCGCCGAATAATATCTTCATCGGTTTCAGGAGAAAGCAGTACATTGCAGTCCAAAGCTTTGAAAAAATTATAGGCCATGGGAAACATCTTGTACATCATCAGCGCACGGGGAATACCTACAGTTTTCAGCCCTGGCTTAATAATCTGTTTGTTTGTTGTGGGTTTGGGAGCCTTTTGCAGTTTCAACTTCTCATCTCTGGCAAGAAGAGCTATTCCCAGAGCACCGGTTACTGAAAAATAGGGAGTTACCTTCATTGCCGGAAAATAGTGCCTGAAGGCTGCAACAATACCGTCGTTATATGCCAGTCCTCCTGAAAAGCAGATGTTTTCTCCAACATGCTTATTGGCCACTACCTTATGCAGGTAATTGTGAACGATGGAGTAACAGATGCCTGCTGCAATGTCTGCCTTGCAGACACCCTCACTGAGCTTTTTCTCAATCTGCGACTTTATAAAAACGGTACACTGCTCGCCAAGCTCTGCAGCACAGACTTTGTTCATCTGAAAATCAGTAACCTGTCCATTCTTCAGTCGAATGAATTTAGAGTCCTGACCGCCTATCTCAAAAATGGTGTCCACTTCGGGCATACTGGCTGCAGCACCCCTTGCCTGAGCGGTAATCTCATCTTGAATTGTAAGTGCACCAAGCATTTTGCCCACCCTGTAACGCCCGGAACCGGTGGTTCCCAGGGCAGCAATATTGATCTCCGTTCCCATTCGTTCAGGCAACGCGTTCATGGCCTTTTCAGCCACTTCAAGCGGTGCTCCTCCGGTACGCAGATACTGACAGTCAAGAACCTCACCGCTCTGATTCAGAAGCACCAGATTGGTACTTGTTGAACCGATGTCTATTCCCAGATATACCGGTTCTCCAGGCTTCATTGAATGGAGTTTGTGCAATCCTGCTGTGTCAATCTCTTTTGTAAGCGGTTGCATCATGCTTACTGCGGGCAGCGGCTGCTCAGGACGAAAGAATCTCAGGTTATACTCAACATGCTGCTCAGCTGCCATAATGGCGCAGCCTATGGCAGCAAGGCAGGGACTTTCTTCTGAGTGAAGAATGGCCTTCATATTGAGAATTTCACTGAGAGCCTGGCGGACAGCATGGTTTTTTGCCACTCCTCCGGAAAAGACCACCGGACTTCTCACTGGAAGTTTACGAATAATTGTACCCCGATAGTTTCTTACCAGAGCATAGGCAAGACCGCGAAGAATATCAGGAGTGGTGGCTCCCTCCTGCTGGCGGTGAACAATATCAGTCTTGGCAAAGACAGTACATCGCCCTGCAATGCGAGGTGTTGAAGAAGCTTCAGCTGCAATTGAGTTAAACTCGGTAATATTCGTACCCAGGCGTGTCATCTGGTCTTCAAAAAAGGAGCCTGTGCCTGCCGAGCATGAGCCGTTAAAGGAAAAGTCAACATGTTCCCTGTCCACATCAGCTATATAACGGGCACTCTCTCCTCCAATGTCAACAATGGAAGCACAGCCTGGAAATACAGCTTTTGCTCCGGCGACAATGGCAGCAATCTCGTTGGCACGAAACTGAGAAGCAAAACTTCCCGCCATTGAGCCGCAGACCATGGCGAAGCTGATCCGGCCTTCAAACCTGGCGGTTACTTCTTTCATCATTGCTGAAAATACTGCAAGAGGGTTTCCACCATGGACACGATAATCGGTTAACAGTCTTTCGCCTTTTTCGTTAAGTACAGCCAGTTTTACCGATGAACTTCCAAGGTCACAGCCTATAGACAAATGATTCATAAGATCATCCTATTCATTGTTATGCTTAAACAGATATGGCTCTTTAACAAATTGCTTTTCCCTCCTCTGAGCTGTGCCAGATGAAGTGTCTTTCGCTGAAACAGCGCTGAACCAATAACCTGATGGAATATATAACAATACTGCAAAGACTTGTACGCTGGCCTGTTACTTCAGAACTGCTTTAAATCATCATAATATCTGTACAGCTGAGGTTTGACCTGAAAAGATATGCAGGTGCTGTTCCTCTTATGCAGGGAATCGCAAAAATGAGATACTTTTTCAGGATTCTGATTGTCTGAATGGGAAAATCTGCTGTCTTCAAGAGATGCGATATCGCATTAATTGCCGGAAAGGAATCTATATGAAATAACTGGTTAAATTTCTGTTGTTCAGTATAGTGTTTAGCTTTTCCCTGTTGGCTAAGCCCCCCTCTCCCGTAAGAGAGGGGGGTCTGCTGTCTGTGGTTAAACAGGGACTCCACGCCCTGCGAGCTGAAGAGTCATTTTCACTTCAGGCAGTGAAGCCAGTCTGTGATTAAACAGGGAACTCCACGCCCTGCGAGAGGGGAATGTCTGTTCCGTAGTTCACTGTTGCGGTCTGTCTTCTGGCATAGAACTTCCAGGCGTCACTTCCGCTTTCCCGTCCGCCTCCTGTTTCCTTTTCGCCGCCGAAGGCTCCACCTATCTCAGCTCCTGCTGTGGAGGTGTTCACATTGACTATTCCGCAGTCAGATCCTGCTGCCGAGAGGAACTGTTCGGCCTCTCTCATATTGCAGGAAAAGATAGCTGAAGAAAGTCCCTGAGGGACAGCATTGTGTCTTTGAATAGCTTCTGAAAGATCAGTGTACTTCATCACATACAGAATAGGAGCAAAGGTCTCTTCAAGAACGATACCTTCCTGCCTGTCCATCTCAATGATAGTCGGGGTTACGAAGAAGCCGTTTTCGCAACCGTCAACTCTGTGAACGGTTCCTCCGTGGAGTATTCTGCCCCCTTGCGCGGTAGCTTTCTTCACAGTTGCAGTATAGGCTTTTACAGCTGATTCATCCACAAGAGGGCCGACAATGGTATCTTTTTCAAGCGGGTTTCCGATTTTTACGCTGCCGTAGACTCTTTTTAGCTCCGCTGCAAATGAATCGTAAACATCGCTGTGAACAAGCGCTCTTCTTGTTGATGTGCATCTCTGTCCCGCGGTGGCCATTGCACCGAAGGCAACTCCTTTTACCGCAAGGGGAAGGTCTGCTTCAGGAGTTACGATTGCGCAGTTGTTGCCGCCCAGCTCAAGTATGGACTTACCGAACCTTGCAGCTACCTTCTCGCCTACAGAACGGCCGACCGCAGTGGAGCCGGTGAAGGAAACAAGTGCAATTCGTGAGTCATCGGTCATTCTGGCACCGATGGTTCTGCCGCTGCCTGAGGCCAGGAAGAAGATCGGCGGCAGGTTGTTCCTTTCCAGAACTCTGTTTGCAACCCTGATCGTGGCAACAGCGGTAAGCAGAGCACTGCTGGAAGGTTTCCATACTGTAACATTGCCTACTACAGCTGCAATAAGAGAGTTCCATGCCCAGACAGCTGCAGGGAAATTAAAGGAGGTTATTACGCCTATTGTTCCCAGCGGATGCCACTGTTCCATAAGCCTGTGGGATGGTCTTTCACTGGAAATTGTAAGACCGTAAAGCTGTCTTGAGAGACCAACTGCGAAGTTGGCTATATCAACTGCTTCCTGTATCTCTCCGGCACCTTCTGTGAGAGTCTTGCCAACTTCCAGAGTTACCAGAAGCCCCAGGAGTTCCTTTTCTTTAAGCAGTTCAGCGCCTATCTCGCCGACAATTTCGCCTCTTCTGGGAGCTGGAATTGCTGACCATTCATCATAGCTTTTCTTTGCCTGTTCCAGTATTTTCTCAAAGTCATCAATTTCACCCTGAGCAACTGCTCCGAGAATACTTCCATCAATAGGGCTTACAGACTCAAGAATCTTTTTGCCCTCAACCGGCATCCAGTGGCCGCAGTAAACTCCCGAGTTGAGGTGATCAAGCCCCAGGCCCTGAAAAATTCTGCTCTTAGCGTCCTGTACATTCATGTTATCCCCCTTTATGGATATGAAAATGAAACATAGCGGAATAGGGAAATATATGACTGCTGCTCCCAAAAGCACATTCGTTTTTTTGCTGATTGAGTCTTCATTCTTTTTAAGAGCTGTACTCTGTGGAGAAAGGCAAATGGTGCAACCCAGTTACGGCAGAGCCTGAATCATGCAATACTGTTTCTGGCAACTGAATTATTGCGCAAGGCTTTGAGAATCAGCAACAGTCCAGCATTGCATGGCTCTTAGCTCAAAAGCAGTATCGCTTTTTCCTTAAAGAGAAATATATTTTTCAAGATGGGAACAAATGAGGCGACGCGCTTTCCGGCAAGGTGAGAAAGAGTTTATCTGCTGCTTCTGGATCCTGCTCACTCTTTCAGGGAGATTCGAGACCCTTTGCAAGCTGTTTCCGGAGCAGTGCGCAGCCAACCGGCATCTGGTCGATGAAGGGCTTGCGATCCTGAAAAGACAGGCAAATCAAACAGAATATCAGGGAAATGCCAGTTCTCCGGTTAAAAAACTCAGTGTCTTTCTAAACAGAAGGATCTCAGATCCAACTGACACAAGCACTGAATGACAAGAAAACAGAACTCGCCTTCAAATGCTGTGCGTCAGGTGATATGAGACCGGACAGCGACATAGATCTGATGGCAATAGAAGATATAAGTTTTCAGGCTCTTATAGAACTTCTTATGGAAATAGAGGAGAAAGCAGGCAGAGAGATTGATCAGGCAATGAAATAGCCTGCAAGATCGTCTATTACGGATGGAAATACCTGGAGCACCCAGCATCCCACTGCTTGCCATACTGAATAGTCTGCAAGATAGTTTATTGACTGATGGAAATACAGGAGAAATCAGGCAGAGAGATTAATCCTGCGCTTTACACAAAGTAGTCATTCAGGGAAGATACAGGTTTCACGCAGAATGCGATGGTCTTTCGGGCTTTATCCGGCTGGAGGTGATTATGAGCTTGCAGAGGCTGTTCGATGATGGCCATTTGAGAACTGCGAAACCTGCATCTGAAGATATAAGTAAAGTCTGGTGTTGACCTGCTGAACCTTCAGAATGCAGCCGTCAATCCTTCAGGATGTGTATGTTAGTACAAGTTCAAAAGGAAGGTATAACTCGAAATGAGATGGTGGATAGACAAACCGAAACTTATTGGATCGCACAATCCAAGGCAGGCTGAACTTAACATTGAAAACCTCTCAACAATCGTTTCTCTGATAGATCCTTCGGAAGCGTCGCTGAAATACAATCCGGCAATTCCAGGCATCAAATGGGTTGAGATACCGGTAAGGGACTATCACGCGCCATCCATTGAGAATCTGAAAAGGTTTGTGAGACTGGTTGAAGATTCGCCGAAGACAGTTCTTGTGCACTGCCAGGGAGGCAGTGGCCGCACCGGCACCTTCGGCGGTGCCTGGCTGATTTACAGCCGCGGTCTCAGGGCAGCAGAGGCTATTGATATGCTCAGAGAAGAAAACGCCTGTGCTGTTGAGACTGATGAGCAGGAAGCTGTGCTTGTCAGGTTTGAGAAACTGGTCAGAAAAGGTTTTTAAACCAGGCCCTTCAGATACTGTTTTCTCAGTTCAGGCTCAAATTTCTCAATGGCGTAACGCAGCATTGTTCTGGGCATATTTTTGTACCTTGGTCTTAGGAAATCTTCTTCAGTCTTTCTGTCTCTTTTTCCCACTTCACGGAGCATCCAGCCCACTGCCTTGTGAATAAGGTCTTCGGAGTCCTGAAGAAGCATGTCTGCTATTTTCAGAGTATCATCAAACTGGTCATGGTCAATGAACCGCATTGTTGCAATGATGGATATGCGTCTTTCCCAAATGGATTGCGAGAGAGCAAGTTCCCTGAGAAGACTCCGATCACCTGTGAGAAGCCATTGGCCTACTATGTGCGGCGCGGAGCAATCCACCAGATCCCAGTTGTTTATTGTACTTGTACTGTCAAGATAGAGTTTGAATATCTGTTCTCTTTCTTTCTCTGAGCCCCTCTTGAACTTTTCTACAAGAACAAGAACCGCAAAGAGTCTTGCCTCATGCCAGCGGGATTGGAGAAGCTCCGCCGCTGATTCCAGAGGAAGAGTTCGGTTTTTTCTTACCTCTTTTCTCACAAGGGGCACACGGATTCCAAGAAATCTGTCGCCTTCACCGTATTCCCCAGGGCCGGTTCTGAAGTATTTCTGACTGTGAGCGGCTCTATCAGGCTCTCCCAGTTCTTTAAGCTTTTTCATTATCTGTTCAGTCATTCTGCCTCCATGAAAAATGGCGGAAATACCGCAGGTTGCTTAGAATAGGCTCTGTTGTAACACCCGATCAAGTGAGGATTTTTTCATGAGAATATATGCTGTTATGATAATGCTGATTTCAGCTGCTGCAGCCAGCGCGGACATTGTGGATCAGGCAATGGTAAAGATTTATACCAACAGCGCTTCCTACAACTATTACATTCCATGGAGCACCGATGCTCCTATGGAGACCTCCGGTTCCGGATGTGTGGTGGAAGGTGATCTTATACTTACCAATGCCCATGTTGTAAGTGACCAGACCTTCATTCAGGTGCGCCGGGAAGGTGACCCCAGGAAGTATCAGGCTTTCGTTGTTGCCGTTTCCCATGATGCTGATCTGGCTCTGATAACTGTGTATGAACCGAGCTTCTTTGAAGGCATAAGACCTCTTCAGCTTGGAGACCTGCCGAAAGCCCGTGATGAGGTAACTGTCTACGGTTATCCCATGGGTGGTGATGCCCTGAGTACAACAAAGGGCGTTGTTTCCAGAATAGAGAGTTCCAGATATGCGCACAGCGGTCTCTCGCTTCTCACTGTGCAGATTGATGCTGCTATCAATCCCGGTAACAGCGGAGGGCCTGCGATCATAGATAACCGCATAATCGGCGTGACCATGCAGACCATGACAAGTGCAGACGGTATCGGCTATGTGATTCCTGTGCCTGTGATAGAGCACTTCTTTGAGGACATGGAAGACGGTAAGTACAACGGCTTCCCATCTGCAGGGTTCAGTTATCAGACTATTCGGAATGATGCTTTTTCGCATAGATACGGTATTCCCGATGAGCAGACCGGTGTTATGGTTTCCAGTCTTGCCTGGGATTCCCCTGCTTCCGCCTCACTCCAGATCGGGGATGTGGTTATGGCCATTGACGGAAAGGCCATTGCAGGGGACGGTACAGTTGAACTCCGTGACGGAAGCAGAACAAGGCTGGACTACATGATAAACAGGCATCAGCTTGATGAGAGCATTTCCATGGATGTGATACGGAACGGCGATCCCATCACCGTTAACCTGACCCTGGATGCAACCATTCATGATCTTACTGTTGTGTCGGCGAAGATATATGACAGGCCTGCTGAGTACCTAATTTATGGCGGCGCTGTGTTCATGCCTCTTTCTTTGAACTATCTGGAATCCTGGGGCGGAGACTGGTATCTGAACGCAGTTGACTATCTCAGTTATCCTTTACTCTTTGATAACTGGAGAACTGAGGATAGAAATGAGATAGTTGTGCTCACCTTCATGCTGCCTGCAGAAGTCAATACAGGTTACGAAACCCTGCAGAACGAGATAATTGAAACAGTTGACGGTGTCACGGTCTCTGATTTCAACCATTTTGCCCGACTTATTGACTCAGGTGAAGGAGAGTTCCTTGTGCTGAAGACCAATCTTGACAATGTGATAGTTCTGGACAGATCCCTCTCTGAGGAGATGAACCCTGAGATAATGGAGAGATACGGAATAGCCAGGAACAGGGTTATACTTTAGAACTCATTTGAAGAGCTGAATTCAGACAGGGCTCTGTACCTGTAACTCTGTTTTGCAAGTCAGGTATTGACAATCCCCCTCCTGACATTGAGACAAGGTTTCCAGAGCTGTACCTGTAACTCCAAGTCAGGTATTGGTCTATCCGTGCTGAAGTGATGTGGAATGCTGTTATACTGTATCTGTAACTCTTCCAAGTAACTTATAGATGTGGGGCTGGCGATTGCCGGGCTGGGACGCTGTTTAGTAAGTCAGTTATTGTGCTCCCTGTACGACAGCCTGCCTGTCAGAGCAACTCACCTGCTTTTTTCAACGCCCATTTAGATAGCACGGGGCCTGCAAGTTCATGGATAATAACAGTTCCCAGAATAACGCTGACCAGAGTGCCGGAGAAGTCTGAAAACTCAGGTCTGGACTGAAGCAGCAGGGCCAGGCCGATAACTATTCCTCCCTGGGGCACAAGGCAGAATCCTGTGTATTTGCGTACAGTTGCAGGAGCGTCTGTGAGTTTTGCTCCCAGAGCGGTTCCTGTCATCTTGCCTGCAACTCTCAGCAATACGAAAACCACAACTAAAAGGGCAGAGGAGGCAAGAACTGTGAAGTCAAGCTTCATTCCGCTTATGGTGAAGAAGAGAATAAATACCAGCTGATCAAGTCCACCTGCTATTTTATCAGGAATGTTTCTGCACCATTTTCCTGAATTAACCACCACAAAACCCATCGTCATTACTGCAAGAAGTGAATCTGCGTCAACAAGAAGTGCTGCACCGTAGCAGGTGTAGAGGGTGCCGAGAAGCAGAGCAAGTATTCCGGCGTCTGTTTTAGCGAACTGCTTTTTCTCCATAACGGAAAACAGCCAGCCAAAAAGACCTCCCGCAGCAAGTGAAGTAAGTATTCTGAGAAGAGGTGTGAGAACAGAATTCACTGAGAAGGCAGTGTGGGCAAGAATAACAGCAGCAGCTGCAGAGGCTGTACTGTAGTTAATCATTCCAATACCGTCATCCAGAGCCGCGACTCCCATTACGGTTTTTGTTACCGGCCCGTTGCATTTGTACTGTCTGGTAACAGCCAGCGTTGCTGAAGGGTCAGTAGGAGAACCGAGAGCACCGAAGAGCAGAGCAAGCGGAATAGCTGCCGGAGCAGTTTCAGGCAGAAGAAGTGGAAGCAGAAGAGCAAAACCCACTGCAATAAAGATATTTGCAAATTCAGCTTCCAGAACAGCTGCCAGTCCTATGGTTCTGCCAACCTTCTTCAATGTGGGCAGGTACAGGCTTGCGCCTACTGAAAAGGTGATGATTGCCAGTGTAAGGCTTGTGGTAAGGTCTGAATGCAGTACGAAACCTTCAGGAACCAGCCTTGAAACCTGAGGATTCAGAAGCACCCCTGCCATGATGTATCCTGTTACTTCCGGAAGGCCTGTTCGGGATACGAGTTTTCCTGCTATGAAGCCTGTCAGCAGCATTGTGCCCAGAATAAGCACTGGTCCCGGTGTCATACACACTTCCTTTTGGGTTCTGATGCAAATAAATTAAAGTCGTCGTTTACCTGTACATGGACAATAATCAGAGAGAGAGAATTATGAAACACCTGGCTGTTTTTGCATTGCTGCTTCTCCTTCTTGGCTGTGGTGAGAAGCCTGATACTGATCCGGCAATAAATATTCCTGAAGATGAGATTGAAAATGCTGCTGTTCCTGATCTTGATGCAGGGGTGGATCTTGCCCGGCAGAATGCCTGCCGTGCCAATTTGCAGACAGCCTCGACTCAGGTAATAATGTATATCTCTCAGCACGAGGGACCTCCTGAGACCCTTGACGAAGCGCTTTCTGTACCGATTAGCTGTCCGGAGGGAGGCAGTTACCAGTATATAGCTGACAGAGATTCATGGAAGATTCAGTGCCCTGCGGCACACTCACACGGATACATAGAGAATGGTCTTACAAGCTGGTAGCAGTTTTTTTCAGCTATGCAAGCTGTTGCCTGATCTTGATAATACCTGCTTATGTCCTGCTCTGAAAAGGATTCTGTGGTGCAGGGGCTAAGGGCAGGTTGTCTGGTCTTGAGAAGGACTGCTTATGTCCTGTTTGAGTATGTCTGGTCCTTCAGGAAGCCTTCTCGGTCTCTGGTGCGTTGTTCCGTGAACTAACACTGTGCTTTGAAGTTGTACCTGCCAGCTGAAAATACAGTTTGTCTCTTTGTGAGAGTTCTGTAGATTGCCTGCTTACCTGCTTCAATGTCCAGTTCAATGACCGGTGGTTATGGTTTTCAGGAGGAAGTTGTTGTGTAAGGTTGACATTTTCGTTCATCTTAATAAGTTGCTGTCTCAAGGTTGATACAAACAAGGAGAATCGGAAATGGCCTCGGCTGAGACAACCAGGAACATAGGAATTTTCGCCCACATAGATGCTGGCAAGACAACTGTTACAGAGCGGATGCTCTTCTATACCGGACGCACCCACCGTATGGGAGATGTTGACCACGGCACTGCTGTGATGGACTGGATGCCCCAGGAGAGAGAGCGGGGGATTACCATTGTTTCCGCTGCAACCACCTGTCACTGGAAGAACACAAGAATAAACATCATTGATACTCCAGGGCATGTGGATTTCACCGCAGAGGTGGAAAGGGCTCTTCGTGTACTGGATGGCGGTGTTGGGGTTTTCTGTGCAGTGGGCGGTGTAGAGCCACAGACTGAAACGGTATGGAGACAGGCTCAGCGATATTCAGTTCCTTCGGTTGCCTTTGTAAACAAACTTGACAGACAGGGGGCCGACTTTCAGAGGGTGCTTCAGATGATGCGGGATATACTGGGAGAAATACCTCTGCCGGTTATGCTTCCTCTGGGACAGGGCTCTTCCTTCAAGGGTGTTATAGATGTTATCAGGCAGAAGGCTCTGCATTTTGACCCGAAAACTCTGGGTTCCCAGTTTGAGGAAACTGATATTCCCGATGAATTTGCACAGGAAGCTCAGGATGCCCTTGAAATGGTGAAGGAATCTGTTGCTGATCTGGATGAAGAAGCAATGGAGAGATACTTTGCCGGAGAACTTGAGGAAGCTGAGATAAGATCGCTTATACGGAAGGGCACCCTGGAAGGAGCCTTTGTTCCGGTTCTCTGCGGCGCAGCTCTGAGGAATGTAGGTGTTCAGATGCTGCTGGACGCAGTGGTTGACTGGCTTCCGGCCCCTGAAGAGCTTCCTCCTGTAACAGGCCTTAAACCAAATGGCCAGGAGGAAACCAGAGAACGGTCTGAAAACGAACCTTTTACCGCTCTGGTGTTCAAGATACAGAGTGACCCCCATCTTGGCAGGCTGGCCTATCTTCGTGTTTACTCAGGAAAGGCGAAGGATGGCGAAGCCGTACTTAACAACCGTACAGGCAAAAAGGAACGGCTTACAAGGCTTGTTATGATGCACGCAGATAAACGGGCCAATCTGGAACAGGTGTCTGAAGGTGACATTGCGGCAGCTGGAATGAAGAATGCCGCTACAGGCGATACTCTCACCTCAACCGGTAAACCGATGATTCTTGAGAGGATACAGTTTGTTGAGCCTGTTATGCAGATGGCAATTGAGCCTGCCAGCACAGCAGATGAAAAGAAGCTGGAAGAGGCCCTTTCAGACCTTACAAGCGAGGATCCCAGTTTCAAGGTGGGAACAGACAGAGAAACCGGACAGACCCTTATTCGTGGAATGGGTGAGCTTCACCTTGAGATAATTGTTGACAGGCTCAGGCGGGAGAAGAAGCTGGAAGTCCGTACTGGTAAGCCGCAGGTATCTTACCGTGAAGGTGTTGCTCTCTGTGCTGAAGGGGAAGACACATTTGAGCGACTTATCGGTGGAAAGGGAAACTTCGGTAACGCTGTCATCTCTGTGGGGCCGGCTGATAAGGGTGTTGCCTTCAGGTCTGAGGTTGCCGATGTTCCAAGACTTTTCGTTGATTCTGCCCAGAGCGGTGTGATGGGCTCCATCGGTGCAGGAGTCCTTGCAGGGTTCCCTCTGGATGGAGTGGAGATAGTTCTTAAGGCGGCTTCAGTTCATGAAACTGATTCCACAGAGATAGGATACAGTTCAGCAGCTGCCGTCGCTTTGAGAAAGGCCTTGCAGAAAGCCCAGCCGGTTATTCGGGAACCTGTAATGAAGGTGGATATAGTAACACCGTCTGATTACATGGGCGATGTTATAGGAGACGTGAACTCCAGGAGGGGCAGCGTGGTTTCCATAGAACAGCGTGGTGAAGCCCAGGCAATCCTGGCAGACATACCTCTGGCAGAACTATTTGGTTACACAAGCGCTCTTAGAAGCCTTACACAGGGCAGAGCAGGCTATACCATGCAGTTCAAGGAATATGCCACAGTACCACCAAATATTCAGAAGAAGCTTCTGGAAAAAATGGGGCTACTCAACTATTAACGATTCCTGAGCTCTTTTGATTGTAGTATATGATGTAATGTTACCTTAATATCTGGTTGTAACATTTAATATCAGGCATTATCTGGCGTCCTGGTTTGTTCCGCCAGTTCTTAGATTCACCTGAGCTGAAAAAACATTTGCCAGTCCTGAAGGGGGTGATAACCAGGGCAGGTGGTGAGCTTACAGTATTATTATATCTCTTCAGAACCTGGATTTGATTTGAGAAAACGAGATCAGATTCACAGGTATATAAGATGCTGGACAAAGAGTATCTTATCTGCAATACTTGGAATCAGTACAAAACGATTGGAGAAAAGTGGACAGCCATAGCAACGAATTAAAGTATGTAGATACAAACATAAACAATATATTAGACGCCTTAGTCCATAAGACAGAGGCCATAACCGCTCTTCTGATAAGTCGTAAAGGAATCTGTCTTGGACAGGCCGGAACAGCTGCATCCCTGAATTCAACTGCCCTTGCTGCACTTGTAGCCGGAATGTTCTCAGCCACCAAAGAAGTTGCAAACATCGTAGGCGAGGAGCAGTTTTCAATTCTGCTTCAGCAGGGTGAAAAGAGGCACATCCATATTTCCCTCATCGGCGCTCAGTCAATGATGGTAATAGTTTTCGAGGACTATGCCAGAATAGGACAGGTCAGGTTCGCAGCCAGAGGAGCAGCCGGTGAGCTGCTGAAAAGCCTGGAGGAAGACAGGGTAAGAAAAGATGAAGTAGTGGAGACTCTGTCGGTACCTGAGTTCAAGGAATATGCCATGAACCTGATAGACAGAATATTTGTTGTTGGAGAGGGTGAGGATGCCTCATCTTGATCTTGAGAACCGGCAGTTTGTTTTCAAGATTGTATACTTCGGGCCTGGAATGAGCGGAAAGACAACTAACCTGCTTTATATTCACAAAACCCTCATGGATAAGTATAAGGGTGATATGCTGGTACTGGACACTGAAGAGGAACGAACTCTGTTCTTTGATTTCTTTCCTGTATCCCTTGGGACTGTTCAGGGATTTTCAATCAAGTTTCATCTGTACACAATTCCCGGCCAGGTTTTCTACGAGGCAAGCAGAAGGATCATTCTTGAAGGAGCTGATGGAGTTGTTTTTGTGGCAGATTCAAATCCCGACAGACTGGAAGACAATCTGGAGATGTACGGTCGTTTGGTTGATAATCTGAAGAGCTTCGGTGTAGAGGTTGAATACTATCCCATTGTGCTTCAGTACAACAAAAGAGATGCAGATGAACCTCTGCCTCTGGGCATTCTTGAGAAGAAACTGGCTCTTAATCCTTCAATACCGGTTACTGAATCTGTTGCCACTGATGGGCGAGGTGTTATGCATACCCTGAAAATAATAAGCAAGGAAGTTATCAGGCGTTTTCAGCCTGAGGGTTTTTAAGAAAGGAGTCAGATGGCATTTACCGGAAATCTTAAAGAATTCGGTATAGTCTCCCTTCTCCAGCTTCCCAATACCAATAGACTCACCGGCAGGTTGACTGTTGAAGGTTCTGAGGGCTCAGCAGAGTTTTTCTATTCACGCGGCAAGCTGATTCATGCCGCTTGCGGAGAGGCCAGTGGTAAAGAAGTTCTATCATGTGTTATAGACTGGAAAGAGGGCGAGTTCTCTTTCGAATCAGATATTGCCTGTTATGAGAAGACTGTTACCGGTGATCTCCACCACATAATTATGTGGGCGGTTAAAGAAAGGGATGAAAGGAAAAAGCGGGAAGCGGAACTGCGAGAAGCTGAAGAGGCTAAAAGATCAGGAAATCCTCAGAATGAGGAAACTAAAATTGAACCTGTGGTTATACCTGACAGTTTTCTTGCGAAAGCGGCTCATGCTTCTTTTGCCTGTGTCGTGGATTCAAAGGGACGGTTGGTTGCAGCATCTGAGTCGGAAGGTGACTACAGAGAATCTATAAAGGGGTATCTGAAGGCAGTGCAGAGCTTTATTCGTGAGTATCCCCAGGCACCGGTAGGAAAGACCTTCATTGATGCTCAGTCCTTTTCTCTGGGGCTTTGTGGAGATGCAGACGGATATACAACGGTACTCTTTGCTGCTCCCAACACCAGACTGGGTATTCTTTCCATGGAGCTGGGGAAATTCATGGCCGAACTTGAGAAGAGTGGATTTGGGGAAAAATATGAAGGCAGGTGATAACAAAGAAACACTTTTTTCACCTCCTCTGAAGTTCGCAGAGTTCATGGAGATTTGTGCTGATTCAGGAATAATTACTGATTCCACCGCTAAACGCATTTGTCATTTTGCCAAGTATCAGGGTGGAGTAGGCGCTCTTCCGGCAAGTTTGAACATTGATAAGGATTTAGCTTCAAGATTTAAGTATCTGCTTGGTTTTTCCAATGCAAGCCATAAATCTTTCAATAACTACATTGCGTCAGAGGATAACTTTCATGCGATAGAACTGGCTCGCACCGTGGCACTTATACCCAGAATATGGCGTAATCTCTCGCCGGTACTGTTTTACGGTCATACCGGTCAGGGAAAGACTCACCTTCTTTCAGCAATGGCCAGGGCTTCCGGCCAGAAGGCGCTTCTGCTTAACACCAATGATCTGATGATGGAGTACAAGTACTGCAGAGAAGCCGGAAAGGAGCTGGATTTACTTAACTGGATTACCAGACACCACTTCCTTCTGCTGGATGATATACAGTTCGCAAAGGGTAATTATAGCTTTCAGAAGTTTTTCTGCTCTGTATACAACCGTATGAGTTCTGATCAAAACGCAATAGTTCTCTGCTCTAATATTGAACCTGAAGATGATAGTGATTATCACAGGAATTTCTACTCCAGGATCATATCGGGAATAACCATCAAACTGAATCCGCTTGACTTCAAAGCAAGGGTGGAAGTGCTTAAGCAGTGCTTCTCGGAGAGCGGCTTCGGACCGAATGAGGAGACTATCAATTTCATTGCATCCACCATCAACAACAATGTGCGGACCCTTAAAGCTGCCGTACGGGCCATTGTTGCGTACCAGCTGGCAAGCCCCGGCAGAACCTTTGTGGATCTTTCTGAAGTGAAGAGAATCCTGAAGTCACTGCATTTCTTCGATGTCACATCTGTTACCGGCGAAGCAGTTCTTTCCAGTGAAAACAAACTTAATGATCTATCTGTCACTTCCAGTGCTGCTCCGCCAATTACTATTGAGGATGAAGAGCGAGCTTCGGCAGAAGAAAAACAGGATGAACAAAATACTGATGAAGGTTCAAAAACATCTGATGAATACAGAGTTCTGGTTGCTTCTGCAGAGACCGTTGATAAGCAGATAGAGGCTCTTCTCCTTGCTGCTGAGCAGCATATTCAGCAGTTAAGGGATAAAAGAGCTTCCAGGGAAGAGATAGCAAAACTTAAAAAGGCAATTGAATATTTGAAATCTCACGATTTGGAATCAGCTATGCTGGTATTGAAATAGCTTATTATCCTGGGGTTGTCGACAAGGACAATGTTTTGTATAGAAATGCGGTGGGTATTAATTAACTCTTGCAGGAAGAGGTTTGACATGGAAATAAAAGGAATACTTAATGCGCTTGTTGAAGTTCAGGGTATCGAGGCAGCGGTCTGTGTTGGTCGTGATGGGTTTGTTATTGAGGCAGCGGCAGCAGCCAGTGCAGATGTGGATGCCATAGGTGCAATGGTTGCAACGGGCCTTGGCTCTGCGGAAAGTGTAGGCCGTGAGCTTGAAGTAGGAAAACTCAGCCAGGCAATGATGGAGTATGATGGCGGTGTGATAGTAATGACCGCTATAGGAAATGAAGCTATTCTGTCAGTTGTGGCTGCGACCAGCGCAAGCCTCGGTAATGTCCGTCTTCAGGTGCGTAAGCGTAAGAAGGAACTTGAAGCTGTTATATAGAGAATTTTTTCTTTTGCTTCAGTGATGACAGACTGAACGGAACAATGTTTTTCAACGGGGGGAAGAGCCTTGAAAACCGGGCTCTTCCTCTCTTTTTGGTAGCAATTACACCAACAGGTTCATGTGCAGTATCGTCAACGAGAGGGCTCTTCCTCAACATCGTATGTAATTATTGTTCAAAGCTATTCTCAAAATCTGCTCAAGGGAAATTCCGTTTGCGCCGGTGTTCTTCTGTCCTCCGGCAAGAGCTTGCTGAATTTCATCTGTCTCGGTAGGATTGTCTCTGCGGAAACTGCTGATTTTCGTAAGGAGCTTTGTTCTGCTATTCTCAGAGATACGGTTAGTCAGCGGTAACTGATAAAGAGATTTGGGTGCATTTTTGATTTGCGGCCTCACTCTTGGAGGTTTAGTATCTTGTTGCTGGACAACATAATATGTTGTCCCAGCTCATGTAATGCCAAGTCAAAAATGCGCCTGCTGTATTGATGTATGTGCTTATTTTAGAATATGGAGTTCTGGGTGAAAACCGGTCATGAGTTTAAAGCTGATCATATAGTTAATTAACAGACAATCCATCTTAAACATAGTTGATAAGGTAATATGCTTCATAGCCAATGCTGTCATAATGTATTTCTATACACTATATACATATACTATTAAGGAGAGGCGATGGAAAAGAAACTGGACAGGCTGCATGGAATTGCGTTCCTACTGGGTTCGCTGACACATGCAGCAGAGAAGAACATGGGCAAGGGCAGCCTTTCTTCTTGTGCCCTTGCAGGTAAAAAGTTCGGTGAGGAAGCAGTGGAGGGCACAGAGACCACTGATGACCCTGTCAGAGCGGTGAGGCTGCTTAGTGATGCCTTGAAGAAACGGGGAATTGTGTGGGACTTTGAACCGTTTCAGGGAGATCAGGAGACAATGATTGAGGAAAGGGATGGAGCAAGAGTAATACGACTTGTTTTTCATACCTGTATGGTTCGAAACGCTCTGTTCCGTTATGCCCATGAGCAGAAACTTTCCCTCTGCTACATGTCTCATGGTGTATTTGCAGGGGCCATGGAGAAGATCATGCCTGGAAAAACATGTCATCTTGATATTCTTCATGCCGGACCCAATGCATGCCTGAAGGAACTTGTTATTGAGGAGACAAAGTGAAAACCAGAGTTTCAACAGAATGGCTTTCCGGATGCTCAGGCTGCCATGTTGCTATAGTAGATCTTCATGAGAAACTTCTGAATCTGGTTGAAGACATTGAGTTTGTAAGGGTTCCGGTGCTCATGGACGAGAAGGGGTATCCGGAAGCTGAAATCGGACTTGTTGAAGGAGCAATAAGAAGCGAGCATGACAGAGAATGTGCCGAAAAGATGCGAAAGAGCTGCAAAAAGATAGTCGCTTTCGGTACATGCGCTTCCTACGGAGGAGTTTCCGGACTTGGCTGGTTATACAGGGATGATGCTATTCTCAGCAAGGTTTACGGAGGATCGCCAACCACAGCAGATACAGCCCGTCCTGAAGGAACCCCTGAACTGGAGCAAAGCGTTGTGCCTGTAGATGAGGTTATTGATGTTGACATTCATCTTCCAGGGTGTCCGCCGCATCCGTATTACATTGCCCAGGCGATAAGGGTTATTCTGGGAAAGAACAATGCAGTGATGCCTGCAGGAACCGTTTGTACCAAGTGCAACAGAAAGATGGAAAAGAGAACAGGTGTTACTCTTCAGCGGGGAGCAGTGTACGCCCCTGAAAAGGAAATCTGTTTTCTGAGCCAGGGTGTTATCTGCCTTGGATCTGTGACCCTTGACCGCTGCCGTGCCCAATGTACAAACAGAGGTGTGGCCTGTGCAGGATGCAACGGGCCTTCGGTTTCAGTGGCAATGGAACCTCATCTGGATATCAGGAGCATGGTGGCAAAGAGAATGAGCATGCTCACAGATATAGATCAGCAGGAGATTCTGGACTATATGGCAAGTGAAGCCAGAACATTCTACTCCTATGCGCTTTCTTCTCCGATCATCTACAAGAAACCCACAGTGGAAATAAGAGAGTGGGCAGGCGAAAAATAATAACAGAAGAGGAATAAGATATGAGTAAACTGGTAATTGATCCTGTGACCAGAATAGAAGGTCATGCACGGATTACTCTGGATCTTGATGACAGCGGATCGGTAAACAGCGGGCATTTACAGGTTCTGGAGATAAGAGGGTTCGAGAAGCTTCTTGAAGGAATGGAGCTTTTCAAGATGCCTCTGATAACAGCTAGAATCTGCGGAGTATGTCCTGCGGCTCACCATATGGCTGCAGTTACCGCAATAGAGAACGGATTGGGTATAGAGATTACCGATACAGCTAAACGGCTCAGAGAACTGATGTATATGGGGCATATTCTTCATTCCCATGCACTGAGCAATTTTGTTCTTACAGGTCCTGATCTCTTCCAGGGACTCGACGCTCCCCATGAAAACAGAAATGTCTTTCAGCTTCTGAAGATGCAACCGGAATCGGTTCGAAAAATGCTTCGTCTCAGATCAATAGGTCAGAGGGTTGTTGAGATTGTAGGCGGCAGAGGTGTTCACCCGGTTACATCTGTTCCAGGCGGTATGGCTTCTGCGCCGTCTTCCGAGGAAATGGGCAATATGGCTTCCTGGGGAAGCGAAGCTATTACAATACTTGAAGAGCTTAAACCGACTTTAGACAGGGCTCTGGAAGGTCTTTCCCATGTAAGAGAAAGCATGAACATACCGTTCCCTTCCGTGGCTCTTTCAGACGGCGAGAAGATGGCTTTCTTTCAGGCTCCTATAAGAATAATGTCTGCATCAGGTGAACAGGAAGCTAGTTTTGATACCATGGAGTATGACAAACACCTGATTGAGCACTCCATGGACAGTTCTTACATGAAGTCGGTCCGTCTAAGAGATGGGGATCGCTCTTTCTTTGTAGGGCCGCTGGCTCGTCTGAACATCAACAAGAGCTTTTCCACTCCCAAAGCTGACGCTCTTCTTGCAGATTACAGGGGAAGCAAATGGCCCCGCACCTCTGCACTGGACTTTATCGAGGCAAGGTTCATTGAGATGGTTCATGCCGCCGAGCGTATTTCCCGAATAGCTTCGGTTCCGGCAGGTGATGACATCATGATTGAAGCAAAACCAGGTCCCGGCAGGTTTGTAGGTGTGGTGGAAGCTCCAAGAGGTTTGCTTATACATGAGTTCAATGCCGATGAAAGCGGCATTCTTACCTCTGCTAATCTGATAGTGGCAACTCAGAACAATTATGATGCCATTGACAAGAGCATTGCCGGTATTGCAGGAAACTATGCAGGAACCGGACAGGATGAGCTTCTCATGAGCAGTGTGGAGTTCTCCCTGAGATGCTTTGATCCCTGTCTTGCCTGTGCCACACATGCCGCAGGCAGAATGCCTATGAAGATACAAATCAGGCAGGACGGTCGTGTTCTCAGAACAGTAAGCAGAGGAAGTTGCTGATGATAGATATCAGGATTGATGAAAAGGCTTGTGTAGGCTGCCGCCTCTGCGTTGAGGAATGCCCCACAGATGTTTTTGACTTCAATGAGGATAAAAGCATTCCTGTGCTTTCCCGGGAAAAGGAGTGTTTCAGCTGTTTCAGCTGTTCTGAAATATGCCCTGCAGAGGCTTTAATACATCACGGAGCAAAGCTCTCAAACAATTTCTACCATGACAGGTATGCGATGGATCTTGCTGATAAGCTTGTTCCAGGTTCCAGGCATTCTGAGGATATTACTGATGACGCAGAACAGGACTCTGCCCTTGATGACCTGGGAATAAGGCTGCTTTCCATAGCTTCGGTGTTCAGACACACACTGGGCGGCAGCATGCCTGCAGTTGGAACAATGGCAGGAAGGACACTTGCCAATCAGCTTCCGAGGTATCAGGAGCCTGAGACTTTTCAGGAGGTTCAGTTACTGACTCACAAGCAGTTCAGCCCATCATGGGATCTGTCTTTCAAAGAAAACGGTGATGAGCTTACCATAGAGACAGGCACCTGCTTTATCAGAGAATTGTGCAAAAAGGAGGGTATTGAACTGGGCGGGGATCTCTGCGTTCTCTTTTACAACAATCTGGCAGGATATCTGGGGAAGATGAGCGGCATAAGGCTCAAGCTTGAAGAAATGTGTCCCGGCGATGATTCGTGTTCCTACAATATCAAGATGTACAGGAGGCAGAAAAGCTGAATACCGGCAAGGTGGTTTTTGCAGGTGTGGGGAATACCCTGGCCGGTGATGACGGTGCCGGGATCTTCATGCTCAGACTGCTTGAGAAAAGGCTCAGTGGAGAGAGCAGATTTCGGTTCATTGAACTGGAGGGGGATCTCTACAGTATCTGGGATATTCTGTCCGAAACAGAAGCCTTTATCTTTCTCGATGCAGTGGCCGGAGAGCGGCCAGGTGAGATAAGGGAGGGAAAAACCCTTTCAAAGCCATTCACTCCCTCTTTTCATCAATCTGACCTCTCAGCGGTAATGGATTCGCTGGAGAGCCTCTGGCAGGGGCGTTTTCCGCCCTGGACCCTATGGGGAGTAACAATCAGTCCTCCTGAGTTCCTGGGAGAAGGGCTTTCTCCTCCAGTTGAAGCTGCTGCCTTTGAAGCAGTTGAAAGAATAATAAACAGGCTGGAAACAGGCGGATTGGAGAGCCTGCTTTCACCTGGCGGTTCTGATGGCCGGAGGGCTCATTAAGTTTTCTGACAGCTGAAACATTACTCTCTTCGATATTTGGTGCGATGGGAAGAGTGTCATTATTGTTTAACCTGCTTCTAAGCAATTCATTAAGAAAACACCGGTTTTGACAGACGGTTCCTGCACTTTGTACTTTGCTGCAGATGACAGGTTATAGCCGGGCTTGCGTTATTCGTTGCTGAAAACCTGAATCAAGAAAAGAACAGTCTATAAGGATTGAGCGCATATTTTCCTGTGAATTCTTTCAGGTCTCACAGGAGGGCGGTCATAATTCAATCATTCGGGTTTTGCTGCTGCAAATACCAGCCAACAAGTACTGAATAGAAAGACGGTGACCAATGGCGCTGATAATAATGAGCGTAATATTCAGATCCTCTGTTACAGATGTATTTATCCATGAACGAAGACAAAAGAACTTATTCAGGTTTTGAAAATCAGCCGGAACAAGACTTTTTAATCAGCCGAGGAATTTCTGAAACAGGTTTTCAGAGCTTTTCTGTTTGCAAATATATTTTCTAATTTACTGTATAGCAGTAAGTTGGGTCCATTCGGTTTTTGCATCCATATGGTTTTGTATTCTCAAAAACATATACTCCTGCTCCCTGAGGCCACAGGTATTCTTTATGTATTTCCACTTGTGAACTTGGTGCGAACTGCTGGTGCCGCTGCTGCTGACGCAATAGAATGTATTGCCACTGGTGAACCTGGTGCGAGGGTATCGCACACCCTTCAGCTCCTGATTGCGGTATAATTTACTTGTGGATATGGCACTCCTTCAATGGTTTAATTGTTTTCTTGCCATATAGTGCTGTGTCCACATTTTCTGCATTAAGTCATGCGCGCAAAATTCGGAAGAGCCGTAAGTTGTTCAGTTATTTCCTGAGATGAAGCTCTTTGTCTGTTACGGTTTACTGAGCAGAGTTATATTACCACCGACTGTGAGGTGCGCTCGGCGCTTGATAGGGAAACAGGTGTAATTCCTGTGCGTACCCAGACACTGTAAAGGGTTGAACAGTTCAGAATGCCACTGGAAACGGGAAGGCGGGCTGTTCTTATCCCCTGAGCCAGGAGACCTGCCTTGCAAGTCATGCTTGACAGCCCTCTGGGAGCAGGGCAGGATGCTGATGGCGCCGGTGCGTCCCTTTCTGCGTCTGCTTCCATATCTCAATATGGAGGAAAAATGAAACTGCACGAGTTCCAGGGGAAGGAAATGCTCCGTTCATACGGTGTTTCTGTCCCTGAGTCATTGGTCGGCTATTTCCCTGACGAAGTCTGGAAACTGTCTATGCAGATCGGTCTGCCCTGTGTTGTGAAAGCACAGGTGCTCATTGGCGGCAGAGGAAAGGCCGGAGGTGTTCGCTATTGCACAGACTTTGCCCAGGTCCGTTCCTTTGCAGGTGAACTGCTGGGTAAACAGCTTCATACTGCACAGGGTTCAGCATCCGTTCACAGGCTGCTGGTTGAACAGGCTGTTGATATTCAGGAAGAGTATTACTTCGCAATCACCATGGATCGCTCTCTTTCGGTGCCTCTGATACTTGTCAGCCGCAGTGGAGGTATGGAGATAGAGGAGGTTACCGCACTGGATCCGAGCCGTCTGCTCCGTCTTCCTGTGAATCCGTATACCGGCCTTATTCCATGTCACATTCGTCAGATATGTGCTTTCCTGGGTCTCAATGACCTTCAATCCAGAGAGATGGATCTTTTCCGCAAGCTCTACAGACTCTTCATAGAAAAGGAGTGTCTTCTGCTTGAGATAAATCCTCTGGTTCGTACAGGAAAAAATGAACTCATTCCCCTTGATATAAAGATGGATGTTGATGAAAACGCCCTGTTCAGACAGCGGGACATCATGCGTCTCAGGGATATGTCCGAATGGGATGAAGATGAGACGGAAGCCAGGCTTTCCGGAATGAGCTTCATCAAACTTGAAGGGGATATCGGCTGCATGGTGAACGGAGCAGGTCTTGCCATGGCCACCATGGATTTTATTCAGAATTGCGGCAGGCAGCCTGCCAATTTCCTTGATATCGGCGGAACAGCCACTCCTGAGACCATTCGAAAAGGGTTTGAAATTCTTCTGCGATGCCCTGGAGTGAACACGATCTTTGTGAATATTTTCGGCGGAATTGTACGGTGTGACCGGGTAGCCTCCGGAATTCTTGAAGCGCTTTCCGCCCACGATGTTCAGATTCCCGTACTGGTTCGTCTGGGAGGAGCTTATGTTGAGGAAGCCAGGGAAGTTCTTGCCGGTTCAGCCACTCCTGTTACAGTGATAGATGACATGGAACAGGCCCGTGCGTTTCTCCGTCAGGGCAGAAAAATGGAGGTCTGAGAAATGGCTGTAGGTATATACAGGGATACAAGGGTTCTGGTTCAGGGCATAACAGGTAAACAGGGGCTTATGCACACAAAACTGTGCCTGGGGTATGGCACTAAAATTGTTGCCGGCGTAACCCCTGGTAAAGGCGGAACAGTCTCTGAAGGCGTAGAGGTGTTCGATTCTGTGGCAGCGGCAAAGGAGGCTTCAAAGGCAGACATGAGCCTTATATTCGTGCCGCCTATGTATGCTGCAGACGCCATTCTGGAAGCCATCTTTGCCGGCATTCAAACTGTTGTATGCATTACAGAGGGAATACCTGTTCACGACATGATGAAGGTAAAGCGTGTTCTTACCACCTACGAAAGCGTTCTGATCGGTCCCAACTGCCCTGGAATCATTTCTCCTGGAGAAGCCAAGGCTGGAATCATGCCCGGGCATGTGTTCAAGCAGGGGCGTATCGGCATTCTTTCCCGTTCCGGAACTCTGCTTTATGAGGCAGCGTCACAGCTGGCAAGGGCAGGCAAAGGTGTTTCCACAGCTCTGGGTATCGGCGGTGATCCTATCATAGGTACCGACTACTGTTACTGGCTGGAGCACTTTGAAAGAGATCCACGAACTGAAGCTGTTCTGCTGATCGGTGAAATCGGAGGCGAACTGGAGGAAGCTGCCGCTGACTATGTGGCCAGGAGGATGACCAAGGCTGTTTACGCCTTTGTAGCAGGCCAGTCTGCGCCGAAGGGTAAGCGAATGGGGCATGCCGGAGCAATTGCCACAGGTTCCACTGGAAGCTGGGGGGACAAGGTCAGGGCGTTTCAGGATGCAGGAGTCCATGTGGTTGCGGATCTGGCAGATATACACCGGGTGTTTTCTGAACAGTGATTGGTTCTGTATCAGGCTGTTTACGGTTCGCTTACAGGTTTTCCGGAGTCGGCGGCAGACGCTGTGTATAATGACAGACACATGTATGCAGAATGCCTGCTCTGAGGAGACAGAGCAGGCATTCTGCCTGAGCAGCTGTAAAGGGCTTGAACGAGGTATTTCGTTCTGCCGGAGGGAAAGTAAAGCAGCGGAAAGTATTTATCTCACAACAGCAAATGTTTCCATTTCTCCCCAGTCCCAGTCATCATTTCTGGTCTGAACAAAGGCTGAGTCTCCCTTTTCCCACCAGATGATGTCCAGATCTTCAGTGTATTTTGTGCCATCTGCTGAGACCACCTGCGGAAGTGTGTGTGTTTCACCGTCAATGACCAGTCTGATGAAGTTCAGGGAGTTGTCCGAGAGGGAATAGTAGGTGACGGTTGCTCTTTCATTGCCGCTGACCCAGGTTTGAGTTCCCCGGTTTTGCAGTGAGAGGCTGCTGCCGCAGGCTGCTGTGAGAAGCAGTGCCGCTGATACCGCTACTGCTGTTCTGATAAAGCCTTTTCTGTAGTCTTTCAGGCAGAATGTCTTCTTCATTTTCCTGTTCCTTTCTGTATTGACGATCTTTCGTTTCTCTGTCGGTATCTTTAAGAGCTTCAATCCGATCGTCCGGAGGTTCCCATGGAAACCCGGACCCCACTTCTGAAGCTGTCAGTATCCTTAAGAACTACAATCCGATTGTCCATAACTGTCAGTTTTGTATTGCTTCCTTTCTGTTCATGTCTTACGCACTGCCTGCAGCTCTCTCTGCTGCCTGCCTGAGAATCTTCCGCACCCTTCAATGCAACATCAAACCTGACCCTGAAGCCGGTGAATATTGAGAGCAATGATTCAGGGCGGTTCGTGTGTTGCATCACAATACACTAATTATGATAAAGAAGTTCCCTGGAGGCTTGTCTCTGGAGTTCACAATTGTTTATAATAGCGACCCTGCGGAAAAAGATGCGTCGCAGAATGATGAAAAAACATTGGTTCGTGTTCGGAAGCCCTTGTGCTGTGGGCGGATGGGTTTCTGTGCGATTGTATGTATAAAGGAGCAGCGTTGAACGAGAACAGGTTGAGAATAAGGCTCAGAGCTTATGATCACCGTCTCCTGGACAGGTCGGCCGTTGATATAGTGCGAGGTGTTACCAACACCGGCGCGCAGGTGGCAGGCCCCATACCTCTTCCTACAAAGAGGTCTGTAGTGACGGTTCTCAGAAGCCCCCATGTGAACAAGAAGTCTCGTGAGCAGTTCGAGGTCAGAGTTCATTCAAGACTGATCGAGATACAGGATCCGAACGAGCAGACCACAGAAGCCCTGAGGAAACTTGATGTTCCTGCAGGGGTGGATGTGGAAATCAAGTAAACAGGTAAATCCTTACTGATCCGGCTTGGCCGGATTAAGAGGAAACCGTACTGGACGGACGGGAACGGACTAGCCGCCAGAACGGATTAACAGAAACGCTTGTCCCCCCGTTCAAAGGGGACTTCAGCGACGGGAAGTGGTTATGAGCGGAATCATGGCTCGTAAGATAGGTATGACTCGCGTTTTCGCAGAAGACGGCAAAGTCATTCCTGTTACGGTGCTTGAAGCTGCCCCGAACCCTGTGGTTCAGGTCAAGACCCCTGAAACCGACGGTTATTCGGCTATTCAGGTAGGTTACCGGCCAGGAAAGGAAAGCAGACTGTCAAGGGCTCAGAAAGGGCATCTTGACAAGGCAGGTGCACCGCCCTGCTCAAGGCTGGTGGAATTTCCTCCCACAGGCGAAGAGGTAAAGGCAGGAGATTCATTCACCGTAGATATGTTTGCCCCTGGTGAGAAGGTTGATGTAACCGGAACAACCAAGGGTAAGGGATTCCAGGGCGTTGTGAAGCGTCACGGTTTCTCCGGTGGTGATGACACACACGGAACCAAGTCCAAGCGGGTTCCCGGTTCTATCGGACAGTGCGCCACACCGGGAAGAGTCTGGAAAAACAAGAAAATGCCGGGACAGACAGGTAACAGGAAGAGAACCGTTAAGAATCTGGAGATAGTTCAGATTGATCCGGAGAAAAACCTTCTGGTTTTAAAGGGTGCTGTTCCAGGTGCAAGAAACGGCTATCTGATGGTCAGAAAGCACATTTCCAGAGGAGGTGAGAGCTGATGGCTGAAGCCAGAGTCTACACCATGAAAGGCGAAGAGGTAGGAGCAGTAAAGCTTCCTGACGAAATTTTCGCCGTGGGGGTTTCCACCCATGTTCTCTGGGAAGTGGTCCGTGCTGAACAAGCCAACAAGAGACAGGGTAACGCAGCCACTCTTACCCGCGCAGAGGTAAGAGGAAGCGGAAGAAAGCCCTGGAGGCAGAAGCACACCGGTCACGCCCGTGCCGGTTCCTTCAAGAGCCCGATCTGGAGAAGCGGTGGAGTGGCCCACGGTCCAAGGCCCCGTTTCTACACAAAGAAGATAAACAGAAAGGTGCGCAGAAAGGCTTTTGCAGGAATTCTTTCCGAGAGGCTTTCCGAGGGTAATCTCAGGGTTATCCGTGACCTGTCCGTTGAGGGCAGAACCCGTGAGGTCAGAGACATTCTCGGCGGAAACGGCCTCAGCGGCAGAAAGACTGTAATCCTTACCGACGGCGATCTCATGGTGGCCCGTGCCGCCGGAAACATCCCCGGAGTTCAGGCAGTGGCAGCCAGCCGCGTTCCAGTCACCACACTGGTGAATGCGGAAGTGGTTGTTATCGCCGAGAATGCTCTGGATCATCTGAAGGCGAGGGTGATGTAATGGACCCGCGTCAGATAATCATAGAGCCCATGGTAACAGAGAAGTCAACAATCGCCCGTGAAATGTACAACAGGTACACCTTCAGGGTACTTCCAAAGGCCACCAAGCACCAGATTGCAAAGGCTGTGGAAGAAATATTTGATGTTACCGTGCTGGAAGTTCGCACAATAAAGATGCAGGGCAAGGTGAAGCGCCTTGGCCGCAACATCGGTCGCAGAGCTGCCTGGAAGAAGGCTGTGGTCACTCTCAAAGAGGGCGATTCTGTTGACTTCTTCGAGGGGGTGTAATCATGGGAACAAAAAGGTGGAAGCCCATGACTCCCGGTACAAGGTTCAAGGTATCTCCCGACTTTGCTGAGATAACCAGAGACCACGGTGAGAAATCACTGATGGTTCCCCTGAAGAAGACCGCCGGCAGGAACAACAAAGGCCGGGTTACCGCAAGACATCGCGGAGGCGGTCACAAGAGGGCGTATCGGATAATCGATTTCAAGAGGAACAAGATCGGCGTTCCCGGAAGAGTGGCAACTGTAGAGTACGATCCCAACAGATCTGCCCGTATTGCCCTTGTGGTTTATGCAGACGGAGAGAAGAGATACATTCTCTGTCCCCTTGGGCTTCAGGTAGGCGCCACAATTCTTTCAGGGCCAGAGGCAGCTCCTGAGGTTGGAAATCACCTTCCCCTCAGCAGGATTCCTCTCGGAACAATGGTTCACAATGTTGAGCTCAAGCCCGGTAAGGGCGGTCAGATGGCCAGAAGTGCCGGAGCTGCTGTTCAGCTCATGGCCCGTGAAGGCAAATATGCCACACTCAAGCTTCCTTCCAGAGAGATGCGCAGAGTACCGGTTAACTGCGCTGCCACAATCGGAACTGTAGGAAACACCGAACACAACCTTATCGTCCCGGGCAAAGCCGGCGCATCCCGCTGGCGCGGCCGCAGACCTAAGGTCAGAGGTGTAGCCATGAACCCCATTGATCATCCTATGGGCGGTGGTGAGGGCAAGACCAGCGGTGGACGCCACCCCTGTTCTCCCTGGGGGCAGCTTTCCAAAGGACTCCGCACAAGGAAGGCCAGGAAGCAATCTGATAAACTGATAACAAGACGCAGACCAACCGGTAAGAGGAGGAAGTAGTTATGGCCCGTTCGCTGAAGAAAGGCCCATACATCGATGCGAACCTCCAGAAGAAGGTTGCGGCACTTACTGAATCCGGAGAGAAGAAAGTCATAAAGACCTGGGCCAGAAGGTCAACAATTCCTCCTGATTTTGTAGGCTTCACCTTCGCCGTTCACAACGGCAGGAAATTCGTACCGGTGTTTGTTGTAGAGAACATGGTAGGGCACAAGCTCGGAGAGTTTGCTCCCACCAGAACATTCCGCGGACACCGCGAGAAGTAGGGAGGAACAATGCAGGCTACAGCTAAAGCCAGATTCGTCAAGGTTCCCCCCAGAAAAGCCCGTGCAGTTGCCGACATGGTAAGAGGAAAATCTGTTAACCAGGCACTGGCAATTCTGCTCACGGTACCCAGGAATGCTTCGAAAATCATCGGTCGCACTCTGGACTCTGCAGTTGCCAACGCTGTTGCAAATGCCGAGGGACGGCAGCTCGACATCGATGATTTGAAGATATCCACCATAACCGTAGACGAAGGACCGACAGTGATGCGCTGGAGACCCAGGGCAAGAGGTCGGGCAACCAGGATCCGTCACCGCACAAGCCACATCGTGGTGAAGGTTGACGACGGCGCCGAACCTGGAGAGGAGTAATCGTTTGGGTCAGAAAACCAATCCCATCGGTCTCAGGCTCGGAATAAGCCGTACCTGGGATTCGAACTGGTTTGCCAGGGGAAGAGACTTCGCCCGGTACATTGAGGAAGATGAACGGATCAGAAGATATGTCTACCGTCGTCTTGAGAGAGCTCAGCTCTCCAGAATAGTCATTGAGCGTAAGCCGCAGGAAGTGAATGTCATCATCAGCACCGCAAGGCCCGGTCTTGTTATCGGCAGCAGGGGCAGCACAATTGACAGTCTTACCGGCGAACTTAAGCATCTGACTAAGAAGACTGTCAAAATCAAGGTTAATCAGATTGAGAAGCCTGAGACTGACGCGATACTTGTTGCGGACAATGTGGCCCGTCAGCTTGAGAACAGGGTCAGTGTTCGCAGAGCGATGAAGAGAACTATTTCCGACACCATGCGTGCCGGTGCCCTTGGTATAAAGATTACCTGTTCAGGCCGTCTCGGCGGTGCCGAGATGTCCAGGGTGAACTCATACCACGAAGGCAGAGTTCCTCTTCACACACTGAGAGCGGATATTGATTTCGCCAGGGGTGTTGCCAGAACAACCTACGGCGTAATCGGTGTTAAGGTATGGATCTACAACGGCGAGGTGCATGAAGCGCCTGTGCCCGGATCCTGAGATAGCAGGTGATGTGAAATGTTGATGCCGAAAAGAACGAAGTACCGCAAGCAGCACAGAGGCCGCATGCGGGGCCGCGCCAAGGGTGGAGACACAGTGGCCTTCGGGGAATTCGGGCTTCAGGCCCTTGAAGCAGGCTGGATAACCAGCCAGCAGATAGAGGCTGCCCGTGTTGCGATGACCAGGCACGCCAAGCGTGGCGGCAAGGTCTGGATCAGAATCTTTCCTGACAAGCCTGTTACTTCCACACCTGCGGAGACAAGAATGGGTAAAGGCAAGGGTGCTGTCGATTTCTGGGTGGCGCCTGTAAAGCCTGGAAGAGTGATGTTCGAGATAGAGGGTATTTCTCTTGAAGTTGCCCGTGAGGCAATGAGGCTCGCCGGTCACAAGCTGCCTGTCAAGGTAAGATTTGTGGCCAGGGACAAGGAGGTGCTGCAGTCATGAAGGTGCATGAACTCCGTTCCATGAGCATGGAGGAACTTCAGGATCAGGCAAGGGAACTGAGAGCTGAGATATTCAACCTCAGGTTCCGGAAAGCTGCGCAGCAGCTTGACAATCCTCTGAAGATTCGCCAGTCAAAGAGGGATCTCGCCAGAACCCTTACCATGATAAGGGAAAAGGAACTCGGCCTCATCACTGACGGGGAAGGGAGCTGACCGTGGCGGAATCAAGAACAGGCAACAGGAGAGTTCTCCGCGGTGTGGTGGTCTCAGACAGGATGGACAAGACCATCGTTGTGGAGGTCAGTACCCTCAGGGCTCACCCCACATACCGCAAGAGATACAGAACCTCAAAGAAGTACTATGCCCACGATGAGCAGAACCAGTGTGGTCTGGGAGATGTGGTTACCATTTCGGAAACCCGTCCCACCTCCAGACTCAAGCGCTGGCGTCTTCTCGAAATCGTGGAGAAAGCTCGCTAGGGAGGACTCAGTATGATCCAGGTGGAATCAAGACTGAAGGTGGCCGACAACTCCGGTGCCCGGGAAGTCCTCTGCATCAAGGTTCTCGGCGGCACAAGACGCCGTTACGCAAGAATCGGCGACATCATCGTTGTTACTGTGAAGGAAGCTATTCCAGGTGGAACGGTGAAGAAGAGCGATGTACGAAGGGCTGTTGTGGTCCGTACAAGAAAAGAACTTAACAGGCCTGACGGCTCAAGCGTTCGTTTCGATGACAACGCGGCTGTTATCCTTGACGACCAGGGACAGCCTGTTGCAACGCGTATCTTCGGCCCTGTGGGCCGTGAGCTCCGCCAGCGGTTCATGAAGATCGTTTCGCTGGCTCCGGAGGTGATATAGATGCACGTTAAAAAGGGTGACAAGGTAAAGGTCCTTTCAGGAAATGAGCGGGGTAAGTCCGGTAAAATTCTGAAGGTCTTTCCAGGTACACAGAGGGCAATAGTGGAAGGTCTCAACATGATAAAGAGACACACCCGCCCTTCACAGAAGAATCAGCAGGGAGGAATCGTTGAGAGGGAAGCCCCTATTCATGTTTCCAACCTCAGACTTATCTGCCCCGGTTGCGGTAAGGCTGTAGCAGTGTCCAGAAAGCGTGATGCTGAGGGCCGAGTCAGCCGCGTCTGCAAATCCTGCGGCGAAGCGGTAGGATAGGGGGCTGAAAAATGACAAAAAAGGAAATGCCAAGGCTTCAGACCATTTATCGTGATGAGATAAGAGGAAAGATGCAGGAGAAGTTCCAGTACAGGAACCCTATGCAGATTCCAGGCTTAGTGAAAGTCGTTCTCAACATGGGTCTCGGTAAGGAAGCCATGGACAATGCGAACAATGTTACCAACGCTCAGAAGCAGCTTGAAACCATTTCAGGTCAGAAGTGCGTTGTTGCCAGAGCGAGAAGGTCAGTCGCAGGATTCAGGCTCCGTGAAGAGATGCCCATAGGCGTGCACACCACACTGAGAGGCGCAAGAATGTGGGAGTTCCTGGACAGGCTTATAAACTTCTCTCTGCCTCAGGTGAGGGACTTCAGAGGCCTCTCCCCCAAGGGCTTTGACGGAAGAGGTAACTACAATTTCGGCATTGAGGAGCAGGCTATCTTCCCTGAGATAGAGGTTGACAAGATCGACAAGTTCAGGGGAATGAACATTACCATAGTCACCACTGCCAGGACAGATGAAGAGGGCCTTGAGCTCATCGGTTTCCTTGGAATGCCTTTCAGGCGCAGTGGCAGAGGAGGTGCCTAAATGGCTAAGACATGCCTGATCGAAAAGCAGAAGAGAACTCCCAGGTTCAAGGTCAGGAAATATAACAGGTGCTCTCTGTGTGGAAGACCCAGGGGATACCTTCGGAAGTTCGGCATCTGCCGCATCTGTTTTCGGGACATGGCCAATCGCGGCCTTATTCCCGGGGTGCGCAAGGCAAGCTGGTAGGGAGATATAAAATGTCAATGACAGATCCCATCGCCGATATGCTGACCCGTGTAAGGAATGCTTCATCTGCAGGACACAAGATGGTGGATATTCCCGCTTCCAGGATGAAGGCAAGTATCGCCAGAGTTCTTTACAACCACGGATACATCCGCGGTTTCAGGAGAATTGAAGACGGTAAACAGGGAATCCTGAGGGTATACCTTTCCTACAGGAACGGCCAGCCCCTGATTCTTGGTCTGAAGAGAATCTCCACTCCCGGGTGCAGGGTATATGCCGGTGTTAATCACATCAAAAGAGTTATGGGCGGACGCGGTCTTGCTGTGCTCACCACTCCCAGAGGTGTTATTACCGACGATGAGGCGAGAAAACACAAAGTCGGCGGCGAAGTGCTGCTGCATGTCTGGTAGGGGAGGAGAGAATGTCCAGAATAGGCAGACTTCCTATCCCTGTAGAAGGCGTGGAAGTCAAAATTGAAAACGGCCTTGTGAAGGTCAAGGGCAAGAGGGGCGAGGATGCCTGTCCTCTACCTGAAGGCATCACCGTTGAGCTTGAAGGAGCAAACCTTCATGTGAAGCGCGCAGATGACACCCAGGACCAGAAGAGGCTCCACGGAACAACCCGTGCAGAGATAAACAACAGGGTTGTGGGCGTCAGAGACGGCCACAAAAAAGAACTTATCGTTCACGGCAAGGGTTACACTGCTGAGGTGAAGGGCAAGGCCCTTGAGATGCAGATTGGTTTCAGCCACAAGGTTGTAGCTGATATCCCTGCAGGGCTTTCAGTAGAAGTAAAGCCCAGCCAGAACGAGTTCACACTGACAATTACCGGCAACGACAAGCACCTGGTGGGTTCATTTGCATCCACTCTTTACAAGCTGCGTAAGGTTGAGCCTTACAACCTTATCGGTTTCCGCTACAGCGATCAGCATGTAAAGCGCAAGGCTGCCAAGTCGGCTGTCGGATAGAAAGGAGAGGCATAAAATGGCTAAACTTACAAGAAAACAGCGCCTCTCCCGCAGGCACAGGCGCATCAGAAAGCATGTCAGCGGAACTCCTGAGCGTCCGAGGCTTTTTGTCAGAAGAAGTCTCAGACACATGGTTGCCTGTCTCATTGATGATGTTGAGGGAAAAACCCTTCTTGCTCTCACCACAGACTCAGCTAAGTTTCGTGCCGCAGTCAGCGGTTCAAAAACCTCTCAGGCTGAGGCGCTTGGTACCTGTCTTGCTGAAAAGGCAAAGGAACAGGGTATCACCAGAGTGGTGTTCGACAGAGGCGGACATCCCTACCATGGCAGAGTCAAGGCTCTGGCGGAGAAGGCCCGTGAAAACGGGCTGGAATTCTAGGGGGCGCTGATGGAAAAGAAAACAGAGAACAACAGGAACAGCAGACAGAACAGCCGCGGGCCCCGCAGGGATGACAGGGGCAAAAAGGGCAGACAGAAGGAACGCAAGCCTTCAGCCCTTGAAGAGGCCGGACTTATCGACAAGCTGATAACTGTCAACAGGTGCGCAAAGGTCACAAAGGGCGGAAGGACCTTCGGTTTCAACGCCATCGTGGCAGTAGGCGACCAGAACGGTATGGTCGGTATCGGTCTTGGAAAAGCTACAGAGCTTCCTGAGTCAATCAGAAAAGCCACAGAGAATGCCCGCAAGAGCATGATCAAGGTTCCTCTGATCGACAACAGGACCATCTCGCACCTTATCATCGGCAGATACGGCTCAGGCAAGGTTCTTATGAGACCTGCCAGTCCTGGTACCGGTGTTATTGCAGGAAGCGCAGTCCGTGCTATCATGGAGTGTGCCGGTGTGAAGGATGTTCTCACCAAGGCCCAGGGCTCCAATAATGCTCACAATGTAACCAAGGCGACCATGAGCGGTCTTCGTGATCTTATCAAGATCGACCGTGTCAGCTCTGTCAGGCGCTCCATTGTGGCTGAAAGGAGTAAGGCAAATGGCTGATAAGAAGCTCCGAGTAACAAAGATCAGGAGCGCAATCGGTCGGGAAAAGAGCCAGAAGCTCACGCTTAAGGCTCTTGGACTGGGCAGAATGAACTCATTCAGAATCCACAACGACACTCCCCAGATCCGAGGTATGATCTTCAAGGTCAGGCACCTTGTTAAGGTGGAGGAGGTTCAGGCATGAGAAGGCTCCAGCATCTGCGCCCTGCAGAGGGCGCAAAGAAAAACCGCAAGCGCAGAGGCTGCGGAACAGGAACCGGTAACGGCAACACTGCAGGCAAGGGACACAAGGGCCAGAAGGCCAGAACTACCGTTCATGCCTGGTTTGAAGGCGGCCAGATGCCGATTCAGAGAAGAATGACCCACAAGGGTTTCAATAATGCCCGTCACGCTGTGAAATACCAGGTTGTGAATGTAGGGCTGCTCAACCGCTTTGAGAAAGATTCGGTGGTTACACCTGATGCCCTCAAGGCTGCCGGCCTGATTTCATCCAGGTTCAAGCCGGTAAAGATCCTCGGCAACGGTAAGCTTGAAATCAGCCTCACTGTTTGTGCCAGCGCGTACACTGAGAGTGCTGTTGAAGCTATTACCAAAGCTGGAGGAACAGTGGAGGTGCTCAGCTGATGCGCGGCTTTGACAACGTTATGAAGATCCCGGAACTCCGGAAAAAGATCCTCTATACGTTCGGCCTTCTGGCAATTTACCGTCTGGGAGGATTTATTCCGGTTCCGGGTATCAACAGCCATGCGCTTCAGGAAGCATTCGCAGGCGGGGGCGGCGTGATGGGAATGTTCGACCTTTTCGTAGGTGGAGCACTCAGAAGGGCGAGTATCTTCGCTCTTGGTATCATGCCTTACATCTCAGCTTCTATTATCGTGCAGCTTCTTGGTTCGGTGCTGCCCTACTTCGAGAAACTCAAGAAGGAGGGTGAGGCCGGCAGGCAGAAGATGACTGAGATAACCAGGTACGGAACTGTTCTTCTTGCGTTTATTCAAGGATTGGGAATCAGTCAGTACCTTGTAGGAATGAATTCTCAGGTTCCAGGTGTGGTGCCCCACCCTGGATTCGCCTTTACCCTTCAGACTGTGATAACGCTTATTACCGGTACCATCTTTGTGATGTGGCTCGGTGAGCGAATCGGTGAGAGAGGTATCGGAAACGGTATCAGCCTCATCATCTTCGCAGGTATAGTGGGAAGGCTTCCTGATACAGTTGAAACTATTTACAGAGACATATTCGTTCTGCAGCAGATGAGTTTCATCTCAGGTGTGTTCGTGGTTGTCTTCATGTTTGCTGTGGTGACATTCGTAGTTGTGATGACAGAAGCCCAGAGAAGAATTCCTGTTTCGTACGCCAAGCAGGTAAGGGGCAGAAAGGTCTACGGAGGACAGAGTACACACATTCCTCTCAGGCTTAACACTGCAGGTGTTATACCTGTGATTTTTGCCCAGTCATTTATGATGTTCCCCTCTACTGTTGCCATGTTCTTTCCGAACAGCGGCATTTCAGAGTGGGTCAACAGCTGGATGGCTCCTGGCGGCGGACTTTACATCTTCATCTACTCTGCGCTGATAATTCTCTTTGCGTATGTCTATACTGCAATCGTGTTCAATCCGCAGGATCTTGCAGACAACATGAAAAAGCAGGGCGGATTCATTCCCGGCAGAAAGCCAGGCAAGAGTACTGCCAAGTACATTGAGAAGGTGCTGGTAAGGGTTACCCTTCCAGGAGCTATCTTCCTTGCGGCGATAGCGGTGCTTCCAATGGTGCTCATGAAGCATGCAGGGGTAAACTTCATGTTCGGCGGAACAAGTCTCCTGATTGTTGTTGGTGTGGCTCTTGAAACACTCAGACAGATTGAGACTCACCTGCTCATGAGACACTATGACGGTTTCCTTTCCAGGGGAAGGATTCGCGGCAGACGATGAGACTTGTTTTCTTCGGATCACCAGGCTCCGGAAAAGGGACACAGGCTGAAGAGCTGTCCAGGAAGTTTGATCTTATTCACATTTCCACAGGAGAGCTCTTCAGAGCCAAGATTCTTGAAGGTACCAGGATAGGTCGGAGAATAGCAGATGTCATAGCCGCAGGCAAGCTGGTAGACGATGTAACCACCAACTATGTTCTTTTCAATGCTCTGGAAGAAGCTGAAAGGTTCCTGGTTGACGGCTACCCGCGGAATATCTCTCAGGCAAAGAGTTTCGATGTGCATCTTGAGAACCTTGGGCTGCAGCTGGATTGTGCCCTCTTTCTGGATGTTCCGGAAGAAGAGGCGGTAAGAAGGCTCAGGCTGAGAAGTACCAGGAGGCAGGAAAAGATTGAGAATTACCGAAGAGCCGATGATGCGCCGGAGGTGATCCATCGACGGTTCGAGGTATACAGACGGGCAACGGCGCCTCTTGCGGACTACTACGGAGAAAGAATAATCTCTGTAGACGGTACCGGTTCCCCGTCTCAGGTCACTGAACGAATACTTAAGGCTCTTGAAAAATGGGCATAATAACTTCGAACAGGGCCAGGGAGAGCGCCAGAGAATCCGGGCGAATTGTAAGACTGGTTCTTACAGAGCTTGCCCAGTTTATAAAGCCCGGAGTTACCACGGCGGACATAGATGCACTTGGCCGTGAGATAATAAGCAGGGAGGGAGCAGTTCCGTCCTTTCTTAATTACAACGGCTACCCTGCAGCGGTTTGTGTCTCCATCAACCGCGAGGTAGTGCACGGCATTCCATCCGCCCTTAGAAGAGTACGAGAAGGAGACATTGTAGGTATTGATGTGGGAGCCTACAAGAACGGATACCACGGAGACGCAGCTGATACTGTAATGGTAGGTGAAGTGGCGCCGGAGGTAAGGAAACTGGTTGAGGTAACCTACGAAGCCAGAGACAGAGGCATTGCTGCCGCTGTTGCCGGAAATACTGTAGGCGATATCGGACATGCGGTTCAGACCCATGTTGAAGCAGCCGGTTTCAGTGTTGTGCATCAGCTGGTAGGGCACGGCATCGGCAGGAAACTGCATGAGAGTCCCCAGGTGCCCAACTACGGAAGGCAGGGCAGCGGGCAGAAGTTGAAGAACGGCCTTATGCTTGCCATTGAGCCCATGGTTAACCAGGGAGTTGCGGAAGTTCGGTTCCTCTCTGACGGTTGGACTGTGGTAACAGCTGACGGGATGCTTTCGGCCCATGCCGAAAACACCATTATGGTTAACGGGAATAATCCGGAAATATTGACGGCATAGCCGTTTAAGAGAATATTTCCCCTTTCCGGACCAAACTGAGAGGACAGTATGGCGAAAGAACAGGGTATTGTTGTTGACGGAACAGTTCTGGAAACACTTCCAAACAGCATGTGTCGAGTCGAGCTTGACAAGCCGGAAGGGCATGTTGTTCTGTGCCATGTGTCAGGCAAAATGCGAATGCATTACATCCGTATTCTGGTTGGTGACAGGGTGACAGTGGAACTGTCTCCCTACGACCTGAGCAGAGGTCGGATTATTTACAGATACAAGTGAGGTAGGACGATGAAGGTACGCAGCTCAGTAAAGAAGATTTGCGAATACTGTCGAATTGTCCGGCGTGAGGGAAAGGTCCTTGTGATCTGCCCCAGGAACCCCAGACACAAGCAGAGACAGGGATAGCCGCCGGGCGGCAGTAACGGAGGTAACAAGTGGCGAGAATAGCAGGTGTGGATCTGCCCAGAAACAAGCAGGTTCTCTATGCCCTTCCATATATACATGGCATAGGTCTCACCTCTTCCAGAGCAATACTCACTAAGGTGGGCATCCCTCTGGACAAGAACACTGATGCTCTTACAGAGACAGAAGTGGCTTCTCTTCGTAAGGTACTCGAAGATGAATACAAGGTCGAGGGTGCTCTCAGGGCAGAGGTAAACATGAACAGGAAGAGGCTCATGGATATCGGCTGCTACAGAGGTCTCAGACACAGGAAGAACCTTCCTGTAAGAGGGCAGCGAACTCACACCAATGCAAGAACAAGAAAAGGTCCCAAGCGGGGCCACAGCAAGAGAAGGTAGGTGAGTCGTGCCCAAGGCAAAAGGCAAGAGAACTGCCAGGAAGAAGATCGCAAAGGTCTCTGATATACACGGAGTGGCGCACATCAAGTCTTCCTTCAACAATACTCTTATCACCATCTCCGACAGAGGGGGAAATGTTATAACCTGGGCCAGCGGCGGCACAACCGGCGTAAAGGGAACCAGGAAGAGTACCGCTTTCGCGGCCAGCCAGGCTGCTGTACAGTGTGCCGAGAAGGCCATGGAAGCCGGTATCAGGAAAGTGGAAGTCTGGGTCAGAGGACCGGGGTCAGGCAGAGAGGCTGCAGTGCGGGCTCTTCAGACAACGGACATTGAGGTATCAGGAGTGAAGGACATCACCCGTATTCCTCATAACGGATGCAGACCTAACAAGAGGCGCAGAGGCAAGTAATCACCACCGTCAGGGTTCAGGGGGAACGAATGGAATACATGAAGCTTCATCTGCCGGATATTGTCAAATGGGACAAGGAAACCCTTACTGACAGATTCGGCGTGATGACCATAACAGCCCTTGAGAGAGGTTTCGGAAGAACTTTGGGCAATGCGCTTCGCAGGGTTATGCTTTCCTCACTGGAAGGAGCTGCTCCTGTTTCCGTTACCATCAAGGGTGCCGAACACGAGTTCAGCGTTCTGAGCGGTGTTCTTGAGGATGTGCCTGACATTATCCTCAATGTGAAGTCACTGGCGGTGACCTATCAGGGTGAGGGTGTGGCAAGGTTGCATCTCAGGGGAGAGAAGCCCGGTGTCTACACAGCAGAAGCCTTCCAGTGCGAAGAAGGTGCTGTCATTTCCAATACCGATCAGGTAATCGCTGAGATTACAGAGGACGGCGGTGAGCTTGACATCGTTGTCAATGTGGAGCGGGGCAAAGGCTTCGTTACACAGGACGAGTGGTATAACAGCGGTCGCGGTCGTGAGATAGGTGATATCCTTGTGGATTCATGGTTCTGCCCGATCAAGAAGGTTAACTTTCAGGTGGAGAGTGCCCGTGTAGGGGACAGAACCGACTATGACAAGCTTATTATGGAGATAACCACTGACGGCAGTCTTTCTCCTCAGCAGGCTCTTGAGCATGCCACAGGTATTCTCATGAAGCACTTCGAACTCATTCTGGGTATTCGTGTTGAAGAAGAGACTCCTGCTCAGGAAGAAGCAGCAGTGGTTGAGGAAGAGAAAACGGAAGAAGTGATTGAAACTCCCGCAGAGGAACCTGCCGGTGAGGATGTGACTCTTGCGGACACTGATCTCTCAGGCAGATATGTGAAGATACTGTCAGCAGGCGGGGTTAACACCCTGAACGACCTGGCAGCAAAGACAGCCGACGAGCTTCTTGACCTTCGGAACTTCGGCAAGGCATCACTTGAAGTGGTGCTGAAAGTGCTGAAGGCTCACGGGCTCTCACTGGCAGAATAGAAAAGGACACAGTTCCATGCGTCACAGGAAAACAACGCCCAAACTGAGCAGGAACAAAGCTGCCAGGACAAGAATGCTCAGGAACCTGGTTACCTCCCTTTTCATTGAAGAGAGGGTAGTAACCAGCCATGCCAGGGCAAAGGCAGCAAGAAGTCTTGCCGAAAAGATAATAACCAGGGGCAAGAACGATACCGTACACTCCCGCAGGACAGTAGCGGGAATGGTCTACGGCCCTGCGGCGGTCAAGAAGGTCTTTAATGAACTCGGACCGCGCTATGCCGACAGACCTGGCGGATACACCCGTATCATAAAGCTCGGACCCAGGCACGGAGATGCAGCTGAGGCAGTAATCCTCGAACTTGTAGACTCTCCTGTGAAGAGCGGGGAGTAGTACCGCTTGAAATCAGTTGCAGTTCTGACCAGCGGCGGAGACGCTCCTGGAATGAACGCAGGAATCAGAGCCGCGGTGAGAACAGGTATCTCCCGCGGCCTGTCCATATTTGGAGTAAAACGGGGTTATCAGGGCCTTATAGAGAACGATATTGTGAGGCTTGATTCAACAGATGTGAGCAATATACTTCAGCGGGGGGGAACAATTCTTCACTCTGCAAGAAGCAAAGAGTTCACAACTGAATCAGGCAGAGCAAAAGCTGCAGCCAACCTTCAGAGCCATGATATCGGCGGACTTATCGTCTTCGGTGGTGACGGCAGTTTTCGCGGCGCCAATGATTTCCATAGGGAACACGGTATCAGGGTAGTCGGTGCACCTGCAACTATCGACAACGACATATGGGGTACCGATTTTACCATCGGCTTCGACACTGCAGTAAACACTGCCCTTGATGCAGTGGACAAGGTCAGGGACACCGCAGCTGCCCATGACCGGCTTTTCATTGTGGAAGTAATGGGACGGCACGCAGGTTTCATTGCCCTTGCAGTTGGAATCGGAACAGGCGCAGAGGCTATACTGATTCCTGAGACCAGAACCGACATACCTGCCATCGCTGAGAAACTTCAGAGGAGAACAGCAGGAGGACGAACCTCAAGTATTCTGGTTGTGGCTGAAGGGGACGAAGAGGGCAACGCATACGAAATAGCAAAGAAAATAGAGAACTGTGCCGGGCTGAAAAGCCGTGTTACCATACTGGGACATGTGCAGCGGGGAGGAAGCCCCACAGCAGCGGACAGAATACTGGCTTCAAAGCTTGGTTTTGCTGCAGTCAACGCTCTTCTGGACGATGCATCTCCATGCATGGTCGGCATTGAAGAGGGGAAAATAGTAAGACATCCCCTTGCCGATGCCTGGACGAGAAAGAAAGAGCTTGACACCCTTCTTGCCAGGCTGGTTTCCGATCTGGAGTAATCTCGCAGAGCCTAACTTCAATAGATTCTTCATGTTCTGAGCATCTGTCAAAGAAACAGTACCTGTACACATACACAAGAATGCCCCAAGCACATCACTGTTTAATCGCTGTAAGCTTCTAAAACTTGAAGGCGGTGCTATGGTTGCTGCATAAAACCGGCGGTGATTCAATATATCATTTCGTTATCGTTTTAAGTATGACTGATTTCTGTGTGGTCAGTTCTGGTTCAAACAAAACAGATTTGCTTTTTCAAGAGAATCCCTTGATACTGAAGAAGAAGTCAGGCTGATTTCCCTTATTATTGACCTGAGAACATCATGGTATATATTGGGTGCTCAGGAGAAATGTTCTGAGGGGGTATTGATGGATGTTTCACTATTATGGTCTATTCAATTGCTTTACATGATGAGCAGTTGATGTGATTCTGAAGTATTAATCGGGGTAACTTCATGGCTGAAGTAAATATTCAGAAGCTTTTATCCGGCAGGGATGAGAAGGGGCTGATTCAGGCTCTTTCCTGCAAGGCAGACAAAAATACTCTGTACGAGGTTTCAAAAGCTCTGGAAAGCATCGGCACCATTGATACTCTTGCAGTCCTGGTTTCTTTATTCAGCAGCGAAGATGAAGAAGCTGATACACGAATAGCTGCTATGTCTGTTGCAGGGAAAATATGTGCCGGCTTTATCAATGAACAGAACAAGACTGATGCTGATCAGCTTTCGCCAAAAGAGAAGCAGCTGGAAGGATCTGCCGAAATAGATAAGACAATTCTTGCTCTGAAGCATCAGATGAACAACTCTTCAGGAGAAGTAAGCATTGGAGCTGCGCGTGTCTTGATGAAAATTCCCATGGGTAAGGTTTCCGTATTCAATATGGATGGTTTTGAATCTGAACCGGAGTCTGATCCTGCCATTATAGTTCAGAATAAAGAAGGTGGCGAAAAAAACAAAAAGTCATTAAGCTTGAAAAAAAGCAATATAAATGCAGAAAAGACAAAATCAATTCGAAAAGCGAAGGTCTCTGACAAGACTGATCAGAAAAAAGTTTATTACGATTCAGCAGGTCACTCAGTGAATACTGAACTTGAAAGGTTTACGAAATCCGCCGCAGCTTTAGAAAAGCCGGTTGAACCTGTTGCAGAGGTTGAATCAGGTAATTCGCCGGAAGGTATTCTGCCTGTCGACGGAATGCATCAGAATTCGCAAGGAGAAAGCGAGGTAAGAATGATGCCTTTGGTAAATGTGGAGAAGCCTGTGGAAATAGCGCCTGATACCTGGTGGGTGGGCCGCAGGGAGGATACTCTGCTTGAGAGAAACATCTATCTCAGGGTATTTCGCAATGGAGACAAGACACTTAACCTTCTTATTGATCCCGGCCCTCCGGAGGATCTGACACCTCTTGTTGGAAAGCTTACTGAGCTGATAGGCGGCGTAAGAAAGCTCAACATTATGTTCCTGAACCATCAGGATCCTGATGTTTCGTACAACGCAGGGCATATTCAGAAGCTTAATCCCGGTTGTGTCGTTCTTTGTTCCGAGGATTCCTGGAGACTTGTGAAGTTCTACGGGCTTAATGAGAAAATGTATAAGTGTACCGAAAGCTTCACCGGCGGAACGGCAACTTTCAACACAGGTCACAAAGTTCAGTTTATCCCTACTCCCTATTGTCATTTCAGAGGGGCCACAATGCTCTATGACTACGAGACAGGTATTCTGTTTTCAGGAGACTTCATGGGCGGGCTTTCCTTTCTTCCTGACCTGTATGCTTCTGAGGGTTCCTGGGACGGCATAGTAACCTTCCATCAGATATACATGCCCAGTAAAGCAGCTCTTCAGCATGCAGTAGGCAATATCAGAGAACTGCCGGAGCTTCCAAAAATGATAGCTCCTCAGCATGGCAGCATACTTCATGGAGAACTGGTTGAAAACTTTTTAACCAAAATGGATAATCTTGATGTAGGTCTTGATCTTTTCCTCAAGGAAAGCGCAAGAAAGAACTATGTGACAGCCCTTAATGAGCTGCTGGTGGAGTTAAGCAGAATAGTTGATTCATCAAAAATTGATGAGGTCATGAATTCTTTTGCGTCAGACAGTTCTTTCCCTGACACCTTCACCATACGAAAAAACAGCATCACCGGCATAAAGGTAGATGCTCAGTATGCTGTAGATCTGTTTCTGAAAGAAATTCGTAAGAATGTGCCGGCAGAAAAGCTGGATCTTATAGATACCAGCATTATCAAAACACTGACTATGTGGAAGATACCTTTGCCGGAGTTTTTTAAGGGACAGGAAATGGATAAAGAATCACTGTTCAGCTGAGGGATTTGATCAGTTAAACTAAGGCTTTTCCTGCTGATTCAATGAGTTTCTTAATAAGCCTGACAGTCCGCCTTCACCGGTCCCTCATCTTTAAGTGACTTGTTCGGATGGTAACAGCGGTTTATCGGCTGGATTCAATCTGATCCTGAAGAAAAGATGCACTATCTGCATCAGAGACTTTGTGGTATGGTTAAGTTACTGGAAGGTGAATTGCCGATTTGTCTCCTTTCTCAGAAGTGGTGCATACAATATCCATGAACAGGCATGATCACTCCCTGAAGCTGACTTCTCTTCTTTCTGTGAGAGGTCTTGAGAAGCGTTTTGGAGACAGGCAAGTACTTTCAGGTCTCAATCTGGAACTTCCCAAAGGCAAGGTTCTCACGGTTTCCGGCAGATCAGGTTCAGGAAAAACTACTCTCATCAGAGTTGTTTCCGGTCTGAGTTCTTTTGATGCAGGAGAAATAGTAATAGGCACTGACAGAATACTCCACAGCAACAGATACCCTGAAAAACTCCATGGCTCCATCGGTGTCGTTTTTCAGTCTCTTAACCTCTTTCCGCACATGACTGCTCTGGAAAATGTGGCTCTGGCCCCTCGCCATGTGCGAAAAATCGGAAGAAAAGAAGCACTTGATATGGCAGGAAAGATGCTGAACAGGTTCGGTCTTTCCAGCAAGCATCACAGCTATCCTCTTCAGCTTTCCGGAGGGGAAAAACAGAGAGTAGCCATAGCCCGGGCTTTGGTAATGGAACCGCTTCTCATGCTTTTAGATGAACCTACATCAAGTCTTGATCCAAGGTCTATTGACGGTGTGCTGGGAGTAATAAGGGAACTTGCATCAGAGGGAACTTCCATGATTGTAGTTACACACAACCTGGATTTTGCCGCTGAGATAGGCAACATCTGCGGTGTTATTGAGAGGGGCAAACTTGAAGTCTCTGAATCATCAGACATTCTTGAAAGACTCAGGAGCAGGAACGACTGATGAATCTTGCCAGGTATGTTTTCTCTGAACCATACATTGACTGGCTGCTTCTTGGAGCAGGCAATACCCTGCTGATAAGTTTTCTCAGCGGCGCAACAGCGCTTCTTCTTGGTACAGCAGTTGCCCTGGCAGGTTATGGCAGATATGGCAGAAAGTTCCTTGCCTCCCTGTTCACAGATGTGTTCAGAAACATACCGCCTGTACCCATGCTTCTTCTGCTTTCTTACAGTCTTCCTGCTCTCACAAGGGAACTACTGGGAATCACTTTTCCTGCAGGAATGGAGTTTAGTCTTGTGGTAGTGGGACTTTCCCTCAACACAGGGGCATATGTGTCAGAGCTTGTCAGGTCAGGGCTGCGAGCGGTTCCATCAGAACAGTATGAAGCCGGTGTAACTCTCGGCCTGGGAAGATGTCGTACACTGCTGAAGGTTGTTTTGCCCCAGGCATTGCGCATAGCTTTTCCCGGCCTCTCCACCAGAATTATTCACAACATGAAGAATTCCTCAGTGGCGCTGGTTCTTCCTCTCAATCTGCACAGAATGGAACTGATGGGGCAGAGCGGCAGAATAGCAGGCCAGACATTTGCATGGGCAGAACCGCTGGTATTTTCCACAGCCGTGTACCTGATACTGGCAATTCTTGTGAGCCTCTGTCTTTCTTCAATAGGTAAAAGGCTTTCAGGAAAGGCAGGCGTCTCTGAGCTGGAGTGATCTTCTTCGAGTTTTGTGGCAGGGTTTTCCGGTAGCCGATGAATTCCTTAACCCCCTTTACCCTGAATTCTTACAGTCAACAGGAGGCCTGCAGCTTTCTCTGCTGATTACAGCAGCCGCTTTGTTTTTCGGTGCCTTTCCCGGTCTTTTACTGGCTCTTCTGAGAGGCGAAGAAAAAAAGAATCGCCCCCTTTCTGTAAGAGCGATTCAGTGGTTTGGTTCAGCAGTTTCCAGAACCATAACCGAAACAGTCAGAGCGATACCTGTAATGACCATTGTGCTGCTGTTCTTCTATCTGCCGTATCCTCTGCTGAAGCTGAGAATCCCGCCGGTTGTTCTTGCGATTGCTGCATTCTCATTGTATGCATCGGTTTATCTGGGAGAAATACTGAGATCAGGTTTTATAGCTGTGGCTCCTGAAACACTTGAAGCGGCAAAACTGCTTGGGCTGAAGCCTTTGACCGTTCTGATAAAAATAAGGCTGCCCATAGCTCTCAGAACAATGCTTCCTGCTGTGGCCAGCCTTCTTATAACGGTGTTCAAAGACACTTCGGTATTGACCGCCGTGGCAGTCGGAGAGCTGACCTACACAGGCAGACAGCTCTTCACAGCTGACCCCGGAAGTTACCAACTTATTCTTATTATAATAGTGCTTATCTACTGGAGTATCTCATTCCTCGGTTCAAAACTTGTTAAACACTTTGAAAAGTATAACCTACAGGTACCCTCCAACTGAAAGGAAAAACAATGAAAATCGCACTTGCTGCAATTCTTGCGGCATTTCTACTCTTCACTGCCTGCGGCGAAGGAATGCAGCATCCTGAGAATGCAGGAGCCGCTGCACCATATGAGCAAGCAGTAAGCGTGCTTGAACAGGTTAAGGAATCCGGTGAAGTTATCATCGGCGTAGGTCAGGAAGCTGCGCCTTTCGGATACATGGATGAAACAGGCAGCCTTGTGGGGTACGATGTGGATATTGCAAGGGCTGTTGTTGAAGAACTCTCAGAGCTTACCGGAACAGAACTTCAGCTGTCATTTGTTCCTGTCACCGATGAAACCAGAATCAGCTGGGTTCAGTCAGGTGAAATACACATGTCTCTCTGCCACACCAACAACACCAGAAAACGAGATGAGAACATCGACTTCTCAGTGCCTTACGGATGGGACGGTAAAGGCGTTCTCTACAACATCAGCCTTGGCGAAAGAGACCTTGATGATTTCCAGGGCGCCACAATAGGAATTAAGCGATCTTCCTCTTCAGAAGGGGAAATTCAGGCATACTTTGAGGCTCAGGGATGGGAAGCCCCTGTACTTCAGCAGTTCGATAACCATACTGCAGGAATCGAAGCACTTGTCAACGGTCAGATCGACGGCTTCACAGATGACAACTCAATCGTTATCAACACCGCCATGCGTGCAGGATACACAGTGGGACCGGAAACGCTTCTTGCTGTAACCGAGACTCTCTATTCCCCTGCATACTTTGCCATCGGCGTTCCTGAAAATGACTCTGACTGGGCAGACATTGTAAATTACGCCCTTCATGAACTGTGGCTCTCCGGTGAATTCCACCAGATTTACGAAAAGTGGTTCGGTCCTGAATCAATGTGCCCGATTCCCATGAACGGCCACCACATGGAACCGCAGATAGAAGGTTAATAACCGAAAACCTGAATCATCATTTCACCGGTTCTATCTTCCCCGAACAGAATTTAGTATCCACCTGGGCAGATGCAGATATCTCTTCTGCTTCTGCTCCAGGTGAATAATTGATTTGCGCCCCTGGTTCCATCAAAAATCAGATAAACTCAGATTGTGATATGGCGAGGGCTATAAGAGCAGAGCAATAAAACTCCGGGTTCCATGGGAAATCAGAGTAATTCTGATTGTAACCAGTGCCCAGTCACTTGACTTCCAGAATGCCAGCTGTGTGTTCCAGCGGTAATCAGAGAAATTCTGATTGTAACAGCCTTGCAAGTTTTCTCCGGCTCTTTGCCTGTTTTCATGCACGGTTCAATATCTTCTGTAAACTGCCAAAAGTTCTTCGCAGGCATAACATCTGCAATATCACAAATGTCGTTCATTCTTTACAAGAAACTCAAGTCAACTGAAATCAGTATCCTCGTTGAAGTATTGGAGATGTGAGAATGTTTGTCTTCGATCATGATGGAGACTGAAAAAACTGGCTGAAGTGCCTGATATGGCAGAGGAAAATGAAGTGCCTGCAGAGAAAAGAAATGGAAAATTGTTCTCACTGAATGCTGCTGAAAGAGCATCTTCTCCCCTTGATGTTTCCGAATAGTTACTTGAAGTCTCTGCTGAGGATGCGGCTGCCGCTGTGTGAGAGGGGCTGGAAAGATGGCATTACGCTGAAAGTGCAGCAGTGTTGCAGCATAGCTTAACAGTACTGCTGTTTTGTGTTATGCAGATTGTGACTGAGAAAAAAGTTTTTGCCTGGTATGCTCCATTGGCGGAGGAATACCGGTTTCAGATATTCCTGCTGATGTCCGGTCAGTGAAGAAGAAATCATGTTGACAAGAAACCTGTGATGTGATAACCTTGAGTATGATTTTTTTGTGCTGTGCTGAAAGCGGGTTCCAGGGTAGAAGCAAGGCTTGAAGCGCAGGTGTGATTGCCCATGGAGGAGATTGCTTTGGGCAGAGAGTACAGAGGATCATGCAGACAGGATTGACGGTGTGCCGTAAATCTTTTGTAAACAGCCTGTAACACCCATACTGAAAAGGAGAAATGTGATGGCTAAGCTGCTGGTGTTCCACAGCGGGCAACCTAACTGAATATCTTGCAGGAAGGCTATAGTTGTAGCCGAGCAAATGAAGGAAATGTTTGGGGATAAGATCGATCTGGGCATATTCACCACTGATTCCGAAGAGGCCCGGGAGTACAATTTCAGAAGCTCAACAAATGTTTTGTTAGACAATGAGCTGATACCGCTGGCGGTCTCGCTGGACAAACAGCAAATGGCTGATTTCCTCAGGGAGAAGCTTACATAAGGAGAGATAACAGTTACACAATTCTTCCGCCGTCAGGTCTGACCACAGGCCAGACACAGGGGGAAGTTTACATTTAGGAAAGATCCAGCTGTACAGCTAGTTAAACAAGGTGGAGGATAGTATTTCTGCTGTTGTAAGCAGTCTGAGACTTTACTGCAGAAGGGCAGGTGTTTAAGCAGACAGTTCTCATTGCAGATGAATATTGGGCAGAAGAATTCCTGACTGAGTTTATCTTTTGTCTGTGTATGCACAGGTTTGGAATCATCTGGTCATATTGAGGCTTGACATTTGAAATAAAAAGGGGCATCTCTTTCAGCGTTAAACAACTATGTAACAAGATGCTTTTCAGCGGCTATGCCCAGCGGTTATCAGATTAAATCTTGTGCATGAAGTCGAGATTCCAGATGACCGAGCCAGCGCAAAGGCTTGCCCTTGATAGGCTTTGACAGTCCGGTCATATCAATGGCAGGCTGTGATAAGATTGCTTCTACGCTGAATATGGTTCCAATGAACCTATGGTTACCCTCCAGAGGATAAAGTGACTTGAACAAAAAACATTTCTGATGAAAAAAATACAAAATATTATAGAACGGGTAAAAAAGACCCAAAGAGGTTTTCTTGACATTCAGAAAGCATCATACGAATTATATGAAGAATACGATTCTGATACTGTTTTTAAATTATGTCAGGAGTTTTACGAGCATGAAGCATATCAAGTCCGCGCATTAGCAACATTTGTATTTGGATACTTGGCTGCCACATCAAATAAAAGTCTATTAATATTAAAAGAAAAAGTTAGTCTTGATAAAGATTGGCGAGTACAAGAAATCTTAGCTAAAGCGTTCGATACATTTTGTGCAGACATTGGCTATGAGCAATCTTTACCGTATATTCATGAATGGTTAAAATCTTCCAATCCTAATCAACGAAGGGCAGTGACCGAAGGTTTACGAATTTGGACAAGTCGCTCTTATTTTGATAAGAATCCAGATATTGCAATTTCTCTTCTCGGAAAATACAAAAACGATGAAAGTGAATATGTAAGAAAATCTGTCGGAAACGCTTTGAGAGACATTAGTAAAAAACATAGAGAATTAGTTGAAAAAGAGTTGGAGAGCTGGAATATCACTCATAAAAATATTCATCAAACATATAAACTTGCAATTAGATTTATAGCAAAAAATAAAGGGTAGTGAGTTGTTACACCAAACTCGTTCCACTCACCGGTGAACTTTGTGTTATATCCTGAGACTTGGGAGTTGGAGCTTCAGCGGATACAATGAGCATTACAGTGAATCAAGCCGGTATCTCACAGGTTTATTCCGGAAGACTGAACCTCAGTTTTTCTCTCAATCCTGTCAGTTCCGGTGCAGCTTTTGGTCTGAATGAACCTGGAATGGTCGCTGTGAGAATATTTAACAGGCAGAGAATCTCTGTTGTCCTTCAGCAGCAAATGAATTCCGGCAGCAATTCAATAAGACCCTGCTGAAAAGACCGTCAAGCATGTTTCTATGCTTCAGCAGTAAATTGATTCAGGCAGCCATAGGACGCAAAAGACAATGATGACCGATATTTCTATCAGGCTTCTGCCGCATTGGTTCAGAAACAGCTGCGGAAAGAACAGATTTGTGTCTATTGAGATAGGTATATTATCATGATAGGATAAGCAACAAAATTATTCCTTTCAACTGTTTCAGAAAGGTTTAGATATGGTTCTATATGATGATGGTGAGGCCTATGACCAGAGCACTCAGGGGCCATACTATGACCTGTGGTTTGAGATGATTGAGCATTACCTTGATTTCTTTCTTCCTGAAGAAGGGCTTTTGCTCGATGCCGGGGGCGGTACTGGAGAGTTTTCTATTCGGGCAGCCAAACTCCGGGAAAAACTTGTGTGCCTGAATCTGGATATCAGCGAACCGATGCTTGCCCGGGCTGAGGTAAAATTTCGAAAAAGCGGAATTCAGAACAGAGTCAGTACAAAGTCCGGCGACATTCAGAATCTGCCATACCCTTCAGAACACTTTGACTATGTAATGTGTCTCGGAGATGCCATCGGTTTCTGCACCGATCACCGGCTCGCCTTCAGCGAACTTGTCAGAGTAACCAAACCAAAGGGTTGCATTCATCTCTCGGTAAATTCTTTCTGGGGCAACTACCATGCAATGTATGCTGAACAAAGCCGAAAAATGGGTATTTCTTTTTCTGACGCAAAGAAGTACATGGAAACGCGAATTCTTCATGTGAACAGTAAATCAACCGGCTGCAGGAGCTTCACTATGAAAGAGCTGCTTGACTGGGGAGACAGATACAACCTGTCAGTGTTGAAAAAATTTGCTGCGCCGGTATTTCCGCTAAACAAAGAATGGTATGATAATCCTGAAATCCATGCCCAGGTAAAAGACTTGCAGTATCGCTACTGTGAAGAGGAAAGCATTATGGAAGTGGGGAACCACCTTAATGTAATTTACATAAAACAGTCCAGAGCAGGAGTGATTCAGGCATAAACGATTCAGAGCATGAAAACCATGAGGTTGCAGCAGCTTATCTCTGATATAGATTCCGGTACTGAAAACCTTGTATTTGCAAACCGGAATACCGGAATAAGGGATATGGTACAGCTGTTGTTACTGCGGCCTCATACTCAACCAGCGGTATGCGCGTGGAGTTCTTCGGGAATAAGGGGTATGGTATAGCTGTTGTTTCCGTGGCAGCTGAATGGTGTTTTGAGAATAGCTTAAGACCGATCTATCAGGTGGCTGCAGATAACACCCCTTCCGTAAAGCAGGCCGGAAGGGTTGGATTCAAGACAGTGTCAGAGGATATTATCGTTTCAAGTTATTCAGGGACAGGTATTCAGGGCTTGACGCTGTAGCTTTAAACCTTTACAACACAACGGTATAAGGGTATATTAGGTGCATAGAAATGCACGCAACATGAGCACATTTGCTCAAAACCCTTGCACTTGGAGATTCAATTGTATCAGCATAACAACCGTCAGTTGGAAATTGAGGCCTTCAAGACTCCGTTCAGGACACCGCTGGATACTGAGAACAGATGGGTCA